>Ga0182014_10005268_pt1 | contig 14449 bp, 9 predicted proteins | sample 612S2DmetaG_FD_120489 | JGI IMG/M metagenome (GOLD analysis project Ga0182014, IMG submission 120489) | Permafrost microbial communities from Stordalen Mire, Sweden - 612S2D metaG | ecosystem: Environmental > Terrestrial > Soil > Wetlands > Permafrost | place: Sweden: Stordalen | collected... | reverse complement strand
GAGAAGATCGGGAACGCCAACCTCACGCCGATCTTGGAACGGCGAGTGTTCGAGCAGGGCGCTGCGGAGGCGTTCGCGGCGGCGTCGCCGATCTCGAGGGTGAGTGAGTCAGCGCCTCCGTTCCTGGTCGTCCACGGCCGCAACGATGTCCTCGTCCCCGTCCAGAGCGCCCGCGCGTTCGTTGCTGCGCTGCGGGCGCGTAGCACTCAGCCTGTGTCCTATGCCGAGCTGCCGCTCACCCAGCACGGCTTCGACAACTTCTGGTCGCCGAGGACCGTGCACTTTGTGCATGCCCTCGAGTGCTTCACTGCCGGGATTGTCGCGACCCGGACCGCGCAACGGGAGGTAGGTAGGTCCCTTGGCTGTCTCGGCCTACCATGCAACAGGTGGCGAACGCAGGACGAGCAGACCGGCTCGAACGGATGACGAACCTGGTCCTGGTTCTCCTGGAGGCGTCACGCCCACTCGCCTTGCGAGAGATCGCCTCTACGGTGGTGGGCTACCCGGGAGGCAAGGAGGCAAGCCGCCAGGCCTTCGAACGCGACAAGCGGGCGCTTCGTGAGCTCGGGATCCCGATCAGCGTCGAGCCCTTGGCAGGCGAGGAACAGCTCGGATACCGCATTCACCCGGAGGACTACTACCTTCCCGAGCTTCGGCTCGACCCGAAAGAGGAGCAGGCTCTGAGCTTTGCCGTCGCCGCGGTGCAACTCGGTGGCGCGGCAGGCCGGGATGCGGTGGCCAAGCTCGGCGCAACGGGAGAAGTTCCCGAGCCGGGCCTCCCGCCGATCGCCGTCCTGCCGTCGCTGCCCGCTCTCGGACCTCTTCACCAAGCCGTACGGGACCGAGCGATCGTGCGCTTCGGCTACAGGGGACGTCGCCGCGAAGTGGAGCCGTACGGGCTCACCTTCAAGTTCACGGCCTGGTATCTCGTAGGACGCGACAAGACCGCGCCTGACGCAGGGCTGCGTAGATTCCGGGTCGACCGTTTCGAGGACGCGCCGGTCCTCGGGGAGTCCGAAGCCTTCGAGCTGCCGGCCGGGTTCGACTTGCCCGAAGCCGTGCGTTTCCTCCCCTGGCAACTCGGAGCCAGGTCAGCGGGTCCACGCGGCGATGACGCCGAGGGTTGTGAGCCCCCCCCGGTGGAAGTGACGATGGTCGTGGACGCGCGGCTTGCCCGGAGCGTGGTCGCCACACTCGGTGCCGGGTCGGTGGAGGCCTGGGAGCCGTCCGGCGTCGTGCGCCTGCGGATTGTCGCGCCCGAGCAGAGCGCGTTCGTCGACTGGGTCATGGGTCTCGGCGACACGGCCGAGGTGCTCGCCCCTCCGGACCTGCGTGCGGCCGTCGTCCGCCGACTCGAAGACCTCGCACGCCCGCGGCGAGCAACGCACCCGGCGAGCGCCCCCCGCTCGTCGCCGGGCACACCGGTGCCCCCGGCGGCCGCGGCAGCCCCGCCTGAGGCAGCCCCTCCTGAGGCGGGCCTGCCCGATGATCACGCTGTGGCACTCAAGCGCGCGCTGCCGGCGCCACAGGCAACGGCCGGCGACCGGCTGAACCGGCTGCTTGCGATCCTGGTGTACCTCGCGAGAGTGGGCGAGGCGCGGCTCGCGGATCTGGCTGACCGTTTCTCGGTGAGCGCGACCGAGCTGCTCCACGACCTCGAGCTGGCTGCCTGTTGCGGCGTGCCGCCGTACACCCCCGACCAGCTGATCGACCTGTTGATCGACGAGGACCGTGTTGTCGCCGAGGGCCTCCGGGAGCTCGCGCATCCCCGCCGGTTCACCCCCGAGGAGGGCCTCGCCCTCGCCGTGGCCGCCCGAGCGCTGCTCGCCGTGCCAGGCGCCGACGACGAAGGGGACCTCGCCAGCGCGCTCATCAAGCTCGAGGCAGTGCTCGGATCGTCACGTCTTGCCGTGGAAGTCGACTCGTCGCGATGGCTCGGCCCGCTCCGGGCGGCGGTCGCTTCGGGCGAGCAGGTCGAGATCGACTATTTCGGCGCGTCCGCGACGGAGCCTTCGACGCGCCTCGTCGACCCGTACCAGGTCGTCGTCCGAGAAGGGAAGTGGTATCTGGACGCTTGGTGCCACCGGGCAAGTGGCCTGCGGCGCTTCCAGATCGATCGCGTGCAGGCTGTGCGGCCGACCGGCCGGCCAGCCGAGAATGTCGGTTCGCTCTCGGAGCCAGAGCGCGACGCGCTCTCGCGGCCCGAAGCCTTCCTCGGGGCGTCCGAGGCGGTGATGGCGACGGTCGTGTTGCCGTCCGAGGCGCGTTTTGCCGTGGAGGGACTCGTCATCCACGGCCTCGAGGAGACCGTGGACGGCCGTCTCGTTGCGACCATCCCGGTCAGCGACGCGGATGGCTGGTTCGGCCGCCTGCTCCTTCTGCTCGGACCCGAGGCCGAGGTGCTCGAGCCGCCGACCCTTGTCGACGCGGGAGCGAGGGCTGCGCGGCGGGCCCTGGACCGCTACAGCCGGTAGTCGTTCCCGTCCCGAACCGGTAGGTGGTGCGGTCGGCCCTGCGCGTAACCAGGGCGGGTGCTGAGCGTCGCCAAACTGGCTCGAGGCAGGGAGGGGTACTACCTGGCAACCGTGGCTTCCGGCCGGGAGGAAGCCGGAGTCCTCGTCGAGCCCGAGGGGCGTTGGATCGGGCAGGCAGCGGCGGCGCTCGGCCTGGTCGGGACGGTGGACGGCCCTGGGCTGCGTGCGCTGCTCGCCGGCGTCGACCCGGTCACGGGCGAGGTGCTCTCGGCGCGCCACGACAGTGTCCGCGTCGCCGCCTATGACTGCACGTACTCGACCCCCAAGTCGGTGAGCGTGCTGCATGCGCTCGGTCCCGAGGAGGTCCGGAGCCAGGTGCGCGCCGGCCACGAGGAAGCGGCGGCGGCCGCGCTCGGGTACCTGGAGCGCTGTGGCGCCCGCGTCCGGCGCAGCTTGGCTCGTGGCGAGACACCGTCGTCGGTACCGGCCGGCGGCTTTGCAGCCGCGGCGTTTCTCCACCGGACCAGCCGGGCACCTGATCCCCACCTTCACAGCCACGTGCTCGTTGCGAACCTCGCGCCGGGACCGGATGGCCGCTGGTCGGCACTCGACGCCCGCGGGCTGTTCCTCGAGCTGGGCACGGCCCGCGACCTCTACGAGACGCAACTGCGCTCCGAGCTCACGTGCCGCTTGGGTGTCTCTTGGCGCGAGCTCCAAGGCGCTTGGGCCGACCTAGCCGGCATCGACCCGAGCGTTAGGCGAGCCTTCTCCCGTCGCTCGGCCGACATCGAAACGGCCCTCGAGCAAGCGGGTCGGTCCGGTCCACGGGCTGCGCGCATCGCTTCGGTGAAGACGAGGCCGGACAAGGATCTGGGGACCCCCTACGACGAGCTCGTGGCGGGCTGGCGTGAACGCTCGTACCGGCTCGGTGTCTCCGACGCCCGGCTTGCCGCGGTCACCGGGCGGTCGGCCGCCGCCTGGCCAGAACCGGTCGCCACGGGTGAGTCGGAGGCCCGCCTCGAAAGCCCGTGGGCCGAGCGAGCCCTCGGCGAGCACGGCGTTACCGCCCGGGACGGCACGTGCAGGCGAGGTGATCTCGTCCGGGCGCGTTGTGCCTCCTTGCCATCTGGCGCCCCGGTCTCAGAGGTCGAGCGTGATGTGGAAGATCTCGTGGCCGAGGGTCGTGTCATCGCGGTCCCGGTGCCGTCCCATTCGCCCGGCCGGGCCCTCAAGGGCACTTCCGGGCGGGGGATCCCGGGAGGTGTCGCCGAGCCTCTCTACACGACGCCTGCGATTCTCGAGATCCACGAGAAGCTCACGAAGCTCGTACGCGACCACCCGGAGACAGTTGAGCTTCTGGCTTATCGCCCCGGTGGGCGGCTCGCGGCTCTCGACGCGATCGGCGGGATCTCGTCGCGTCCGGGCGCGCCTGTCAGCGCGGTCGCGCCCGGCCGTCCGGCCGCGGCTTCGTTCGAGGCGGTCACCGGCATCGAGACGACGGCGGTCGGCGACGTGCCGCCGGGTCGCCCGCGGACCGGCACCGTCGTCGTGGCCGAGGCGCAGCGCATGGGGCCGTGGGAGCTCGCGTCGGTCCTCGAGTCGTCGCTGGCAGGGGGAGGCCGGGTGATCCTGGTCGCACCATCGGCAGGGCTCGGTGCCCGGTTCGGTACGGCCGCGATCCTTGCACCCGATCTCGCTGGGTTCGCGCACGTCGGCCGCTCTGATGCGCCAAGCGTCGCTGTGAGCGGGGCGGGTGTGCCGGAAAGGCATTGTTTTGCTGGACGCGAGGTCCTTGTCGTCGCCGATGGTCCCGCCGCGCGCGAGGTACTGCTCGAGACCTGGCAACGGGGCCGAGAATCGGGGCAGCGGCCGCTCGTGGTGGCGAGCGACGACGCGGTCGTCGCTTCGTTGCGTTCCTCGGTCCGGGACGCCGGCGGCTCGCCCGACGAGGTTGTCGAGGCGCGTCGGCTGGCAGGCCGGCTGGCAGGGTGGCGCGCAGGGCCGGGCCCGTGTGGCCAGCTCGTTGTGTTGGGCGCACTGCCGAACGGTGTCGCGGCCGTCGCGCCCACCGAATGTGTCCACGTGGCGATCGTTTCGCCACAGTGCTCGGCGGGTGAACGGCTCGGGCGAGCAGCAGAGGTCGCCCGGCCGCGGCACCTCGTCTCGGAGCTCGGGGCGACCCGGTCGGGCGGTTCGGATCGCTCGGCGTGGCGCGCCGGAGCGACGGCGATCGAGGCCTTCCGCCTCCGCTGGTCGATCGACGACCACGAGCATGCCGTTGGGGATCGAAGCACGCTGCGATCCCTAGGGCTTGCCGCGGCCGCCGACCTCGCAGAGACGAGGCTCAAGCTCCGCAACGCCATCCGGACGATCGAACTGGCGGTGCCGCGGCGTGGCCGCACGCTGGAAGCGCCGGGCCGGTCTCGCTGAGAGGCGCCGCCCAGGCCGGCGCGGGCCGGGGAACTGCTCTGGTCTCGGGCGAGTGGGACCGAGGGGGAACGGCTCAGTGCAAGCCGACCGTCCGGTCGCGACCTGAGGTGACCGCTCGGACCGGAGTAGCGGATATGACCGCCCCGTGCCGCTCCAGAACGCGCGCGCGACCGTCTATGACGGCCTCGCGCCAAGGTGAGCTCGAGTACCAGGGCGTCATCTGCAGGAAACCGGGCTCCGCGCCCTCGATGCCGAGCACGCATCCCCGATGTCCCCGGGCGATGGCGTCGACAGGAAGGATGTGGTCCTTGCGCATCGACACGGTCCGGGTCGTGCCCCGCGCGAAGCCGCCGAGCCCGGTGCGGCGCGGCCCGCGGGTGATCGAGGTGGTGGGCACCTCGTGCTCGCCTGCGAGGAGGGAGACTGCCTCGAGGGTCCGGGTGTCGCCGATGCCGGGAAACACGAGCTTGGTCCCGAACAGCGACAGGAATCCGTCCGCCTCTCGTTCCCACCGTGCCCTGGCCTGTGCAAGGTCCTGCAGGCAGGCCAACGTCACGACACCTTGACTGCCACCCTCCGCAACGAGCGTCGGGAGGTCGTGGAGGGGCGCGATGTTCGCCAACTCGTCCAGCACGAGAAGAAGCGGGGGCCCTGAAGATGCCCGAGACCCTCCCGTCCAGCCATTGCCTGCATCGCCGGACCCGGCCACGGTCGCGGCAAGCGAGCACTGATAGGTGGCCGACCGCACCTCGCGGAGCAGTCCTGCGACAAGGGGGGCAGCGTGTCGTTGATGCTCGCTGCCGGCGCAGACGTACAGTGTCGCCCGGCTGCCTACGAGCTCGGCTGCATCGAGGATCCGGCCTTGTGCCGAGGCGAGAGCGGCATCGGTCCGATAACCGGCGAGCACGCCCGAAGCCGTGGACCAGATCCCGCTCTGTTCACGCCCTTCGGTGGCGCCGATGCCGTCCAGGAGATCGAGTGCCCGATCGGCCCCGTGACGCGCGAGCGAGGCCCGCGCCTCGTCGGGATCGTGCCGGTTGACGGCGGCCAGCACGTCGCGGACCGGCCGTTGCTCGAGCGCTCCGGCATGGAACACGGCGGCGAGGAGAGCCCCTGCTCGTTCGCTCCAGTGCGAGGCTTCGCCCCGATCGGTGCCTGGGCGCGCGGCTCGCACCATGGACTCGGCGACGAGGACCGCACCGTCCCAGGTGCTCGCCAGGGTGAGTGGTGACCAGCCCACCGGTTCTACCCCTGGCGGACAAGGTACCGAGCCGCTGGGGTCGAAGAGCAGGACAGGGCCGACGCGGGACCGGCTCGCCCAGGTCGAGGCGAGGACGTCGGCCTTGGTGGAGGCTGCGATCACCGGTCCGCAAGCCGCGAGAACGTTCGGGACTACTACGGCGGCCGTCTTCCCCGAACGTGGTGGACCCAACAAGAGCACGCCGTCCTGCGGGCGGGCGAACACCGGGGCGCTCCGGGGCCCGAGCGAGGACCCGAGATAGATGCCGTGGCCGTACAGCTCAGATGTCGCGAGCACCAAAGCTTGGGGATCAACGGGCAGACCGGTCACCTCTGAGTCGTAGCCGGGGCGCTTACCAACCGACATCATGGTGGCCGAGCACGTCGCAGAGGGCGAGAGGGTCTTGACGCTCGGTCCGCTTTGTTCTGGCAACGAGCAGGCACAACAAGACGGCTTGCGCTCCTGGCAGGGGTGAGGCGGCGCAATGGGAGGATTCGGGAAAATTCGGCTGCGCGAGGGCTCGGCGCGAACGGGAACAGGGAAATTCCACGATTTCGAGCGTCGCCCGAGCGCCGAGAGGAACGGGAGCGCTCTCCGGTTTGGCGGCCCCACAACCGCTGTCAAATCACGATGTGGGACGGAAACCCCTTGTATTTCCTGGACTAAATCGATCCCGTCGACGCCGGTCGCTCGGCATCTCGGTCAGGAACAGGCCGTAGAATAAAGGAGTCGCGGGTCCGCGTTCGGAGAATGCTTGATTTCCGCGGGAAAATCACCTTGTATTGCGGAAGGTCGGACAATATGCCAGGAGGCGAAATTGAACAGGACAGAACTCGTCGGCGAGGTCAGTGAGCTCGTAGGGCTGACGAAGAATCAAGCGGAAAAAGGACTGGAGGCTTTCGAGTACGTCGTCAAGTCGGCACTGCGCCGCAACGAGACAGTTCGGATCACGGGCTTTGGAACCTTCAAGGTCCGTGACCGTGCAGCGCGGCGTGGCCGCAACCCGCAGACTGGAGCTCCCGTGAAGATCAAGGCATCCAAGGGCATTGGTTTCGCAGCTGGTGCTGGGCTGAAGGCGGACTTGAACTCGCGTACCGCGTTGAAGAAGCCGGCAGCCGTGGCGGCCGCAGCCGCTGCTCCGGCTCACAAGGCGGCTCCAGTCAAGGCTGCGGCGCCGGCAAGGAAGGCTGTGCCGGTTCGCAAGGCCGTTCCGGTCAAGAAGGCACCTGCCAAGAAGGCCCCGGTCAAGAAGGCGCCTGCGAAGAAGGCACCCGCCAAGAAGGCCCCCGCCAAGAAGGCCCCCGCCAAGAAGGCCCCGGCCAAGAGGGCTGCTCGTTAGGAAGCTCGAAGGCCTTTAACAAGGCAGCTATCGACGAGGCCTCGCGGCGCGTTCGTGCCGCGAGGCCTCGTCGCGTCCATTCTGAGGGGCAATGCGCCTTCCGATCAGGAGAGCAAGACGATGTGCCGGCCATGACGCAGCTGGAAGGCCTGCCGGGGCGTCCTCAGAGATCGTCGATGCGCTTGAAGGCTTCGGCCGCGGCGAAGCCGCCCTTACGCCCGTTCTCGGCGAGCCGGTCGATGACACGGCGCTTGAACTCGAGGACCTCGGGGTGTTCGCCGTCCTCGACGGCATTTGCTTCAGCGATGCCCATCGTCGAGCGCAACTGGCTCCGGTGCTCCAAGAGCGCCGCGAGCTTCGCGTCGACAAACTGCGTCACGTCCTCGAGATGATCGGGCTCGTCCGCTTCGAACAACAGCACGGTCTTCGGCCGGTGGGGCAAGGCGTCGAGCTCCGGGAAGAAGAGGGGGTCTCGCGCGGCGACGATCCCGTCGGTCACGAGGAAGCCGGCATTTCGGTGGTCCGGATGCAGGCGGTAGCGCTTCCACGGATCGTGACCGAGAACGACGTCCGGCCGGATCTTGCGAATGCACGCCGCGACCTCGAAACGCTGGCGGAGCCCCGACTCGAGCTCGCCGTCGGGCCAGCCGAGGAAGATCACCTCGCCCTTGCCTCCGAGCGCCATTGACGCGGCCCGCTGTTCGCTGCGCCGTGTGACGACGAGCTCGGCCGGGTCGTGCGCAGGGTCCCAAGTCCCCTTGGACCCGTCGGTGCAGACGAGGTGGAAGATCTCGCAGCCGTTGGCAGCCCACTTGGCGAGCGTGCCTCCACAGCCGAATTCGACGTCGTCAGGGTGCGCGGCGATAGCGAGAGCTCGGTTGGGGATCGGCAAGTTGGATTCCATGGGCTCAGGTTGTCACCTTGAGGAGCTCCAGGTCCTCGGGAAGATCGATGTCGAGCGCGAGCCGGCGGTCGTAGACGATCTGGCAAGGCAGGCCGAGCCGAGCCGCTTCTGTGCGATGGCGCTCGAAGCTTCCCGCCCCATACGCAAAACAGAAGCCCGCGCCGGTGGGCACTACCGCCACGTTGGTCCCGTCACGGCGGCGATCAGGCACGAGCGTCACCGTGTCGGCCTCGCCGAGAGCCGCCAGCCCGGCGGCGAAGGGAAGGTCCGCATGGGCAACGCACGCCAGCTCGACGCCTTCGCCGGCTAGCTGGCTGACACCTGCCATGACCGCCGCCGACAAGCCAAGGCCCGGTGTCCATGCCACGCGGGCACCGTGCTCGGCCGCCCATGTTGCGACCTCCTCGTCGTCGCACACCACGAGGACAGGAAGGGGAGCGGCAGCAGCGATCACCCGCGAAGCCAATCCGCGGGCGAGCGCCTCGCGGGCGCGAGCATCGAGCACTGTTGCGAGTCGCAGCTTCGCGGCACGAAACGACTTCACGGGGACAAGAACGGCTTGTACACGGGCGAGTCTAAGGCCCGTCGGACAGCCTCACCGTTGCGATTCGGTAGGGCCCGAGCTCGAAGGACCCTTCGAAACCGGCGATGTAGCGACCGCGCAAGTCGACGAGCTGCCCGCGAGGCGATGCCCCCGGCACGAAGGGCTCGCCGCCGTCTGCAGCACTCCTAGTGACAACGACTTCGGTCCGGGTGCCGCTCGGGTTGAACACCCTGATCTCGAGCGCGCCGCCGGCGACACGCCGGACAGCGCTCACCTCCGCGCCGGTCACCGAGAGCATCGAGGCTTCGAGTGGAAGTCTGCCCCCGCCCAGGCTTGAAACGACCGGCAGGTCACCGAAAGCGTCGTCGGCGAGTGCGTAACCGTCCTCGACGCCGACGGCCACGGCGTATCGCATCGTGTGAGGCCCCTGTAGTTGCGGACCCTCGAGATGATCGACCGGGCCGGCCGGCAGGGGGCGGTTCAGCATCGTGAGGCGGGAAAGCATTCCGGTCGCCCTGAGCAATGTCAGCGCCAAGCCGTGCGCCTGCAAAGCGCCGCCCTCGCCGGCCTCGGCGAGATCGACGAGCTCGTACTCGCACAGCCCCTCGTGACAGACGGTCAGTCCGCCGGCGCGCACGAAGCGCCGGGAGGGATAGGTCGCAAGAGCCCGCTCGCTCGGGCCGCCTTCGGCGACGAGGCCGCGCTCCACCACCGCGAAGGCACATTCGGCGCTCGAATGGTCGGCCGGCTCGGGGAGCGGGAACCACGCCCGGAGCCGGTGGTCCCGGCAGACGTTGTCGAACCTCGTCGTGACCCGGACGACTGCCTCGCCGGCCCGGACGTCGATCAGGGAGCTGACGACGACGTCTTGCTCGCCGGTCCGGGCCCGTCGGCCTTCGTCGATCCTCTCGGGCCAGCGGTACATCCGTTCGACCACGGCAACTGCTCGGACGGGACCGGATTCGATCAGCGACAAAGTGGCCCACACAGGCGTGTCGACGACAAGGTCGTGCTCGGGAGGCGAGTAGTTGTAGGTGTCGCCGAAATCTCCGGAGTCGACGAGGCGGTTGAAGCCTGGCACGCCGTTGACATCAAAGGTGCCGTCGGTCGGCGAGAGCGTCACGGCCACGAGCGAGTTGGCGAGCACGAGCCGGCCGTCGGCCTCTTCGGCGGCGGCGACCGGGTCAGTAAGCGGCAGGGGTTGCCAGGCCTTCCAACCGAAGCTGGGGACGTCCTCCACGCGAGCCAGCACTCGCCGGGACGACGCCTGGTCGAGCTTCACCCTGACCTGAGCGTCGGGCCGGAGAGCGAACCGGGCGAGCAGGTCGTTCTTTATCTGTTCGACTTGCAGATCGTTCGTGCGCTCCGGGCGGACACGGACGACGACGTCGATGCCCGTGTCGTCCTCCTCAACGTCGACCCCGGCGAGGTAGGCACCCTCGCCAAGCTGGTCCTGTCCACCGAATTGGGACAGGACACTGCTCACCTCGGTCGTCGTCAGCACGAGGTCGGCCGCGAGCCCGAACCGCTCGTCGAGGATCTGCGCGCCCTCGATGGGCCCTTGCCCGCCGATGACCAGCTCGACGACTCCCGAACGAGACCTCGAGGACGGGTTCACCACGACGTGGCAGGGCTCCGCCAACGATGAGGCGAGGCGGGCGAGGGCGCGCTCGGTGACACCCTCGGCGATCCGCGTCGCCTCGGCGTAGCGGTGGAGCACGGCGGCGTCGACCTCGTCGTGCGAGCAGGCGCAGATCGAGTCGTGAGCCGAGTTCCGCACGAGTTCGCGCCATGCGATCCGGAGCATCACCTCGGGGTACCGGTCCGGTGCCATGAGCAGAGCCGCGAGCGGTTCTGCGAGCCGCTCAAGGGCTCGTTCAGCGCGGGCGGCGGCCTGCTTGACGTCCACACGGTTCGACGCGACGCCCATCAGCACATTCGCCCGGGCGCCCGAGCGGAGCTCGCCCTGCCAGCTCGGCAGACCGGAGCGAGGAGCGCCGGCGAGTGCGTCGGGCAGCGATGAGATCACTATCTCGAAACGGTCCTGGATGGCGTTGGCCTCTGCCACGACCCGGCCGAGCCACGGCTGAGGCTCTTGATGATCCCCCCCGTTCGGGAACAGGATCGCGGCGTCAGGCCCGATCAGGAAGCCCGAGTTCTCCTGCTCGAAAGCTTCGAGACGCCGCACGAGCGCCTTTGCGTCGTCGCCCAGAGAGGCGCCCGTCGAGTAGCCGCCTGGAAGGTACTCGGCCCTCACCACCGAGCCGTCGGGCGAAGCCCACCAAAAGGCCGTCTTGTCGACGACCGACGGCACCCCGCGCCACACGACGGCGTCGGCAAAGCCGGCCTCGCGCAGCAACTGGGGCATCTGGCCCACATGGCCGAACATGTCGGGGAGGTAGCCGACTTCCATGGCCCCCCCGAACTCCGCTGCGCGCTCGAGCCCGAGCTGCAGGTTGCGCACGATCGTCTCGCCGGAGACGAGGAATTCGTCCATGAGGACGTACCAGGGGCCGAACGCGATCCGTCCTGAGGCCGCGAGACGCCGGAGGCGGCCCTCGTTGCCGGGGCGAGCCTCGAGGTAGTCGTCCACGGCCGCCATCTGGCCGTCGAAGAGATAACGCGCATACGACGGGTCGGACTCCATGAGCTCGAGCAGCTTGTCCACGAGGTCGACCAGACGCAGCTGGAAGGTCCGGAACGGCGAGTACCACTCGCGGTCCCAGTGCGTGTGAGGCACGACGTTGACTCTGCGACGGGCTGAGCTAGGGCGGTCGCCATCGGGTGACGCCCCGCGATCGGCGTTCCTGGCAGCCATGTCGTGCAGGCTACGCCTCGGAAACCTTGCCGCAGGGGCCGGTGTCGTAGCCGGCGATCGCTGCCAGCTGGGCGGGGAGCTCACTGCCGGCGAGAACGTCCAGAAGGGCGCGGATCTCCTGGGTGCCGAGCAGCGAGCGCGGGATGTGGAGCTCGCAGATCTCCTCCTGCCATGGCAGGAAACCAAGCCCGTACGCCAACGCGGCCGGCTCACTTGCGACCCCGATGTCGCCCAGGCCGGCTGCGATCGAGGACGCTACGAGCAGGTGGGCGCCACAAGCGGTGTCATAGCCGGGGAGTGCGGTCGGCTTTGCGCCGAGCTTGCCGAGCGCCTCGTCGAGCAGCCTGCGGGCTTCCGAGCCCGGCTCCCGGTTGACGAGACGAAGACCCAGCTCGAGCGCGTCTTCTAGGGAGCGCACCGATCTGGCGTGCTCGGACGAGAGGACGAGGCCTTCGCGCCACGCGGCGAAGCCGACGACCTCGTGTTCTTCCGGGCGCCGCGGCTGTTCTGAGGCACGCCTGTGGACGGCTGCCGCGTGCACCGTGCCGGCCTCGAGCAGCCGGTGCCCGGCCGTGTTGTTGCACGCCCACCACACGAGGCTGGTGGGCGGGCGGTGGCGTTCGAGGGGCCCGGCCAAGAGGGCGAGTGCAGGGTCGCAGCCGGCGATCGCGACACTCGGGCGCAAAGTGGCAATTGGCTGCGTGGCGATGATCGAACCAGCTGCCTCGGCCCGCGTGCTGGTCGCGTGCGCAAGAGCGGGCCGAAAGCCCGGGACGAAGCCGAAGTCCCCGACGAGAGGAAACGCGACCGGAGCACCGTCGATCTCCGACAGCAACAGCCGCGCCGATGCGAGCGCGGGAGCGGCGAGCCGTGCGTCGAGGGCTGGGAGCTCGGGCGCCGCGCCGAAGAGGTCCTCGACGCTGGTTCCGAGCGCAGCGGCGAGTGCGAACGCGACCTCGAGCGAGGGCGACCAGCGGCCCGACTCGATCCCTGAGATCGACTGGCGAGTAACGCCGGCCATGTCGGCGAGCGCGCCCTGGGACAAGCCCCGTGCGAGACGTGCAAGCCGGAAGCGGTCGTCGACCCTGTGGTTGCCGGTCGTCATCAGCCCATATTCGTATCAGGGCGCGACGACCGGTGGGTCGAGGGCCGTGAGGGTGCACTCGGTGCCGGCGCCCGGTGGCTGGTCGACATGGATGGTGAACCGCCCCCCGGAGCGCTCGGCCACAGTGCATTCGTAGCGCGGCCCGAAGGGGCGCGTCGACAGCATGGTCCCGATGAGGACGATGCCGCGCTCTGGCACAGCGTCGAGCACGATCCGATCCGGATGGATCGCGAACCACCTGTTCGGCGCCGAAGGGGCCGGGACGAAGCCGCCATAGCCGACCAGCTCCGCCACGCGTCGGCTGAGGGGGGAGAGGACCACTTCGTGCGCCCCGCCCAGTTGCAGCAGCCGTCCGCCGTCGATGATCCCGAGCTGATCGCCGAAGGCCTGCGCCTCGGTGAGGTCGTGGGTGACGAGGATGCCGGCCGCGTCGCGCTCGAGGGACATCTCGATTGTCAGGAGGCGTAGCGCCTCGCGTGCCGCTACGTCGACGGCCGACAGCGGCTCGTCGAGCAGCAGTACCCGGAACGGACTCGCGAGCGCTCTCCCGAGCGCCACGCGCTGGCGTTGGCCACCGGACAAAGCGGCGCCGCGCGCCCGGGCGAGTGCGGTGAGCCCGAGGCGTTCCAGCAGCTCCGCGACACGGCCTCGGGCGGGGGAGCGGCGGATCCCGTAGGTCACGTTCTGCTCGACTGTGAGGTGCGGGAACAGCGTCGTCGGTTGGCGCACGAGGGCGACCTGCCTGTCGCGAGCCTCCAGCGCGGCCTCGCCTTTGGCCTTGCCGGCGACGAGCTTGCCGTCGATGCGGACATTGCCGCGACTCAGGCGGGTGAGGCCTGCGATCGACTCAAGGATCGTCGTCTTTCCCGCACCCGAGGTGCCGAAGATCGCGAGGCGCTCGCCGGCTTCGAGCCCGAAGCCGGCTTGGACCGTGACCTGTCTGCGTTCCACCTCCAGGTCGACTTCGAGCAGTGATGCGGGCGTGGCGTTCACGGTGCCTCGGTCCCGGCGACACGCGAGCGCGTCCGCGCGCTCCACAGATAGGCGAGGACCGGGAGGGGGAGCGCCGCGACGACGAGCAGCAGCGCGAAGGGAAGCGCACCGGAGAGGCTGAACTCCTGGAAGGCGATGAAGATCTGGTTCGGAAGCCCGCGGGGGTAATAGGCGATGATGACGACGGCCCCGAAAGCGCCCATCGCGCGCGCCCAAGCGGTCGCAAGGCCGGTCGCGAGCCCCGGAGCTGCGAGGGGAAGGGTGATACGGCGGAAGGCTTGCAACGGGCGGTCACCGAGCAAAGTGGCGTCCTGTTCGATGCGGGGGTCGACCGACGCGAAGGCGGCGTGGGCACCGAGCACATAGAAGGGCGCAGCCTCGTAGAACTCGGCGACGATGAGCGCGAAGAACGTGTTCACTCCCGTCAGGTGGATATCGGCCAGGAGATTGCCCAGCGTTCCCTCCGGGCCGATGAGGAAGATGAGCAGCAGCCCGATCACGAGCGGCGGCATCATGAGCGGGAGGAGGATGCCGAGCTCGACAAGGCGTGCCAGCGGCAGGCGGCCGCGGGCGAGCAGGTACGCGAGCGGCGTTCCCAGCAG
>Ga0182014_10005267_pt1 | contig 14450 bp, 6 predicted proteins | sample 612S2DmetaG_FD_120489 | JGI IMG/M metagenome (GOLD analysis project Ga0182014, IMG submission 120489) | Permafrost microbial communities from Stordalen Mire, Sweden - 612S2D metaG | ecosystem: Environmental > Terrestrial > Soil > Wetlands > Permafrost | place: Sweden: Stordalen | collected... | reverse complement strand
TTCCCACTGCTCGTTGACGGCAATGCTGAAGTTGACTACATCGCCGTTGGGGGTGGACTTCTTTTCGGCGTCTTTGCCGAGGTTGCCTTCGAGGTGGACGTTGTTTTTGTAGCTGGACATGATTTTTCTCCTTTTGAATTTGGTCGCGAGTGAATCGGGACATACTGCCGGAACGGACATGGGGCGCAGCGAACTCCCAAGTGCCAAGCAAAGTCTTTTGCGGAGAGGGACCACAGCTTGCCTGGGGAGAGGAATCCGCCAAGCGCAGCGAAAGAGTTTGCGCCGCGCCGCAGGGCGAGAACGTTCTTGACGCCTCCATGATGGCCGAGTTGATTGTGACCAAGAAGGAGATCGCGTCTCAGCTCAAAAAGTCCGCCGGAACCTCGCCGGCCTGACCGAAAAGCCCCTGCGCGGATGGTCAACGATTGCCGTTGGCGGGAAGACTTCGGGTCGAGCATTCGATTCTTCGATCCTTTGGTTCCTGGGTTTGGAGGCACTTTAGGTGGCGGGGTTTGCAGCATCAGCTTGGACGCCGGTTGAAGGGAGGATCAGGGCGAACACGGCGGCGCGTGCATTGGTCGTTCAAGGCCATTCGCAAGATCGGCGGCACGTTAATTGCCTGTGAACCGGTCACCCCCTCGACATGGCTTTGCCGCACAACCGTGCAACTTGCGGGCGTGAGCGGGCAAGGTTCCTAGGAACGGCATTTGCTGTTGTTGTTCCGCAACGGCAGGCGTTGCGGAGAGGACACAGGTCCGCTATACCGCTTCGCTATTTATCCGCGCAGGGTGGTCCATGTAACAAGTTCAATTCTATTGAGAGCGGTAACCTTCCCTCGGCGAGGAATTTTGCATAGCCACTAGAGCTGAGAAGAACGATTGCGTCGTAGGCTTTCGCAAGCGCCGCCTTCCTGAGCTTCTCATCCAAGTTCCATCTCCATTCAAGAAGCTTTCGAGAATCGTCCCCAGGGTTCGGAGGGGGCGTGACCTCTAGTCGAGTCTGAATGGTGTCCTCATCGCCAATGATTGGATTACGAACTGTGACCCGGATCGGCGTGTCTAAGGGGCGGCCCCAGAACTCGGCTTCACGAAATGTTGATGCGAGAAACATCCCGCGCTTTTCATATGCTCTTGGATCAGACGGAGGTACATGCCACCAATCTTTGCGATTGATCCGCGCGATCAGCTTCTCGATGGGTCCGCTTTCCATGAATTGTCCCACGCATAAAAGATTAAGCTCAAAAACGGTCTCCTGCAAGGTCCTGAACAATCATCGCCAAAGCTCAGGATCACCCGCTGAAAGGTGATAGTCCAAAAAGGCTATCATTGCTTGTGAAGATTGTGACAGTTCCTTGATCTTGTAGTTACGCGGTTACGCTCGCCTTAATGTGGCTTGCAAGGTCGTTGGACTCTTCTTAGCCGTTTCTTCGTTGATTGAAAACGTTTGGGATTCGGAGCTTCAATTAGCCCTCAAGGATCAATAATGGTCATCGCCTTGCGAGGAGAAGATACGGGATCGACTATCTTCTGTTTCGTAAACTAAACCTGCTCCACTTTCTCCACAACGTCAAACGATACTCCCAAAGCAGCGAAGTGCTTGTGTCCGCAACGGGCTTTATAAGCCTCCGACGTGCGCATCTTTTGGTAGTTTCGATTTCCTTTTGTCTCTCTGATGAGGTAAACCATGTCATCGTCCTTCTTCACGATGGCCCAATCTGGCTGGTACTCCCCTACAGGTGTTCGCACAGTAAAGCTGCGCGGTAGCTTCACAAAGAGCCTAAAGGTCAGATGCCGTTGGTCCAAACCTTGCGCGAACGTCTGTTCAATTTTTGAATCCACTGGAACCCACTCGTAAATGGAGTTCTTCACTTTCACCGCCGCAAGAATGTCTACATTGACCAGAGCCTCGAAGATCCGCTCTTGCTCCCAGAACGCATCAGGCTCAGTATCGGGAATCCGGTCATATTGGATGCCGTCGATCAGCAGCTCAAGCATAGCATGGCGAAGCCCACCAACCGTTGCATCCATAAACTCTTGCGGGTTGATGAGGAACTCCTCAAGCCGTCCGCTTGCCTTCAGCACCCGCTGAAGCGTTGATCGGGTCAAGTCTGTTTGGGCCTGGAGATAGGCAAGAAGGTCCGGCAACGGTCCTTTGTACCGCAACTCAAGATGGCTTTGAGACTCAGGTGTCGCTGTTACTCCCGCCTTCTGCAAGGTGGTTGCAGCAGTTGTGAAGCGCACCTCCACAGGACGAATCTCAGGCAGGCGTTTGACTGCTTCCACTGCTTTACGAACGAGTTCATCTGTATCGAACTCCACGTGATAGCGGGTACGGGCGGAGATACGACTCCATAGCTCCTTGAATTCAGGACTCTCAATTTGCTCCTGCCGACGCGGATTCCTCTTTATGTCTCTGTCATTCTGCACATGGCGCTCAATGCGGTGCGATCTGAGCAAGTCAATCACCGCTTCGCTTACCTCGGCGAACTCCTGCGGCAGGTTCAACTGAAACTTCGGATCGTAAACCTCGACGCCAGGACGAAGGTCGCCTTGCTCTGAAAGAATTCCTTGCTTCTGTAAGACTCTCCATAATGCTTGTGAGTCAACCATACCCATCGGCTTCGCCGAATCGCCGTCTCCCTGCATAATCCGTGCGAATGCCCGCTTGGATACTCGCCCAAAATGAACGCCGTCGTCCGCATAGTTAGCTTGCAGCCCACGAGCAAACTCGTCATAACTCTCATTTGCGACAACATACAACCGATTCACAGAGTCGTCACGGACACGGATTCCTTGCTGGTTCACAGGAAGCCGCAGGCCACGGCCAATCTCCTGCCTCTTGGTCATGGTGCTTTGGCGTTCATTCAACGTGCATATCTGGAAGACATTCGGATTATCCCAGCCCTCTCTCAAAGCTGAGTGGCTGAAAATAAAACGCAGCGGTGTACCCAGCGAAAGAAGTTCCTCTTTCTTCTGCATGATGAGTTCGTATGCAGTCGAGTCGTCTGCCGTGGAACCACTAGCGTCCTTGATAGCACCGCTCTTCTTGTCCTTGGCGAAGTAACCGTCATGCAACTTGTCAGCGGGGAGCTTCAACCATTCGAGCGAAGCGTAGCGGCTGTCTTTTGCAAACTCGCGCAGGGCATCCTCAACCACGGCAGCGAAGCGACCGGGTTTGGGTCCATCAGCTTCGTACTCGCGATAGTTGGCAACACGGTCGATGAAGAAAAGACTGAGTACCTTCAATCCGAGATTCTGAACTGCAAGTTCCTTCTCAAGATGATGTTTCACCGTGCGGCGAATCTGCGCGCTTTGCACGTCATCACGGACGCCGCCGTGTTGCTGGCCGATGCCGAGCCGTATCCCATTTACAAACTCAATGAACTCTTCGCCGGGTCGGACGCTAATCTCCCTAACGACGAAGCCGTCCTTATAGGCTGCACGTTCGTTTGATTCATGAAAGAGATTACTCCGATCCTTAACGGTAATCAGCTTCGGTTTCGGACCTTCCTTGCCCTGGGCATGAATCTGCAACTTCGCCTTAAATCCACTCTTGCTGTCAATGCTCTTGACGTGGATGAAGGCACTGGTGCCCGCTCCTTCCACCTCAGCAGCGTCCACTACGATCTGCTTCACCAAGCGTTGGTCGAAGGCTTCAATGGGGCCAAGCCGGTAGACGACGTTGTACGGGTTCCTGTGAGTAGCCGAGTAGCGAAGCGTGAAGAGTGGCCTGAGCGCGCGGATTGCGTCCTGAGAAAGAGGCGTATTATCGACGCTCTGTGGCTCGTCGATGATGACGATTGGCTGGGAGGCTTGAACCGTCTCGATCGGCGTCGAGTTCTCAAAACCTTCTTGCTCTTTGAATATCACTGCATAGTCTTTACGCAGGAAAGCGTCGATGTTAATGACGAGGACTTGCAGCGTATTCGACTGCGCGAACTCCTTCAACTCCTGCACACGCTTTCCCTCATAGACCTGCACGCGCGCGGTCTGGTGATAGAGATCGCGGAAATGTTTGGCGGTGATGCGGAGATTTTCCTTCACGCCTTCACGGATCGCAACACTCGGCACCACGATGATGAACTTTAGCCAACCATACCGCTCGGCGAGTTCGTAGATGGTGCGCAGATAGACATAGGTCTTGCCTGTGCCGGTCTCCATCTCGACGGAGAAGTGTAGGCATGGTCTGGGAGGAAGAAAGTTCACATCTCCCGCAGTGCCAAGCGAGGGCAGCTCCCAGCCTTCAAGCGGTATCCCGGAATCGGCAGAGTCAATGTCGTTCCGCTCCTGAACCGCATGGCAGTTCTGACGGAGCTTTGGTTCTGTCAACGTCAGCTGATTGCCTAACGCCCGCTCCGTGCGGACGAGTCCTGAGAGCTGTGTGTCGAGCGAGAATTCGCGCACGACTGAGAAGTGCGCTTCGCTCTTGCTCTGACCGTCAAAGAGGTCAAGCACGGCGTTCACCGCATCACGCTGATACTCCTGGTTTGGGTCGAACTGAATCTGCATGGGCTATACCGTCTCAAAGCGCTTGACGCCGGCGCTCTCGAAGTTCATCTTGGCGTTCGCCTTCAATTGGTCATTTCCACCGAACGCCTCGTCAAGGAATATGACCTTGGATGGGCTGCGCTTGGCGATGGCTGTTACTGCCTCCGCCGTCACTTTGCGTTCCACACAGACAATCAAGGCATCATCTTCCACTGAAAATGCTGTAATACCAGAAGCATCGAAGTTCTCGACCTTCGCGGTCAACGGATACTCGCTCTTCATAAGAATCTCGTAGAACAGATCCTCTGACGTTCGGTCGGGCATGATGTGGTTTACCGCAAGTTCCATCTGACGTTCAACGCCTTCGAGCCCTTCATCTGTGTGCGCGTCCCAAACCTTGAAGTTGGAGGGTGCCAGCCTAAAGACGCGAAATCCTCCCTTTCGGCGAGATTGGCCCTTTTGCTGGAGGTCGAGCTTGCCTTCCGACTGCTTTTCGTGTGTTTGAATCACACGACGAACGCGCTCCTTTGTGATATCAGAGATGCTTTTGTAGTCATCGCGCCCCGTAGGCTCTGGAAGTTGGACGAGGATGAAAGATGCGTCTATTCTTTCCTCTTCGGACAAACGAAGTGCGGCGTGGCCGGTTGTGCCAGACCCTGCGAAGAAGTCGAGGACCAAGTCTCCATCTTTTAGCGAGGTTTCCATGAGGGTTTTAAGCAGGCCGGTGGCCTTCGGGGACTGAAATATCTTTTCTTTGGAACCAAAAAGAGCTGCAAAGTCGCGCTGTCCACTTTCAGTATAGAAATCTGATTCAGAGAGAATGCTCTTTAACATCCGCTCTGCACCACTTGCATAGCTCTTTCTGAAAATTTTCCATTTTCCCTTCACTTCTTTGGCCACAAGCAATTCGGATTCGTTCTCAGCTTTTTCAAGGCCCCACGTCCAGCAACCCCGAAAGCCGTCATCCCAAAGCGGGTGGACTTCGATAGCGCCATGTGTCATTTCTGTTGAGACAGCGCCGACTTCATCAACGTAGATCGGATACCACAGGTTAGGGCGATTGTGCTGACCAAACTCTCTGTGGGTGTTTCGCAGTTCTAGCAACCGATACTTACCGCCTTCGTCTTCTTCGCCATACTCAGCTTCTACTTGGTCGTCCTTCTTTTCGATTGCGAGTGCGCCCTTCGGCAAAATTGATCTTCCGTAAACAACGATGTATTCATGGTTGGTTGCGAAGTATTTGTCCTGTGAGCGACCTTTCGGATTGCACAGCACTGTCAATGTGCCCAACGCTGTACTTTCGCCAAACACAGCGTCCATTAACTGGATCAAGTTCTTAAGCTCATTTTCATCGCAGGAGATGAAAATCACCCCGTCTTCGCAGAGTAGGTTCCGCGCAAGATAGAGGCGAGGGTAAAGCATGTTGAGCCACTTTGAATGAAAGCGGCCATCGCTATCAAGATTCGTGGAGAACCGCTTGCCCTCGGCGTCTACTTGGCCTGTGTATTGAAGGTAGTTTTTAAGATTGTCCACGAAGTCATCCGGGTAGATGAAATCATTCCCGGTGTTGTAGGGCGGGTCGATGTAGATCATCTTGACCTTGTTCTGGTAGCCCTTCTGCAAGAGCTTGAGAACCTCCAGATTGTCGCCCTCGATAATCAGGTTTTCGCTTTCGTCGAAGCGAACACTCTCCTCACGGACAGGCAAGAGCGTCGCTGTTGACGGCGACTGGATCAGCCGGAAGCAATCGGCCTTGCCGGGCCAGTTCATCCCGTAGCGTTCTCTACCTGTATCAACGCTTTCGCCCAGGACGCGCTTCAACTGGTCGAAGTCGATCCTGCCGCCCTCCGTCTGGGTTTCTGGGAAAAGGCGCAGCAACTCTTGCCGCTTCTCTGCGGCGATGTCCTTGGACTCCAAACTCAGCTTACCCTCTTGCACTTGACTCTCCTTAATGCACTTGCCAACGAATCGTAAACAGTTCTTGCTGGCTCTCCGACTGCTTCAGCCGCGCCGCAATCTCATCCAACAGAGCATCCTTCTTGGTGTCCACGGCGCGAGCAGCCTCGTCATAGGCCCGCCATGCCTCATCGCGCTTGCTCTCCAACTGGCGACGGCGCTTTTCGATCTCCAACTTTTCCGGCAACGTCGGTGCCAGACGCGCCTCTTTCTTGCTCGCCTTGATGCTCTCGTCCAAGTCCGTGAGGGCGGTCTTCAGAGAGACGCGTTGGTCGTCGCCCCAGCGGTCAAGTTTCTCCATTTCCTTGTCGAATGTCCCAGCGTTCCGGTGTTCGACGATTGCGGCGTGTTCTCTGCGGCGCGCCGCAATCTCTGAGGTAAGCAGCTCCGGGGGCTGGAACAAGAGCCGCTCACCGGCGTGGCCGGAGAGGTCAAACAATCGCCTGCATTGCTCACTCTCAAGTTTACAGCCGTCATCCCTGAACCCTGCGAAAAGAAATGTATCCTCCTCGTCCAATCCAGCCAATGAAAGGCGAGTGCATTGCAACCAGCCTGACTTGCCTGCTAGGCCTGTGAGAGCCGCAATTTTCTTGCCGCTCCCGCTCAGGTCGAATTGAACCTCCGTGACCGGCGTCTCTAATTGACAGCACTTCGCCAGAATTCGCTGGGCCAAAGGATGGCCGATGCGGTAGCGATTCGATGGCTCATCCGGGTCCATGTCATCTTGTCTGGGCTTACGCATCTGGTACGGACCAGGATGAATCGCTTCCGTAGGGAACGGATTCTGACGGAGGACAAAGCAGTAACCCGAGTCGGCGAACTGCGCATAAGGTTCAAGGTAGAAGCGGGTCGTTCGCCACAGGAGAGTATTGAAACGATCAAGCGCTCCGGCACAATCGATCCGCACACGTTCGATGACCTCCTGATCGAAGTTATTGAGCAACTGCTCATGGGCCTGAGCCTTTGCCTGTCCAATGTCGCTTTCAAGGTCGTGCTGGAGTTGGTTGAACTCGAATCCAATTTGTTCGGGTGTCCGGCACCTCTGATAAATGGCGATGATGCGCTTCTCGAAGTCCACGCCAGATTCTATTGCTCCGAGAACCTCATCGCTGGCTCCGAAGACTCCATCGAAGAGCTTGAACTTTTCGTCTAAGAGCTGATAAACCCGAACGTCGGCAGCATTTGCTTTGTTCAGAAAATTCACCACGACCACATCGAACTTCTGGCCGTAGCGATGGCAGCGACCGATACGCTGTTCGATCCGTTGTGGGTTCCAGGGAAGGTCGTAGTTGACCACCAAATTGCAGAATTGAAGGTTGATACCTTCGGCGGCCGCCTCGGTCGCAATCATGATGCTGGCTTCGTCACGGAAGTAATCAACCAGGGCGGCACGCTTGTCTGCTGTTGGCGAGCCCGTTATGTGGTCGGTTCCCTTGTGCCTACCCAGCCACGCACGATAGATAGTCTGGCTCTTTTCATCGGTGTTTGACCCGTTAAAGAGAACAACTTTCCCGGCAAACTCTGTGTGCTCTAGCAACTGATAGAGATACTCTTGGGTACGTCGCGACTCCGTGAAGAGAAGAGCCTTTTGCTGAAGCCTGCCTCTTTGACCGAATTGCGCCTGAGCCGCCGCGTTGAAACCTCGTTTCAACGCCGTCAGGAGTTGTTCACCCTTGGAATTGCGCTGAATGCTGCGGGCAAGCTCATGGAACTCCCGAAGCTGAACGATTTCGTCGCGCCGCTCCCTCCGTTGTTCCTCGGTGAGGAGCGGCTGCCTGGGAGCGAGTTCCGCCTCTTCAGAGTCCTCGTCATCCTCGGACCATTCCTCCTCGATCTCCCTCATCAGCTCGAAGTTCTCAGCAAAGTCTTCAACATTGATGGCGGTTGCATCTGTTTGCCGTTCGGCCTCCTCTAGTTTCCCAGCGAGACCAGCAAGCGTGTCCGAGATGGCGTAGGTTGAGCTGGCAAGCAGCTTTCGCAGCATGAGAGTCATGAGCTGGCGCTGGCTCGAAGGCAACGCATAGAGATTTGGCCGCTGCAAGTATTCGGAGACAAGATCGTATAGGCGCTGCTCTTCAGCGGTCGGGACGAACTCTTGTACCAAAGCGTGGCGACGGGTAAACGCGACGTATTGGCTCACCTGGCGCCGTAAGGTGCGCTGGCAGACAGGCCGGAGACGCTCTCTGAGAGAGCCGTACTCCTCCACCTCCTCTTTGGATTGTGGCTTTGCCGATGCTGCCTTGGTGAATTGAGCGCGAAAACTACGCAGGTCGCCAAAGATGAACTCATCAACGATGCTGACAAGTCCATAAAGCTCCAAGAGCGAGTTTTGCAAGGGTGTTGCGGTCAGCAAGACCTTCTGACGACCTGCAAGTGCATTCTTAATCGCTAAAGCAATCTTGTTCGACGACTTATAGACATTCCTGAGACGATGCGCTTCGTCAATGACGACCAAATCCCAAAGCGCCTGGCGCAAGTAGGACTCTTTGGAGCGGGCAAACTGGTAGGAGCAGAGGATGATTTTTGGCTGATCGAACGGATTGAGGTTGCCGCCCCGGATGGCCTCATTGAACGTCTTGGCTTCAAGAATGGCCGTCGGCAAAAAGAATTTGTCGCTGAGTTCCTGGCTCCACTGCTTCCGCAGATTTGCCGGACAGATGACGAGCAACTTTCGGCTTCGTTCCGCCCATCGCTGCGCGAGCAAGATACCCGCTTCAATGGTTTTTCCGAGGCCAACTTCGTCCGCAAGGATAGCGCCCTTCGACAAGGGAGAACGAAAAGCAAAGAGGGCGGCTTCGATTTGGTGCGGGTTTAAATCAACCTGGGCATCAGATAGCGCGGAGGCGAGTTTGTCCACATTGTCCGAACTCGACCGTTTCGTCAGCTCATGAGCAAAGAGCTTGGCGTGATATGCGGTCAGGTTCATGCGGTTTGCACCCGCAATACATCAGACAAGAATATCCTCAACGGCATCACTTCCGTCTTGGCGTCGAGATTGAATCTCTCATCGCCTGGGTAGAGCACTATCTGGCGCGTTGCCCGAATGTCTTCGCAGCCGATATAGAAGCCCTTTTTCGGTGCAGGATTGCTAATGGAACGTTTGATCTCGATGGCCCAGCGATCTTTCGCGTTGAACTCAATCACGAGGTCTATTTCTGCGCCCGCCGCACTGCGATAGAAGGTAGATCGAGCGGTAGCTGGCAGCGCAGCGAGGACGTTCTCGATGAGCATTCCCTCCCAGCTTGCACCCACCACCGGATGCCCCATGAGAGTTTCCATGTCGCGGATGTCGAGGAGAGAATGGAGCAGTCCGCTATCGCGGACATAGACTTTTGGTGTGCGAACAAGGCGCTTCTTCGCATTCGTAGCCCATGGCTGAAGGCGACGGACGAGCAGAAGATCCACCATGATGTCGAGATAGCGGGCGACGGTATGGCCGCTGACGCCGAGACCGCTTGCGAGTTGTGCGGCATTCAACATCTGGCTCTGGTTGTGAGCCAACATCTGCCAGTAGCGGCGCAGAGTCTCCGCTGGGATACGCGGGCCAAGCACAGGCACATCGCGCTCAAGATAGGTCTGAATGAAAGCTGCGCGCCAACGAAAACTCTTCTCGTCGCTGGCGGCGAGGAAGCTGTCCGGGAATCCGCCGCGCACCCAGAGGCGATTGGCCGCGTTCGGTCCAGTGTCGGCGACCTCGGCAACGGTGAGAGGCGTTAGCTCCTCGTAGGCAATGCGTCCCGCCAAGGTCTCGGCTGACTGGTGCAACAGGTCAATGGAAGCTGATCCAAGCAAAAGGAAGTGACGGCTTCGATTTCCCTTGCGTCGTCGTCGGTCAATGAGACTTCGCAGAGTCTCAAAGATGCCGGGGACACGATGAATCTCGTCCAGAATGACGAGCCGATCCTCGTGCTGGTTGAGGTACAGCTCCGGGTCAGAGAGCTTGGCACGGTCTGAGGGAAGCTCCAGATCAAGATAGAGGGCGCTTTCACCCAACGCTTCCGCCAGTGACAGGGCGAGCGTCGTCTTGCCCACCTGTCGAGGACCGAGAAGCGCCACGGCGGGAAACTCTTCCAAGAGTTGAGCGACTTTAGGCTGAACAAGACGCGGAATCATTACCATGTAATTATGCCACACAATCTCACATTTGTGCGGCATTATTTCGACGGTTGCCGTCATGTCGGACAGCGGAATATCTCATTCCAGCTCAGAATTAGAGGCTGATGCCCTGGTCGTTATTGTTGCTGCTGCTGCCGGACTGCGCCAGAGCATTGTCGCCCATTGAGTGAGCCGATGTGTGACCCGCTTGCTCAAGCGCGTTTTCTCGCGTGATCGGCTGCGCTTGCCGGTCGTAGAACTGGCCTTGCGGGTCTATATGCAGCCAGCTTCCGGCGTGGCTATGCTGGTAGCTCTGGACCTCGCCGGACTCGCGCTTCCACTCATAGTCTGACGCTTCATTTGGCAGGGCTGCTTGGATCGGTGCATTGTGCCGATGCTCTGCGTCTGCGATAGTGCTGATGTTTTCGGGTGCGTGAGTGTTGGCCTCGGCAAGAATCTGACGGCGTAGTTCCTCTTGTGAATGCTCTCTGCTGTTGGTCATTGGTGGCTCCTTGGTCTGGGGTTGCTGGTTGAGGGTCGGTTCGACCGGGGCCTTTTGAAGGTCAACGGCTGAGGTCTTTGTCACGTCGGTACTGAGACGTTCACTCAGAATCGCGACATCGTTGGTGTAGATCCGCACGTCCTCCGAAGCGCGCGATACGGAGACGTAGGCGAAGCGGGTATTGATGAGTTCGGGGTGAACCTTCGTGTCCATATTGACCAAAACCCGGTCCGCGGTGAGGCCCTGGGAACTGTGCGAGGTCACGGCGTAGCCATGATCGAAGTGCCGCATTTGCGCGGCGTCGAATGTGACGGTGCGCTGTTTTGCGCCGTCCATCTTTACGCTGACCTGTTTGCTGTCGATCCGCTCAATGGTTCCCATGTCGCGGTTAGAAACGGCAAGTTCGCGGTTGTTGGCTGTGAACTGGATGCGGTCGCCCTGAGCAAAATCGCGGCCTATTACGCGGTAGGCCGCGATGCCCTGCAATCGCTTTGGGTCATAGGCGGCTTGCTGACCGTCTTGCTTCTGGACGGTGATCTGATTCTCTTTATGGTTGGCGGAGACAACAGTTGCGTAGCTGCCTTTTTCGATGCCGTGTTCCTTGCTGCCCCGCGTGTAATGGAGAACGTCGTCGGGCTGGTATCGCGCGGCCCAGCTTCGGTCAACGCTGGTCATGTCGGATCGCGGCGTAAGCACGTTCATGCTGTGATTCTCTTTGGAGACGATGCCGGACGCCTGCAATTCAGCACGAATTGCATTGTTAATTTCCTGGCGACTGGCGTTGTCTGGCGAGACGACCAGAGTGTTTTCAGGCTTGGCGACATAGTCTTTGGCGATGGCCTCGATGCGCTGGGCGTTGTCCGGTATTTTAGTTACGCGGCCCTGTTGTTGCAAGAGCGTGAGTCCGATTGCGGTCTCGTTCTTCGATAGGTGCTCGACCGCGCGAAGCAACTCCGGGTCTTTCTGTCGCATGATCTGGTCAAGCTGTGAAGTTTGCATCCTGGCGAGTTGCATTTGCTCAAAGGGTTTGCCAGCATCTACGCTCTGATGCTGGCGCGTGTCGCCGATGAGCAGCACACGATCTTGCGGCCCGATCTTCTCCATGAATGCCTGCATCTGGCGGGTGCTGGCCAGACTGGATTCATCCACCATATATAGGTGGCGGCTGTTGGGATCGCCGCTAGACTGCTCTTGACGGCCGCGCGCAAGGAAACCTTGCAACGTGCCAGCGGTGAGGCCAGCGTCGCGCAGTTGAGCGGCGGCGCGGCTGGTCGGGGCGAAGCCCTCGACCGCGTAGCCGCTGCGCTCCGCGCCCTCGCGAATCGATTCCAGGGTGGTGGTCTTGCCGGTTCCGGCGAGTCCCTGCAAGCCATGTACACGGTCATGGCTGGTCAGCACTTCCTCGATGGCTCGGCGCTGTGCCGGATTCAAGAATTCGCGGGTGGCCGCGTGAGTTGCTGCCGCTTCTTTCGACATGATCGGCGCAACGATATTCTGGCCGCGTTGCATGTGGCCGACAGTCGCAAGCTCCGCTGCGATGGTCTCGCGAGTGGTGAACTGCCGTCCTGTCTCGTGCTTCTGCCCTGGCGCGATTTTGAACTCGCCGCTGCCATGACGCTGATCGAAGTTGTCGCGTACCTGGCTATAGGTGAGGTCGCCCATGCCACGCCGCAAGGCGTCGCGCATGATCGCGCGTTCGTCGGTGACGGCCTCACGCTCAAAGCCGCGATCCTTGGCAAAGGTGACGGCTTCTTGCGCGCGCCGGAGTGCATCCGGCACACGATCCTGTTCCAGCGTTGCGGCCCTTTCTCTGGCCTCTGCGACAACGCGATCGGCCTGATTGCCAAACTGGTTCGCAATCTTCCGATGAGCGGCGAGCACCTCGGAAGACGAAAGAATATCCTTCTTGTCGCGTGTGTTGTGCGCGGCAATCTGCGCAGCCTCCGGCCCGCTGAAGCCGCTCTTTGCGACGGCCTCCTCGATCTGCTGGCGGCGCGGGCTGGATGCCTCAAGGTACTCCGGCGAGTAGCCCTTTATGTCCGGCGCGCCACTCTTGCCGGCCTCGATCTGGTAGCCGAGATTACGGAGCCGGAAGGTGAGTTCCGATTGGTAAACAGCGGTTGCAAACTGCTGAGTATCGAAGAAGCCGCGCTCTTGCAATGCGCGAGTTGAGCCGTCTGGCCGCTCCGTCATATTGAAGATCACGGCATGGGTATGAAGCTGTGGAGCGGCATACCCATCGACCGGGCGAGCGGTGTCGTGCTCGAACTTCGCGGCAATGAATTTGCCGGTGGTCTCTGCGGGATTGTTGCCGCCGATGCGCGCCTGCGTATACCGTTCCAACTCCGTGAGTGCGATGGTCACGGCCTCCCGGTGAGCCGCGCGAACACGGTCATCGCCTCCGACAAGTGCGGTTAGAGAAACAGACTTGGGAGCTGAGAACGTAGCGTCCCAACCGGCTCGATGCTCGACCGGCTTGACGACCGCCCCATCTGAATTCGTGTATTCCTGCCCGGTGCGATGGCGAACAAGTTGCTCGCCCGAATGTGGATTCTGGCCTTCACTCAGTCGCGCAAAGTGCTGTGAATCGATTGCTCCCGCAAGGCCAAACTTCTCGGCCATCTGCCCCTGCCATTCTCCAAGAATCGCGTCGCCCTGCTTCCAGTAATTCTGCTCGGCAGACATGAACTCTTTCGCATGATATGTCTGCGCTTGGCCGGAACTCAACGGTTTGGAGATAGTCAGCATGGCTTACAACAGGGGGCTTCCTACAACCGGCGACTTGGGCTGGATGATCGGCGCAACGGGCACAACCTTAGGAACCACGGCGTCACTTCCCACAGTCGTTTCCGGTTGTAAAACCGGAGCCACAGCGGGAACATCTGGCATGACTGCTTTGCTTCCCACTGGCGTTTCTGACGCAATGATCGGAGTCGCAGGGGCGGCGTCAGGTACAACTACCACGGCTTCAATCTCAGCTTCCAAGTCTTTGACTGGGCCGCTCCGGCTTCCGGCGTTATCGGCACGAACCTTGGCGACAGTGCGCTTCTTCCGAAGCTGAGTAAGCGTTTTTGGATCGAAGCTGAGTTCGTCATTCTCAATCGCACGCGGAACGAAGTCCTCAGCGATGATGGGCATATCGCTGTACACGAAGGAGAACCGCGCCACGTTATTTCCTAGCTTCAAGAAGGCATGTTTGTCGGCGAGGCCTGAGATTTCAGAGTCCATGACAAGCGGCTCGGTCTGGCGGTCGAGGGAGAAGTTCCTGCCAGCTCGGGTGCCGTCGTAGTGCGTCTCTTTCATTCGCTCAATCTCGACCTGCCCAATGGATTTCGATACCCACTCTGCGGCCTTTGGCTCAGTTGTTTTCAAGAAGATTTTGGTCGCCGGCTGCGAGAGCATGACTTCCG
>Ga0182014_10005266_pt1 | contig 14451 bp, 11 predicted proteins | sample 612S2DmetaG_FD_120489 | JGI IMG/M metagenome (GOLD analysis project Ga0182014, IMG submission 120489) | Permafrost microbial communities from Stordalen Mire, Sweden - 612S2D metaG | ecosystem: Environmental > Terrestrial > Soil > Wetlands > Permafrost | place: Sweden: Stordalen | collected... | reverse complement strand
TAAACCGTTCCGTTGCGGGCAGTTCTCAACTGTTTTTCGGAGGCTACAAACAGAGAAGCGATTTCCAGGTTCGGTTTCAGTTCCGAAATGAACAACTTGGGCATTGACCACCTGCTTTGTGTTTCACCAAAATGGATAAGCATCGATATTGCGATTTTAAAAATAACATCGTAGTATATCCCGGCCTGACAGTCAAACGGCAGAGAGTTCGGCCTCACGAAAACAAAAGATGACCGGCGACGTGGCGCTTTCGCGTGAGATCCTGTTTCTGAATTGCTCGATTCGGTTTATTCCGATTTCTGACTTGCCGCGCCAGGCGCTAAAGTTTATAAATTCCGGCTAAATGAACGAGTTTGAGACCGGTAGCCTGCCGTCAGGCTGAAAACAGCTCAAGCCGGCATCGAGGCGGATGGCATGGAGTTGGTAGATGGCCCTTAAGCCATTGAATTTAGTGATAGTTATGGTTATAGTGCTCATTCCCATGATCCCGACGTTCTGGGCTCTTGTGGATTTGCCAAGACGGCGTTTTTCCAGCAGAATATCCAAAGTGATATGGTTTGCGGCGGTTTCCTTGCTGCCATGTCTTGGCGGGACTCTGTACTTTCTACTGGTCCGCCGCAACACTCAACCGCGTTGATCGCCAACCGCAACTGCAGAGCTTCCGGCTAAAGCCGGCAAGTGGATTGAACAGATTATGCAGAGCATGCGGAGATGGCGACAGTCCATTGAACAGTGAGCGAAGCAGGAAAGGAAACTGGAGCCAATGCTCGATTTTGTCAGAAAACACTCCAGATCATGGGGTGTAAAAGTTCTTCTGTGGCTGGTCATCATAGTTTTCGTCGGCTGGGGCGGCTACCTTTACCAGACCCGCCACGAATACGACATTGCCCGTGTGGGAGATCACTTTATCAGCACCTCCGAGTACACCATGGCCTACAACAATATGGTCGAGGGAGTCCGCAAACAATTCGGAGGGGCGCTGCCCGACGAGCTCATGCGCTCTTTGAATATTAAAGAGAAGGCTCTGCAGACGCTGATTCAGCACTATCTGATTGTTCGAGGCGCCAAAGATCTCGGCCTTATGGCGACAAACGACGAGATCAGGCGCAAGATTCTCGAGATCCCGGCTTTTCAGACCGAGGGAAAGTTCGACGCAAAACGCTATGAGGGCATTCTGCGGCAGATGCGTATGACCCCCGATATTTTCGAGCAGCAGATGTCCGAAGATATCACCACCCTGAAAGTCGAGGCTTTCATAAAGGGCCGCGCCGTTGTCAGTGAAGATGAAATCCTGACCGACCACCACTTAAACCACGATCAGCTAAAGGTCGCATACGTCGTCTTCGACCCCGTGTCATTAGAAGACAATGTCACCGTGGCGGAGCCGGCCCTCCAGAGCTTTTACCAGAGTAACCAAGACCGTTACATGGAACCTGAAAGGCGTGAGATCGCCTACGTGCTGCTGAACAGGGAAGACCTGGAGAAGGAGATCCACCCCACTGAGGATGAAATAAACAGGTACTATGAGGCCAATGCGGCCCGATTTAAGCGTGAGAAACAGGTTCGCGCACAGCATATCCTTTTTCGGGTAAAGCCCGATGCGCCTCAGGCCGAAGTGGACAAGATCCGGGCACAGGCCCAGAAAATTCTGGACGAGGCCAAGAAGGGGAAGGACTTTGGCGAACTGGCTAAAAAGCACTCCCAGGACGAAGCTACTGCAAAGAAGGGCGGGGAACTGGGCTTTTTCTCTTCCGAGCAGATGGATACCGGCTTTTCGGCGACTGCTTTCGCCATGCAGCCGGGCGAGATAAGCGAGCTTGTGCGAACTCCATATGGGTTCCACATAATCAAGCTGGAGGAAGTAACCGAGGCGAGGACCGCTCCTATCGATGAGGCAAGAGGTGAAATCGAGAAGGATATCAGGTCTGAGGGCGCCCAGGATATAGCCTTTAAACAGGCGCGAAACCTGCGTGACCTGGCCAACGCCAGAAAGGATATAGGCAAGGCGGCGCTTGAGATGAAAATGACGGTTTCCGACCCGGTGTGGATAGCGATGCCGGAGGATAAGTCTCCTTTCCCCGAACCGGTCAAGGCAAAGCTGTTTGAACTGGGCCAAGGCGATGTGAGCGACATGCTGGAACTTCCAAAGGGCTTCGCAGTGGCTCAGGTGAAATCGATAAAGAGGCCTCAGCCGATCCCGTTCGAGAATCTCAAAGATAAAGTCGCGAGGGATTTCCGTGCAGACCAGGCCAGGGGGCTTGCGCAAAAGAGGGCTTCAGAAATTTTGGCGCAGGCCAAAGAGAAAGGCAGCCTTGCCGAGGCGGCCAAAGCCCGGAATGTCAACCTCAGGCAGAGTGAATTCTTTTCGAGGCAGGAGCCCGATAAAGACTTGAAGCTGCTTCGTGGCGCGAGTCTCAACAGCATCTTCAGTTTAGAGGACTCCAGGCCCTTTCCGGAAGGGCCATTGGAACTGGGGAACAGGTTCATTGTCTTCCAGTTCCAGGGAAAAAAGCCGGCCGGTGACCCTTCTCAAGAGGAAAAGGCCGAGATATCCAGCAGGATAGTCCGGCAGAAAGAGACAGCAATCTGGAAAGCGTGGCTGACCGAGATGGGTAGAACTACCAAGGTCGAAAGGTTAAAAGAGGTTTAGCCTGCTGGTTTGAAACTATTTGAAGATTCCGTTTGTGCAACCTAAGCATGCAGGTCAGGTGGAGCGTTTAAGTAAAGCCCAACGTCTTTTTTCAGCGCACTCCCGCTATTCTTATCGGCATCTCCTTCTTTTTGGGCTCTGCGCGGCCCTTTATTTCTGGTCGGTATTCTTCAGGGCGTCGAATGCAATTATAGCCCCGGAGTTGCAAAAGGACCTCTCACTCACGCCGGAGAGGCTGGGAACGCTGAGCGCGTCGTTCTTCTATGCTTTTGCGCTTGCCCAGGTCCCCATTGCACTTCTCCTGGACAGGCTCGGAGCGAGGCGCATAATGACAGCGCTGAGTCTTGTCGGCTCGTTGGGGGCGGTCATATTCGGCCTGGCGCCCGACCTTAACGCAGCGGTAATCGGCAGGACACTGCTGGGCTTGGGCATGGCGGCAAACTTCATTGGAAGCTTGAAGCTCTTCACGCAATGGTTTTCTCCCAGGGAATTCGCCACCATGGCAGGTCTGCTGACCGGGGTCGGCACCATAGGCAGTCTCGCCGCAAGCACGCCCCTTGCGCTGCTGGTGGATCGGATCGGCTGGAGAGCGTCTTTTATAGCCGTCGGGGTGCTTACGGCAGCCCTGGCGATCTTTTTCCATGTGGGGGTCAGTGAGAGGCATTATCCGACTGAAGGGCTTTCCGGCGAAGTCGCCGGCGCTTCCCGAAAAACAAGCGTAATTTCCGAGCTGAAGACCCTTTTTTCAAGCCGTGACTATTGGCTGATTTCCTGCGGAACTTTTTTCAGATACGGGACCATGATGGCTATCCAGGGCCTGTGGGCCGGGCCTTACCTGATGCAGTGCTTCAGGCTCTCCCCCGTGCAGGCCGGAAATATCATAACCGGGACCATCATCGGCTATGTCGCCGGTTGCTCCGGCGGCGGGTGGCTGTCGGACCGCGTACTCGGCTCCCGCAAATATGTCGTAATCCTGGGTCTGGCCGGAATGACCGCAACAAGCATGTGCCTCACCTGGTCGCTGGGCCAGAAAGACCCCTTTTTTCAGGCGCTCACCTTTTTTTCGCTGGGCCTTTTCGGAGGGATCGGCAATGTTGTTTACGCACACATAAAAGGAGTCATGCCTCCCGAGATGGCCGGAATGGCCCTTACGGGCATAAACTTTTTCACCATGCTGGGCGTAGGCGCGTATATCCATCTGATGGGATGGGTGATCGAATGCCTTCCGGTGGAAAAACAGGCCGGACTGGAAGGGTACCAGACCGCCTTTTCGCCTGTTTTTATCGGCCTGGCCGCAGCGACGCTTCTCTATTTTTTCACACGGGAATCGAAGGAATTCTCAAAGGCCCAGGGAAAGGCATAGAGATTTCATCAATAATTCACTCAAACCAGCCCTAAAAGAATTCATGCCGGTAGGAGCAGAACGCGGTTATCTATCAGCCGCGTCTTTCCCACCCAGACGGCCAGAGCGAGCAGAGTCGGCCCGCTTATAACTTCCACGTCCTCGATAGTGTCGGGGTCGCAGAGCCGGGCATAATCAACAGTGGCCCCGCCGCCGGTTGTAAGGCGATCATTAACGGCCTTCAAAATCACCGTTGCGTTTCTTTCTCCCAAGTCGACAAGCTCCTGGGCTTCCTTCAAAGAACGGTTGAGCCGCAGGGCCGCAGGCCGCTCCCCGGGTTTGAGATAGGTATTCCGGCTGCTCATAGCAAGGCCGTCCTGCTCCCGGACGATCGGGTGACCGACGATGTCGATATCCATATTCATATCCTTGACCATGCGCCTGATACTTACAAGCTGCTGAAAATCTTTTTGTCCGAATACAGCAATATGGGGCTTTACAGCGTGGAACAGTTTGCTCACTACGGTGGCGACACCGCGAAAGAAAACCGGCCTGCTCATGCCGCAAAGGTTTTCGGTCACCTGAGTAACATTCACATATGTCTGGAACCCCTCCGGATACATCTCATCAACACGGGGGACGAACGCCAGGTCCGTTCCCACGGCGGTTGAAAGATCGATGTCTCGCTGAAGGTCTCGAGGATAGCTTTCAAAGTCCTCAGTGGGCGCAAATTGGGTCGGGTTCACAAAAATACTGATCACAGCCTTTGTCCCTAGTTTCCGGGCAGTGCGCATAAGATCGAGGTGGCCCTCGTGGAAAAAGCCCATAGTCGGCACGAAAGCTATACGCTCCCGACCTGCGCGCCAGGTGTCCGCAAGCCGCTGCATCTCTGAGATATTTTCGATGATGCGCATGTCAGCTCCTTAAAGTGAAGGGTGAGCGCCAAAACTCGTTTCAATCTCCGTTCCGTCTCAGTCCATACCTGGTCCAAGCTAAACGATAATAAGTTGTTATCATTAGGCCAATTCACTTGTCAATGCTTAGGGATGCGAGCGCACGGTTACCCTGTTCCGCCACTAAACCGCTTTTGCCGGCGAATGACCTTCTTGACGGAAAGGATATTTGCTCTCTTATCCATCCGCTATCACCCGGCATCCAGTTTGGAGTTGCATTATTCCTTTTCTTGTACATGTTCGATATTTGGTGCTAAACTTCACTTGTGACATCTTTTTTAGAGGAATACCTGAACGCGGTCGAAAAGCCGGCCTGTAAGCCGAGTGGAAAAGAGACGGTTTTATGAGCTTGAGGAATTATGCGGAGATAAACCTGGATAACCTTGCCTATAATATCGGATGCATTCGCGAAAAGGTTGCGTCCTCAGCGGTTATTCCTGTAATCAAGGCGGATGCTTACGGACATGGCGCCGTGCCTGTCGCCAAACGGCTTGCCCTGAAGGGGTGCGCCATGTTTGCCGTCGCCCGGTTCGAGGAGGGGATGGAACTCAGAGAAAGCGGCATTTCCCAGCGTATCCTCATCCTTGGCCGGCTCTTTCCTGATGATATTGCGCAGGCTGTAAAAGCGGGCTTAACCCTGAGCATTTTTGGGGAGGAGGACCTGAGCTGGGTCGAGGAGGCTTGCGGGCATTCCCGGGATTTGCCTGCTACAGTGCATCTCAAACTCGATTCAGGAATGGGAAGGGTAGGACTGCTTTTGGACAAGGCCGCAGATTTGTTCGAGCGGCTGGCGAAATCAAGGGTCTGCATATGGGAAGGACTTTACACGCACTTTTCGACAGCCGACGAAAGGGACAAAACCTTTGCGAACCTTCAACTTTCAAGGTTTCGCGAAGTGCTTGCCATGCTTCCGCAGCTTGCGAAAAGGCCGCGGATCGTCCACATGGCCGCAAGCGGCGCGATTCTCGACCTTCCTGAGAGCTATTTCGACGCCGTACGGCCAGGAATCCTTATGTACGGTCATTATCCGTCAAAGGAGACCTCCCGGTGTATCCTGCCCAGGCAAGTCATGTCCCTGAAATCATACGTCGCTCACCTGCGGGAAATGCCTGCAGGACATCCCATCAGCTATGGGAGGCGGTGGATAACACCCGGGCCGGTCAAGATCGCCGTGCTGCCGATTGGATATGCGGACGGACTTAGCCGCAGGCTTACCAACAACGGAGACGTTTTGATCCGTGACAGGCGATATCCGATCGTTGGCGCGGTTACAATGGACTACATCATGGTAAATGTTGGAAGCGATCCCGTTGTGGTCGGCGATGAAGTCCTGCTGTGGGGAGAATCGCCCGACGGGGTTATCCAGACACTTGACGTGGCCGAGCGAATAGGAACGATTCCCTATGAATTGACCTGCGCAGTTTCTCGGCGCGTGCCGCGCGTCTATATCGGTAGAACCGACTGAATTAATGAAGAGGAACAAAATCACAGCCACTCCGCATTGCGCTCAAGCGGCACATTCTGCTAAGATAATTATACTACCTCGGGCCCAAGGTCATTTCCTGTTGCAGATTATTTCTCTTGATGAGCGGATAACTCGAAATGAAAACTCATAAAATCAAATTCCTGCCCCACGGCAAAGAAATAGACTTTGAGGAGTCCGAGAGTGTCCTCCATGCCGCCATGGAGGCAGGTGTTCATGTGAACGCCTCTTGCGGCGGGGAGGGATTTTGCGGGAAGTGCAGGATAATAATCGAAAAAGGAGATATTGAGGACGGCATCTCGGAGCATCTCAGCAAGGAGGACCTGGATGCAGGTTACAGGCTTGCCTGCAGGAGCCGAATCAAAAGCGACCTCACAGTTCGCATTCCGGTCGAATCGGAAATCGACGCGAGTATCCTAAACAGGGCGCCGCCCAGGCGTACCGCCCGAATCCAGCAGATGAACCTGGAAGACCTGAAGAGCAAGGGTCTTTTTATACCTCCTGTCGAGAAAAGGCACCTTGAGCTGCCTGAGCCGACAAGCGCAGACAATCTTGCCGATACGTCACGTCTTATCGGTTTTCTCAGGCTCAAACACGATGAACACAGGCTGGTGGTGCGGCTTCCGGTCATTCGTAAAATTCCGGGGACATTGAGAGAAGCAGGTTTCAAGATTACCGTGACCCTTGACCGGCCTGTTTTCGACGGCGGGAAAACCCATATCGTCAATATAGAACCTGGAGACACCACCGGCAGAAACTTTGCGATAGCCGTTGATATCGGCACCACGACCGTTTACGGACAACTGATCGATCTCATTACGGGAAGCGTGCTTGCCGAGCATGGAGACTTCAACGGCCAGATCAGCTACGGCGAAGACATTATCTCGAGGATCATATACGCGGAAAAGCCGGGGGGGCTCGATACCCTGCACGAAGTCGTCATTCGGACCATAAACAGGATAATCGACCATGTAATTGAGACCTCCCAAGTCGATCGCCAGCAAGTCTCCACGATTACGTTTGCAGGCAATACCACGATGACGCAGATCCTTTTGCAAATCGACCCCAGGTTCATCAGGCGGCATCCCTACGTGCCGGCGTCAACTCTTTATCCGTCCATACGGGCCGTCGATCTGGGGATAGATCTGGTTGACCATGCGACCGCCCTCGTCTATCCTTCCATTTCCAGCTTTATAGGTGGGGACATCGTAGCCGGTGTGATGGGTTCGGGAATACATCTCTCCGATCAACTCTCGCTTTTCATAGACATAGGCACGAACGCCGAGATAGTGATCGGCAACAGGGATTGGCTTACCTGCGCCGCCTGTTCGGCCGGACCGGCCTTCGAGGGCGGGGGCGTCCAATGCGGCATGCGCGCGGACATTGGGGCAATCGAGGACTTCTCAGTCGATCCTCACACGCTGGAGCCGATGATCCTGACAGTGGGAAACGTTAGGCCGAGGGGTATATGCGGGTCCGGCCTGATCAATATTGTGGCAAGGCTTTTGGAAGCGGGAATTATCGACAACCGGGGGAAATTCAACCGCGACCTGAAATCATACAGGCTCAGGGAAAAAGACGGCGTCTATGAATACCTGCTGGATCGGCAAGAACAGACTCAAATTGGAAGGGACATCGTCATTACCGAAAACGATATCGGGAACCTCGTCCGCGCAAAAGGAGCCATCTACAGCGGGTGCCAAACCCTGCTCGAGGCTGTGGGCCTCAAGATCGCGGACCTTGACAGAATAGTGCTGGCCGGTGGATTCGGCAGCCACATAGACATCGAAATGGCCATGACCATAGGGCTGCTTCCGGAAATCGATCCTGACAAAATAACGTACATAGGGAACGGTTCGCTTCTCGGCGCAAGAATGTGTGCGTTGACCAACCGGATCAGAAAAGACGTCGTCAATGTAATGAAAAAGATGACGAACTTCGAACTCTCCGAAACGCCATCCTTTATGGCTCATTACGTTGCCGCTCTGTTTCTCCCCCATACGGACCTCGATCTGTTCCCAAAGGTCAAGGGCAGGTTGGAACGGAGGCCGGGGCCAAAACCAGTTGTAATTAAGGAATTGATGAGTTGAGCATGGTATAAGGTCCCCAAAGCTTTTATTGATTTATTTCGCAACCAAATTGTTTCTTACAGTGTAGAATGAATGTGTTGAACCTTCAAGTTTCGCTGCCACAATATCACCTTTGGCGCGCTCAATGATGAAAATGTCTTTGTCTGTAGGGAGGACGAAACATCGTTTCTCTCTTATTAAATTGTCTATTATGTCAAAGTCGCTCCGGTGAGCATTTGTAATCTCCATATCGCTAATTTGCAGGCATCCGATAGAGTTAAGTTTGGCATAATGTGGACCACGGAGGTCGGCAGCTATTTGTGAAAGTTCCGCTGATTGTTTTTCCAAAGTTGAAGGATCATCGCCAAGTGGTAAATAGCAACCGGAAATAGCACAAAGGGCCGCAGTTAGAAATATACATAGAATCTTTCTCATTTTAACCCCTTCTTTTAACTGTCGATCGTGTCAAAGCCCCTCAATTAGCTTGTAATATTCTTTGATAGTGCGGATGGATTCCATGGTGGTCAGGAACAAGATCCAACTGAGAACAAGGATTCCTATTGTGAGTCCGGTCTTCCACGCCAGCGTCGTTTGTGGACGCAACCAGATCAGGGGCAAGGCCAGAGGCCCCACACCACAGAGTGCGATGATAATAAAGGATTTTCGAAAATACCATTGCATCTTGTTCTGTGCAAGGCGTGGGTGGCCGGAGGCATCCATAAACTCACCGCAGTGCTTACACTTTATCGCGGCGTCTTGAATTTCTTCAGCGCAGAAGGGACACTTTTTCATTATCATCGCCTACACGCAATTGGAGTATTCCTTATGTAAGCAGAAGCAGAAAGCTTTTGCTCCCTGCTCCCCGCCGTGTCTTCTCAGGCGGCCTCTTAATCCCTAAACCCTTTCCTCCTCCTCGCTCATATAGTAGTCCAGCCCGAAGTGGGTTATTTGTTCCTCGCCCATGAGGTAGCGAAGGGTGTTTTTAAGCTTCATGGACTGAATGAAAAGGTCGTGCTCGGGGTAGAGGTTCTCTTTTACCATCGGGCTTTTGAAATAGAAGGAGAGCCATTCCTGGATGCCGCTCATGCCGACCCTTTGCGCCAGGTCCATAAAGAGCACCAGGTCAAGGATAAGAGGCGCCGCCAGTATGCTGTCGCGGCAAAGAAAGTCCACCTTTATCTGCATCGGATATCCGAGCCATCCGAATATGTCTATGCAGTCCCACCCTTCCTTGTTGTCTCCCCTGGGTGGGTAGTAGTTGATTGTGACCTTGTGATAATAGTTCTTGTAGAGAGTCGGATAGAGGTGTGGCTGCAATATGTACTCGAGAACGGAAAGCTTGCTTTCCTCCTTGGTCTTGAAAGATTCGGCGTCGTCCAGGACCAGGCCGTCCCGGTTTCCCAGGATGTTTGTCGAATACCATCCTTCCAGACCCAGCATGCGGGATTTCAGGCCCGGCGCGAGGATTGTCTTCATCAGCGTCTGACCCGTCTTGAAATCTTTTCCCGTTATGGGCGCCCCGACGGAGTCGGCCAACTCTATCATTGCCGGAATATCGATTGTAAGGTTGGGCGCGCCGTTGATGAACGGAATCCCGCTTTCAAGGGCAGCCAGAGCATAAAGCATGCTCGGTGGAACGCATGGGTGGTTGCTGTCAACCGCCTTCCGCAGGGAATCCATCGAGCTGTGGATTTCCTGGGGCTTCAAATGCACCTCCGTGCTTCCGCACCAGATCATGATGCACCTGTCAAGGCTGTTTCGCGCCTTAAAATCCGCGATGTCAGCCTTGAGTTCATCCAGTTTGCCGCGCAACCCCGGGCCGCTTTTAACATGAGTTCCGTCCAGGTTCTTTACAAACCGGCGGTCGAAAACCGCTTTCATCGGAATGATTCCGCTCAGGAAATCCTTGATCGGATCGAGGTGTTCGCGACCGAGCACGCGCGCGTAGAGGGCGGCCTCAAAGCAGTTGGCCTCATATATGTCCCAGCCGCCGAAAACCAGATCGTTCAGGTCAGCCAGGGGAACGAAATCCTTTATCTTGGGGCACCTGTGTTCAAAGCGCTTCCCCAGCCTGATAGCGCCGAGCTGGGTGAGCGAGCCTACAGGTTCAGCCAGGCCGCGCCGCACAAGTTCCACGCCTGCAATGAAGGTCGTGCTGACAGCGCCTCCAATACCGGATATGAGAATTCCAAGCTTGCCTTTCGGAGGGGTGATTTGCTTTCCCTTTTTCAAACTCCCAGCTTTCAAAACATACTCCTATCTTCAAGTTTGAGGAATTACGATTTTTCCAGGTTCAACAAAGCCCTTTTAATATCAAGCCCGCTGGAATAGCCGCCCAGTTTCCCTCCACTCCTGATTACCCTGTGGCATGGTATGAGAATAGGAACCGGGTTTCTGCCGCATGCTCCGCCAACGGCCCTGGAAGCGCCGGCGCTGTGGGCTTTGGCTGCGATTTGACTGTAGGACCGGGACTGCCCAAAAGCAATTGTGTCGATCGCCCTCCAGACACTGCGGGCAAAGCGTGTCCCTTTTCTTAAATCCAATGGCGCCTTGGGAAGCGGCGTCCCATTTGTGAGGTATGCCAGAATATATGCCTTTGTTTTCCCAAGCAACTCCGAGTCGCCCCCCGGCGAGAGCGCAGCATCAGGATATTCACTGAGCACGGTAGAGATCAGGGCGTCTTCCGTGGGGCGATCCGGGCCGAGAAAATCAACCAACGCAATTCCATCCGGGCTTTCGGCGACCACGAGCCACCCGATTGGCGTATCGAACGTGATATAACTTAGCGCAAGTTTACTACTCATTCATGTAGTCCACAATATATGGATTTGTTTCAGCTTCACGCCTCAGGGTCGATCTGGGCCGGTCCCCGTAATCGTGGCCGGGCCATACCACAGTATCAGGCGGGAGCGTCTTCACGAGATTTTGAAGCGATTTAATCAACTGCTTGAACGATCCTCCCGGAAGGTCCGTGCGCCCGACCGCTCCTACAAAAAGAGTGTCGCCGGTGAAGAGGTTTCCGTCTATCAATATGCAGCATGCCCCCTGCGTATGCCCCGGAGTGAGAATGAATCTCATCTTAAGGTTTCCGAACGAAAGCTCATCGCCGTCCTGCACTCGGACGTCAGCGGGTCCGGAGGTTGGGAAGCCCATGCTGCGTGCAAACATCATGTTCTCGGGTCTTTGAGAAAAAAGATCGTCAGTTGCGTGCATGACCACGCTTGCGCCGGTCGCTTTGCGTATGGATTCGTTTCCGCAAGTGTGGTCGGCATGCCCGTGTGTGTTGACGATATAGCGAAGTTTCAAGTTTTTTGCCCTGAGATGCTCTATGAGCTCATTTTCATTTCCGGCCGGGTCTATGAGGATGGCTTCTTTGGTCTCTTCATCGTAAACCAGGTAACAGAAGACTTGCATGAAACCGACCGGGATTTGCTCGATCTTCATCGATTCCTCCAAATTGGGATATAGAGCCGATTTTTTTTTATGACCGGGCTAAAATGGACCAATTTCGCAAAAAAGTCAAATGGACGGATATCGGCGAACGGCATTGGAGGGGATATCGGACTTGCGAATTCGGGCATGACAGAACAGGCGCCGAAAGCATTAAATTAAATTTAACCAGTTTAAACAAAATCCGGAGTGGTTGAAAATAAATCTGATGGTCACACGGCCAAGAGTAAGGATGTATCATTTCCCGGCAAGAAGCGATGGAAGCACAATGCCGCTAAAATCCGTCGCAACGCGAGCGACGATATTTGCAAGCAAAGGTCCCGGGGCCATACGTAAAACGCCGTCCCGAGGGCGCCGGACACTACACAGGGCATCCAGGCTTGCGCCTGGCAGACCCATGTGAGATCGGGCTGCTGTTCTTTGAAAAAACAGGTGAATGCATTATCGAGCTTGCCACAGTACGCAATAAATCTTGTGGCTCCACTTTCCCGATCAGTCACTCCATTCAACCAGGTGGGCGGACTTGATGTTGACCTCCTTAACGCCGGGAATGTTGCCGGTAATTCTTTCCATTTCCCCGACCAGATCCGGGTCCTTCATGATCTTGGCGCTGGCGCTAAGAGTAACGACGCCGTCGTTCACGAATACCTGGATTTCGGGTTTGAGCTCGAGAAGGGTGGCCTTCACTTCGGATGCAAGCACCAGGTCTTCCATTGCCTTCTGAGACTCAAAGGTCGTCTTGAAAGTTTCCAGCCCCGCCGTATGGCAGATCACGTCTGCGGCGTCATCCACGGTCATTTTCCGCACGTGAATCACCAAATCGTACAAAGTCGGGTCGGAGGTGTCGATCCCGTATAGATGCCGGCTCCATTCGCGCCTTTCATGGTCATCTTTTTTGATCAGCGCCAGGGCGCTTTCATGAGAAGAGATTTTCTCCCGGTCCATAACTATTTGAATCCGGTCCTTCATGTCGGCAATAATCCTGACCTTGAGAACGTGGGAGACACCTCTGACATAGAAATGTCCGGCAAGGCCGTGATAGACCACATTGTCACTCCGGAGGCATTTTAAAAGAGCGGCCTGAAAGTATGTGATGAACTTCTCCTTGCCGTAGGAGAACCTTTCCAGAATGGAAGGAGCGTCATGTACTGCGTTCACCAGCTTGATTTCGGGGATGTTGAACTCTTTTGAGGCCTCTAGAATAACCTCACGGGCGTAACACTGGTAGCCAAGCCTATGAGCCACTTTTTCGGCCACTTCTTTGCCCTTGCTGTAGGAGCCTCTGGAAATAGTTATAATTGCCATTTGCGCCTGTCCTCCACTAACGTTTTCTGGACGTTCATGTAATATCGAATTATCGTATCTTTATTTGTTAATGATCTAAACCGGTCTCTTTTTTCACATCCGATTCCGGCGTTGGCGCCTGGTATTTGGATGTTGAGGACGACAGCGAGGTTGCCTGTTTTTCTCTGATTCTTTTCAGCGCTTCTTTAATTCGACTTTTTCGTGAACTACTGAGCATAAAACGCCATGCAATCCACCATATAAAAATACCCACCAAAATGCCTATTCCCGGCCAAAGAGTAACTCCTAAAATGATGAAACCAAGTCCGACCAGAAACATAGGGAGTGCAAGACTCAAACCTTCCAACCTGTTTGTTATAATATACGTTGTCTTTTTTATATCCATAATTTTCACACTTCTTTACATGTTAAAGTAATTGCTAAGACATTTTGTGAACTAATACACATTTTCAATAACTTTTCTAATTCTACTATCATCTTTTTAAGCAATATTTTCTCACATCATTGCTCAACCTCCTTAGTTTTGTTCCCAAATCGCAATTTTACGAACTGGTTGATAATGCTCCTTCAAGTTCATCATGCGTCATTTGTCGAGGCACAGTACACTTATTGCACAATGTTAATTCTTCATCTGAAGTAATGCAATCGTTTGCTCACAAACCACTGCGCCCCATGTAGATCGACCGGCAGATGCGCCACACTCGATTCATGAGGCCAGCCGCAAGGGGCAATGTCTCGGGACGGCTTATAAATTTAATAATTTTGCACGAGATTTCGTTACTAAAAAGAGATATACATGAGGAGCCGCCAGTGCAAGTGCGGCAGCTTAATTACCTCTGCTCTCAGGCGTTTCAAAGGAGTTTCATCGGCTTGTTTTGCGGGCAAAAAATCAGTTTGGATTCTGAAGATTGCAACAATATGGGGTGAGGAGACGCGGGCACGAAAAAGGCCGCCTGACGGCGCTTGCTTTGATTCGTTGATTTTGGTATCTATAGAGTCGAGTAGCATCTATCGGACCTGGTTGAAATGGCATTCATTTGAAAAGGACTAGCATGAACATCTTTGTAGGGAGCCTGTCATTTAAGACAACGGAAGAGGAATTGCAGAAGGAGTTTGAGGCATTTGGCGAGGTAGCTTCCGTCAAAATCATTCTGGACCACGAGACTTTCAAATCGCGGGGATTTGCTTTTGTCACAATG
>Ga0182014_10005265_pt1 | contig 14452 bp, 14 predicted proteins | sample 612S2DmetaG_FD_120489 | JGI IMG/M metagenome (GOLD analysis project Ga0182014, IMG submission 120489) | Permafrost microbial communities from Stordalen Mire, Sweden - 612S2D metaG | ecosystem: Environmental > Terrestrial > Soil > Wetlands > Permafrost | place: Sweden: Stordalen | collected... | reverse complement strand
GGGCATGGCACAAGGCTAGACGGCGTCCCGGCGCGGGGTCACGCAGACGCACCCGGGGCCCAGCTTGCTGCTCCGAGTTCGCGTCCGGCGCATCGTCCGCTATCCTTCTCTGTGCCGCCGGGCGCACGGCGGCTCCAGGCAGGTTGCCCGAGCGGCCAAAGGGAGCGGTCTGTAAAACCGTCGGCTACGCCTTCGGTGGTTCGAATCCACCACCTGCCACATCCTGCGAAAACGGCCCGGTAGCTGCGGATGCGCGGCTATGCGGGCCGTTTTTTCTCTGGCCCATGGCGTGTCACCTTGTCGCGCTGTAGACCCCTGTGTTGCGGGATCCACGGACATATAGCGGACGGCGTCCGGGCGGTGAGAACGGTCGGCGAAACCGTCGGCTTTCCACGGACCGCACGGACGGGCGGCGCTGGCGGCATGTTCCGGCTTGACGCGCGGTAAGTGGCATTGGTTACCTGTTGGCTGTAGCCTGGTTACTAACATGGCACTGACCCGGCTATCACCGGCGAGCCTCCGGAAGAACAGACGCTTCTCGTCTCAGTAGAACCGGGCGGGTGGGCCCGTCATAGCCCGCGAATGAGTGGTCGCAGCTCGCACACCTGCGATGCTGCGGCAATCGAGGTGGTACCGCGGTATCTACTCACGGTCGTTTCGGCTGGTGGGTGACGTCGTCCTCGTGTCATGTGAGGAACGACCGCGAAGGGACCATCGGTGATCTATCCCAAGGCCTCAGCCGCTGAGTGCAGCGAGCCCGTCCCCGCCAGTCCCCGGTTCCCAAGGATCGAAGAACATGTCCTGGCGTACTGGGACGCCGACGACACGTTCCGCGCCTCCGTCGAAAACCGCCCCTCTGGTGAGAACGGCGACAACGAGTTCGTGTTCTATGACGGGCCACCGTTCGCGAACGGTCTTCCTCATTACGGGCATCTGCTGACCGGATACGTCAAGGACCTTGTTCCGAGGTATCAGACGATGCGCGGGCGACGGGTAGAACGCCGTTTCGGGTGGGACACGCACGGGCTGCCTGCGGAGCTGGAGGCGATGCGGCAACTCGGGATAAAGACGAAGGAAGAAATCGAAAACGTCGTCGGGCTTGCGAAGTTCAACGATGCTTGCCGGGAGTCGGTGCTTCGCTATACCCAGTCATGGCGGGACTACGTGACGAGGCAAGCCCGCTGGGTCGACTTCGACAACGACTACAAGACGCTCGACCTTCCCTACATGGAGAGCGTCATGTGGGCCTTCAAGCGACTCCATGACAAGGGACTGGCGTACGAGGGGTTCCGGTGTCTTCCGTACTGCTGGAACGACGAGACGCCATTGTCGGCGCACGAGCTGCGGATGGACGAAGACGTCTATCAAATGAGGCAGGATCCGGCTGTGACGGTCGGATACCGGCTCGAGACTGGTGAGCTTGCGCTGATCTGGACCACCACGCCGTGGACACTGCCGTCCAACCTGGCGATGGCCGTGCACAACGACATCGACTATGTGGTGGTCGAATCCGATTTCACGGGCAAGGCCGAGCGCTATGTGCTGGCCGAGGCCCGTCTGCCGTCATACGCGCGTGAACTGGGGGATGACGCCGAGTCGCGGATCGTCCGGCGCTACAAAGGCAGCGAACTGGTGGGCATGCGCTATACCCCGCCGTTCGGTTACTTCGTCGGTCATCCAGAATCGCACGTCATCCTGCATGCTGACTACGTCACCACGGCTGACGGAACAGGACTTGTGCACATCGCGCCGGCGTTCGGCGAGGAGGACAAGCTGCTGGCCGACCGGCACGGTATCGTCCCGGTGATTCCGGTTGGCCCAGACGGCAAGTTCATCCACCCAGTGGACGAGTACGCCGGGATGCAAGTCTTCGACGCCAACGGTGCGATCATCGATCACCTCAAGGCCCGTACGAAGCATGACGCCGCAGGCTTCCCGGGAGACGCGGGTGCGACGACCGAAGGCACCGTGCTGCTGCGGCGCGAGACCTACGAGCACTCGTACCCGCATTGCTGGCGATGCCGCTATCCGCTGATCTACATGGCGGTCTCGTCGTGGTTCGTCTCGACCACCGCGATCAGAAACCGGATGCTTGAGCTCAACGAGCAGGTCACCTGGGTGCCCGAGCACGTTAAGAACGGCCAGTTCGGCAAATGGCTGGAGAACACGCGCGACTGGTCAATCAGCCGCAACCGGTACTGGGGAGCGCCCATCCCGGTCTGGAAGTCGGACAACCCGGCCTACCCGCGAATGGACGTTTACGGCTCGCTCGCCGAACTCGAAGCCGACTTCGGCGTTCCGGTGACCGATCTGCACCGTCCTGCCATCGATGAGCTGACGCGGCCTAATCCGGATGATCCGACTGGCATGTCGACGATGCGCCGGGTCACGGACGTGCTCGACTGCTGGTTCGAGTCCGGTTCCATGTCGTTCGCCCAGGTGCACTATCCGTTCGAGAACGCCCAGTGGTTCCAGTCCCACTTTCCCGGCGACTTCATCGTCGAGTACATCGGGCAGACCCGCGGCTGGTTCTACACGATGCACGTCATGGCCTCGGCCCTGTTCGACCGGCCCGCGTTCGAAACCTGCGTGAGCCACGGCATCGTCCTCGGATCGGACGGGCAGAAGATGTCGAAGTCACTTCGTAACTACCCGGACGTGCGCGAGGTCTTCGACAGGGACGGGGCCGATGCGATGCGCTGGTTCCTGATGTCCTCGCCCATCCTTCGCGGGGGCAACCTGATCGTCACCGAGCAGGGGATCCGCGACGGGGTGCGGCAGGTGCTCATCCCGCTGTGGAACAGCTGGTACTTCTTCCAGTTGTACGCCAACGCTGCGGGATACGAGCCCGCAGCGGACACGGCATCCGGCAACGTCCTCGACCGCTACCTTCTGGCCAAGCTCCGCCAATTCACCGAGACCGTCCAGTGGCAGCTGGACCACTTCGAGGTGGCGAGCGCCTGCGATGAGGCGCGGTCCTTCGTGGACGTGCTGACGAACTGGTACATCCGGCGCTCGCGCGCGCGGTTCTGGGGAACCTCCGGCGCTGAGGCTGCGGTCTCGCGCGAGGCGTTCGACACGCTATACACCACACTGGAGATCACCTGCCGGGTGGTGGCGCCACTTCTGCCGCTTGTCAGCGAGGAGATCTGGCGCGGCCTAACCGGGAGACGCTCTGTCCACCTGAGCGACTGGCCGGATGTATCCTGCCTCCCGTCCGACCCCGGCCTAGTGGCCGCGATGGATCGGGTCCGGGAAGTGTGTTCAGCTACGGCTGCGCTGCGCAAGGCCGCAGGACTGAGGGTCAGGCTCCCGTTGTCCCAGCTGACCGTCGTGGCAGCCGACGCCGAGTCGCTGGCCGACTTCACCGACTTGATCGCTGACGAGGTGAACGTGCGGGAAGTGGCTCTGCTCGACCCCGCGGATTCCGCAGCGCAACAGATTGACGTATCCCAGGGCCTAACGGTGAACCCGAGGTCCCTGGGCCCGAGGCTCGGCTCTGACGTGCAGCGGGTCATCAAGGCGAGCAAGTCGGGAGACTGGTCGCTTATGAACTCGGGCACGGTCGTCTGCGGCGGGTTCGAGCTCCAGCCGGGCGAGTTCACACTCGAGACCGTGGTGGCCCAGGGTGCCGATGCCACGACCGTGATGCTGACCGGCGGGGGGTTCATCGTCCTGAACACCTCAGTCACTCCCGAGCTCGCGGCAGAAGGTCTGGCGCGCGACGTGGTTCGCGCGGTTCAGCAGGCGCGCCGCGCCGCTGGCCTGGGCGTGTCCGACCGGATCAGCCTTACTATCGCCGGCACCCCCGCCGTGCAGGAAGCGATCCGCTTGCACCAGAAGCTCATCGCCACCGAAACTCTGGCGACAGCCGTCGCCGTCGTCGGTCCGGCCGAACTCGCGGGCGATCCTCAAGCGGGCGAGCCGGCGACGGTCGGCGACGGCGAGTCTATCCAGATCCGGCTCGAACTCCGTGCAGCATGATCTGAGCGCGGGGGGCCTGGGTGTTCATCCCGGGTCCCCGCGCCTCACTTGTTTCCACGTGCGGCCTTATCGGGCCATCACAAGCAGGTGCCCCCTGTTGGATCGGTATTCGGAGAGCTCGGCGGCATCCAGCAACCGAACCGTGGCAAATCCCGCAGCCGTGAGCATGGCTGAGAGTTCCTTAGCCGTGTATAGCTGCTGGTAGTACATCCGCGACGTCGAGCCCTTGGCCGTCTCGATAGTGACGCGGATCCGAGCAATGCCACGCACTGTGTCCAGGCGTCGATGCTGCACCACTCTCCGCCCGCCGACTACCGATTCGTCGAATGGGCGATGGTTCGAGATGATGTACTCCAGCGACGGCACATCGAGCGCCAGAGTGCCCGCTGGCCTCAAGGCTCGCCGAATGGCCGCCAGGAAGGCGTTGTCGCCTCGATTCCCGAAGTATCCGAAGCTGCCGCCCAAGCAGGTAACGTAGTCGAACTCCCGTTCCCAATCTATTCGCCTCATGTCACCGTGGATCCACTCGATGCTGACGCCACGGTCCGCAGCGCTTCGCTCAGCCCTCCGGATCATTGAGCGGCTCGCGTCGAGGCCGGTGACCGGGGCGCCCGCCTGGGCGAACCTGACGGCATGTCTTCCCTGTCCGCACGGAACGTCCAGGATATGGGTGTTGTGATCGATGCCGGTGAGCCGGGTCAGGAGGTTCACCTCGGCATCCGAATCGTGCGCCTGCTCGCTCAGGTCGATCTGGAATCGAACGTGGTCCTCGACGAAGAAATCCTTCCACCATTCCTGCGGCCACGGGCCGACCTCCTCAATGGCCGTTCGTGTCTCGAACTCGCTCACGCGCGTATCCTCCGCCCCAACTCCACTGCGTCCCTTCCGGCCGCAAGGTTAAGTAGCGCCTGTACCGCTATTTCTACGGTGGGTAGTCGTCGGAACTCGCGCATGCAAGCTTGGGCCGCATTGAGACTTGAGAGGCTGCCCAGCACAGCCGCGGCGGCCTGCCTGACAGTCGGCTCGTCTGCGGTCGCGATGTCGACGCGCAAGCCGACGCCAAGCTCCACGCAGCGCTCCGCGTTCCCCCGTTGATCCGATTGCTCGGTTGGCACGACAAGGACCGGCACTCCGTGCGAGAGCGCACCGAGAAGCGTATTGATACCACCATGGCAGACCACGAGCGCCGCGCGTTCCAGGATATGGCGCTGCGGGATGTAGGTGGTTACGTGTACGCCAGGGAACCGCGCGGCGAGGCCGCCTGCCTCGCCACGGTGCCCGACAGTGACGACGACCGTGTATCCGAGGTCGCGGACGGCTCCGATGAGCGCGTGGAAGGCCTCTGTCCGGACTTCGCCGAGGATGGACCCGAGCGTCACGTAGATGACGGAGCGCGGTCCGAGCTCCAGCAGCCATTCGGGGGCGCCCGCTACTGGGTCGTCGAACTCGGGCGGGCGCAGATCGAGCGTGGTGGAGAGCGCTGCGCTGCGGGCGGGCAGGAATATCTTGGGTATGAAGTTCAGGTACAGGTTTCGGTACAGCGATGATCCCGTCGGGTCCGGCGGAAGCCCCAGCTCTCGTCTGAGGTCGTTCCGGCCTCTGCTAGTTTCGCTGATGAACTCGTCGAGTCCGATGACACGACCGGCACTGGCGCTCGCGTAGGGCACGCCAACCAGTTCACCGACGGTAGGACCCGCCAGTTCTGCACGGCCGGAAAGGATCACCGAAGGCGCCCAGTCCGCGACGACCCTGACAAGATCGGGGATCATCGCTTCGGGCAGGCACCGCGCCCAGAGAACAGAGTTGATCCAGGAGTTGCGCTCGTGCCTCGGCACGAGGCGGAACTCCGGCCAGGTCTCAGCAAGGTCGCGGCTTTGCCAATCCATACCGCACGGCACTGCCTCGAAACCCGCCGCCTTGATCTGTCGGCAGAAGTCTGGGGAGCTCGCGAACTTTACGGGGACTTTCTGCTCACGCAGGTTAGATGCGATCGCGGCCAGCGGGTGGAAGTGGCCGAGGGCAGCCGCTGTAGTAATCAGTACGCGGGGGGGCGTGCCGGTCATGCACCCTCCTCGTGCGCCTCAAGATTCAGCCAGGCCAGTTCCTCTTCGGACAGGCGGACGTCCAGGGCATCGAGTGAGGCATCGAGCTCCTCGCAGGTTCTCGGCCCGATAATCGGGAAGGTCGAAAACGGCTGATGCAGCACCCAGGCCAGGGCGATATTCACGGGCTGTACCCCGCGGTCGGTCGCCAACTTGCGGGCGCGCTCCACGCGCTTCCAGTTATCGCTGCTAAACCAGCATTCAGCCAGTTCGCCTTCGCGGAAGCTGGCTTCGCTCCCCACAGCCGTAAAAACACCTCGGCCCTGGCTCGACCAGGGAATCAACACGATGCCCTCCCGTTCGAGCCATTGGCGCGCTGCCGTGTCCGCGACGTGAATGCATCCGGGGTAGACCGGCCGGTGCATAACGGCGAGGCTGAGCTGGTTGCTCAGCGCGACCGGCCCGGGTAGGTCGTGCGAGCGTGCGTACGCGATCGCCTCGCCTACGCGGTCGAGAGTCCAGTTCGAGAAGCCGTAGGCGCCCGCGTGGCCGCGCTGGACGAGGCTCTGCAGTGCGTCGACAAACTCGCCGACTGGGATATTCGCGTCATCCCGGTGCAGCATGTAGAGGCCGGCACGGTCCAATTGGAGCCGCTCCAGGCTCTCGTCCAGTTGCGTTTCCAGCTCGCCCGGTGTGCAGTAAGGTGGGTGTCCGCCCTTGGCCAGGACAGTCATCTGGTCGGAGACGCCTCGGCTGCTCATCCAGTCACCCAAGGTGCGTTCGCAGCAGCCGGGCGAGTAGTTCACACCGTAGACCCACGCGGAGTCGAAGAAGGTCCCCCCGCGTTCCGCGTACCGGTCATACACGGGCGCCGCGCGATCAAGACTTCCGAACGATGAGGTTCCGAGGGCCAGCAAAGAGACTTCGTGGCCGACTCCGGAAAGATGCTGGCGGGGAATGGGTGTCTGCACTATGAGCCCTTGGTTTACAGGCATGCGGCGACCACCTTCGCGATCTTCTCGGCCATAAAGCCGATGTGCGACCGCGTGATCAGTGGGTGGACAGGCAGGGAAAACAGTTCGCCCGCCAGCCGGTCCGCTACCGGGCACTGGTCGGTGGGCAGCCCCATGCGTACGAAGGCGGGCTGGCGGTGCAGCGGCACGGGGTAGCGGCGGAACGCTGGCACACCCTGGGCCTGCAGTTGTGTGGTGATCCGGTCGATGGTTGCCTCGTCGCTTCCCGGGACCCGGCACACGTACTTCCAGTAAGCGTGCCGAGTCCCGGCGCTCTCCAGCGGAGTCTGGAGTCCGTCGACGGTACAGAGCGCGGCATCAAGGGCCCGGGCGTTGCTGCGCCGGTCGTGCAGAAACGACTCGATGCGCCCTAGCTGGCTCGTTCCTAGGGCTGCTTGGGGCGCAGTCAGGCGGTAGTTATGGCCGACCTCGGTGCTCGCGTACACGCGAGCCCCCGGGGGGCGGCTCTCACCGTGATGGCGGAACCGGCGCATCCTGTCGGCGAGTGTCGGGTCGTGGGTGACCACGGCTCCACCTTCCCCGCCCGTGGTGATGATCTTGTCTTCCCAGAAGCTGAAGGCGCCTAGCGCGCCGATCGACCCCAGGACCCGGCCGTGGTATGCGCCGCCGATCGCTTGGGCGACGTCCTCGACGACCGGGATGCCGTGGCGCTCGGCGATAGCTCCGATATCGTCGAGCGGCGCGGCAGCGCCATTTAGGTGAACGGCGATGATCGCCCGCGTGCGGGAGGTGATCGAGTTGCGTACCGACTCCGGTTCGAGGCAGAAGGTGCGCTCGTCGACATCCACGAATACTGGGGTCGCTCCCCTGTGAACGATCGGGCTAGCGCTGCCGATGAACGTGTGGCTCGGGACGAGCACCTCGTCGCCCGGCACGATCTGCAGTGCGGCGAGCGCGGTGTGCAGTGCGGCGGTTCCCGAGTTGACTGCGACGGCGTGCTCCACGCCGACGAAGGCGGCAAGAGCCGTCTCAAACGAGGGCACGGCATCGGAAGAGAGCTGGCTGAGCCTGGACGATCTCAAGACGGCGTTCACCGCCGCGATGTCGTCCTCTGTAAGGCTCGGCCAGGTCGGGAAGGCGATTGGCTCCTGGTGTGTACTGACGGACATTGTCTCGCTTCTCCTTTCGCTAGAAACTCCGCTCGTCCCCATCCGGCCGTATCGGTGATTCGCTCTCCCACAGCCGACGTCTCAGATGCTGCCGTTCTCGATAGCGGACGACCGCATGAGACAAATTCTTTGAGCGTCGACTGCCTTCGCTCAGAGCCCATTAGGGTTCGCACCCGTAGTCGGCGAAGAGTTCGGGCAAGAACCCGAATTTGTACCGATGGTGACGTCTGACGATCCATTCCGCCCATGCAAGATCCTCGATTGGGGGGCCAGGATGGCAGAACTCCCAGTTGCTCACCGCGCTGACGTCGTGCTGCGCGGGGCGGATCAACACGTTCTGCGGACCGAAGTCGCCGTGGGCTATCACGTCCCCGCCGCTGGATAGCGCCGCTCAGACGGAGAGAGAAGATGGCCTGCCCGACGCGGATCAGGCACTGACCGTTTAAAATCTCCGACGAATTCGAACACCAGCAGTGTGCTCACCACCGCCTGGGAATACCAATGGAACGGAAAGATACGTCGCCCTGTAGGTTAGGGAGTTCGACGGCGCAGTGGGCTGCAGTCTGGGTGCAGGGATAGGCCTTCCGAACGTTGCCCGCGTGGCGTATGACCGAATTCAGATAACTCGCGTCGAGCTGCTGACTGTCGGATGGTTCGATCTTAACCATGCCCGCCATCCCGAAGCCATTGGCGCAGAGGCAGGTCTGCGCTCGTCGGCAGGTAGTAGCCTTGCCGTGATTCGACGGCTCCGAGTAGCTGCCTGCGCACTGGCGGGAGCTTGTCCATCAGCCATGCGGGAATGTCGCAGTAGTAGTCTGGGCGCAGCCATCGGTATCCGTAGGCGTAGAAGAGGCAGATCCTCGGGTTCGCCGTGGTGTTCGGTGCTGCAGCGTGCCAGAGACGTTGCTCGAAGAGTAGGGCGTCGCCGGGCTCGGCGTAGATCTCGGTCGCTCCGTATGGATGCCCGGTCTCGGGGTTGATCGGAGGGGGCCCGGTGAGCCGGTGACTTCCCGGCACCACCTGCATTGCTCCCTGGCCCGGCGCGTCCAGCCGGGTGAGCCAGTAGGCGGCCTTGACCGATAGCCGAGGGTGCGGCTGAATCATCTCGACCGCCGATCTCCCTAGGTCACGGTGCCAGTCGAGGGGAAAGCGTGTGAACTCCGACATCGACATGGGCACCTGGCCGCGGATCATCGCCCGGGAGCCCATCAGGAAGATGTTCTCGCTAAGGAGGCCTGCGGCGATCCGCAGAATGACACGAAGGTCGATCAGGTCCATAAATACGCCGTCACAGGCTACGATATTAAATTCCTCCCAGCGCGCATCGTCGCATGCGGCCTGCATGTCATGGATTGGCAGGCCGAACGGATCGCGCCAGTCGGCGCTCGCGGTCGGCATCTCCACGGCTGCGCGCTCGTGGTTGCGTTGGCGCAGGCAGGCCTCCTGCAGTGTGAGTACTGTGGCGAGGTCCAGAGCGCCTGGGACGCGTAGGAATCCGTGTTCCTCGAAGTAGTCTTGTTGCTCGGCTGTGAGCAGTTTCGCGGATTGCATGTCTATCTCCCCGTGGCGTCGTGCGCGGCATGGACGGCTGCGTCCGAGAGGGACTCGGTGATCGCCGCAAGTCCGGTCTCGAGGTACGACCGGCCGTGCAATTCGTCGGACACGATGAGCACTGCCCGGGACTGGCGTGTGTGCTTTCGACCCGCAGCGAGCACCCAGCCAGATTCCATGTCCACGACGTCGGCCTTACCGGCGAACTCGTCTCGGCGCTCATACGACTCGCTGATGCAGCGGACGGTCACTGCGCATGCGCCGGGATAGCGGCTTGATTTCCAGGTGGGATGGTGGGTGCGCTCACCTAGGTCGGACGAGGCTGCCTCTACCACGTCTCCGACGGCGAATCCGTGAACCGCTCCGGCGAGGCCCAAGAACAATACCTGAGTTGACGCCTCGATTGCGCACAGAGGATCGAGGATCGCGCTGCCTTGCGGCACAATGCACGCGAGTACGTCGTCCCAATGCTTCGCCGGCCACCAACCGCCCTGCAGCGGCACGCCGCGCGGCAGGTAATTATAGATCGCTAACATTGGCGTGAAGATCGCTGTTCGCCAGGTGCGGTCGGCACCAAAGAATCGCTCGCGCTGGCGCGCCCGCATTGCGGGTGGCGGCAGCTCAGGTATGAACGGTTCTAGTGGCCTTGATCGCATCGAGCACCTCTGGTATCGGGCATCCGGGGGTCAGTGTCGTCCATGGCTGCATCATCTGGTCGATCCCCATCATGCAGTCGAGGAGTGTGCGAGTTTTGATGTTGCCGAGGGTGAAACGTTTCCGGTCGATCTTGTAGAGCCAGGAGCAGGTGCTCACATCGCCGTCAGCAGAGATGTTGATGAGCTGGTGGCCGGCGGGGCAACCCGCCGCCGCCCTGCTTGTGGCCCCGGACCGAAGCTCGACCGATATCTCGTCACCCCACCGGTTTCGGCTGGCATCAATCTGGTCGTCGATACCCGGGATTGCCTTCGGGCTGAGCGCCAAGTCCGGATGCTCGACGGCACGTCCGCCCGAGGGAAGGATCGTCTGGATCACCAGGGTCTTGACCCCAAGACCGGCGGCGAGGTCTATCAGTGCAGAGACATGCGGCGACGTCTTCGGCGTGACGCAACTGGTGACCCGCAGGGGCACGCCTCCACGAACACATGCCTCGATGCCGCGCACGGCGCGCTGAAATGAAGTCGGGTGCAGGCGAACGAGTTGATGAAGTTCAGGGGTCGCGCCATCGAGACTGATGTCGATGCCCGTTATGCGCGCCTCGCGAAGCTGGTCCACGAGCCGGTCGTTGATCACGGTCCCGTTGCTCGCTATGTATACCAGTGTCCGATTGGGGTCGACAGCGCGCAGGATCTCAAGGAAGTCTCTGCGCAGGAACGGTTCCCCGCCGGAAAACAGGACATCGCTTACGTCTGCATCGGCCAGTTCCACAGCAACCCTGACCATCTGTTCGGTCGTCACGTCGTTCGATGTGGGTACCGTTGGCCCGGAATAGGTGCAGCAGTGGGTGCACTCCAAGTTACAGAACCTGGTGACCTCCCACAGCAGCGATCGGCCGCTGTCGGGAACTGTGAATCGGCAATGTTCGACGTGGGTTTGGACCATGGCTACCTCGCGGTATCTGAGTTCGTAGTGCTGCGTGCGCTGCGCGGACGCATGTCCTGGTCAGCAGCCTGCGAACCAGGAGGGTGTTCGTAGCTGTCCTTAACCCTCCGGGTTTTCGTCTCATTACGATGTCATTCCGCACGCTGAGCTGTGCAAGAGCACGCGATCGGACAAGGCCATCAATGTGCCCGGATGTCACATGCGGTGGGTACTCAGAAGTTCCTCGCGCGAGGCACCGGCGGATACCTGCTCCAGGATCAAGATCGCATCGGTACCACGTCCTTGCCGAGCGCGGAGAACGCCTTGCGCGCCCGCGACTCGAACAGCACCCAGCGCGATGGCCCTACGTACCCAGGGAGTGCAGCCTGCTGTGAACACGCAGCAATTCGGGTACGGCCAAATTTCGCCAGGCGACACTACCACTGTATGGGTCACCTCGCGCGAGAGCCCTGATCATCGTCGTAGGCCTTCCGTCGCCTTGAACTCTCCGAAGTCACCGAAGAACAGGGAGATTGATTCGGTACGTTGTACTCATCTAGCGTCATCCAGACATCGACGGTGACAGCGCCGTTGTTGGAACTCACCTTCAATCCGGCATTGCGCTGATGCACGAAGGCTCGGCACCGCACCAATCCCAGGCGATCGAGGACGGCAGGCGGCCGTTTCTTGAGCTCATTAGCGACAGACTCGATCTCTGGGATCTTCGGGTCAGACATAAAGGTGGTTCGCTTGCCAGTTCTTGTACTGTCAGCCCAGATTCGAGAGTAGTTTTCCTTGAATACCAGAGAAAGCGGGTGGGTAAAGAAATCATCGAGCGCGACATAGCTGTAAGGCGATGCGGATGCATACGCGCGTTCGACTTCCTGCCAGTCGCGCTCCGTGAGCCCTGTCCGTCGGACAACATTGATCGTCATGAAACGGCAGCTTCCTGCTTTCTTTGACTGTGCGGACCTGGGTCTACTGGGTGCTAATGGATGTGCGACTGGGAAAGCGCCCAGCGCAGCATGGCTGCTCCTCGATCAGCTCGGTTCCGCGAGGTACTATGAAACTGATCGAGTCTGTGGTGCTGAGCGCCTCCGCTGGCTGCGTTGCCGAGAACTTCTAAAGGTCTGCGAACGTCTGGAAGTGGGAGGACTGCCGCGCCGATACCGGACCAGAATGCACGGATCGACGTCAGGCGTACGAAGGAATGAAGAGATCTTGTCGCTGAACTCGCCGTCCGGAATGACGAACGATACAGTGGAGTCGTTCTGGAATGCCCAGCTGGCTGGTATAGTGCTGAACTCGGCTAGGTCCTCTGCCCTGATGTAGTACACGCGCCCCCTGGCCATATCCTGGATCAGAGTACTGAGAAGCGTGTTAAAGATTCGGCGATGCTCGTTCAGCTTGTCGTACATGGCGGCGGCCGTCATGACATCTCCCTGTCCCGCGCATTGCTGCCAGGCATTTCCCGTCGCCCCTGCGATACTGTGATAGCTGTTACCGGTTCGGGTCCTGCTGTCATGCCCTTGAGCTTGCCAGCGGCACCGAACGGATGACTTCTGGTGAAGCATAACATTATTGCCAAATGCGAGGGAAGGGGTCGCCGCACTTGTGTGGCGAGCAAGTAGCCACTGAAGCTGCTGGTGCTGACTTAGAGCTGAGTTGCTTATCGGAGCTGGAATGGATAGCGACACGGGTGCGGCGATGACTGCCCGCCCCGTACCATGAAGTGCGCAGTTGCGCGGTGGCGTTAGGCGTGCGGCCCAGCAGGGGCAGGCGCGTGAGGTGCGAGGCGGCCGGCCGGGAGGGTCCGGGGAAAGGCGGCCGCGGGCCGGCGGGAAAGGCGCGAGGGCGGACGGTAAGCGGCGGCGGCTGTGCGTGACGAAATACGCGGGAAATTGGCAGGGGAACCCGTTAAACCGAGGCGGAGATGCGTTGACTGCCCCGGGAAAGCGAAGATAGCGTCGTCGTGCACCCGGAAAGCCCGGGGAAATAATCCGCGGCATATTCAAGGAATCCGGTAAAGCTGACATGGCCTACGACGGCACGGTATGTACTCACCCGCCTAGTCGAGATCCTGCCAACTATGCTGCTATCGCTATAGCAGGGCGTTCAGATCACGCCGAGTACGGAAATGCGAATGAATAAGGTGACCAGCCCAGGACGGCCCACGCCCTAGCCATGGCGAGGAAGGTGCCGATGCCGGTTAGCGGGCACGCTGAATTGCGCGTTTGCGAGCAGCGGCTACACGAAGTGCTCGTCGAACCAGTCGAGGAAATCGGCGACGAAGCCGACCTTGGCGATGCGCTCGTGGATGGCGCGCTGGTCGTGTCCCGGCAGGAAGCGGCCCGTTGGGGGGCGTTCATCGCAGCCGCCATAATGCTGAGAATGTCTGGGAGGACTGTTGAGCCATGGATCATGACGAGCGGTATCAGCGCGAGGCGCCGACGCTCGAGGAACTCCTGGAGTTCGCTGCGGGGCTCCCGCCTGACGAGGCTGAGGCCCTGCTGGCGAGGGCTCGTCCAGCACTGCGGGTCCCTGAGCCCGAAGCCTCCGGGTCGGCTGCGGGGCCGCCGGTCTACGTGTCGTGGGAGGACTTCCTGGACCGGACGACTCCCGCAGGGAGGATGGCATGGTGCCGGAAGAAGGCCATGCGGGCCAACAGGTCACGCCTGATGTCAGGGGCGCCCGACGTGAAGATCACTGGCGCAGACGTGTGGGCAGTGCTGGAGGCCGCCCGGGGCCGGTGCGAGTACTGCAGGTCCCTGGCGGTGGAGAACCGGCCATCTGGTCCAGGCGGGAAGCCATTGCCCTGGTCTGAGGTAGGACGGCGGATCGGCTCGCTGAGTCATCGGGTGGCCAGGTTTAATGGCGGATCAAACGCCCCTGGCAACCTGAGCTGGGCTTGCCTCTGGTGCAACACCTGGCGATCTGAACGGCAGCCCGGCGCGACCGATCATGGGGGAATCCAGCCGTTGCATGAGTAACGGCATCTCCGGGACTCGGCTGGGGCCGGGTGTGCGACCCGGGCAGGTCGGCGCTGCCCACCTGGCGCATCATCAACGCCCTCAGCACCCACGACGCTCAGCCTGACCTCGACGGCGAGGGAAACGACGACGGTCTCACCGACAGACGGCGAGTCGGCAGTCTG
>Ga0182014_10005264_pt1 | contig 14453 bp, 15 predicted proteins | sample 612S2DmetaG_FD_120489 | JGI IMG/M metagenome (GOLD analysis project Ga0182014, IMG submission 120489) | Permafrost microbial communities from Stordalen Mire, Sweden - 612S2D metaG | ecosystem: Environmental > Terrestrial > Soil > Wetlands > Permafrost | place: Sweden: Stordalen | collected... | reverse complement strand
CGCGTGTCATTGTCAGAGAGCGCGTGGCTCAGGGCGGGTTCAAGAATTGACGCGGCATCGATGCGCCCGGCAGCCAACGCCGCCCCCATGGCCGACATTGGAATCTCCGCAACATGCACAGTATTGATGTCGAGGCCGTTCTTTGTCGCCCAAGACGCTACAGCGATGTACGCGAGGTTCTTCAGCGAGTCAACGGCAATCGTTTTGCCGCTGAGATCTTTGGCGGTCGTAATTGGAGAGTTCTTCTGCACGATGATCGCCGCACTTGGCGTTTTTGCCGAATACGATCCGGCCGGTGCGATCAGAACGAGCGGAATCCCGTGCAAGTGCGCTTGCGCAATCGCGACGAAGTTCCCAGCACCGATATCGAGTGAAGCCGACGCGATTGCCGGATAGATCGCACCGCCGCTGCTCGCGATTTGCAAGTCGACGTCAAGATTCCGATTTTTGAAGAAACCTTCGTCCTGCGCATAAAACGCTTGCGCCGCAACGTCGATCGGGATCATCCCGACGCGGATCTGGCCGCGGTCTTGCGCACGGGCACTGATGGGTAGCGCGCTCGCCGCTAAGGCTGCGATTGAGAGGAAGGATTGCCTACGTGAGACCATGTTCGCCTCCTTACGGTTTGAGCGGGATAGAACCGAGGCGGCTGAGCGGAAGCCAGTCTTTTGTCTTCGGATCCCATGCGACCATCACGACGTTGGCATCGGATAGGCCGTGCTGATCGCCACTCGAGAAGTCGTAGATGCCGTCGATGCCTGCGAAGCGGCGCAGACCGAGGATGTAATCTCGTAGTTGCTCGGCTGTCGCTTGCGGCCCGATCTGCCGCAAGCCGGCGAGGATGATGGCGGCGGCATCCCAAGCATAGCCCGTTCCGGGCGACAGTTTGCTTCCGGCAGCGCGATATGCCGTAAGCAGGTCGTTGACCGGCCGTTGCAATGGCGTCTTCGAGAGAGTTCCCGACGCCATAAACGGGAAGCCCGGCAGCGGCATATTGGTCGGGAGATAGGATTCGAACTGCAGCATCGTATCGGGATTCGTGTTGGCGCCGTTCGCCGTAAGAGGAAGATCGACGCCGGCGTCGCGTAGGGCCCGCAACACGGTGCCGAAGGTCGGTCCAGCGATCCACGCGACGATCGCTTGAGCGTCGGAATTCTTGATGTGCGCGGCAATCGCCGCCGCGCTGATGTCGCTGGGGTTGATGTGCTCGTACGTGGAGATGCTCAGGTCGCGATTCTCGGGCAACGCTAACACTTCGCGCGTCGCGGCGTCGTTGGTTTGACCGCTCGCGTCCGTTGACGAAATAATGGCGAGCCGACGATAGCCCTTCAAGCGCAGATAGCGAATCATTCCGCGATCGAATTGTGATAGCGCCATCGCTGCTGCGAACACGTAGCCGTTACGCGGCGGGAGAGAACCCGGGGTGAAGCAATAGACGAGTGGCCCGTTTGTCGCCGCGAGGGGAATCAACGCGTTGCAGGTTTGCGTCGGCGAGGGACCGATCACGACCGGCGCGTGCGCAGCGACCATACCCGAGAGCAATTGGACCGCGTTGGCCGGTTGCGATCCGTCGTCGTGAATATCGAAATGAATTGGGCGGCCCCGCAGGCCACCATGCTGGTTCGCGAAGCCCTCGAAGATCCGCAATGCTTCTGCGTATTGCTGACCGCTGTTAGCGGCCGGCCCGGTAAGCGTCAGGATCGCCGGAATGACGTACGGGTCGGGAGCGGCTTGAACGGGACCAGCAAGAAGCGCAAGCACGGCCACGACGGCGAGGATCGATCGTTGCACCATGGCGACCGCTTCTCGCGCGGGATTCAAAGATTCCTACAAATTGTTGAAAATCTTGAGAACAATAATTGACACGCGCCAAGAATTGCGCTAGAAGTGTCCTAGACTGGATGCGGATATGGGACAAGTAACCCTGGGAATGGCCTCGTCACACGCCTTCACGCTCATGGATCCGGGCACGTGGGACACATTCAGGCTCCAGAATCGGCAGAGCTACGAACGGCGCTACGGGCAGTTGCCCGTCGAGCACGCTGCAGAAATTGCGGGCGAGACCGACGAGCTCGTTCGGGCCCGATACGAGCGCATCGACGGCGCGCTGGCCCAATTGCGCTCCACCTTAGAACGTCAAAGACCCGATGCGATCATCATCGTCGCAGACGATCAAGATGAAAACTTCACGAATACAATTCCTCAGTTCGGCATATACCTCGGCGAAGAGTTCCGGATAGATCGGTCCGATAGCGCGCCGCGGGTCCTCGGCCATCCCGTTCTTGCAAACGCGATTCTCGAATCTTGCGTACGCAGCGACATCGACCTTACCGCCGTCTATGCCTTTCCCGACGATCATCTCCGCGCGCACGCGGTCGGTCCGGTTCTGCGTGTAATCGACCCGGGCGCCCGCATTCCGGTCGTTCCGATCTTCGTTAACGCCATTCATGAGCCCGCACCGTCTCCCGCTCGCTGTTTTCACGTTGGCCAAGTTATCCGCTCAGCCGTGGAAGCGTGTGCCGGCGTCGGATCGGTCTGCATCTACGCAAGTGGAGGCCTCTCGCACTTTACGGCCGGCTATCCATGGCGCCGTTATCACGGGGATATGACCCACGGTGCGATCGACGAAGACTTCGATCGCCAGCTGATTTCAGCCATGTTGGAGAACCATGGCGCCGACCTAGCCCGTCTCACCAGCGACGATCTTCTTCGGCACGGCGAGATTGAATTCCGAACCTGGCTCGTGGCGCTCGGCGCGCTACGCGACGCGACGCCTGATTTTATCGAATATCAGCCATTTTACCGTGGTTTGATGGGAATGTGCGTCGGCGCCTGGACCGCGCCTTCGCCGGACTAGACACAAAATTGTGCGACGGGTCCTCAATTGGCTCGGGAAATATCCACCTTCGTGATCGTTGCTGAAGGTCATGACCACTGATTAGGGCCTTTAAAGCGACGGGAGACTGGTCACAAATCTGGTCACCCCGGCGGCGACGAGGACTGCCGGCGCGTGCCTGACCGTGCCAGTCCGGCTGCCCCCTCAGCACCGATTGCCTCAGGCTGCCCCACCGGGACGCCCAAATCACGCTTTCGAATCCCGTTGGGGCTAAATTTAAACAGGCGAAAAAGCTCGTAACCTCGTGACTTTTTCGTTTTCGTTTCGCGAAAATGGTCACAGTTTTGGTCACAGACCCGACTAGCGCGGCTGGACCGTCGCCGCGGACCGGCACTGAAACCAAATCTGGTCCGTGCTTCCTACAAATGACGCTTAAAACGAATTACGTGTCGAATTCTGGTGCGCCAAAAAACATCGACACGCTCATGATGCAGCAGATTCTTAGCCCCCCTCAGTGGTCAATTCCAAACGGCCGTTTCCAGTTCCGCAATGACCTGGCCCACGACCTCGAGCGCACTCACGGCATCGGCAAGTACGTCAACTTCTACAACAGCGATCGACCGCACTCGACACTCGACGGCAGCACGCCCGACCAGGTATACTTCAATTCACCGCGAGCTCAAATCGCGGCATAGCCCGCAGCGTCATTCACTTAAGAAACGCCGATCGCTGTCCAAGAAAACGGCGCCACCTCTCGGGACGTGGACGCGTGACGGCGATACGCCGAAAGGCAGCAATAACGGTGGTCCGCAATTCACCAAGCTGACGTTTGCGGCCGACGGGAAGCTGAGTGCGAGCTACGTGGCGGCAGGCTTGGGCGCGATCATCGGAAGCTTGCCGAGCGTGAAATCAGAAAATGACACTCATGCGACGCCGAGCGCAACGACGCTCAGCATTGCCGAAGGCAGCACTCACCGCGACTATTCGTATCGGGTGAGCGGTCCGAAACTCTACCTGTCACCGCCGGGCGGCGGTAAAGCCGCCGTTTTCACAAAAGCGCTCTTACCCGGACGTCTGCTCCGCTGAGTGGGAGGTTGGCTCGGTATCGTTCACGTGTTCGTACCCCGCCGAGACAGCCACACCCCGATTGTCGGAGCAGGCCGACCAACGCATGACGGCCGTTCTTGCCCGCGCGCGCGTCGGCCAGATGTTCGCCCGCCATTTCGCTCAAGCCGAGCGCATCATCGAGTTCGCGATATGCGAGCAGACCCGCATTCGAGGTGACAACTGATCCGCGAAACTGAACCATGACGCGGCGGTCGAAATCGAGTCGAAGAACGCCGTTTTGGGCTTCACCCGTCGGGTCCGTCACGTTTGCCTCACATGATGAGCGCGAATCACCTGTCAATTATAGCAAAACCGCTTCAACTTAGCAGTGGATCTACAAACTCATCCGGTGAATCCGGGCTAAGATGTATTTCCCGCTATTCCATCCGGCGAATGCGGGCTAAGGCGAAGATTCCCCGACTTGATCCCCTCAGCAACGCTCACTGGCCGGGGCTTATCGGGGGCTCGCAAAGAAAAATCGGCGGCGGGAAAGCGAGTAAGCATAGTCTGCTCAGTATAAAAGATCAAGATCGCTCGTAAGATCAGGAACGACTACCCAGCACGGTGCCTAGACGAACTCCAACACCGTGCGTGAGGATCACTTACGCCGTTCGCAGACCCTAAAGCAGCAATTCTGGTCATTACCATTGCGTACCGAATCGGTACCGCGATCCCCCTAACAACACAGCACATAGTAGCACGAGTACGAAGGAAACGGAGACCCGTCCTAAGCCAAAAGGTTGCACCGACGAATCGGCGCGTTCGAGCAGGGATCGACCTACACGTGTGGTGATGTCATGCATCATGAGTGATGAAAAACTCCCAGCAGAATCTGCTGCTGATAAACCGCACGGTAAGATGTACTTCCGCTACGACGCAGAGCATATCGATGAACTCGTGGATGAAATCATGATAGCGTGGCGGGCTGAGTATGATCGTGTGATCGCACTGCAGGCAAAGAAAAAACAAAACTCTGATGCGCCGGAATCCAAAGACGAGCGTTAGTCAACGCTTAGCGCGTGCACGCGTCGTCGACGTAAGCGTCCGAAACCTACACTTTGTGGTACAATTGTAACAGGTAACAATGGCAACGGTTTCTGCGTCTCAAAATCCCGTATCAGAAGTTAAGCGCGTTGTCGGATACGCGCGTGTAAGCACCGAAGAGCAAAAGCTCGGCCTACAGCTTGACGCTTTGCAACGGTACGGATGCGTGCGCGTTTACGAAGATCGGGGTGCGTCAGGATCGCTCCGCGTACGTCCAGGACTCGATCAGTGCCTTTCGGAGCTTTGCTGCGGCGATGTGCTCGTTGTTTGGCGGTTGGATCGGCTCGGCCGTAGTCTCCAGCATCTCTTAGAGATCGTTACGGACCTACAAGCGCGCGGCGTCGGCCTCGTCTCCCTAACGGAGAACATCGACACGACCTCCGCTTCCGGCCGACTGATCTTCTCGGTCTTCGGTGCGCTGGCGGAGTACGAGCGTTCGATGATCCAGGAGCGGGTTCAAGCGGGAATCGCCGCCGCAAAGGAGCGTGGCGTTGTTATGGGTCGCCGCCCAGCATTGAATCCGACGCGGCTCCGGCTCGTTAAGAAGCTGATCGCTGACGGTGAGACGCCCGCAACGGTGGCCCGGATGCTGAAGGTGGGACGCGCCACGATCTACCGCGCGCTCAAGCAATCGGCCTGACCGACACGCCCGCCGAACCGGGTGATTGGGTTTTTCCTGGAGATTGGGACTCCGGTCGACCGGAGGTGCGTTTGCCACGCGTGAGTCTGAAACCGACCCTGAGCCCCGCGCAGCGCCGCCGCGCTCTGTCGCCGACGTTGGCTGGTTTCGTAAAACTCTTGAAGATCGAGCGGATGCTGCTCGCGTCGATGCCCGAGGCTTCAAAAACTGAACCGGGGGGACAAGAACGCTTTCCAGCTAAGCTTGTCGCCTCAAAATGCCGTTACTGACCGCGGCGCAAGCGCACTCGATCGCGTAACCGAGCATTCCGAAGGCGAGCCCAGAAATGACCGCGATCAGCGCGATCGTGCCCTCGTACGGTTGTGTTGCGGCAATAGCGGCCACGAGACCGGCGACCGCTCCGATGCCCTCGAGAAGCCGGCTCACAGTCGGCGGACACGGCGTGATTTCCAAGCGCCAGGCCAACGGTACGAGTCCCAAACATCCGCCTACGGCGAAGGAGAGCGGCGCAAGGGTGGGCGGATTGCCCAGCCACGCCTGAGCGTTGGTCGCCAAGTCACCGATGCTCGAGGCGTGCACCGCGAGATGGATCGCCGTGCCGAGCAACCCGACGACGATCGCGATGCAGCACGTCAGCGCGAAGATGACGACCGTAAGTCTGTTCGCGAACGCGAGGTAGAGGAAGCCGCCGCAAATCGCCAACGCAGCAGCAACGCCTGGGACGATGGCGACGGGATCGCGTTCCATGGCGACGATCGGATGATACATCGAGACCTCGATGAAGAGCGATCCGAGGAGTGCCGTCGCCATAAGGATCAAGAATCGGCCGACCATCGGCTAGTGCGAAGCCGCAATCCGGCCGACGAATCGCGTTATTGCAGCAGTCGCCGCCGCCGAGAACGCCGGCGTCGGCGCCTTCTCGACACCGTTGAGTACATCGTAACGTGTCTCGTCGTCGTACAACTCGAACTTGCCCTTCACCATCGCGTGACACGACTCGCAGTTGCCGCCCATATTGACGAACGCCGCGGAATGCAAGTGCAGCGAATGCACGCTCTCGGCAAAGGGAAGCGTCGTGTTCGCCCCATGGCAGAGGAGGCAGTCTTCGACGCGCATCGGGATGTTGTAGCTGGTCGCGAAAATACCGTGCAGCACCGGTTTGGGCCGGGCCACGACAAGCCGGCTGACATCCGCGGCGAGATGCGTGCCGTGGCAGGCCGCACAGCCGCGATCCTGTCCGTGTGCCGTGTGCCAATTGTAATCCGTGTAAGGGATGCCGAGCGCAACGGCTCGCGCACCGTCCTGCTGATGCCAGAGCGCGAAAACGATTCCAAAAGCGACACCGATGACGATGACCGATCCAAGGATCGCAAACCCAGTGCGCATTTACGAACTCCTTCGAACGAGCGTCGTCGCAACCAATAGTCCGAGCATGAGTGCAAATAGCAATAACGCAGCAAGCGCAAAGCAGTCCGCACTCGCTGCCGTCGTTCCGGGCGTTACCGAGAGGACGATCCCGGCGATGATCAGCACGAACGCGATCGAGGCGCTCTTGTCGACGGCGCCGGCAGGCTGGCGCCCTTCCTCTTCGTCGATGCCGAACGCTGCGACGAAGCCGAGAACCGCGGCGACGGAAATGGCGATTGGCCAGTTCGGGCACGTGGGTCCGGCCCAGAGGGTCGGCGAGAACAACAGATCGAGCCGATCCAGCGTCACCCCGCTCGCGGCGAGATGCGCGACGGAGCCGATGATTCCGACAACGGCGGCGATCCCCATCGCGACTTCGACCGCGACGCCCGCCCACACGGACAATTTCAGTTGCACCGCGATCAGTAGTAGGAGAGATGCCGAGAGCCAGACGATCGGCAAGAGTGCTAGGCTCGGCGCATGCTCCGCAATCACAGGTTGATGGCCGAGATCAACTTCGAGCAGCAGGATCGTGAAGAACAGCGTCGTCAGGAGGAGCAGGGGCCGGCGCATAGCGCGAAGTTGATCGGTCAGCGCGCGCATATCAGCGGACCTCGACCGCGATGACATGTGGCACATCTTGTTTGCGGCCGCTCGTGCTCATCGCTCGTACGCGCAGCACGTAGAAGCCGCGTTGCGGTGGACGCCACGTCACCTCCCAGGTCATCCAGAGATAGGGGTCGGCTTGCGCGGGGAGCGGCATACGTTGATAGGTCGCGCCGTCGTCGGTGCTCAGCTCGACGGCCCCGACACGTTCCGGGCCTGCGAATGCGTAGCCGGTTAGCGTCACGCCAGCGAGCGAGCCGATTGCTTCTGGGGGCGATGGGAAGAGGAAGCCCGCCATCGGCGGCGCGGGATGCTCTGGCGCATCGTCTGAGACCAGCGTGATACGGCTGACCCACTTCGGGCCATGGTTGCCGCCTGCGCCCGGGATGAGCAACTTCGAATAGGCGCCGCCGTGCTCCAAGGCCGTTGGGTTTCCGCCCATCGCCGCAACCAGCATCGCGCCCGGGCGTTGAAGTTCGGTCAGCGGAAGCAAGAACGGTGGATGGCCATCATTCGTCTCGACGATGGCCGACCGGGCTTGAGGTTTCAAACGGACTTTTTGAAATAACGCGGAGAGCGGGACGCCTTCGAATCCCGTCGTGTAGATCAACGGCCCTCCTGCGGTGTTGACGAAACACTCGAAGGTCCAGAGATGCTTGACGTGCGGCAGGTTCTGCAGGTCGCTCTCGCTATAGCGGGTCGCGTTTTTGACCAAACCGTCGATTTGGACGTTGACGGCCTGCTGCGCCGGCGTTCGCATCTGCGAGTAGACGAAGAATGTGTCGTTTGGCGTAACCAGTGGGCCGCCGCTCGTCGGCCGGACTGAAAGCGCACCGCCGCCCGCAGGTTGTGCTGACGCGCCGGACACCTTCGTGCCGAGCATTGCGGCCGTGGTCGAGGAAACGAACACCTTACGTTTCATACTCTAGCCCTCGCGAATCTCGTTACGTCCGGGCACAACGCTATCCTTGTCATTCAGAGGCAGTGGGATGAGGTGGGTCTGATGTATTTGGGGCCGGTGTTCAGGCCAGTTCTACGCTATGAAAGTCTTAAGCGCTTGAAAAGCGGCAGCTTTATGACGTCCAGCGCAATACCGAATGTGACCGCAGCGACGAAGATCCCACCAACGACCATCCAAGATAACGGCGTCATCAGAATGCCGAACACTGCTAGGAGCGTACTTACCAGCACGTCGCCGACGGAAGATACAACGAGCCAGCGGCTCGGACGCAACGACCACAGATGACGACGTTCACGTATGGCGTAGATCGTGGCTTGGCTGCCAAACGCCGCCGTGAGGAAGGCCAGCGTCCGCAGCGCATCGGGAGAGAGATGGAGTTGGAAGGCCCCGAAAGCGAGGATTGCGCTGCAGAATGTCAGGCAACACAACCCGATGCCGACACCCGCGATCGTAAGGGAGCCGATCCGCCAGACGTTTGGCACTGCCGACGGCGTTACGTTGTCCGTGGTCAGCGACATGGCCAGGAAATCGCCGACGACCATCAGGATGACCATCAGCATCGGGGTAAGTACTGCGTGACCGGTCATGATCAGTCCGACGACGAGAAGCAGAACCATGACGATTTTTTTAAGAATCGAGTTCAACGTGTAGCTGAGGATGCGTTGGAACGTAATGCGCCCTTCCTTAACCGCTGCGACGATGCCCGCGAGACCCGATGTTGTCAGGACGATGCCGGCAGCGGATTTAGCGACATCGGTTGCGGTCGCAACGGCGATACCCATCTGCGCTTGGCGCAGCGCCGGCGCGTCGTTCGCCCCGTCGCCGCACATACCGACGACGTGGCCGGATTTCTGGAACGCCTGCACGAGGCGAAACTTGTCCTCGGGTAGCACGCCCGCATAGACCGAAAATTTCTCGGGTGCGAGCGCTTCCGGCAATGGACCCGGGGGGCATATTCCGCCGACGAGCCCGACGGCCGCAGCGACGATCCGAGCTGTTGTCGGTGCGTCGCCGGTGACCATCACCGTACGGACGCCGAGAGTGGCCAGCTCCCCAATGAGCGACGCGGAATCGGGTCGGGGCGGATCGCTCAGCGCGATGAGCCCTGCTAGCCGGAGCGCCTTTGGCGGACCAACGGCGACAGCTAAGACGCGATAACCCTGACCTTCCAATTCATTCGCGATCGTCGCGGCGTTGGGCTCGGGCGCGGCCAGAGCGCTTACCGTTGCGAACGCGCCCTTGATCACGCGTTGTTTAAGATTGTCGGGCTCGCACGTCACCAATGCCTCTGACATTTTAGTCTTGGGGTCGAACGGCACGAAGCTCAGCAGGGCGGGAAGATCGTCACGATGCTCTTTCGCGGCCGCAGCCCTGACCGCTGCGTCGACCGGATCATTCCCTCCCTCGGAACTCGCAAGCGCAGCCAAGTTCAGGACGCGGGCTTCATCAAAGTCAGCAAACAGACGGGTTGCGGTGACTGTCAATTCGTTCAACGTCAACGTCCCCGTCTTGTCCGAACACAAAATATCCATCGAGGCAGCCTCGTCGACGGCAGATAGTCGTGTCGGCAAGATACCGGCTCCGGCTAAAGAACGCGCACCGATCGCAGCCGCGAGCGTGAAGGTCGCGGGTAGAGCGACCGGGATGGAGGCCAGGACCGCGGTAAGGATAAGCGAGATGATCTCAGCGGTCGATAGACCGAGAGTGATTGAGTAGGCCAAGAGCGCCACGACGACGACGCCGTTGAACGCGGCGAGATTTCGCACCACGCGCAGCACGGCTTTCTGCTGGGAGCTAACCACGCCGGCCCCGCGAACGAGTTCTGCCGTTCGCCCGAACTTGGTGCGTTCACCGGTTGCGGTGACCTCTGCGACCGCCTCGCCGCGCCTGACCAGCGACCCCGCATAGGCCTGCGCTCCCGTTCCCGCTTCGATCGGGACCGACTCGCCCGTAAGCATCGACTGATCGAGCAGCACCTCGCCGCTCACGATATGCGCATCGGCGGCTACGACGCCCCCAAGGGACAACTTGATGATGTCGCCGCGCACCAAGGCGGCGGCGGGAGCGACGGTCCAGGCGCGATCGCGCCGAACCGAGGCGTTCAAGGCGAGCCGCGACTTCAGCGCGGCGAGCGTCGACTGCGCCTGGCTCGACTGGAGGTAACCCAGAAGCGCGTTGAAGACGAGCAACCCGAAGACGATTGCCGCCTCCACATAATCGTGGAGAACCAATTGCAGAATGACCGCCGCCTCAAGCAGCCATGGCACCGGCGCCCAGAACTTGCTGATTACCTCGCGTAGCGGCTCGCGCGCCTCGTCGCTCACGGTGTTGGCGCCATCGGCCGTTAGACGTTTGGCGGCTTCCGCTTGCGTCAGGCCATCGAGATCAGTGCGAACCATAGGGTACCCTCCAACGAGCTTTCTCGAGGCGCGCTAGCCGAGTAGAACTTGTGCCAGCCATGGGTGTATTGAAAGATTCCTATGTATGACCGCTTGATGGAGAGATCGCACGGCATTCCGCTTGCTAACGGTGATCGTCTCGACCAGTTTGTGTTGGAACTCCGGCGGGTAGCGTTCGTGGTGTCGTTGCGGGTGGATTCCTTCGTCCTGAATGGGCAAGTGTCCAACCGGGAAACCGGGTCAAGTTCATTAGAAGCTCAGCCCATCAGTTCCTCAATCACGAGATACAACAGAAACGCTCCAAAGAAGAGCGGCATCGCCCAAGGTGAGGTCTTCACTCTATGGGCTCTAACGAGTAGCTCTTCGGTAACGAGATACATCAATACGACCGCGCCGAACGCAAGGACAGTCGCTAAGACGGGAGCCGTAACATTGCGGAGCGTTGTCACCCCGATCGCCGTCCCCACCGGCATCGCGAGCGCGATGCCGCCTGTCATCGCGATGATTCGACCTTGGGATACTTCGGCCTGACGCAATGTCACCGCAACCGAAAGGCCCAGGAAGAGTACTCCTAGCGCCAGGGCAATCGTCAGGAGGATTCCTTGCCTCGCGCTCATTGTGAAAGTTGCACCAAGGATCACGCCGTCAATCAGCACGTCGATTGCCGACGCCACGATGAGGCCGCTCACCCGTGCCCCGCCATTCCTCTCATCGAGCTTCTGACTGAGGCGACGTGATGCTACCATCGTCGCGATGCCGGCCAGGAAACCTATGATCGCGACGATCGGTGGCTGCTCCCGAACCGGGGGCAACAATTCTAGTGCTGCGGCTGCAAAGATAATACCAGCCGCAAAGTGCTGGACGTTGGTTTGTAGCCGCTCGCTCGGATGGCTCACGGCAGCAAAAATCGCGCCACCCAGCGCGGCTATCACGGGGATGAGCGTGTATAGAACCGCCGTCACGATCTTGAACGACCGGCGAACCCTGCCGCCATAGAGTTGTCGAACCCAGCTGTGAAGGTTAACGCAAAGACGCTATGTCGAGAATAGGCCTCATCGGACTGTACTAACTGGAACCGCGGGACGAGGAAGACGGACGAACGCAATAACGGTCTCGACGTTTGTTAAGACGCCGATTAGGGCGTTAGGGTCCGTCACCCCGCAGCGCGGCCCTAAAACGCCTTCGCCAAATCTTCCAATCGGAAGTCTACCTTCGTTCAATGGACGACCGGATATCGACTTCGCGTGAAGTTCCGCACGGCAGGCCGTCTCTCAGTCAGAGCAATTTGGTGAACGTCGCCATCAGTTTGTGGATCTCAACTTCGTCGGCGCCGTTCTTTGCGCTGCGAATGCACTGGGTCAAACTGCTTACCATGAGCTGGGCCGTCGCGCGCTCAAGCGCCGTGCGTGCAGCCCCAAGCTGTTGCACGATCGCATGGCAATCGCGGCGCTCGTCGAGCATGCGTTGAATTGCACGAACCTGCCCCTCGACGCGCGCCAGGCGAGCCATAATATCGCGCACAGCGCCGTCATCGATCTCGAGGGCGACTTCGCCGGCGCGCGCGGAAGACTTCGTCGCGCGACGCGGTGTGGTTTCCTTCGCTTTTCTCGTCGCAATCATATTCGATTGTCAAATTACCATACCCCGGAGGGTTTGACAATACCCAGGGGGGTAATGTACTATCCAGACATCATGGTGAACGAGAAACACGCTAATCCGCTGCTGCGCCCCGCTCGTGAAGCCGGTTGGCCGGTCGAGAGCGCGGTGCGCTCCATCGCCGGGTCGATCGTCCTCGTCGGACTGGGGCTATCGCTGCTTGATACCCGCTGGCTGTGGCTGGTCGCATTCGTCGGCGCGAATCTGCTCCAATCCGGGTTGACGGGTTGGTGCCTCATGTCGAATCTCATCGCTGGTATTACGAGAAAACGCGCGGCGTAATGCGTCTCGGCTTCATCGGCATTGCGGGACTTTTGCTTGCGGCGTGCGCGCGTACGGCCACGTCGCCGGGGGCGGCGGTGACCGCCGTGCCCGTTACCGTGGCGCAACTCCGTTACACGCAGATCGCGACGCCGATCGAACTAGCGGGCTCGCTCGCCGCTGTCCAATCCGTGACCGTCGGTGCGATCTCAGCCGGGCGTGTCGTGAGCGTTAACGTCCGGATCGGTGACGTCGTTCGGGCGGGTGACGTTATCGCTCAAATCGATGCTTCAGGTTCGGCCGCCGCGCTAGCCCAAGCCCAGGCGTCGGCCGCCGCCGCAGCAGCGGCCGAAGATGCCAGCACGTCGACGATCGATGCAGCGACGGCGTCGGTGGCTTCCGCCGCCGCGCAACTCGAGGCGGCGCGATCGCGTGAGTCGCTCGCTGCGACGACCTCGGCCCGGATGGCGACCCTCTACGCACAGGGTGCCATCTCGCAACAGCAACGCGATCAAACGCTAGCTGACGCCGCCGAAGCGCAAGCCTCGGTCGCCCAGGCCCAAGCCGGCGTCGCGGGTGCACGCCACAACTTTGCCGCCGCGCAATCGCAATCGCGCGCCGCGGCGGAATCCGCTATCGGGGCCCAGGCCGGCGTTGCCGCCGCGAACGTTCCGCTGCGCGATGCAACGCTCACGGCGCCGTTCGGCGGTACGATCGTCAACAAATTCGTCGAGCCCGGGGCGGTTGTGGCCCCCGGCAGCCCGGTCGTGACCGTGCAGAACTCGCGCGACCTCGAGGTCGACGTTGCCGTCCCCGACGACACAGCGGCATCCCTGGTACCGGGCGCGGCGATCGACGTCGGCATCGATGCGGCCGGCAGCACGTCGATCCCGGCGCACATTCGCGCGATCATTGCCTCGCAAAACCCGGCGCTGCGCTCGTCCACGCTTAAGATCGCCGTGCCGGATCGGCCCGGGTTGCAGCCAGGTATGTTCGTGCGTGTTTCGATCGTCGCCCACACGCATTCCGGCTGGGTCGCGCCGCTCGCGGCACTCGTTACACGGGCCGGGCAAAGCGGCGTGTTCGCCGTGCGCAATGGGATCGCGACGTTCGTTCCGCTGCAGACGGGCACCGTGGGGGCGACGTCGGTCGAACTGCTCGGCATCGACGGTCGTGGGATGCAAGTCGCGGTCAGCGGCCTGGAACGGCTCGACGACGGCAGCCGCGTCGCGGTTACCCGCTGATGCAGCAGAACCTCGCCGGGCGGATCGCCGCCTATTTTCTGACCTCCAAGCTCACGCCGGCGATCGTGCTGGCAATCTGCGCCTGGGGACTGATCGCGATCTTCGTCACGCCGCGCCAAGAGAACCCGCAGATCACGATGCCGGCAGCGACGATCGTGACGCAGTATCCCGGCGCGTCGGCGGCCGAGGTGCAAAAGCTCGTCACCGAGAGGGGCGAGCGCGTGCTGCAAGAGATTCCGGGTGTCGAGCACGTCTATACGGTTTCCACTCAAAACACGTCGATCATGACCGT
>Ga0182014_10005262_pt1 | contig 14454 bp, 11 predicted proteins | sample 612S2DmetaG_FD_120489 | JGI IMG/M metagenome (GOLD analysis project Ga0182014, IMG submission 120489) | Permafrost microbial communities from Stordalen Mire, Sweden - 612S2D metaG | ecosystem: Environmental > Terrestrial > Soil > Wetlands > Permafrost | place: Sweden: Stordalen | collected... | reverse complement strand
GTAGAAACTGCTTACTCCTATCATGCGCAGCGTAAAGTACAAATGCCTGCTAAAAAATATTTATTCTTCAAAAAATTTGAAGGAGATCTACGTATAATGCCTTGCTTCATCAGGGGATTGGATCAAGCAGGAGTAAAAAACGTTAATGTACATCCAAATAATACCCGGAAATTTAATTTACCTACTGTTATGGGGCTTATAGAATTAGTTGATCCTGAAACAGGCTTCCCCGTGGCAGTGATGGATGGAACCTGGATCACTAACATGAGAACCGGTGCTGCTGGCGGAGTAGCTACTAAATACCTTGCTAGAGCTGATTCTGAGATATTAGGATTGGTCGGAGCCGGTATGCAAGCATTTACTCAATTAATGGCAATCAAAGAAGTGATGGACATTAAAGAAGTTAAGGTTTCCTGCAGGACCTGCACTCATAGGGCAAACTTCGCTAAAATGATTACTGATAATTTTGGAATAAAAGCAACAGCAGTTGACACTATAAAAGAAGCAATAATAGGCTCTGATGTAATTTCTACTACTACACCTGCTCGAGTTCCCGTAATTAAAAGGAAGTGGGTAGCTAATGGGACCCATATTAATGCTATGGGTGCTGATGCTCCCGGTAAGCAGGAATTAGAAAGTCATTTATTAGAAAAGGCTAAAGTAGTAATTGATTGCTGGGATCAGGCTAGTCACAGTGGTGAAATAAATATTCCCGTACATGAAGGGCTTATCAGAAGAAGTGATATTTACGCTAAGATCGGAGATATCGTAAATGGCGATAAACCTGGACGAGAATCAGATGAAGAAATCACAGTATTTGATTCTACCGGTTTAGCTGTTCAGGATATAGTTACGGCCTGGAATATCTGCCAAAAAGCTATGGAAAAAGGAATCGGCCAAAAAATTAACTTCCTAGGATAAACAATTTTTTAATCTTAAATAAAATTCTTGAAAAAATGTCATGAAGGGGGCTTTTATAACTTTAAAAGACGTTATATACTCCAAAATAAATGAATAAATTAAATATATTATTATACTTCTTTTTTTTATTAAATAATATATTCTATTAATTAAATATTAATTTATTAGTTTTGACACTAGTCAGCGAATCTTAGCGGTATATCATGGTATACTTCTTCATCAATAGAATCAAAAATAATAAAAGATAATCAATATAATAAAATTATTAGAATATATGGAGTTTTCTTAATCATATTAGACTTTTTATTTCCTAAATTACAAAATTGAATTATTTATTATAAACTATTTATGATACAAACTTTCAAAAAAAATAATACTCATAACTTTTAAGTTAATCCAACCATATCAATTATTGTGAAAATATGAAATCTGTCGTCTTTGATAACTCCGGTACTCTTATTAAAAGGTACAGGGCCATTAAAAATCTCAAAACTGACACTATATGTGACGATATTAGCTCAATAGATATTGTGGATTATGATATTAACAGAGCACTTGTAGTTTTGCAGACTGATCCCTCAAAATGTATAATTAATGCAAAACCTAATCAGACTATTCATCACTTTATTAAAAATAATAAAGTTAATTTTGATATTAGCTATTCTGCACATCATATCGAAAAAGAAGATTTACTGGAAATTATGAAAAATGATAACGCACGGGTAGCTGACATCCAAGATACTATAAAAGCAGTTGTAAAAAAACATTATAACGTGCAAATATGTAGCGGATCAGGATTCATCATGAATTTAGATATAGGAAAGATTGAATTCACCATAACTGCAGGTGGAAAAATTTTTAAAGAAGTTCCTGCCGTGATAAATGAACTGAAAAATAGAGATATAAAAATTTACGTTGCTTCAGGAGATAGAACTCGTTCATTAGAAGAACTTGCCAAATTTATAAACATCCCTAAAGAAAATGTTTGTGGAACTGCAGATTCTCGTAGAAAACGAGAAATCGTAAGTGAACTTAAAAAAAACTATAAAGTCATGATGGTAGGTAACAGCTCTAATGATCTCCTCGCTATTGAAGAAGCAGATGTTGGGGTTTTAACACTTCAACAAAAAGAAGATGTTCCTCAAAAGGTTTATAATGCAGCTGATTTTATTGTTTACAATATAAAAGAGATTCTTGATATAGAATTTTAATTTTATAAATTATCTTTTCTTTAGAAATTTATTCTACTGAAGAAAAAAAATTTAGATTTAATATCAAGATAACCTGAGAATTAAAAAAAAATATTCTACAGTATAAAAATATTACATAACTAAATTGCTCTCTTAATAAAGAAAATTGCAAAATAAACCAAAGTGCAATAATTAGGATTTATAAAGGTTAAAACTACTGCAATTAAAGCTATAATGGGAATTGCCAAGTTAATTTTTTATTACAATTAATAGTCCTTCGTCTACACTTTCATCAATGAATTTTTTTTATCAGCATAATATCAGTTTAAACCATACAATAATCCAATGATAAACAAGTTTAAATAAAGAATATCATTGGTACTTGAAGAGTAACCATAATGACCAACTAGATTAGAAGAAAAAGGAACCAAGCCCCCAACATTAGCCAGATAATATTTATCCATAAAAGTGTTAGATTAGTTTTTTTTAATGAGATAAAATTGTGAATGATTTATTCTCCAAAATATAACTAGTAAGATAAAACTGAGAGCATAAGTAAAAAATTGTGTAACCATATCTGATAAAATAAATAATATTGACGCATTAGTGGCTGGATAAAATATCTGCGACACCATTAGACTTAAACAAGTAAAGTCATGGCAATTGCAAATATGCATCCACCAAAGTTTCTAATCGTTTGGTAGTCATCCATATATTATAACTCTTAGGATTACTCTCATGTTCAATCAAATTCCTCAACTATTATTGCTTACATAAAATTATTTAAAAAAATAATAAATAGATATTATATGTTTCCCCTGTAGAAAAATTTAAATCCTAATCCTTTCTTGAATTATAAAAAAAACTTACAATTTCTTGTAATATACATTTTAAATAGTTATTAATTCATAATCCGTGACACCCATACCTAACTCTTCAGCGTATTTTAATATCACGCGTCCATCCACTTTACCCCATACACCACGGAATTTATCAGAACCTTTCTCATAATTACGGTGAAGCATGGAGTTTTTAAACCCTATCTGTTGGTTTATTAAATCATAACTCGCCTTGTCCAGAGCAACGGGATCACTTGATGCTAAAATTCCAATATCTGGAACTAATGGTGCATCACTCCATGGAACGCAATCACAATCTGGGGTGATGTCAGTAAGGAAGTTAATATAACCAACTTTCCCTATCTTATTTTTAACAGCCCCATAAGCGTATTCCACCATTTTTTCCATGAAAATACCCATATTATCCCAATCCAATGTTAATGTAGAATCTGGACACAATTCAAGACAATTATTGCATCCTATACACATTTCATAATCAATTTTGACTTTATCATTTTCAAGAAACATAGCATAAACCGGGCATTCTCCTACACATATTCCACAACCAGTGCAAGACTCGGTAATAATGGGTTTGGCACATCCATGTTGCTCAATCTTTCCCGGTGCTGCAGCGCACCCCATAGCCAGATTCTTTATAGCTCCCGCAAATCCACTCATACCATGACCTTTAAAATGAGATAACACCATCATACTATCGGAAGTTTCAATATCCCCCGCTATTTTAACTTTCTTGAAATGATTTAAATTAATTTCTACCTCAGTCCAGTTTTCACCTAAAAGACCGTCAGCTATAATAAGAGGTGCACCAGCCACCGCATAATCAAAACCATGCATTATAGCTGTTTTTAGATGTTGAACAGAATCATGCCTACTTCCAAAGTATAATGTATTAGTGTCAGTTAAAAATGGATTTCCCCTGCTTTCTTTTATTTTATCAACCACTTGACGTATGAATACAGGATTTATATATGAATCATTTCCTTCCTCCCCAAAATGCAATTTAATTGCAGTTAAACCATTCCTTTCAACAATTTTATTAAAACTGCTTTGATCAAAAAGCTTTCTAATTTTATTAACTTTATTTTCCCTACTATTTCTAGACCTTAAATCGCTAAAATATACTTTATTATCCATATAATTCCCCCTTAGTTATCTTATTTCATTATAATTATTTAAAAATCGATTTTTATATTTTTAGATACTCATTAAACTAATTTAAAATCAATCAACGTATGAACGAAGGATTTCACGGCTATTTAAAACATTTTTATAGTCATCGAGTTCCAATATTACCTTATCAATTCCATTAAGTAATTCTAAATTAAGATTCCCATCTCCAAGAATCAGATGTTGATCCTTATCCCCGTTATTATCACTCAAATGATAATAACATATATTTTTCATCTCAAGGAATGGTTTAATATCTCCGTTAGTATTAGCATGGCCTAAATCAATGGTTGCACGGCAGCCGCATTCTTGAGTAATGAGCGCATGTTCTTCAGCATTATTGCAGAAATATGCATATTTATTAGGCATGTTTTCCACAGAAAAAATAATTCCCCTTTCATTACCATATTCATTTGCCTTAGTTAGTGTTTCTATGGAATATTGTCTTCCAATATCCTTTACTCGTTCTTCATATCTATGAATTAATCCGGGATGAGTAGTAATAGCATTAGCTCCAATCTCTACAGCCAAGTCTATTGTTTCTTTAAGCTGATTTAGAGTTTCATATCTAATTCCCGGGTTTAAACTAGCAGGATTCAGATCTATGGTAGGTGAATGGATAAATACATCAATTTCATAAGATTTAAATACTTCAAATTCGCTTTTAACATATGATAATAGGATTCTAGGCCATTTTGGACCTTCACATAATATTTCTATTAGCTGGAATCCATCTTTTTCAGCGATTTTTAACCAATCTTCAAATGAATTCAAAAAAAGTGCCAATGTTGAAAATCCAACTTTGATATTAACAACCCCCTGCTAATTGATAAACTTATAATTTATAGATATACATTTTTAGTGATTTTTGGTTTAAATTCCGTTACTAAAAGAACTATTTCTAAATATTTCAATTTTACTTTAATTAAAATTTTTTTTTAATTTGGAATATAAAATTAATCATTTTCTAGTCTAGCCAAAAAGTTTTATATTCGACGTAAATTATTAAGTTCAAATGAAGTTTAGGCCAACCTAAATATCGATTTGAATGTTATTACCTAAACCTTTATATACAAAGTAAATATATCAAAAATAACTATGTCAAAATTTGATATATCCTAATTAAATATAATAAATAACTATGAAAAAAATGGAAATCGGGAGTGAAATTTGATGGATGATGAAAAATTAAGCATTAATACTGATTCCAAGGAATTTAACTCGGATAAAGAAGGATTAATAGAATCGTTGAAAAAAACAATGAAAGAACATAAGAAAATACATGAAAATTATCACGAAAATAAAAACCGTTTTAAGAATTTACCAAAATATGATAGAAATCTCTTAAAAGGCATGATGAAAGCCCCTGGTTTTAAAATTATGATACTATGGCTTATCAAAAAAGGTCGTGTGCATGGATACGAGATAATGACTCAGTTGCAAGGCGATTCAGTTGCTGATGACAAATTAAAAACTCCTAGCCCCAGTAAAATATATCCAATACTCCATGATCTGGAGAAAAATGGATTAATCGAAGGAACCTGGGAATACCATGGAAAAAGAAAATTAAAATACTATGAAATAACCGAAGAAGGCATTAATACACTTTCTAGAATCAAAAACGTTTATAAAAACCATAGAAGCAAGCTTCTTGAAGAATTCATGAGAGATATGTTTTTTAAAGAAGATGAATAGGAGTTGAATTTATGAAATATTGTGTAGAAACTTTTGATCTAACTAAAAATTATGGAGATTTCGCCGCTGTAGATACCTTAAAAATGAAGATCAATAATAAAAGTATTTTCGGATTTCTAGGTCCAAACGGCGCTGGAAAAACCACCACTATAAAAATGCTTACTTGTCTATCATTACCTACAACAGGAACCGCTACCGTAGCGGGAAACGACATATTAAAAAATCCCAATGAAGTCAGACAGAAAATAGGAATGATACCCCAAATGGTCAGTCTATATGGAGATCTTACTGTTAAAGAAAATATACAGTTATGCGGTGATTTCTATGGGGTCCCCCGGGATTTAAGAGACAGTAGAGCTGATGAATTAATGGAAATGGTCGATATAAAGTATGCTGAGAATAAACCAGTAAGTCAACTTTCAGGCGGTATGAAACAAAAAGCATCGGTTGTAGCAAGTTTAATCCACCAACCAGATATATTATTTCTAGATGAGCCTACAATTGGATTGGATCCCACTACTAAGAGAGTTTTATGGGATATGGTTGAAGAATTAAATTCTGAAGGTCGGAGTATAATTCTATGTTCCCATGATATGTACGAAGTAGAACTTCTATGTGATGATGTAGGAATAATTAATCGTGGAGTGCTCGCCGCTTTTGATACACCGCAAGGACTTAAAGACACTATGATTAATGAAAGAAAGAGTGAAAAAACATCTAGAAGTTCTAATATTACCAAAATAGTTGAAGAAATACAGAAAGAAGCTTCTCCAGAAGAAAATACATCCTTTAATAAGATTAAAGATTACGTTGAAAAGAAAAATAGAGATTCTATGGAATTAAGTATAATGATTAGTAATTTAGATGAAAAAATAGTTAATCATCTAGAAAAATTACCAATTACTTATAAGATTACTAAACAACATTCTGGAAGGATAGTTATAGAGATGGAGGACTCAGAAGAATCTGTAACCCAGATTATATCCAGTATAATCGAAAAAAATGGAAATATAACTTCAATTTCTACTAAAGATCCTTCCCTAGAGGATGTTTTCGTGAGAGTTACCGCTAAAAAAGAAAAGGTAGGTGAAGAATAATGGTGGAAACCAAAAAAATGATGTGGATGTTTAAAAAAGATATCATGGTACTATGGAGACATAAACCACGTTTAATTGCATTAATACTCTTCCCCATAATCATGATCACCCTTTTCGGTTATGGTATGGGTGGAACACTAACCAATATACCAGTAGTTGTAGTATCACAGAGTAATGGTCCAGTAACAGATGCTACGCTTAACGCAATTAAAAGTACAAGCCTTTATGACGTTGTAAATATAATAAATGATCCAAATAAAGGAAAACAGATGGTGATGGATGGTCAAGCTAAAGCTGCAATAATTTTGCCAACAAATTATGATGATATGCAGAGTCAAACACCGAAAAATGTGATAATTGACGCAGATTCTTCAGATCAAATGGCAACCGGTGCACTTATCCCTACTACACAGGCATTATTTAGTCAAATATCAAATCAATTAGGAATACAAGAACTACAATCTATGGGTTTATCATCTTCCGTGGCTCAATCTTCTCAAATACAAGTTCAATCGCAAACTTCATCACAACTTTTATCTAGCCCTGCCGCAACCGCTTCAGGGGGAATTAATTTCCAGAACATAGTGAATTCAATTAATTTCCAGATAAACAAGTTATATGGAAACATTAGTTATATAGACTTCCTAGTACCTGGTTTAGCTATGGTCGTACTGTTCTCCTGCATGTTTGGTATGGGAGAATCTATAGCAGGTGAACGTGAGCGTGGAGAATTAGCCAGATTATTTATGACTCCAACTAGTATTACCACTATTGTGGGTGGTAAAATTCTATCTAAATTAACTATAGAAACTGGAAGAGCCGTCATATTAATTGTAGTTGCAATAATACTATTTGGAATTGTTATTGCAGGAAGCATGTTGCTTACTTTACTTCTCTTAGTATTAGTAGCATTGTGTTTTGTTGGATTTGGAATTATGATATCCGCGAGAGTTTCCACTCAGGAAGATTATATGCAAATGGTTCAACCGATTACTCTGCCCATGATGTTTATGTCTGGTGTGTTTTATCCGGTGGAAACTATGCCTTGGATATTCCAAAAAATAGCTTATATATTACCATTAACCTATGCTAATGATGCATTAAGGGCAGTAATGTTGAAAGGAGTAGGTATTGGAGCCATATGGGTGGATGTAGTGGTTCTTTTAGGATTTACAGCATTATTCTTTGGATTAGGAGTTAGAGGATTCAACAGAGATGTGTAAAAACATTTTAATTTGGGAATTTCTTTAACTTTTTATTTTTAAATTCCCAGAAATTTATGTAGAATAAAAAAAAAATATAGATTAGAATTATAGGTGATTTTAAATGATTGGTAAAAAAAATTTTATAATTGGATTTATCCTGATGGGTTTTTTAGCCTTGCCATTTTCATTTGCACCAGTTGCAGCTGCAGATTGGCCTGTGTTTCAGCAAAATTTAAATCATACAGGATTCATCGCTCAACCAGCTGATTTCACCCCCAGTATCTGGAATTTTAATGCAGGGGCGGCTATAAATTCATCAGCAGCTATTCTTGATGAAACCATTTTCTTCGGTTCCAGTAATGGAAATATTTACGCGGTGAATCTAGAGAATGAATCCAAAGTTTGGACATACAAAACAGGAGGAATAATTGATTCAGCTCCTTCAATTGTAAATAGTACGTTATATATTGGTTCTATGGATGATTATCTTTACTCATTAAACCCCTCTACTGGAGGATTGCTTTGGAATTATAAAACAGGTGGCTCAATTGAATCATCCACAACTGTAGACAGTGGTATGGTATACTTCGGATCAGATGATGAAAATATCTATGCAATAAATACCACTAATGGCACATTATCATGGAATTATAAAACTGGTAGAGCTGTTAAATCATCACCTGCAGTATATAATGGAACATTGTATGTAGGATCTGACGATGGAAACGTTTATGCATTAAACTCTACAACAGGATCATTAATATGGGATTACACCACAGGAGACATGGTGGTATCATCTCCTGCAGTATATAATGGAACAGTGTATATTGGATCTAATGATGGAGATATTTATGCATTAAACTCTACAACTGGATCGAAGATATGGGAATATTACATGGGAAGCCAAGTAGAATCATCACCCACCATAGATGGTAACTATTACAACTTATATGTAGGTAGTGATAATGGTCAGTTCTCTTGTCTAGATACCAGGACTGGAGAGCATAAATGGTCAATTCAAACAGGTGCAGCTATAAAATCAACTGCAGCAATTTCGGGAAATAGAACTGTATTCGGATGTGATAATGGAAATGTTTACATCCTGAACAAGTACAGTAGTGACATTGAATGGGCTTTTGATCCGGGATATTATCTTTTCAACGCACCATTCAGTTCATCACCTGTAGCCTATGGAAACATGACATACATTGGCGGTAATGATGGCTATCTCTATGCTTTGAACATTGATAAGCAGAACTCTGCCACGCCAATATTCCTTTATTATGAGGCAGCAATAGCAATACTTGTCATAATTGGACTTATTGCATTAAGAAGAATTAGAAATAATAGAAAATAAAGGAATTATTTAATTATATGATGGTTTGATTAAAAAAAAATTTTTTTGTCATCTCCATCATTTAACATATTTTGATATTTTATTTATAAGTGCAATTATTCAGATGAATAATTACATAAAAAATATCTTTTTTTTTAACTTACAGCAATGTTTTTATGATAAAATCTATTTTTAACATAATGATATCTTAGAAAATTGTAAAAAAATAGCTTAAACCATTTGAATGGATGTTATATGGTAAACTATTAAGGCTTTTGTTTAACATTAAATTTTTAATTTTAAAAGAATTAATTAAATTAAAAAAAAAATTTTTTAGATTTGAAACGTATTAATTGTTTCAATTTTAGAGGATTTTAAAATCTATTCTTTACTAAGCTGTATTTCTATGGCTGAAACGTTGGTGTTTGCACCTTCATTGTTAGTTATTTCTTCTGTGCAGATATCTATACCTCCGATATCTATGTCAGTTATAAATCTGTTTCTTACAATTTCCGCTACATCTACTGCCCTACTTATTGCTCTTCCTCTAGCTTTCAGAACGACTTCTGGAGCCCCTCCATTCATCTGAGTTACTACAGCTAGAACATAGTTCATTACCGGCTTGTTACCAATGTATACAATATTTTCCTCTGACATTCACTTTACCTCCATGAAATACATTGTTTTTTTTTAGTTTAGTAATAATATATATATGTTTGTGTGTTTTATCCAATCTTAAATTTATTATAATTTATTTAAAAGTCTGTTTACTGTTTTAAAACGTTAATAATATTTTAAACTTTTTTTGATATACTTAATGACTCTCAAACATCCCTTAAAAAATAATATAATTGTTTGAGTATGCATAACGTCCAGTAAATGATTTTTAATAGATATTTAATGTAATAAAAAGAGTCCTAAAAAGTGTAATAAAAAGTTCCTGAATAAAAAACTGATTAACCAACCAAAAAATGCGAATTCTCAAATGAATCCTATTTAAGCTTCCATCCATGTAAACTTAAAGTATTACTAAAAGCTTTCAAATTATAATTATTCCAGTAATAAAAATAATTTACTTTTAATTTTTCTATAACTCATAATCTATAGAATAATAATATTAAAGTAAAAGTTTGGAATGTCATAATATTAAACATCAATATAAATGAATTTAAACTTCTAAAGGGCGGAATATTACTACTAAACCTTCTATATTTCCATTTTCATCTTTAATAGGTGTAACATTTCCATTTATCTGTTTTTGGGTTCCATCCTGTGATATAAGCATAACAGGATCCAAAGGAAGTACATCAAGCTCTAAAGAAACATCATTAGAACCATTTTTAACCCCTAAAATTTTGAATACATCACCTAAATCCATTCCAATTGCATGTTCTGCTAACCATCCAGTTAACTCCTCCGCAACTGGATTCATAAATTTAACTTGTCTTAATGCGTCTGTAGCAATCACAGCATCACTGATGCTATTTAACACAGCAGCTAACCATCTCTGATGTTCCCTCAAGCGTTTCTCTGTTCTATGACGATAAAGAGTTATTTCAATCGCTGTATGTAATTCACTTTCTACAAATGGCTTTCTAATGAATCCAAAGGATTCTTTAATAATATATCCTGAAGGTTCAGTTATTTTAGCCCTTTGAACAGTATTTTCATCACTATAAGCTGTAAGAAAAATTATTGGAAGACCAAAACGCCCTCTTATTTCCTCTGCAGCATCAATACCATCCATTTCACCTTTTAAATGAATGTCCATTATTACTAGATCAACTTGATTTTCTTCAACCATTTTTATAGCTGATTTACCTGATGAAACAGTCCCAACTACCTCATAGGTAGCGCTTTCCAGTCCTAATCTGATATGTTCTGCTGTGATTTTTTCATCTTCAACCACAAGAATTTTAGCATTAGTCATTTATCTTTCACGACCATTAAATTTAATTAATAATTATTAAAGATTTATTTGAATTTTATAAATAGATATAATTAACTAAAATTCATTTATTTAAAAATCTATTAAGACCAACTTATTACTATTTTTATTTTAATGATGCTACATTTTTGATTTGGAATTTAAAAAAAAAGTAATAAAAGTTTAGGTAGTTATACTTTATCTTTCAATTAAAATTTTATTAATTGCATCTAAAACAGCCTCTACACTAGCCATAACTACATCTTCTAATGTAGATCTACCAGAAGCCTTATTTCCTTCATTATCTCCCATTATGACAAACACCTCCGCCAAAGCATCGGTACCTCCAGTTATAGCCTCTATATTATATTCTTTAAGCTCAATATCAGCAGTTTCACATACTAAACTTTGGATAGCATTAATAGCAGCATCCACAGGTCCAACACCCGTCTTAGCTATACTACTCATCTTACCATTAATATTAAGTTTAACTGTAGCTGTCGACATTACATTATCACCCGTCATCACAGAAAATCCTTCAAGCTTTACAATCTCTTCTTTAGCCCTACCTAAAATAGTTTCTGACATAGACTTTAAATCAGCATCAGTAATACATTTACCTTTATCTCCCAATTTTTTAACCTGATTAAAAACCTGATTAAATTGTTCATTATCCAATTCAATTCCATATTCATCTAGCTTAGATCTTATAGCATTTGCACCCGTATGCTTCCCTAAAACTATTCTACGAGTATGACCCACTATTTCCGGGGAAATTGGTTCATAAGTCTCTGCTTTCTGAAGAACACCATGAACATGAATACCAGCCTCATGAGCAAAAGCATTTTCTCCCACTATAGCCTTATTAGGGGGCATTTTAACTCCAGTAATCCTAGAAACCAATTCTGAAGTACCAACTAAAAACTCAGTCTCCATATCCATTTTTACGCCATATATGCTTATAAGAGCCATTATAACTTCTTCCAAGGAAGCATTACCTGCCCTTTCCCCTAATCCATTAACAGCCACATGTACCTGGCTTGCGCCGGCTTCAACAGCACTTAATGAGTTAGCAACCGCAAGACCAAAATCATTATGACAATGCACACTAATAGGAGTCTTCAAATCTTCTACAAGTTTAGAAATCAAATATCTCATTGAAGCTGGAATCATAACCCCTACAGTATCAGGCACATTCACATAATCAACTCCAGCGTCTTCAACTGCTAAGTAAACTTCTTTAACATAATCAAATTCAGTTCTAGTAGCATCTTCTGCTGAAAATTCAGCCATTATCCCATGATCTTTAATGTATTCAACAGCCTCCACAGACTTATTTAAAATATCCGCTTTACTCATTTTAAGCTTATATTCCCTATGCAAAGGAGATGTTCCAATAAATATATGAATGTAATCAATTCCACAATCAATAGCTGCATCTAAATCTTTTATGAGAGGTCTTGCCAAGCCACATATTTGAGCATTCAATCCCAATTTAAGGATTTCCCGAGCCGCTTCTCTTTCACCTACAGATGAAACAGGGAATCCTGCCTCTATTGTATCTACTCCAACGTTATCTAATTTTTTTGCGATTCTTATCTTTTCATCAACTGTCATGGCGACTCCCGGTGTCTGTTCACCATCCCTAAGGGTGGTGTCAAATATTTTAATTGTTTCCGGTAGTTCCATGATCTTTTTAACTTCTTCTACATACATTTTAGGGAAAACCTCCCATAATATTAATTAATGAATTAATTATAGAAAATATTTATATTCAATAAAAAAAGGTAAATGAAAATTCATTTAACATATACATATTTATTAATTCTTATTTAATCAGTTTTATATTTCATCAAATTAAATTTTTTTTTAAATATTTAAGTTACATCCACTATATACTTATTTAGTAACTAGAATTTTTCTTTTAAGTCCCAATTATTAAAGTTAAGAAGTCTCTAAGTCCGGGTGCCAATCCTAAAATAAATATAGCTAATTTTAACATGTTTTTTATGGTTCTATCTTCTACATAAGTGTCGATAACATAAAGAGCAAATAATATTATAGTTATTTTAAGTGGATACATTACCAAGGCAGTGCCTGTTAAATTATAAAGTTCATTAGGAAGTACATGTTGTTCACTATATCCATAAAAACTAATGGCTATAAAAGTTGAGCTTGCATCAAATAAATGAGCCATTAATACGCTTAAATTAAATTTATCTGTGATTAAACTCCATTTATTACGTAATATTATGAAAACTGATGAAGATAATAACCAGGCCCCTAGAACTTCGAAAAATGCAATGAAGTTAATGTGGGTTATGTTAACTATGTTGGGTATGCATAAAACTATTCCAATAATGAACATAATGCGTCTATAATCATAATTGGCTTTTCTCTCGATGTAAACTGATATTAAGAGTGCTATAATGGTTATGACTCCTGTTAAAACATATATACCTGGAGTCACCAGTATATAAGTTAAAGGGTAGATTCCATTATCCACTAAGGCTCTAGCACTGGATCCGAAGAATATGAATGGTATGAGGGGAATTAACAAGTCTTTAGGATCTTTTTTCAAGAATTTAAATAGTTTAATGATGAATATTACAATTATACCCAGTATAATCCCGAAGACTACCGTGTTTAAGATAGTATACCCCGGATGGAGGTAAATAAAATTCTCTCCAATAAATTGGGATAATTGAGATAATATATCAAAAGAATAAAATAACATATAAATTCTAATTTGAAAGTTCTAATACTAATTAATATATTTATACAAATTTAAAATAAATAAAATTTTGAAAGACAGGATCAATTTATTTCAAAAAAAAATTATAAAAATATATATTGAAAAAAAAATTATATTTAGAGATAAAAATTTTAAGCTCGTTTAATCTTCTTTTTAATAACTTCCTTCATTATAAGTGACAAAGGTGTCCTATTACCAAAAACATTCGTTTTACCCGATAATATCCCTTTAATGATACTTTCTACTGAGAATTCAGCTTCTAATTCTGTAACACAGCTACCAATTGCATCAAGAAAATGAG
>Ga0182014_10005260_pt1 | contig 14458 bp, 11 predicted proteins | sample 612S2DmetaG_FD_120489 | JGI IMG/M metagenome (GOLD analysis project Ga0182014, IMG submission 120489) | Permafrost microbial communities from Stordalen Mire, Sweden - 612S2D metaG | ecosystem: Environmental > Terrestrial > Soil > Wetlands > Permafrost | place: Sweden: Stordalen | collected... | reverse complement strand
GTGTTGCCGCTGTCGGCTTGGGTAAACGAGCTTTGGCAAGCGGCGCAGGTGAGCGGGGCGCTCGATCAAACTCTGCTCGGGCCACTTCAGCAGCAGGCGCTCTGGACCCGGATTGTTGGCGAACCCCCATATCCATCGGTCGTTCTGAACGGCCGCGAGCTGGCTCGGCTGGCAGCGCAGGCGTGGGAGGCGATGCACGCGTATTCGGTTCCATTCCGCTCGCCGGAATTCCGCGGCACGGTCGAATCGAACTCCTTCCTGGCCTGGGCTAATACTTATCGCGAGGTCACGGCCGGCAGCAAGTGGCTCGATGCCGCGCGGCAGCTCGACGTGCTCGCGCCGCTGCTTCCGGCACTGCGGAGCTGGCTGCCGAAGAGCATGATATTTGCCGGCTTTGACCAGCTCACGCCGCAGCAACGGAAACTGATCGCCGCGCTCTCACTGCAGGACGTTACCGTAACGATTTTGAGCGTGGAGCCTGATTTTGCCGCCGGAGATGCGATACGAAGCGTAAAGCTGGCCGACCGCTCCGCCGAGTTGACGATGGCCGCGGGCTGGGCTCGGGCTCACCTGGAATCCAATCCGTCGGCTAATCTCGGCGTGGTGATTGCGGGACTCTCGCAAATCAAGGACCGGGCCGAGCAGATTTTCTCGGCCATCCTTCATCCAGAACAATACTTCGCAGTTCGCGATGTTCCGCAACGCGCCTTCGACATTTCGCTGGGCCGCGCGCTTTCCGAGTATCCAATCGTCCGCAGCGCCATGATCTTGCTGCGCTTACTCGCGGCGTCCGTGCCGCTGGCGGACTTTTCTGCCTGGCTTCGGTCGCCTTATTTCGGCGCGGTTGGCGAAGCGGGCGGCAAGCGCGCGCAACTCGATTGGTTTTTATCGCAGGTGCTCCCGCCTACGGTAACGCTTGAGTCCGTGCTCGCAGCCACGGCGAAGGCGGTCGACAAGGGGTACACGGTTGTCGGCCTCGACAGACAATTACAAAGGGCGCGGCAGTTCGTAGCGCGTGCGCAAGCGCAAGCGCTCTCCCCAAACCGCTGGATTAGCGAGATCTCCGTCCTGCTGGCGGCGGCGCGATGGCCCGCTGAAGTTGATGGGCTGGCCTTGACCACCGGCGAATATCAGGCTCGCGAAGCGTGGGAAGACCTGTTCGCCGAAATTGGCAGCCTCGATCTGGTGCGGCCGCGTATGGAGTTCGGCGAAGTGGTCGCGTGCATGGTCGAGGCGGCCTCCGCCAGAATTTTCAAACCGCAGAATCAGAGCGCTCCGGTGCAGGTGATGGGCGAACTGGAGGCCGCGGGCTCCGGCTTCGATGCGCTTTGGATCGCGGGCTGGAGCGACGATGCATGGCCGCAAAGGGGCGCGCCGAACCCGTTACTTCCAATCGCGCTGCAGCGTGAGTACAACTTGCCTCATAGCTCCGCCGAAAGCGAGCTTGATTTCGCACGCAGGGTGTCCGATCGCTTGCTGCAAAGTGCCGCGCAAGTCACGGTCAGTTGGCCGGCCGGGGAAGAAGATCGTCAACTCCGCCCCTCGCCACTCGCTGCCTTGCTGCCGGTTGTCGGCAGCGACGATCTGGGCGTGCCATCGCCCAAGAGCCTGGCGGAACTATTCCCTTCCGTGGCTCTGGAGTCGGTGCAGGATTATCGGGCTCCGGCGGTCGTCGGCGGAGAAATGCGATCGCATGGGACTCGCATTCTGGAGCAGCAATCGAATTGTCCGTTCCGCGCCTTCGTAGAGATGCGCCTCTTCGCCGTCCAGGCTAAGCGAGTGGAAGCGGGCTTGACGCCGGCCAACCGTGGACAGCTTGTTGAAAGCGCCCTGCAGTGCGTCTGGGATGATCTTCACGATCAATCCACTCTCCAAGCATGTGGCGACCAACGCTTGCGGGAAATTGTCAACGCCGCCGTGGAGCGCGCTTTCAATTCGCTGCATGTGAAGCCGAACGAACCTTGGGAAAGCCGATACCTCGAATTGGAGCGGCAGCGGTTAACCGCGCTCGTCCACGAGTGGCTCCAATTCGAGCGCGGCCGCGAAGACTTCGGCAAGGTTGTGCATCAACAGGCAATTGAATTTCAGCTAGCCGGCCTGGATTTGCGCGGCCGCATCGACCGCATCGATCGTCTTCCAGACGACTCGCTCGTGATCATCGACTACAAAACCGGCAGCCAGTCCTACCATGCCGGGCATTGGAGCACGCCCCGCCCCACGCGCCCGCAACTTCCACTGTATGCGACGGCTTTGCTAAGAGTTCCAGGCACGAATCTCTCCGCGGTCGCATTTGCTTTTGTCAATCGTGGCGGGTGCCGTATGACGGGCGCCGGCGTCCGGCCCGAAATCTTCGGAAGCAAGACTTTGCGCGGCCCGGCGTTAGAGGAGTACCTGGAGAAATGGGGGCCGGAGCTGGAATCGCTTGCCGCGGCATTTCTGCAAGGTGACGCCCGCATCGATCCAAAGCATGCGCCGGGTTCCGCTTCCCGATCGACTTGCGATGAGACCTACTGCCACTTGCGCGCGGTCTGCCGCGTGGCGGAAATCGATTTCCCTCAGCAGCTGGCGGAGGAGCAGCCCGATGAACTCGACTAGCGCGGAGATTGTCCGGAAGCCCGCCGACGCCGCGGTGCGCCAAGCCGCGATCGATTACCGCCGTTCATTTATCGTTCAGGCCCCCGCCGGTTCCGGGAAAACCGAGCTGCTCATACAACGCTTCCTCAACCTGCTGGGCAACGCGGAAATAGCAGAACCCGAAGCGATCCTTGCCATCACCTTTACCCGCAAGGCAGCCAATGAGATGCGCAACCGCATCCTGGGCGCCCTCGATCAGGCGGCATCCGGCGGCGGCAGTGGAGATGGCAATTCGAAGCTGACCGAGCAATTGGCTTCCGCCGCCCTGCGGCGCGACCGTCAACGCCGATGGGCTATTCTCGAAAACCCGGGACGGCTGCAAGTGCGCACGGTCGATTCCTTCTGCGAGTCGGTGACCCGGCAAATGCCGATTCTGTCGCGTTTTTCAGCCGGCGCGAAAGTCAGCGAAGATTGCGCCGCGCTCTATCAGCAGGCTGCCCAGTGGACGCTGCGGCTGCTGGCGCATCCCACGGACAGCATTGCATCGGCGGTGGGAACCTTGCAGCGCCATCTCGACAATAATTTACAACGCGCGGAATTGCTGCTGATAGAAATGCTGAAGAGGCGCGACCAGTGGCTTCCCTTGCTGGGCCGTTGCGATCGGTACAGCGCCGCTGAACTGACGCGTTTTCGCGAAGAGCTGGAAACCTCTCTTCGCCATGCTGTTGGGGTCGAGCTGGCGGAGATTTGCAGCCGTGTTCGGGCCGCACTCGGGGCTCGCCGGGAAGAATTCGTCCGCCTGGCCCGCTATGCCGCGCGGAACCTTCAAACTTCTGCTCCGGAGAGCCGGGTTAGGCTGCTGTGCTCCATCGAGGACTTGCCCGGAGAAGATCCGGCGGAAGTAAAACTCTGGCTCGGGCTGCGCGATTTCTTCCTGAATAAAAGCGGCAAGCCGTGGAGCCGGCTGACGGTGAAAAATGGTTTTCCGCCGCTTTTAGAGTGCAGAGCACACAAGCAACGGTGAGAGGAATTGTTCGCTTGGCTCAGCGGCGGAGAGGCGGCGGAAGGACTCCGAGCGGCGCTTAACCGGCTTGAGTTTTTGCCGCCGGTTACTTACAGCGGCGAACAGTGGGAATGCGTGCGCGCTCTCCTCGTTGTCTTGCCGCTGGCGGCCGCCGAGTTGAAGGTCGTTTTCGCCGAGCGGGGGACTTGCGATTTCATGGAAGTTTCAGAGGCCGCTCTTGCCGCTCTGGAGCCGTCCGAACCCTCGCAGCTTGCGCTTTCTCTAGGCTGCCGGATACAGCATGTTCTGGTCGATGAATTCCAGGACACATCGGTGGCACAGGTAGAACTGTTGAAGCGGCTCACGGCGGAGTGGGCAATCGGCGACGGCAGCACTCTGTTCCTGGTGGGCGATCCCATGCAGTCGATCTACGGGTTCCGCAAGGCCGAGGTTGGTCTTTTCGAGGATGCGCGCTGTGGCCGCGCCGGCTTGCCAGCGCTTGAGCCGCGGGAACTGTTCGTGAACTTTCGCTCCACGGCGCCCCTGGTTGGCTGGTACAACCGGGTATTCGGCGAAGTGCTCCGCGAATCCAACCGGGCAACCGGCGCCGTCCAGTACAATCCGGCCGAGCCCGCGCAGCTCGACCGCGGGTGCCGGTCCGAGTTGGACGGAGTGCACCTGCACGGGGTCGAAGATCGCGAATCGGAAGGGGCGTGTGTCGCCGATATTGTCAAAAGTGCGCGCCAACAGCGTCCCGGAGACCGCATTGCAATCCTGGTTCGTGCCCGGACCCACCTGGCGGAAATCGTTCGCGCCTTGCAGGCGGCGGAGATTCGATTTCGCGCGGTCGACATTGAGCCACTCGGCCAAAGCCAAGTGGTTCGCGACCTGCATGCTTTGACGCTCGCGATTACCCAACCCGCCGATCGCGTCGCGTGGCTGGCGCTGTTGCGCTCGCCGGTTTCTGGACTCGCCCTGCCCGACCTTCTCGAACTATGCCGCGGAGATGACCGCGCCACCCTTATGCAGTTATTTCGATTGCGATCCTCACGCCTTTCGGAAAATGCGCGCCGGCGTGGTGAGCGATTGCTTACCGTGCTGGCTGAGGCAATCGCCCTGCGCGGCCGGAGAGGTTTGCGCGAAATTGTCGAACGCACGTGGATCGTTCTCGGCGGACCCGTCAGCTCCGTAAGCATCGATCAGGACCTGCGTGACGCCGCGGCTTACCTCGATCTGCTGCAGCAATCGGAAGCCGGCGGCGAGCTGGAGGATGCGGACGCGTTCGAGAAAAAACTCGAACAGCTCTTCGCTCCGACGGAACCCGAAATTCCCGGAGCCGTCGAGATTATGACAATCCATGGCGCCAAAGGCTTGCAGTGGGACACCGTTATCCTGCCGGCGCTCAGACGTTCCACTCGACGCGAAGCTGAACAACTGCTCTATTGGCGCGAGTCTGTGAGCGAGGGGCAGGCTCATCTACTGCTCGCTCCGATCGACTCGGCCGCCAATGCCAGTGTGGACACCGGCGTGGAGAAATATCTTAAGCGAATTTCCGCCGATCGCGGCAGGGAGGAACTGAAACGCCTGCTCTATGTTGCCTGCACCCGCGCCCGCACCGCCTTGCACCTGGTGGCGGAGCTGCCTGAGGCAGACAAAGATCCCGACCGGGGTTCCATGCTCGCACTGCTCTGGCCAGCCCGCGGGCTGGGCCCGGAGTTCGAGCATTTCCACGGTTCCATCGGAGGCCTCACCCAGCCTCGCATCCCTCCCAGCGTGCTTCGCCGGCTTCCCCTCGATTGGCGGCCGCCTGCTCCGCCGCCGGCCTTGCACTGGCAGAGCCGAGACGAGCTTGCCGGCGAGTTAGAGCCGCGGTCCCATACTTTCGATTGGGCAAGCCAGCGGCTGCGGAAAGTCGGAACCGCGGCTCACGGGCTGCTACAACAGATTGGTCAGGAAGGCGTCGAGAGCTGGGATGAGGGCCGCATCCGCCGGCACGCCGGCGCCATCCGAAATCTATTGATCGAGCTCGGCGTGGCCGCGGACGAAGTGGATGAGGCCGCCGGCCTGGTGCGGCGCGCTCTCGAAAACACGCTCTCGGACCCGCAAGGACGCTGGATTCTCGGGGCGCATCCGGACGCAGCATGCGAATTGGAGTTGTCGGCCTTGATCGATAACTCGGTGGTTCGGGTAAAGCTCGACCGCACTTTCCTGGACGAGCAGGGCACGCGCTGGATTGTCGATTACAAGACCAGCGAAATCGGAAGTGGGAACACCGCGGCGTTCATCGATGCACAGGTCGAAAAGTTTCGTCCCGACCTGTACCGGTACCGGGCCGTCATGGCTTCGCTTGAGCCGAACCCCATCAGGATGGCACTTTACTTTCCGTTGCTTCGTCAATGGCGCGAAGTTTCCTGATCGCACAAACACCCCAGCGAGCGGGACCCCGCAACGCGGAGTTTCCAGCCTTAAGTTGAGGTTCGAAAGGTGATGCCTGCTATGTCGAAATTTCATTCAGAGTAGAAAAAATTGCACATCTCAGGCTTGCTTCGGCGGGTCTCCCGCAACCGCGGCCGACTGTAACTGCGGTCAGGGCGGGGCATTGGGGATTACGCCAGGTGGTTTGCTTTAGCCGCGTCTGTCTGGAAGGCGACATGCATCCAAGCGTGTATGATCCTCGCGACAGTCTCGCAAATACTTGGTTCGAAAACAAAGGTGGAAGCCAGTGATCCCCGGATCGAGATGAGCCGGTTGCTCTACGCACGGATTTCGGGCGGCTTTGGGCTGGTGTTAAATATGGGCGAAGGCGGCATGGCCATCCAAACCATGGTTCCCTTGAAAGTGGGACAAATACTCAAGTTCGGTTTGCCGCTATCCAAAGCTGGAGCTGAGCCGGCCGGAGCTGAACTGACGGGAACAGCCGAGGTGGCTTGGTGCGACTGCTCTGGTCGCGCGGGGCTGCATTTCACTGCTGTCTCCGAGGGAGAGCAGCTCCAATTGAGGGGTTGGCTGGAGCATGACGAGGACCACGATTTCCCTCGCGTGCTTTGCCAAGAGGCGTTGCAGGATCTCGGCAACAGCCGATCGTCGGCGTTACTCAATGCAGAGGTGAACCGCCTTCAGTTTTTTGCCGATCGGGACGCAGCAACTGCTCGATGAGCTTCTTTGCGGCAGGTATATGTTATGGGAACGGAGATCGTCTTGCCGGGGCGCGGCTATCCGGGTTCACGACGCTGGGCGCGCTATAGGGTTGAGGTGCCCGTCGTGATAACTTTCCGCAGACGCGGGAAAGTTACTGTCGTTGAAGGTCGCGGCTCGGAACTAAGCTGCGGCGGGATGACGATATTTCTCCCGGTCGATCTGTATACCGGCGACCCGGTTGCCGTGGAGTTCACGCCACCCTATTCCAGCCAGCCGGTAACCATGAAGGGCATCGTCCGCAACTGTCAGATCTATTCCTATGGTGTCGAATTCATCAGCGACAAGGATGCCGCTTAGCAGGCTGCCGAAAACAATTCTGCAGGACCACCTTTTGTTTCCGCCGCCGAAAACAAAAGGGTGGCTCGACTCCGCTCGCCATGACAGTCTGATATGTCTTCTTAAAGGAGTGCCGCCCAGGGAATTTCCATGGGAAGATCGTGACAGACAGCATCGATGATTGCGCTGGCGAGAGGGAACGCTTTAGGGTCAAGACGCCCTTGCCTGAACAGGCGATCGAATGTGGGACCAATCACCAAGGCCAATTCGGCCCCCTCCACGGTTTCATCGGCCATGTGATTCGTTTTTGCCTCGCTATAAAGCAAGCCGCTCCCGAGAAGGCAGCCCATGCGGCTGTTCCGCCCCGCCTGGCAAGTTACGTACAGATCACCCGCGCCAGCCAGGCCCATCACGGAGGCTTGTGTCCCGCCAAGAAAACTCACGGCCTGGGTCATCTCCATCAGTGCCTGTGCGAACAATCCGGCCGCCAGGTTATGCATGAGCGCTCCGTTAGAGGCTTTTCCCTGTCTGGCCAAAAAGCCCGCGGGATAGCCAACCGCCAGTGCATAAAAATTCTTCAGCGCGGCGCACACTTCAATGCCCACGACATCCGTGCTGGGGCGAACATGATAATAGGGCGTGGCCAGCAGCGGCACGATCGATCCCAACAGCCTGGCTTCGGAAGATCCAATGACCACGCTGGTAGGCCGCCGCGCCGCCAGCTCACTCGCAATACAGGGTCCGGCGACCGCTCCGATCGGCAGGTTCTTGATTCCACGGCCAGCCATGCCGTCTCGAACCGAATCAGGCAAGATCTGAAGAGTGTGATCTCGAGCTTGAAGTCCCTTGGTCAGCAAAAGAATTGGTGTCGTGTTCCTGATCAGAGGTCCCAGTTGCTCCACTGCCCAGGGGATGCCTGCCGAACTCACACCGAGCACAATCAGATCGCATGTCTGGCTGAGTGCTTTGCCAAGCTGGTCGTGAGTCAATGGGACTACCTGTTCCGGGAGCCTCATTTTGAGCTTGGGGTGAACGCCCGTTTGGCGCACGCGATCGATCCATTCCAAGTCCAGGTGAGTCCCGACCAAGCGTACGGTATGTCCGGCATCGGCGGCCGGAAAGCAAAAGGCGCTGCCCATTGCCCCCGCCCCAAGAATTAGGATTTCCGCCATCCTAAAATCCTTTCACCCAACAATCACCCGAGACACTTCAAGTTCAAATAAGACGGTCGCAACAGAGTTGCGCACTTTCCTGTTGGTGCGCTTTTTCGCAGCCTGCCAGTGTAGCGCGTCAAAACAGATGGGCCGTTATTTGAAAGGCGGCCTCACGCCCTCTTTCGGACGTCATCGTGGGCGAAGCGAAGTATCTATGCATTTTTCCTGTATCGAAATACATGGATTCTTCGCCTGCGCTGCGCTCCGGCTCAGAATGACATCTCCATTAAGTTTCTCGACTTCTGACGCGCTACGCCAGGGCTAGAAAATCTTCTTGCCGATTTCACGCAGCCAGGCAATCTGGGCTGTCTCCTCGACCATCTCGGCCACATTCTCCGCATCCAAGACGTTCTTGCCGACCGCTACAATCCCATGCGCCACTAACAGAAAGGCGGGAAGGGTGGGATGTTTTTCAAACAAACCGATAACTCTCGGCATCTCCTCCGGCGGAACTACAGGAGCGTCAACATCGAGGGTGGCTATGGGAACGCCGAATTTCATGCGCGCGTGATGCGTCACCAGCGGCAGGTCCTGCTTCGAGAAAGACCATGATGTTGCCCAGGGGGAGTGACAATGAACCACCCCTCCGATTGTCGGCACGTGGCGATAGAGGACGCCATGCAGCAAGGCCTCGCGGCTGGGCTTGCCGCTTCCGGCAACCACTTTTCCGTCAAAATCGGTCACCACCAAATTTTTTTCGTTGCAGTCGATGAAGGAGATGCCGCTGGGCTTTACAACCATCAAATCCTGGTCCGGAATCCGGGCGCTCAGGTTCCCGCCGCTTCCGGTTTGAATACCTCGACGGTAGGCCCGCGCGGCTGCCTCGATTAAATCCTTCGCGACTTCTGCTAAACCGTTCATCACAGAGTTCTCATCTTTCGACTCGATTTTAGTCATCCAAGCAAGCCCTTCGCGAGCTTTTGCCGCCAGACTGGCAGGACTTGCCGTATCAGCGCGTCAAAGCGCGAGGCCTCCCACGCGGACCGTCCCACGAAAAGACCGTCAATGGCCGGCTGGCAGATGAGGTCGCACGCATTATCCGGATTGACGCTTCCGCCGTAGAGTATCGGCACGTTGTGCCCTTGATGGGGAAAGAGCTGCAGCAAGGTTTCGCGGATCAGCCGGTGCTTTACGTCGGCATAATCGGATCGGGCGGGTATGCCGTTGACTCCGATGGCCCAGACGGGCTCATAGGCCACCCATAGTCTCCCACAGTCTGCTTCACCCAATCCATGTAGTCCAACCTTTAACTGTTGCCGGAGACGCTCATCCCCGATATCCAATTCCTTGTCGTCACCGGTTTCCCCCACGCAGAGCAAAGCGATGAAGCCGTGGTTGATGGCGGAGATGACCTTTTTATTCTCCTCGATATCGGTCTCGCGAAAGCTATGGCGACGTTCGGAATGACCGATCTCGACAATCTCGAGCTCGAGTTCCTGCAACATGAGAGGCGAGATTTCGCCGGTGAACTGGCCCTTTTCCTCCCAATGCATATTCTGGGCCCCCAGGCTGATCCGGGCGCGGTCCACGGCGGCTGAAGCCGCGGGGAGCGCGGTATAGGAGGGAATGACAAACAGGCAGAGATCGCCGGCAAGGTCACCAGTCAAGCGCTCGAGATCCGTCAGGTAGGAGACCGTCTCCTGGATGGTCTTGTACATCTTCAGGTTGGTGCCGATATGGAGTTTACGACCCGTCATGATTTTGCGTAATTCGCTTTCTCGATGGCGATAATCGTTGCAACCTTCGAAAGAGAGCGGCCACCCTTAAATTCGAGGCTCAACCATTCCCGCAAGACCTTCTTGGCCAGCTCCGGCCCGATAATGCGAGCACCCATGCAGAAGACATTGCTGTTGTTGCTGAGCCGGGCACGTTCGGCGGAGTAGTTGTCATGGCAGACCGCGGCATAGATACCGGGAAACTTGTTGGCGGTGATCGCCATGCCGATGCCGGTACCACAGATAAGGATACCCTCCTTGCCGTAATTGCTCGCGATAATCTTATCGGCAACCCGATGAGCGATCACCGGATATCCGGTTTGATCCTCCGCGCTATCTACCCCGACGTTCTCAAAGGCGCGCCCCTCTTCTTTTAAGACGCCGATCAGAACGTTCTTCAATTCAACCGCGGCATTGTCGCATCCGATCACGATCGGTTTACCGGCCATAAGAGTCCCTCCTTCTCACCCGTATTTATCGCCAAATCTCCATTGCCTTCCGCAATTCAGGGCATGCGGTTGCAGCCTCATCCAGGGCCACGCCGCTTACTGCCGCTTCTACCGCCCGAAGCATTGCTTTAGCGCCCGCGGCAGCCCCGTCGGGATGTCCCTGAATGGCCCCCCCAACACCGAGGATGGTGTCAGGGCCCAGATCACGGCAGATTGCGGCCGCATTGAGAGGTGTTATCCCCCCGCCCACTGCCGTGCATACCTGTCTCATGCGGCCCAGGGGAAGCCTGTGCGCCTGCACCGTCTGGAGATACTCCAGATAGCCGGGGCCCTTTCTTTCCGCCGGGTGCATGATCATCACCGCATCCGCTCCCGCCATCCGCGGAAGTAGTCCGAGCATAACAGCGCTGCCGACTCCCTGAGTTGGCGCATTCATGATGCCGATACCGGCATAGTGGCCGAGGAAGCAGAGACTTTCCCCGAACTCAGCCGTCAATTCAGCCAAAGAGTCGAGACCGGCCATGACGAAATTAACCATCACCGCCTGGGCGCCGGCAGCCAGGGCCACTCTGGCATTCTCCCGCATCTTGGCTGGCCGGTCCGTTATATTGACGATGTAAACCGGAGACCGGCCGGTTTCCTCCGCAATCCTTCGCGCCGCTTGCAAGTACGCCCTGACCCTGTCTTCGACTCCGCTAAGGCTGGTATTGGCCATCACCTCGTCATCCTTGATCAGGTCGACGCCGCCCCTGCCGGTTTCGTAAAACAGATCGGCGCCCACCTCCGGGGAGTAGCCAAGGCATGGCTTGATCATATTCAAGATGAAGGGCCGGTCCATTACACCCGTCAGGCGGCGTAAGCCCGCGATGCCCTGTCTCGGACCGGGGAAAGCGTACATTGCTTCGCCGACAAGTTCCAGATCGATGAGCCTGATCCGGATCGCGGTAGATACGTCGTTGCCGACCAGCCCAACCAGGAGCATCGCCAGGCTTGCTCCGAAGTTATGAAGCGGAAAAGCAATGCGCAATAGACTGGTGGAGGAATCGGCTCCCGGCATGGGATAGCATCCGACGACCCGGGCCTGATAGTTGTCGATCATCGCCCTGGTAATGCCTGGCAAAGGCAGCCATGTGCCCACGGTTTGGCCGGACGCGAAGTCGCCTGCACGCTTCAAGACATCCTGGTCGGTCACGCCGAAGGCAAGATAAGTGGCAAGCACATAGCTGCCTTCCTGCAAGGATTCCGGGTGATCGAAAGGCAGATCAAAGTAGGGTAGCAACCGATTGCCTCCTCTCCACGATTCCGCGTTTACTGGTCCTTCTTGCCTGCAAGCAACTCACGCATGGCCCCCGCTGCCGCTTCGCTGAATTCCATGTCGTTGATATTCGCGTCGATTTCGATGACCTTGATTCCGGGTTTTAACCGTGTGCGCAAAATCTCGATCAAGGCATTGTCCACTTCCGCGTCCCATAAAGGTTCCCCTGGTGAGGCAGTCTGGCGAAAGCCACCGAGCGGTATCAAGACCGTGACCGGACCATGGTTCCGGTTGAGACGTTCAACGATGATCGATCCGGCCCGCACGATTTCTTCTTTGTGCAACTTGATATGCGCGATGTCGGCGTTGTGGAAGATATATTTCCGCCTGTCCATATCCGCCGGCAGTTCGTGGATTCCAAAATCGATAAAGTCGACCCCTCCTGGTGCGATCACCTGGGGAATACCGGCCTTACAGGCTGCCTCCAGCCGGTTGCTCGCGCCTGCTGAAAATCCTCCCGCAAACATTTCAGCGACGATCTCATGGAGAGTGAGATCCATCACCGCCTGAATGGTTCCGCCGGCGATCAGCTCTTCCATGGCCCGGCCGCCCGCCCCGGTCGCATGGAAACTGATCATCTGGTAACCCTCTTTTTCAAGCAGACGGGCCGCTTGGGCCACCCCGTTGGTCACCCCCATTTGAGTTACACCGATGATCAACTCGTCCCCGGCGCAGAGCGGCTTTCCGGCGTGAGTGGCCATCCCGACGATGGCGGCAACCGCATTCCCGAGAATCGTGCGGGTCAGCACGTTGATCCCGGCTATGTCCGCCACCGCCGGCATCAGGACAATGTCCTTGCTTCCCACCAGCGGCTCGAAAGTTCGCCGCCCGCTCGCCACCGTGGAAACCATCAGCTTGGGAACCCCTATGGGGAGCGCCTTCATGGCGGCCACGCCGATCATGGTATTCTGCACGCCGCCGATCGACAAGATTGCGTCGAAGAGCCCGTGCCCGTAGAGTTCGGGCGCCAGCCTGGATGCCCCCTCCGACATAGCCGCGATCATCTCGTGTTTCTGGCTGTCTTTGAGGCTCTTCCAGTCTCTGCCGCCCGCCCTGATCACATCCTCCCGCGGCACATCCGGGATCAAAGCCGAGTTCCCCAAGGTACCGACGTCGACGATCAACGCCCGGCAACCCAGATGCTCAATCATCTGCTTAACGAAAGAGACTTCAGCCCCTTTCGTGTCCAAGCTGGCCATGACCGCAATCGTCTTCTTCATGTTCATGGTGTGATCGCGCGCCGCGCCTCCCCGGGGCTGGCAGGTTCCGTAGTTGGTGTATCCGAACTATCAACGACGGGCAAAAAAGCCTGTCTGCTCCCCGGATACACCTTCCGCGAATCCTGCTTAAAGACCCAATACGGGCGTCTTCTTAAAGCGCTCTACAAACGTGGGCTCGTGGCACGGCAGCAGCAGCCCTGGGTTTGCGGCCCGCTTCTTATGCAGCTCGATGCTCTTCCAGCAGGCAACGATATCGGCGTAGCGTGCCGGAGGCGTGATCGTGTAGTGGATCTGGGGAATAGGGTTGAGGTTCGCCATGAGGAAAAACGCATCGCCGGCGCAGATGTAGCTGCCGTCTTTGGTGTCGACCTCAACCGACTGGTGCCCCGGCGAATGCCCCGGTGTCGGGAACACCCTCACGCCTTCGACAATCTCTTCCTCGCCGTCCACGACTTCGAACTTAAGGCCTTCAAAAGGACGGCGGTTCCCCAGGACGGGGTATTCGTAAGACTTGTAGTAGAGAGGGATGGGGTTCAGCGCGAACTCATATTCCGTGCGATGGGCAATAAACTGGGCCTTGGTGAATTTCTCCATGTAGAAAATATGGTCCCAGTGCAGATGGGTGAAGATGACCTTGCCGATGTCTTCACACTTGTAACCCACCTTTGCCAATTGCTCGTGGATAGCCATTCCTTCCGGCTGGTACGAGCCGCCATGATGGTATTTGTCGGCACGCTCGGTCCAGGCCATGCCCGTGTCGACCAGGATAAGCTCTTTCCCGCCCTCGATCAGATAAGTAAATACCGGAAGGGCGACTTTCTGATCGCTGATATTCTTGATGTATTCATGAGTCGAATGATGGTAATGGTATTGCTTGGGAAAGGTAGGAATATAACCGGTATTGATCGGCCTGATGGTTAAGTTCGCCATTGAATTCAACGCCTCCACTTTCAGCATGAGTTCCTATTACAACTGTCTTAGGTTCGTAGGTAGCCTGGAGCTAGTTTCATAAATCTAGTCTGACCATTTTCGGGTGACGATGTCAAAGAAAACGGCGGTCAAAATCACGGCTCCCGTGACCAAGGGATGGACCATGGAAGGGACCCCCATGAGGTTCAAGCCGTTAACCACGAGGGTCAGAATCAGGGCCCCGATAATCGTTCCCGGGATTCCGCCTTCACCCCCCATCAGAGAGCTTCCGCCCATGACTACGGCCGCAATCGCTTGCAACATAAAAGGCTCTCCCATTCCCTCCTGGGCGGCGTCGAGCCTGGCCGTCATGATAATTCCCGCTATGGCCGCCGTGAATCCACTCAAACTGTAGACCAGCAGCAGCGTCTTGGTTATCTTAATGCCCGAGTAGCGCGCCGCCTCGCGATTGGCGCCCAAGGCATAGATTTCCTGGCCGGAGACGGTCTTTTTCAAATAGAAATGGAAAGCAACTGCCACCACGGCCGCAAGCAGGACGGGAATGGGAATGATCGACAGGTAGCC
>Ga0182014_10005259_pt1 | contig 14458 bp, 15 predicted proteins | sample 612S2DmetaG_FD_120489 | JGI IMG/M metagenome (GOLD analysis project Ga0182014, IMG submission 120489) | Permafrost microbial communities from Stordalen Mire, Sweden - 612S2D metaG | ecosystem: Environmental > Terrestrial > Soil > Wetlands > Permafrost | place: Sweden: Stordalen | collected... | reverse complement strand
TCACCTGGGCCATCTTGAACGCATAAAGCTTGCGGTCCTGCGTAATGATCGAGCTCATGCCTGGGTTGAATTCGCCTTCTAGATCCCAGCTATTGAGGGAATAGCTGTAGGGATATTTCTGTGTTGGCGATCCCGCGCCAGGGTCCTGCGGACAGGAGAAGAGCTTGGGGTTGAACTTGGAAATGTATGGCACGATCGCGCTCTGGTTGACATCGCGACCCTGATGCCACCAGATCCAGTCCTCAGGCTGCGGCCCATAAACAGACGCCGACCCCGGTGCGGGAAAGGTATCGTTGTTGGATTCGCAATAAAGGGTGAACGCCAGGCCGAGTTGGCGGAGGTTGTTAGCGCAAGTCGCGGCGCCAGCCTGTTGCTTTGCCCGGCTCAGGGCAGGCAGCAGGAGGGCGGCCAATGAAGCGATGATTGCTATGACCACAAGAAGCTCCAGGAGCGTGAAAGCTCGCCTTTGGGGGTTGGATTCGATGCTCATGAGCTTCCGGTGACGCGAGAGCTTACTGCCGGCTGCTTCCCTCGTCAATCCAGCCTTCTGCGAGGCAGTTTCTGACAATCAGAGTGGCCTCAGCATCTTCACCGCTTGGGCTCTTGCAGCACTGCCGCGCATGCCTGCCGCAGATATTCCTCAAATTGCCATTCGCCGCTGCCGCCGGTCTGGCGCGTTACCACCAAGTCGAGGCTTGGCCCGAAGGCGATGAGTTGTCCGCCGGAGCCGGGCTTATCGCGGGCGTCGGCGGGAAGGCCTTTACCGCTATGACCGCTTGCGGGCCAGAGCCGCGCGGGCAATTCCCAGCCGTGGGAGAAGATCTGCGGATTAAACTTCCAGCGCAGCTCGGGCGTCCTGACGTCGTGGGTGGGCGCGGCGGTTTGCTCGACGAACCATTTCGGGATCACCTGCTGATCTTGCCATCGGCCGTCGTGCAACATGCAGTAGGCAATGCGAGCCAGGTCGCGCGCGGACAGTCCCAGGCCGTGCGAGGGATGCCGCCCAATGTGCGGCCCGCCGTCGTAATACTGAAACCACCAGTGCTCGATGCCGAGCGGTTTGAACAGCGCTTCGATGGCGAACTCATCGTAAGGCTTGCCGGTGACATTCTCGCAGACGAGCGCGGCATGCGTCAAAGCGATGGTCGAATAACCGCACCCTTTCCCCGGATCGAAGGCGAGTTCCGCGGTTCGCGCTTCGCCGCTGTGGCCGAGGATATACTCCCAAGTGCCGTCGTTGGGTGCGCCGGTCGCTTCGGGACAGATGCCGGAGGTGTGATTGAGCAACTGTTTTACCGTAATCTCCGCTTTGCGCGGATCGCTGAGCGGTTGGGCCCACGGAATGAACTGGAACGCCGGATCATTGAAACTCATCTTCTTCGGTGTTTGGCCGTGCTGGCTGCGCTCGGAGGCGATGGCCAGGACGGTCGCGCAGACGGCTTTGGAAACGGACGCTACGCGGCGAGTGTCATTCCTGGCGCTGTTTCCCCGCTCGACTTCCAGCACGATGTAGCCGTGGCGAATGACGTCGGCAGCGAAGGTGCGGTCATCCGAATCGAGCAACCACTGTTTGAGTGCAGCCAGCTTGTCCGGGTCCATGCCGGCCAAGCGGCGGATGTCTTCCGCTTCGTCGAGCTTCCGCCAGCCACCTTGGGATTCCGGAGGCGGGAAATAACCGACGCCGCCAAGTTGCGTGGGAGCAGCAGACTTCGAATTCAACCCAGGCTGGTCGCCGATTGGTCCGGCGGTGGCGCGCGAATTATACATAGTGTGGAAGGTCAAAAGCAGATATGCGACGGAAACGAGCCGGTTCATTACATGCCGCATCGTTACCCCGAACTGGGTGTCAGGGCGAGCCTTGTTTTCGCTCGACCGGTGCGATCCTGATTAACGCGGCTTGAGTTCGCGCTTTTGGAAAAGCGAACGTTTACTAGACCCCAAACGACCCGTCGTTTCGTGAACAGGCTCAAGACTTCTCCGATCTCTCGAGCCCCCTACCGTATTGAGAGGCGGAGGCAAGCCGAGGCCGGCCCTGTTGGCCTTTATGCCAAAGGGTCCACGGTTTGCACTCCGGCTGGTTCGAAATGACGTTTATTGTGGGTTGCGACAGTGTGGCCGTGAAATAATGCCGTGGCTGCAATCAAAGAGTCTTCGCAGATCATGGTGCGATTCTTGACCTTCAAGTCCGCGAGGAGACCCTTCCATCGAATCAGCACGGGTCCGGTCAGTTCTTCGGTGGCCGGGGCGAGCCTCCGCCTGATCTCGGCCAGCCAAGCGGCAAGACTTGCTTTATGCGTGGCCGGCGCCCGATCCAACCCGAACGGCAACTCGGCGAATGAGACAACGCTCAGGAAGATATCCGCTTCGTTGTCCTGGATCCAAGTGGCCAGTTTTGGCGGCACTCGCTTCCGCTCAAGCAGCGACAACAGGTCCGTATCGACCAGGAAGCTCATTTGAATGGGAGGGGATGCCGCTCTGGCGGGGGAATGGGAGCCGGACACTTCGAGAAGAGTTTAAGCAATCCAATGGCTCCGCGGCGTTTGGCCGGTTTGGGGGTTAGAACGATACTATTCTTGCCGTCGCGCATCGGCCGGACCTCAACCAGTCCACCCTTGGACAAACCCGAAGCCTCTCGCCACCATCTTGGGAGGGTGCCCTGCCCGACCTTGGAAACGGTCATGGTGTCCAAATCTTTCATACTTTAAGGATTCCTTAAACCGCAGCGATTGTCAACTCAAGCGACCCGGGCTGAACTCCGTCTCGCTCCTTCTCGGTTGCGGCGGATCTTCCCTATGCGACGACTTGGTTTGCCTCGATAATCTCCTTGAAGCGATGGGGGCTTCTGTGAATGCTCTCGCTCCAGCTTATGGGCATGGCCACGGCCCGCGCACGATGATTTGCAGAGGTAAGGCGCGCCGCTATTCGTACCACCCAAGTGGACTTGATTCGTTTTTGGCACAAGACTACTGTTGAACCATGAAATACAGGGTTACGCTGATCGAGCACGAGGACGGTATCTCGGTGAGTTGTCCGGCGTTGCGCGGCTGCCATTCGCAGGGCAAGACCCGCGAAGACGCCTTGGCCAACATCCGGGAGGCGATCCGGGAATGGCTCGCGGCGGAAGCGGACGAGGCGAAGCTCTTCAAGGTCAGCGAAGCCGAAGTAGCCATTTGAGTTATGCCCAAGCTGCCCGGTGTCCGGCATCAAGACGCCGTGCGCGTCTTTGAAAAGCTTGGCTTCCGTATCATCCGCCAAAGCGGGCACATCGTCATGTCCAACGGCGATACCAGACTCACCATCCCGCGTGGCAATCCGGTTGACCCCTACACGATGGGCGCGATTGCGCGCGACGCTGGGCTGACGCCGGATGAATTCCGGCGTTTGCTGTAAACTACAGTTTCAAGGTTTCGGCGGCGAGGACGCGGGCGCGGGCGATGGTGCGGGTGTTTTCGTCGCGCAAGGCGTGGAGGCCGGCGGCTGATTAGTGTCAATAGTGAGAACCGACACTTGCACGGTTGACCCATAAGACGTCTTTGCGATAGCCTCGGACATGAAAGTGCAGTTCACGGAGCGTTTTCTGAAGGACTATTCGCGTCTGCCGCAGTCCGGGCAGACGAAGTGTCGGACGCTTTTGAGGGAGCTCGCGCACGCAGAGGCCAAGACTTTTACCTCGCAGCCTCTGCCAGGTTGGAGACTCCACAAGTTACGCAGTTCGCCGTTTTGTTCACTGTCGCTCGACATGAACTTCCGGCTCTTGGCCAAGGTCGAGGGGGACAATCTGTTTCTGCATCGGTTGGTAAAACACGACGCTGCGGATTCGCCTCACGTTAATCGTAACGACGCGTCTCCGGTCAGCACCGCGCTCGCGGAATCGCGATTTGGCCCCGCTGATATTTTAGGTTCGCTCCTGGCGCTAGGGGTTCCCGAGGGAGCGGTCGCGCCGCTGAAGAATGTCAGGACGGAGGATGAGCTTCTGGAGGCGCTTGGTGAGCTGGACACGAGCTGCCGGGACCTGGCGTTATCTTTGTATGAGACGAGTGGGCTCGTGATTCCGCGGACTCGTTATCACCTTTTCCAGAATGATGCTGATCTTGAGCTGGCTCTTCTCGGGAAGCGGGAGGAATGGGACTTCTATCTTCACCCTTCCCAGAAGTTTGTTGCGGAGCTGCCCTCGGGAACGAGGGCGCTCGTTAGTGGCAGCGCTGGGACGGGCAAAACGGTGTGTGCCTGGTATCGTGTTAAGTTTCTAACAACACAGCCGGGGGGCGTCATTTTTGTGTGTCCGAACAAGGATGTCATGCGCGTCTCGCGCGAGAGAATCAGGGCTCTGATTGGTGGGGCGCTGGTTGGTGGGGCTCTGGATCGTTGCGTCATGATGGTGCCGGACAAGAGTTCGGATCTGACCGTTTGTTTTAAGTCTGCCAGGCACTTGGTGGCGGACGAGGCCCAAGAGTTCCCCCCAACGTGGCTGGCGGAGTTCAGGGCATTTGTCTCGGCGCACCCGCACTATGGGTTCACACTTTTCTACGACCTCAACCAGACCAACAGGCTTGCGGTCGCCCAGAGCAAGCAGGAGAAGGCGGTTGGAGAGGTTGAGGCTGGAATCGGAAGGCTCCCGCACACGGTGCAAATCCGGTTCTCAATCAACTATCGAAATTCAAAGGAGGTCGCAGAGTTTTTCGTCAAGTCCCTATCCCGAGCTTTGCCCTGGCCTCTTGTTAGCGAACTGCCGTTGTTTGAGTGTGGTGATGTCGTGTCCATTACAGCGCAGACTGAAGAGTCTGCTTTGAACCACGTTGCAGAGGGAGTCAGGCAACTCAGAAAAGATTTCAAGTATGGGGATATTGCGATTGTTTCGTTCGGCGGGGCCAGCCAGGGGGGCCGGATTAGGGATTTCCTGAAGCGGTGCAATATCCCGGTGGCAACTGACTTTGAGGTGTTCGAGCGGGACGCGGTTATGCTTTGCCACCCGCGTGTTCTGAAGGGTCACGAGAAGAAGGCCGTCATTGCGATGATGCCTCCGATCGGGGTTCTGGCGAAGAAGTTTAAGCACGCCATGAATGGCTACATCGCCTTTTCCCGCGCCCGGGACAGGCTTGTTGTAGTGCATGTAGCCACTGACACTGGGGCTGGCGCTGAGGAGGAGGGTGGCGGGGCTGACTGAGAGGGCGAGCAGAGGGGCGCTGTGCGCGGTGGGCCTGCTCGGCCGGTGGGCAAAAAGCTTGCCCCCGTTTGCGGCGGGGAAAGGGGACATCGCCGTCGAGTGGCCCGGTTGGCTCGCTCGGCGGGGCGGATGGGATTTCACTCTCAAGGCAAATGCCAGCGTCCGAGGCGCAGTTGCCGTCTCAGGACGAGGGAGGGCTGGAACGCTCCCGCATTGCTATGTAGCGGAGGAAAAGGGGGTTATCGAACTTGGCCTTTTTGAGGAAGGCGAGCATTGCTTCAGTTATCGGTCGGAGGGGCATCACGCCGGGAAAGAGCCTGAGAATGTGTGGCCAGGCATTCGTTAGGTGGCCTTTGCGCTGCTCTGCCGGATAAAACCAAGCCCAGGTCAGGAACCAACCGGGCTCGGGGATGTCGTCGAATTGCTGCCAGCGTACCCCTGCTGCGCCGAAGAAGCGGATTCTCAGCGCGTCGACTGGCTTCGCAAAGGCCAGGACACGATCGCGGCGGTATTGTCCGCCGTAGTGGTCTGCCTCGCAGGCTTCGTGCGGGGCTGGTGAGAAGTGCGCGCCATTGGCGAAGTCCTCAGCCAACAGCCGGGCCGCTTTGCGGTAGCTGAGGGGCGAGTCCGGCCCCAGGACCATGAACGGGAGGGGCTTTCCTGGTGTGTCATACGGGTTGAATGTGACCTTCCGGACTGGCCTGCAGAAGTTCATGGAGGGGTCGGGCTCTTACAGGCGGACGCGACAGCGTAGTTTTGCGCGATCGGGCTGTGCGCCGCGGTTAATTGCCTCTGCGATGTCCCTCATGTCGGCCTCGGCGTACCACTCGATCCGCTTGAACTTGCTTTCGGTCTTTCTGTCGTCGGGGTCTAGTCCGTTCACTCTGGCAAAGGTGTCGATATTCCAGGTGAGCTTGAATTTGAGCTTCTGGAAGGTGAATGTGCCGCGCTTGATCTTCCTGATTCTGGCGCGTTTGGCTTCCTCCGCTTGCTGCTGCTTGGTGAGCCTGACGAGGCCGAAGGTCTCGGCGAAGCTGTCCTTCATGACGCCGGCTGTTTGCCGGTTTATGGGGCCGACGCCTTGCTGCCTGATCTTTTCAAGTGGGTGCATGCTTGATCGACGATGGCCGTTTACCCGTGACCACCACCGCCGGTTGTCCCAGAGCCTTTCTTTCTGCGGGGCAACCCGGACGCCTTTCCGGAGAGAGCTTGGTAAATACGCTCAAAAGCGTTTCTGTCGTCCCGACCGAATTCCACTGGGGTCATCCTTTTCCCCGCCCCAGGCTGATCCGAAAGAAGCAACCCCTTGAAATCCTTCTTCCCCTTGTCCTGAAATCCGAGGGGCGTTGGGTACTTTCCTGCCCACTGCACGAACGCCGACATTCGTTCCATCAACTTCTCTTGCTGAGCATCAAGAGGCAAAATGTGTGAAGAACGGCACATTGCCACCAGATTGTGTTGCGTAGCGCCATCCGTCCTCCAATCAATGCTTCCGTCAGCCCTAGTCTTGGCAATGCCCTCATTCAGGAGTGCCGCCTTGACGATATTCTCCATCGCCAAACCGTAAAGCAGCGTGGCTACCCCAGCAACCCGTGTACCCTCTGTCTCCGCCTGTTCCTCTCCAGACAGTTGGCTAAAAGATTCACACGCGGCGAAAAGCAGGTCGCCCCCACGCTTTAACTTTTCGGCACTCTCGCGCCATCGTCGCGGTTCGTTCAGGTGCTCCCTAAAGAGCCATTCTCCAAACTCATCAGTCATGCGCCCACAGGATACACCCAGACGTTTCGCCGCCAAGGAATCCCTGCAAACACCTGATTTTCTTTTTGGCGGCCCACCGGTTCACAATCGCCGCTGCGCCGGTGGCCGTTGGCTTATAGCGCATCAAGGCAGTGGGCGAGGTCCGGCTGCTCTTGCTTGAAGGCTTCGGCGCTGGTGTGGCCGAGGCTGGTCAGGCGCTTGCCGCGCGCGACGGTCTTGATCCAGAGGCTGAGCTGGCAGATTTGGATGGCCTCGGCGTTGAGGTCCACGCCGTAGAGGTTGTGTTGCAGGATCTGCCGGTCGAGGTCGAAGAGGGTGCGCTGTCCGCGCAGTTCCTCGAGCCGGGCGTTGGAGATTTCATAGAGGGCGTGGAGTTGGTCGAAGGTCTCGATGAGGAACGCGCCGCTGCCGCAGGCCGGGTCGAGAATGCGGAGATGCTTTAGGACATCCTGCCAGGCTTCCCAGAAGCGGATGAGGGCCTTGCGCTGCGGTTCGTTGAGGGCGGGTCAGGTCGTAGGCGTTGGGATGGGCGAGCGATTTGCGGGCAGTGCCGATGGCTTCTGACTCGTGCTGGTGGCGCAGGGCTTCGAAGCGCTGTTTTAACACGCCGCCCAGCGCTTGGCCGACGATGTAGCGCGTGATGAAGGCGGGGGTATAGACCGCGCCTTCTTGCTTGCGGCGCTTTCGCGCCTGGGTTTCATCCACTAACGCGGATGCTGCTGCGGGAGCTGGCCCAGGTGCTGGCGTGGGACCCCTCACCCCATCCCTCTCCCCTTCGGAAGGGGCGAGGGTGTCAACACGGCGCGCTTGGAACTTCGCCGCCAGTCCATCCCTCGCCCCTTCCGAAGGGGCGAGGGTGCCCGACAGGGCGGGTGAGGGGGATTCGGCGGACGCTTCCGGATGCAACGAGCCAGGCTGTTCGAGGCTCAGCCGCAACCGTTCGAGGTCGGTGATGGATTGCTCGAAGATGTGGCCGAGGATATCGACATCAATGACCGACCGGACTTCGGTGTTCTCGTCTCCTTCGGCTACTTCGCGCGCGGGGCGGTAATCGTAATCGCCGAGGTCTTTGAAATAGGCGCAGACCTCGTCGGGCACCTGGAGGGCGTCCAGCGCCGGGTCGGCGGCGAAGAGGCCGCCGTTGTAAGCGGGGATGTTCAGTCCGGCGTTGCCTTCGTCAATGGCGCGGAACAGGCCCCGGAAGTTGAGCCAGATGGGGCGCGGGTTGTAAGGGTCGCGGTGCTCGAAGGCGTGTTTCAGGGATTCGGCGGGGAGCAGACCGCGGTCTTCGCAGAAGGCGCAAAACAAAACGCGGTCCAGCAGTTTCTGGATGCAGCGGAGGATTTCCTGGGGGGCAACGGTTGAGTTCTCGCGGCACAGGCGGGTGAGGACCCTTTGCCGTATGTCGGCGTAGAGGGCGTAGAACTGGTTGGTGAGTTCGCGCCCGACGGTCTCGGAGGCGCGGAGCAGCTCGTACAGGTGGCAATCGCGGTGCGCGGGCACCACGCGTTCGGCCCCCAGGAGGAAGACAAAGCGTTTGAGCAGAACGGGATCGCCTGCCAGCCGGGTGGTCTCGAAGCATTCGTAGGCGTTCTGCGGCGAGCCTTTGTGATATAGGCGCGTTTCCCGCATGGAGGTGACGATGATCCAGTCGCAGGGGAGATTGATGGCGTAGCGGTAGGCCTGGTCCACGGCGGACATGCGCCGACCGGCAAACGGGTGGTCCAACGGATCGCGAGCGCCCTTGCCTTCGAGGACCGCCACGAATTGTTCCTTGCCCTTTTGGAAGCGGCCCAGGACGGCATCGGCGAACTTGCCGTCCACCTCGACGTGGCGTTCGCGGGAAAAGGTGAAGGTGTTCGCGGAGGCAGCCGGGCAGGTGGTGGAGAGATGGGAGTTATGGGAATTATGGGAGTTATGAATGTCGTCGGGGCCAACTGGACCGGTGTAGCCGAGCAGGCCGCAGAAGATGTCGCTGAGGAAGTCCGGGAGGAGCGCGGTTTCCTTGAAATCGTCGGCGCGGCCGGAAGTGATGAGGCTGGCCCATTCCTGGAGTTTGGGCTGCCAGTCCGCCACGCGCTCCGGTAGGTTGAAGGCCCGCACCTGCTGGCGCAGGACTTCCGGGTGGAAGAGCGGTTTGGATTCGAGGGCCATTTGTTCAGCGACGGTTTTACAGGAAAGGGTGGGTGGGGGCCAGTAAGGAAATGTGAAACGTGATGCGTGATGCGTAATGCGTAACGGGGAGCTTCCTGGGGACGACTGCCAAGAAGGTGGCCAAGAGCCCCGGGCAATGCGCCCCAAAGCCACCCCAAAGCGTATTAACAGCGTGGTGATAGGGTAGGGGTCCGGCAGCGACAGCGTGTTGTTCGCTCGGGCTTCGCTATGGTTTCGCTATGGTTTCGCTATGGTTTGCTGGGTTTCTTCCGCCTCCCCGCCTCACCAGTCCCACGGCGCCTCCCGCGAGCAGCACACCACAACCCTCCATATTATAGAGACGCTGGCGTGCCCGAAGAGGTTACGGTGCTATTGCGGCGCGGGTTCCCGGGTGCACCCTGGCGCTGCCCCCAAATTCAGGACAGTCGTGGGTTGGAACATCGCATTTATGCGGCAGGGGTGACATTTCACGCGCGACTGCCGCATAAATGCGGCGTTCCGGGGGCAGTGTCCGAATGCGGCGCAAGGTCCCCCACTTCGGCTTTCGTTTTGTGCGGTTGGGGCTTACTGTTCTTTCATGCGCACTTTGATTGTCGGCTGCGGTTACGTGGGGCTGCCGCTCGGGGCGGAATTGGTCAAGCAGGGGCATGAGGTCTTTGGGCTGCGCCGGAGCTTGGGGTGTGGGGCTGATTTCAAATCGGCTGGGATCAAACCACTCACGGCTGACATCACCAAGGCGGAGCAGTTGGCCCAGTTGCCCGGGGAGTATGACTGGGTGGTCAATTGCGTGTCCGCGTCCGGCGGCGGCGCGGAGGAGTATCGGGAAGTCTATTTGCAGGGGACGCGGAACCTGATCGAGTGGCTGGGGGCCGCGCCGCCGAAGAAGTTTGTCTATACCAGCAGCACTAGCGTTTATGGCCAGGACGATGGCTCGCTGGTCAAGGAGAACAGCTCGACGGAACCGGAGGCGGAGACGGCGCAGATTCTGGTGGAGACGGAACGGGTGCTGCTCGCAGCGGCGCGGGAGAGGAAGTTCCCGGCGGTGATTCTGCGCCTGGCGGGCATTTACGGTCCGGACCGCGGTTGCTGGCTCAAGCAGTATATGAGCAACGAGGCTCGGATCGAAGGCAACGGCGGCCGCATCCTGAACATGATTCATCGCGACGACGTGGCCGGGGCGATCATCGCGGCGCTGAAGAGCGGCCGGCCTGGTGAGGTCTATAACGCGGTGGATGACGAGCCCGTTACCCAGCTTGGTTTCTTCCAGTGGCTATCCGGGCCGCTGGGAAAGGAGCTGCCACCGTATGGGCCCGAGGACGCGGAGGTCGTGCGCAAGCGGGGGGTCACGAATAAGAAGGTCTCCAATCGCCGGCTCAGAATGGAGTTGGGTTACCAGTTCAAGTATCCCACCTTTCGCCAGGGTTACTCGGCGGAAATCCTGCGGCTCGATCGGTCGGGAGAGCTGGAGGCTAAGAACCTGTATTAATTGCTCTTGCCGGCGTATTTCCGCCCCTGGGTATCCACGCGGATCAATTCGCCCTTGGAGATGAACAGCGGGACCATGAGTTCGAGGCCGGTCTCAAGCTTGGCGGTCTTCCAGGCGGTATCGACGCCGCCGCGGATGGGGGCCGCGGTGTCCACCACCTGCAAGACCACTTGCGGCGGCAGGACGATGTCGATGAGGTTCCCTTCGAGAAACAGGGCTTTGTATTCCTCGTTCTCCTTGATAAACCACCGGCGCTCGCCCGCCAGCTCGGCTGGAAGGTTGATCTCCTCAAAACTCTTCGTGTCCACGAATGCGTAGGTATCGCCCTGTTTGTAGCTGAACTGGACCAGGCGGTGCTCAAGTTCGCCAACGGGCACCCGCTCATTCTCGGCAAAGGTGCGTTCAATGACGTTGCCGGTCTTGAGATTGCGCACGCGGACGTGGAGCTTGTGCCGGGTTTGGGCGGTGCCGGAGGTGTGAGAGTCCTCGATCAAATGCGGGATGTTATCCAGCAACAGCAGCATGCCGCGTTTGAATTCTTCAGGCAGAACAGTTTGCATAGGGCTTTCGTCCGGCCTGGGGCCGGGGTTGTCGCGGCACTACCAGCGCCGCAGGTTAATGGGATGGTTGTAGCTCCAATTAGCAGGGGCGTCAACTCTGCACGAGGAGCGAGCAACGCGCCGGCGCGCCTCCTTGCAGCGCTGAACATCCTCCAGCGGCTGATTCAGTGGGCTCCGGATGATAGGTTGATTTGCGGTCGCAATAGGAGTTTGATCCCGTTGTCGCATGGCTTTGCTGCCCATTATCGAACGGGAGCTGCGGGTCGCGCTGCGCAAACGGCGGCCGGTGCGGCGCCGGCTCCAAGTGGCGGCGCTGGCGAGCGTGGGCACGCTGCTGTTCCTGTTGTTCGCTAGAAGCGGGGGTCCCGGCGCTCGGCATGCGGGCCATACCCTCCACCAGCTCTTGTGCCTGGCGGCTGGCTACCTGGTGCTGCAAACCCCGCAGCTCACGGCGGGCGTCTTCGCCGAGGAACGACGCGAGCAAACGCTCGGCTTGTTGTTCTTGAGCGGCCTGAGCGCAACGGAAGTGTTTGCGAGCAAACTGTTCAGCGCGGCGCTGGTGGCCTTTAGCGATTTGCTGGCTCTGTTCCCCATGCTGGCGATTCCGTTCCTGATTGGGGGAGTTTCCTTCAACCTGTTCCTGGCCACGATCTGCGCTCTGCCCAACATCCTGCTCTTTGTGCTGGCCGTGTGCCTGCTGGCTTCGGTCCTCACCCGCGACGACGGCACGGCGCTCATTGTGGCGGCCGTGCTTCTGTTCCTGCTGTGCGGGGTGGGTCCTTTGGTTTACCTGGCGCAGTCGCGGTTTTCACCGGGAGCCACGCCTTCCTCAGCGTGGCTGTTATTGAGTCCGGCTTACGGACCCTACCTGGTCTGGCGCGATCTCGGCGCGACGCCAGTCAGTGAGTTTTGGAGAAACTGGGGGATGACACTGGCGTGGTCGGGTCTGTGCCTGGGCACGGCGGAAGCCACCCTGAAATCGCTGTGGCGGGAACACGAGGATGAGTTCGGGGCCGCAGGCTGGCGGGCGCACTGGCAGGAATGGCTACATGGCAACGCTCGCGGGCGGCGGCAGTTGGCTTCCACTTGGCTGCCGGTCAATCCCTTCGTCTGGCTGGCGGCGCGGGACCGGCAGCCTGCCACATTGGCATGGCTGGTGGTGGGTGGCATCGCCGGCGGTTGGTTGGTGTGCTGGGCGGCCTGGCCTCACCGCTGGCCCAGCGTGCCGAACTTCTTCCTCACCGCAACGCTGCTGAACCTGGCGCTTCGTTGGCTCATCTATTACACTGCGGCGCGCAGCTTGGGTGACGCCCGGCGCGACGGCACCTATGAGCTTTTGCTCACCACCCCACTAAGTCCAAGCGACATCGTCTCCGGCCAATTCAAGGCGCTGGGCTTGCACTTTCGGCGCGTGATGCGGGCCGTGCTGGGACTTGAAATCGCGATGATGCTGGCCGGCCTGGCCATACGCAATTGGACGGGGTCCGCGCTGTTCGTCTATGGCGTCGTCTGGATGCTCCTGCTGTTGTGGGCCGTGGATCAGACCCGGGACTGGCAGGCGACCTCGCTTGTCCTCTGGGTGAGCCTGAACTGTGGCCGCCCCGCCCACTCGGTTTGGCGGACCACCGGGCTCAAATCCTGGTCCTGGGTCTGGGTCCTGCTTAACCTGCAGTTACTGTCCTCGAAACTGCCCACGTTCCCGACCGGCTCAACGTTTGAAGTCGTCTTCGCCTCAATCGTGGGAGGACTCCTCCTGTTAGTCTTCCTGGGCAAGTGGATGATGAATATGGGGAAGGCCACCCATGCCGCTAAGAAATGGGAGCAGCGGTTGGTATCTGAGTTTCGCGAGATCGCGCGCGAACCGCTGCCCGACCCGCACGACCCGCGCTTTAAGAAGTGGGATGGGCGCGAACGCTTCCCCTGGGGCTGGGGCGTCGTCCAGGAGCAGTTGCACGAAAGGCTGGTCCGCCGGCTGAACGGGCCCGTCCTTTAGCGCTACGAGTTCCAGGATTGTATCTCATTCCAGGATAGTGGGTGCCAGGCGACGGATCCGCGCGCGGTTACCTGCTCAAGGACGAGGCGAAGCAGCATTCCGACTGGTTCGCCCTCAACCGTACGGATAGCGCGCTTTTTCAATCGGCAAGCCGCGCAGGTCAATCTGCGCCAGGTCGGCGGTGCCCAACCCGGCCTGCTCGGCCAGCAGTAGATGGTTGTCGCAATCTTGAAATGGCTTCACGCCACGGGCGGCGCGGGGATTGGCATACCCCATTACGGCAGTGCCGACGGCATCCGTCGAGACCGGGTTCAGCCCGGCAATGAGCACGCCGGGAGAGGTTGCCTTCAAGTGCTCCTCGCCGCACCAGGGGCCTTCGCCACCGCTCATGGCCATGATGCCGTCAATGATCGCCAGGTGAATGGGCCGCGCGGCGCACACATCCACGGTGATGCGCGGCACGCGCCACCCCGGCTCGGTCGAGGTGATGCCCTGTTTCAACCCGGGCAGCTTCAGGCTTTCGAAACCTTTGGGATCATGGAGCGGGAAGCGGGGACCGGTCGCGGTTTCCTTGCCGGCGTCGATGCCATATAGCGAGTTCGGCGGGAGGCCGAAGAGATTCTTCATCGAAAGCGTCACGCCGGCGGTGGCATGGTTCTTGAGCTTGGCCAGGGAGACCAGCACATCGGTGTCCTCGTAGGCGTGGTTGAGATCGAAGGCGGAGAACATCAACCCACCCCCCGGGACACGCAGGCGCGAGTATTGCTTGCCCTGGCCCAAGTTGCGCGTGTTCTCGAACTCGACCTTACCCAGGGCGCTCAGCCCCGGCACATCCCAGCCTCCCTCCGTAAGCAAGGATTCCAGCCCGTCTCTCTTCTGCGTGGATTCCACCAGTCGAACTCGCCGGGCGCCGGCGGCAAAGAGCAGCGAACTCAACGCCATCGCGGTCGCGTAATGCGTCATGTACGTTTCGCTGACGGGCCGGCCCAGAAGCGGTTTGAGGTCGCCGCCGGTCAGATTCAGCTTCACGGTCACGGTCTTGTTCTTGACGAGCGAGCCAATGCCGCCGAGCAGGTCGAAACACTTCTCAAGCGCCGGGCGGACTTCCGGCCCATAAGTGCGACAGGGCATAATTGCCACTTTGGCGGCGGAACGGTCGGCCCGGGCTGGGGTTTGGCCAAGTCCGCCGGCAATGTCGGCGGCCAGCAGGCCAGTGCGGGAGTAGGAGAATACCAGCGGGGTGGCGGCCAGTGCCAACCCTTGCTGGATGAAGCTCCGGCGGCTAAACGTCTTCGTCTTCATAAGACTGGTCGAATACATTTTTGGATGCTCGCATCACTCTG
>Ga0182014_10005250_pt1 | contig 14472 bp, 11 predicted proteins | sample 612S2DmetaG_FD_120489 | JGI IMG/M metagenome (GOLD analysis project Ga0182014, IMG submission 120489) | Permafrost microbial communities from Stordalen Mire, Sweden - 612S2D metaG | ecosystem: Environmental > Terrestrial > Soil > Wetlands > Permafrost | place: Sweden: Stordalen | collected... | reverse complement strand
CCAGGCGTCAGAAGCGCGGCCACGGCAGCCACGAGCGGAGCGCGGGTGAACCGCTGTGCCAGATAATAAGTTCCGAGGATGACGGTGAGTGCCGGCAGCAGGAACGCCAGATGCAAGGTTCTCTCCGACCAACCGGCAACGCTGCCAATCAATGCGCTGTAATAGCAACCCAGGGGAGGGTTCTTGGTCACTTCCCACATGGGCATCTCGGTTGTGTACCAGACCACCTGGAAACCGTACGGATCGAGAGGATGTTTGACGATATGTTGCGCCGCCCAAACGAACAGGGTGTCGTCCGCGCCAAAAGCCTTCCCCAAGAAAGGAAGCAATCCAATGAGCGTCAGAGCGGCGAGAAGCGCATACGAATGAAAGCTGGACCAGTTTTCTAAGACAAGCGCGTTGACCCCGATCACCGGGTTCGGCCGCTGGATCCGCGCAGATTTACGGGACGACCGAGGAGGAATCTTCCGAGCCTCTGGTTTCATAGCTCAACCAACAGTTCCGGATAATCGCCATTTCATCAGTAATGCGGCCGCGAGTGTAGATCTTGTTTGCGCGAACAACACTCCCGTGAGGCAGTGCGCGATTTCCGCCAATCAGCGATAGAGCTGAGTGTAAATACCGGAAGATGAAATAGGAAAGGCCGGCCTTTCAGCCGGCCTTTGCATTGAGCAAACCCGACAACTACTTTTTGGCGGGAGGGGCGATGGCGTCCTTGGTCGCTTTCGCCACGCGGAATTTCACCACGGTCTTAGCTTTGATCTGGATGGGTTCGCCGGTCTGCGGGTTGCGTCCCATGCGGGCCTTGCGATGAGCCTTCACCAGACGGCCGAGTCCGGGGATCACGAACACCCCATTCTTCTTGGTTTCCTTAACCGCGACATCGGTTAGGTGCTCAAGAAATGCGGCTGCGGTCTTGTTGTTGGTCTCGAGTTTCTCCGCCAGATGACGGACAAGTTGGGTCTTGGTCATGCCTGAAGCCATGAATCCTCCTCTAAGTGGAACTCCGATTTTCCTGCGATGAGAGCATGTTATATCATGTTTCCTGTGGAAAAACAGCGTTTCAGCCGCATTTTATGCGGTTTTTTTAGTTTAGGAACCTAGAAAGGCCCTAAAAATCGTGTTTTTTCGCAGTGAGCGGCTTCCTAATGGTTCCGCTGCGCAGTTCTGCCCCGACTTGGGCAGACCTGCCCGCAGAGGCCATGACCATCGTTCTTGCGTGTCATAATGATTTCAGGAGCTGCCCGTCGTGAGTTGCGCGATCTGCGAAAAGAGAAAAGAGAAGCGCTTTTGTCCAGCGATCCACGGACGCATCTGTCCGCAGTGTTGTGGTGAGCAGCGCGAAGTGACGCTCGATTGCCCCAGCGAGTGCGTGTACTTGCAACAGGCACGGGAGCACGAAAAGCCGCGTCCATTGGACGATTTGGACCAGGCGGCATTGTTTTCACAGGTGGAGATCGGCGAGGAGTTCCTCTACGAGCACGAACACCTCATAGTGGGCCTGACTTACGCATTGGCAAAGTGTGCGCAGGCAGACCGGCTTATCAACGATCCGGATCTGATGGCCGCGCTCGCGTCCATGGCCAAAAAGCAGGAAACCTTGGTGAACTCGGGCCTGCATTACGAAACTCCAATCGCCAGCCTGAGCCAGCAGGCGGTGGTCGCCGAGGTACACAAGATGCTGAAAGAGTATCGCGAGGCGGAACAGAAGCACCTGGGCTACAGCCGGCTTCACGACTCCGATGTGCTGCGCGCGCTCGTCTTCCTCCTGCGCATGGGGCACGCTCGCACTTCGGGAAGGCCAAAATCGCGGGCTTTCGTGGATTTCGTGCTGGCGCAGTTTCCCGAGAAGCAATCGGCCGTGGCCGCACCGGCAGACGCGGGAAGCCGCTTGATCATTCCGTAACGTCAAAATCCGCCGCGGATAAGCGCGGATAAAACCTTTTTGTTTTTCTATCCGTGCTTATCCGTGAAATCCGTGGCTGATCTTACCGTTTGTCCCGGCGGCAAGGCATCGCGCAGTTCCCGGATGGTTCGCTTGAGCACCGGATGAAGGACGTCGGGCGCGATCTCGGCCAGCGGTTCCAGAACGAAGCGGCGCTCGTGCATGGCGGGATGGGGGATCGTCAAGCCGCGATCGTCGACGATTGAGTTGCCAAATAAAAGAATGTCGAGGTCGATGATGCGAGGACCTTTTTCCCGCCCCCGCTGTCGCCCCAACTGTTGCTCGATATCAAGAATGCCGGCGAGGAGTTGCCTGGGCGTCTTGTCGGTGTCCAGTTTGACCGCGCAATTCAGGAACCAGGGCTGCGCGGTGAATTCCACCGGCTCGGTTTCATAGAAAGACGAGACCGCGGCTACCTCGCCGAGAGTGCGCAGCCGATCGACGGCCATGTTCAAGTTTCCCGCACGGTCACCGACATTGGATCCGAGCGAAAGATAAACAGGTTCATGCACTCGATGATCCTCCAGTTCCCCCCTTCAGTCTATCGATAAAGGCTTAGGATCAGGTATCCATGTCAAGACTTGCGGAACACGGTATCTTTCCGGCACGTTAGAGGAATGCCAGCCGAGGGGAAGGCTCCAAATGCTTTCGATTGATGCCAGGATAGATCGCACCCAGCGCTTGCTCCGAATGCTCGAAGAAGATGCCCCGCTTTGCCATCCTCTGCCCTCTTTCGGGGCGGGGCGCAGCGGACCCAGAGCATACCGCATGTAACCGGACGCATCCGAGTCGCCCAGTTTTTCCAGATCGATGTTGGTGACGCTCTTCATTTCCAGTGGATAAGTCGGTGCGGCGGGACACACCTTCAGCTTCGCTAGCCCCGGCTCCGGTACAAAAGCCCCGAAAATCAGGGGGCCGGGGTTGCGAGTTCGCCTTCCCAGCGCGCGATGACGGCGCAGGCCAGGCAATTGCCGATAACGTTGACCGAGGTGCGCGCCATGTCCATCAGCGCATCGATGCCGAGGATGATGAAGATCGGCTCCGTCGGCAGATGGAACGTGGCCGACGTAGCCAGCAAGACCACGATCACGGCGCGGGGCACGCCGGCCAGGCCTTTGCTGGTCAGCATGAGGGTGAACACCATCAATAGTTGCTCGGACCACCCCATGTGGATTCCCGCAGCTTGCGCAACAAAAATGGAAGCCAGCGCGAGGTAAAGGGTTGAGCCATCCATATTGAAGCTGTAGCCGGCAGGAATCACGAAGGCGACGATGCGGCGGGGCACGCCGAAGGCTTCCATCGCTTCCATGGCGCGGGGCAGCGCGGCCTCGGAGGTGCTGGTAGCGAATGCGATGGTGGCAGGCTCGGCCACGGCTTTGATAAATCGGTCAACGGGCACTCGTGCCATGCGTGCGATCGGCAACAGGATCAGCAACAAGAACGCAATTAGCGCGCAATATCCCGTGAGCAGTAATTTCCCCAGCGGCAGCAATACCCCAATCCCCATGTGGCCCACGGTATACGCCATCGCGGCGCCGACCCCGACGGGCGCGAAGTACATCACCAGGTTGGTGAAGGAGAACATGGTCTCGGTGAGCGACTCGGAGAATCTGAGCATGGGCGCGCGCTTGGCCTCCGGCAATCGCGCCAGCGCGATTCCGAAAAGGATCGCGAACACGGCTACCTGCAGGACCTGATTCTCGGCCACCGATTTCGCAATGTTCTCGGGGAACATATGCAGAACGAAGTCATCCCAGCGAAGCGGAGCCGGGTTCGGTGGCTGTGGGACAGCGGCGGTTTGCGAAATCGCGAGACCCTCGCCAGCGCGGCTTAGGTTGATGGCGCCTATGCCAAGCAGCAGCGCCAGTGTGGTGACGACCTCAAAGTAGATCAGGCTCTTCAGGCCAATGCGGCCCACGTTTCGCAGATTGCCGTGCCCGGAAATGCCGGTAACCAGGGTTCCGAAGATCAGCGGAGCAACAATGACTTTGATGAGCCGCAAAAAGATTTCGCTCAATACTCGCAGATGCTCGGCGAATTGCGGACGGTCGAGTCCAATCTCTCCGCCCAGCAGCATGGCAAAGAAAATCCAGCGAGTGAGCGATTGCCGCCACAGTCCAGTCGCGGCAATGGCAAGCAGGCCCGTCCAGCGCAGCGCCGCAATCCAGGCGTGGCCAGAGAGAAAGAGCGGCAAAACGGCTCCGGCCGCGAACAATAAAACTCCAACGATCGAAATCGCGCGCAGTAATGGCGGCTGCTTCACCTGTGACGATGGGCTTGCGGTTGCGACGCTCATAGTTTGCGATCGTCGGAGCTAGAGACTCAGGAAGGGTATTCTCCAGCATGCGTATTGTCTAGCGTTTGACGCCCTCCTTTGTGTACCGGAGCCTGCCCTGAGCGGAGTCGAAGGGCGTCCTTTGTGGTTAATGAAGTCCAAATGCTAGAACCACAAAGGACACATCACCGGTGGCGATGGGCTTTCTCCAGCATGCGTATTGTCTAGCGTTTGACGCCCTCCTTTGTGTACCTTCGTGTCCTTTGTGGTTAATGAAGTGCAAATGCTAGAACCACAAAGGACTACACAAAGGAGACAATGGAGAGCGAGCCGACGCTGCAATTCACTCAGGGACGGCGGCGCCTGCCCTGGCGCTGACATCGAATTCACTCGCGCCTAGCACCCCACGCAGCCGCCAAAGCACCCAGCCCAGAACTGCAATTCCGGCGATCCAGACTGCAAGGCAAACCTTAACCACCCAGCCCGGAGCCTCTCCCACTCTCCGCAGCACAAACGGCAGAAAATTCCAGGTGGTAATGTGAACGTAGTCCCACGGATCCTCGGTCATGGCGTGATTGTTGAGTCCCCACACATCCATTTTCCCCAAGGCAAACGCGACAATGTTTTTAAAGCGCAGCCCGATCACGAAGGTCGGATGGCCCAGCGTCTCCATCTGGTAAATCTCCAGCGGCAACCAGAAAGCCAGCGACGCCAACTGGATCGCCGCGCTAGCCGCAATCAATGCCATCCCGATTGCCCAGATGAATTTCCCCAGGTCCGCGCGATGACGCAACAGCAACGGCACTGAAATAAATGCCACCAGTTCGGCGGAGGTGGAGACGTAGCGGTCTCCCCAGGCGAAATCGCCGCTCCATACCGTATACCTGGCGTAAAAGCAGATGTACGCCAACAGCAGCAGCCACGCCGTGATCAGGTACGCCCTCATTTCCGGCCGGAAGCGTTTCCAAGCCAGCGCGCCAATGACAATCGTGAGCAACAACAGAGGGTCGAAAAGGAAAATAGATTTTTCCGGCGTAAACAGCGCACCAAGAAAGCCCACATGGAACGGAGTCTCGAACGGATAATTCGCGGGCAAGGATGGATCCAGCCGGCGATGTTCCACGGCAAAAACGTGCACGTAGGTGTTGAAGAACGATCCAAAGCGGTAATACTGGTAAAGGCGGTCGATCAGCAAAAACCCCGCATAAACCGGCAGCGCCGTCTTCACATACACGACAAACCTTTCCCACAGCGTTCGGCCGCGCACTCCTTCGAGCCACAACACCAGCAATAGAAAGGATGGCGCGGCCAGCAGATCCAGCCCGGTGGTCAAGCGTGTCAGCAGATTAAGCCCCAGCGCGGACGAGCCGATCATCAGGGCGCGGCGGCTGCCCGTGCGCAGCCATTCATACTGAAATGTGAAACCCGCCAAAGTCAGCAACAGGATGTAGTTGTTCTCCATCATGTTCTGCGTGTAATGCAGGTGAGTCGTGCAGAACAGCAGCGCCAGGACGCCTGCTACAGCTTGGCTAATGTTGAAATGCAACTGGCGCAGGAAGCGGAAGCACACCAGCGCCGTCAAAACGCCGATCAGAATGTTGGTGCTGAAGCTGACCACAATGTTGCGCACGCTGGGGTCGTCGCTGTAATTCGCGAACGCTGGCAATCGCTCGATATAAGTTCCCACAATGTCCGCCGGCAGCATGAGCAGCGGCTGACCGATCCCATACCAGTCGAACAGTTTGCCACCCCGGCCGTGCACGCCGAATTCGGGATATTCGTCCGGGAACACTGCCGGTTCCGAAGTCCAGAAGGAATGCGCGGTCTGAAGCCGATGCATGGTATCGCTGGTGCCAAGCTCGCCCGACTGAACCACGAATGCGCTCAGGCCCGCGGCGAAGGCAAGCAGAACCAACGGATCGCGGAACCAACTGCGCGAACGAGCAACCATGATTAATTTTTTCGTGACCTCACGATCGCTTCCCGCGCCTCTTTATCGGCGGTTTTGCGGCGTTCGGTTTCACGCTTATCCCACAGTTGCTTGCCTTTTGCCAGCGCCATCTCAACTTTCACTCTTCCGTTCTTGAAATACATCCGGGTGGGAATCAAGGTGAGTCCACGCTGCTGCGTCTTGCCAATCAGCTTGCGGACCTCTTCTTTATGGACCAGCAGTTTGCGCGTACGCAACGGGGCGTGATTGAAGATGTTTCCGTGCTCATAGGGGCCGATGTGGCAATTCAGCAGCCAGAGTTCGCCGTCTTTGATTAGGCCGTAAGCGTCCTTGAGGTTGCTGCGGCCGGCCCGCACCGATTTGACCTCAGTCCCGGTCAAAGCAACCCCCGCCTCAAATTTTTCCAGCAAGAAGTAGTTATGTGAAGCGATCCTATTGACGGAGGCATCGCGCTGCCCTGCGGCCGTGGGATCGCGGCGGGGATTTTTCTCCGGATTCGGCCGGGTTAATTGTCCAGGCTGGCGTGGCATGGTTTTTACTAGCTTATCTCATTGCAGCGGGGTGGCGTCGAGGCCAAGACGTTGCAAGCAACGTTTCCACAACGCCACTGTAGAAACATTGCTTGCTACGTCTCCCGCGCGGGATGGAGCGAATTGGCGGAACAGCAGGAAGGCCGTTCTTCGCTATTCGGACTTCGGTATTAGGACTAAAGAGTGTAACTGCTACCACAGCAGTCACTTCGGAACGCTCCGGTGCGATGCTATAATCGCGCAGCGAACACTATATTCGGTGAAAATTGGGAATTCTGCCCCGAGGTCCTGGCCGGCCAGCGGGAGAAAATTGTGTGCGAGGATTTGTGATGAAACGCTTGATCCGCTGCGCGGCGATGGTTTTGCTGGTCCTTGCCGTCACTCTTGCCATCGCGGCAGACAAGGCCAAGATCTTATATAACAAGGGGAAGGATTCCGAGGCTCGACAAAATTACGAGCAAGCCTACGATTATTACAAGCAGGCTTACGATCTTAAACCCGGCGAACTTTCCTACCACTCTGCCTTCGAGCGGCTGCGTTTTCTTGCCGGAGCTTCGATGGTACATCGCGGGCAGTTGTTGCGCGAGGCTGGGCAATTGGACACTGCCTTGGCCGAGTTCCAGAAAGCAATCGAGATCGATCCCTCCAGCGCCATCGCCCGGCAGGAACTCCAGCACACCCAGCAGATGATCGATGCGGCCAAGGCCGCCGTACCAAAGGCGGCAACCCCTCCTCCGAGTGGCATTCAGAAACGCCTCGATGAGGCAGCCGGCCCGGTGGAGTTGGCCACCATCTCGAACGTTCCGATTAATCTCAAGATCACCGAAGACTCGAAAGTTATTTACGAGACCGTAGGCAAGCTGGCGGGAATCAATGTGCTGTTCGATCCCGACTACACCTCCCGCCGCATCAAGATCGAGCTGAATAATGTTTCGCTCGAAGAAGCGCTGCAGATTATCGCCCTCGAATCGAAAACCTTCTGGCGGCCCGTCACCCCGAACACGATTTTTGTCGCAACCGACAATCCCGCCAAGCGTAAGGATCTCGAGCAAAGCGTCATTAAGACTTTCTATCTGGCCAACCTTTCCCAGCCGACGGAATTGCAGGACGTCGTGAACGCCATGCGGCAGGTCTTGGAAATCTCCCGCATTCAGCCCCTGCCTTCGCAGGGCGCAATCGTGGTTCGCGGAACCCCCGATCAGATCGCGCTGGCGCAAAAACTAGTCGGCGACCTGGATAAGGCCAAGGCTGAAGTCATTGTGGACGTTGCCGTGCTCCAGATTAACCGCGATAAGTCAAGAACCTTAGGCATCAATCCGCCCACCAGCGCGACCGTCGCCTTGCAGAACAACATCAGCAATACTACAACCAACGGGACCACCACCGGCACGACTACCACGGGCTCTACCTCAAGCACCGGAGGCACGCCCAACACGCTCAACCTCAACCAGATTAACAACCTCAATGCCACTGATTTCACCATTACCATTCCGCAGGCGACCGCCACGGCGCTCTTCAGTGACACCAGTACCAGGCTTCTTCAGAAGCCGCAGATTCGCGCCGTCGATGGGCAAAAGGCTTCGCTCAAGATCGGCGATCGCGTGCCCGTGGCCACCGGCTCCTTCCAGCCCGGCATCGGCGGCGTCGGCATCAACCCCTTGGTCAATACCCAGTTTCAATATCTGGACGTCGGCGTGAACATCGACATCACCCCCAAGGTGCACTCCAATGGCGAAGTGACGCTGAAGATTGTGATGGATATTTCTTCGGTGACCGGCACCTCCAGCATCGGCGGCATCAGCCAACCCGTGATCGGGCAGCGCAAGATCGAGCACGAAGTTCGACTGAAGGAAGGGGAAGTAAACCTGCTCGGCGGAATGCTCGAAGACCAGCAGACCAAGTCGTTAACCGGCATTCCCGGATTGTCCCAGATTCCGATCTTGAAATATCTTTTCGGACAAACCAACACCGACCACTCCGAAACCGAGACCGTCTTTGTCCTGATCCCGCACATCGTACGCAGCCATGAATACAGTGATATGAACCAGCAAGCTTTGGACGTGGGCACAGCCAGCGCCATCGAACTGCGCCGGGTGATCCATCAGATTGCGCCAACGCCGTCCGGGCAAGCTCCCGCGGCTCAGCCCCCGGCGCAGCCACAAACCGCGCCCGCTGCTGCCCCGGCGAGTCAGCTTCCCAAAGCCATGAACCAGCCTCCCGGTGCGGCTGCTTTCAGCTTCGATCCCGGCAGCACCACCCAGGCGCCGGGCTCCACGTTTGCGGTGAATGTCCTCCTCGCCGGAGCCCAGAATGCTTATTCCGTGCCCCTGCAGATCAGCTACGATCCGAAATTGCTGCAGGTGGTGAACGTGTCGAACGGAAGTTTCCTGTCCCAGGACGGACAGGCAGTGGCTTTAGTCCATCGCGATGACGCCACCAGTGGAACCTTGCAGATCACCGCGACGCGGCCACCCGGTGCGGGCGGAATTTCCGGACAGGGTACGGTCGTGACTTTGACCTTGGCGGCCAAAGCCGCCGGACAGTCCTCGTTGACCATCGCCAGGGGAGGCGTACGCGATCCCGGCATGCAAGCCGTGCCTGTGGCTGGCGCGGCCATGACCGTGACCATTCAATAGGCTTGAACTGTCGTGAGCTGGAGACCTGCTTTTGATAAGAAGTTCCGCGAAGCATGACCGCTGCCTGCAAAAGATCCGCTCGGCGGACGATGCCGCTAACGCAATCCGTCTCGAATATGCAATTAACTGTTCCTAGAGAAAAGTTTGTGCGAAAGATAAAGATTTTGTGCGAAAGATAAAAATAAAAATAAAGACACGCGGGTTCACCCTGATCGAGTTGATTGTCGCCACCGCCATCCTGGTCATCCTCACCAGCATGGCCGTGCCCCTGGCCCGGGTAACCATCAAGCGCGAGAAGGAGCACGAACTCCGGCGCGCTTTGTGGGATCTGCGTGACGCCATCGATCGCTACAAGGACGCCGCCGACCGCGGCGCATTCCAGACCAAGGTCGGTTCGGAGAACTATCCTCCCGATCTCGACACCCTGGTAAAAGGCGTGGACGTGCAGGGCAAGAAATTAAAGTTCCTGCGCCGCATTCCGGTCGATCCCATGACCAATAGCACCGAGTGGGGAATGCACTCCATGCAGGACGATCCCGACTCCGACTCCTGGGGCGAGCAGAACGTTTTCGACGTGTTTACCAAATCGCAGGACACGGCGCTGGACGGGACCAAATACAAGGACTGGTAATGGCAAGATCTCGTGGAAAGCGGAGCCGCGGCTTCACCCTGATTGAGCTGATGATCGTCATCAGCGTCATTCTCATTCTGGTTTCGGTCGCGCTCCCCGCTTACAACCAATCGATCTGGCGCGCCCGCGAGTCGGTGCTCAAGCAGAACCTCTTCGCGCTTCGCTCCGTCATCTCGCAATACACCCTGGACAAGCAGAAGGCCCCGCAGTCCCTGGAAGACCTGGTCACCGCCGGTTACTTCAAGCAGGTCCCGAATGACCCCATGACCGGAAAAAACGATACCTGGACAGTAGACGAAGAGCAAGACACGATTATGACCGTCGACCAGCAGCAACCGGGAATCTTCGATGTCCACAGCGGATCCACCGCCGTCGGCAGCGACGGCACCGCCTACAACACCTGGTAAGGTTTGCTCGATCGTTTCCAGCCATGTTCCCGCAGCCCGTCATCCTGAGGCAGCCGAGTTCTTGCCCCTCATTATTTCCTTGACTTCACTATGAGATATAGCATATAGTAGCTATATAACAACATAATCAAGGACCCTGTAAGTTGTTTTCATCCGTACCCACCCGCCAGGCAGTTTCTCCTTCCATCACCCCGCAACCCCTTTGTTCCCAAGATTTTGCCCGTAACCCGTTTCTTTTCATAGGTCTGGCCGGTACCCCTTCAGCCCGACTCAATCGATTCATAGATTTACGCGAATTCGCGATTCTTTTTCAGGAGTAGTCCATGCCCCTACCAGCCCATCCCAACGTTCGTAATTGCACTCACATCAAAGTCACCGGACAGCGCTGCGGCTCACCCGCCCTGCGCGGCGAGTTCTTCTGCTACTTCCATACCCGCGTCATTAAAGGCGTGCAACAGCGCGTCGACATGCAACTGCACTCCATGGCCCTGCTCGAGGACGCCGAGGCCATCCAATTTTCGCTCATGCTCGTCGTCGACGGCCTGGTCAAAGGCACCCTCGACCCCACCCGCGCCCGGCTAATCATCCAGGCCCTCCGTATAGCCGCCCGCAACGCAAAAGAAGCCCGCTTCGACAACTGTTACTACGAAGAAAGCGAGCAACCGATGGTCCGCGAAGTCCCCAATTACGCCCGCCAATACCTGATCGAACACCCCGAGTTCGGCCCGCCAATACATGATTCGTGTGGCGCGGGCGCCCCCGCCCGCGAACCCGACCAAGACAAGTGTGGCGCGGGCGCCCCCGCCCGCGAAGACAACCAACACTCATGTAGCGCGGACACTCCTGTCCGCGAAGCCAAAGCAACCACCGCGCAATGCAAAGCCCAAGCCGCATCCCCCGAGCAGAAAGCGCAAGCCCCGAAACCGGCCGTAGCACCGGAGCAAAACCCATCGCAAGAAAACCCAACCGAAGAACCAGCCGCCATCGCCTGCGAGGACAACGCACCGACAGAACCAGCCGCAAAGCGGCGACACAACACAGCCCACGGCGCAAGCCGTGGGACAAACGCAGAAACTAACTCAGCTCCGCAGGAGCGAAAGAACCCCACCCAAGCTCCCGCCAATCGCCAATCCGCGGACGGCTCGAAAGAACGCGAACTAATCCAGCAAGCCGAAGCCGCGATCCCCGGCGCCCTGGCAGGCAACTGGCGCGACCTCCGCACCGTCTTCGAATTCGCCGGCATCAGCGAACGGAGCAAAGACATTTGAAGACTTGCCTTCAACCCACTAACATCTAATCATGCCAGTCGAAACAGAATTCGTGGCCTCCACCTACACGCCGATCCACGCCCCTCGCGGCACCGCCATCTCCTGCAAAGGCTGGCAGCAGGAAGCCGCCATGCGCATGTTGATGAACAACCTCGACGAAGAAGTCGCCGAGCGCCCGCGCGATCTCGTCGTCTACGGCGGAACCGGCCGGGCGGCGCGCAGTTGGGAAGCCTACCACGCCATCGTCGCGTCTTTGAGAAGCCTTGATAACGATGAAACCCTGCTGGTGCAATCGGGCAAGCCAGTGGGTGTGTTCAAGACCCACGACTACGCCCCGCGGGTGTTGATCGCGAATTCGAACCTGGTCGGCCATTGGTCCAACTGGGAGAAGTTCAACGAACTCGAGCGCGCGGGCCTGATGATGTATGGACAGATGACCGCGGGCTCGTGGATCTACATCGGCTCGCAAGGCATTGTCCAAGGCACATTCGAAACCTTCTCCGCGGCCGGGGAAAAACATTTCGGCGGAGACCTTGCCGGCAAGCTGATCGTGAGCGGAGGCATGGGCGGCATGGGCGGCGCGCAGCCGCTGGCTGCGACCATGACTGGCGCGGCTTTCCTCGGCATTGACGTCGATCCCGAGCGCATCAAAAAACGCCTCAGGACCGGCTACTGCGATTTCATGGTGACCACGCTCGATGAAGCCCTGCGCATCCTGAAGAACGCCGTGCGCAAGAAAGAAAACATCTCGGTCGGCTTGGTAGGGAACTGCGCCGACGTGATTCCCGAACTCGCCGAGCGGGGCGTTGTGCCGGACATCCTTACCGATCAGACTTCCGCGCACGATCCCCTGAATGGCTACGTGCCCAATGGAATGACTCTTGAAGCGGCGCTCGAACTGCGCCAAGTCGATCCTCGCGGTTACCAGGAACGCTCGCTCGACGCGATGGCGCGGCACGTCGAAGGCATGTTGCGGCTGCAGAAGATGGGCGCAATCACTTTTGACTATGGAAATAATATTCGGACGTTCGCATTCCAGCGGGGCGTGAAAAACGCCTACGACTTCCCAGGATTCGTGCCTGCCTATATTCGTCCGCTGTTCTGCGAAGGCCGCGGACCGTTCCGCTGGGTGGCTTTATCGGGCGAGGCTTCCGATATTCACGTCACCGATGATTTGGTGCTCGAGCTGTTTCCGGAGAACCGCATTCTGCGGCGCTGGATTGACCTGGCCCGCAAACGCATCAAGTTTCAAGGGCTTCCCGCGAGAATCTGCTGGCTCGGATACGGCGAGCGCGCGCAGTTCGGGCTCGCGATCAACGATCTGGTGAAGACGGGCAAGATCAAGGCGCCCATCGTGATTGGCCGCGATCATCTGGATTGCGGTTCGGTCGCTTCTCCGTTCCGCGAAACCGAAAGCATGAAAGATGGCAGCGATGCCGTAGCCGATTGGCCCCTGCTCAATGCCTTGCTGAACACGGCGGCCGGGGCGTCCTGGGTTTCAATCCACAACGGCGGCGGCGTGGGTATCGGCTACTCGCTCCACGCCGGCCAGGTAACGGTCGCGGACGGGACCCTGGCGATGGCCAAGCGAATCGAGCGCGTCCTGACGACAGACCCCGGCATGGGCGTGATCCGCCACGTCGACGCGGGATACGAAGAAGCGAAAGAGTTTGCGAAAAAGACCGGCATCAAAGTGCCGATGAGAAGTTAGGCCTCAGGTTTCGAAGCGAAACCCATGCGCAAGAATTTCTCTTCCAGCGAGCGCCGCGATAAGTAGGCGAAAACGATTGCGAGACTACTACCCGCAACAAAGCGCAATAACATCGCAGCCGTCGGATTGCCTGCAGACGACAGAGCCAGCAATGGGCGTGAGAATAGTATTTCAGCCAGCCTGAATGCCAACACATGGATCAAGTACAAACCGTAACTGATGAAGCCAAGAAACTTGAGCACCGGCCGGTCCACCAGAAAACTCCAGCGGCTTGTCCCCATTAACAACATGCATGACAACAGACCAGCGGAGCCGAGATTGCACGTGGTGGACGCAAAAGCTGCCTGGGTGAGAGCATGTTTCGACACGAGTACAAAAAGAGCAATGCCGGCAAGCAGCAGCGGCGGCGCAATTCGCAACAAATGTTTTCGCTGAAACCACGGCTGGCGCAACCAGATTGCGAGCAGTGCCCCGAGCGCCAGTCCATCCAGGTTGAACCAGGTGTAAAGGGCCACGAAATCTGCTGGAGCACCGGTGAGCTTGAAATCAATCGCGCGCAACGCTGGAGTTACCCCAAAGATGGCTGTCAGCAAAAGTATCAGGGTAACCGGCGACACCCGGCGGATGATCGCGGGCCACAGCATGTAGAAATGTTCCTCGACCGCGAGCGACCAGAGCGGGCCGTATTGCAACGGCACTCCGAGGAGCGGCGTGCTGTTGGCGAGAAACAAAACGCTGAGCGCGAGAAAGCGCCAGGAAATCCATCCGCCGACCAGTAAAACGATCAGTGTCGTATAGAACGCAGGCAGGATGCGCAGGGCCCGCCGGGTGTAAAAGCGGCGGAAGTAGCCCCGCCGGTTGCGGCTGTCGATAAGGATACCCGTGATCAGAAATCCAGACAGCACGAAAAACAAGTTGACGCCAACCCACCCGTTCTGCGAGACGGCCAATATGAATTTTCCGGCGCTCGATAGTTTTGCATTCATCGGCGGAGCGATCCCGTGAAAAAACAAAACCAGCAAGATGGCAAGGCCGCGAACCGAATCGAGTTCGGGCATGTAGATGCGGATGAGCGGAGATTGGAGATCTGCATCGCGCGTACTCTGACCGGTCAATTG
>Ga0182014_10005246_pt1 | contig 14481 bp, 14 predicted proteins | sample 612S2DmetaG_FD_120489 | JGI IMG/M metagenome (GOLD analysis project Ga0182014, IMG submission 120489) | Permafrost microbial communities from Stordalen Mire, Sweden - 612S2D metaG | ecosystem: Environmental > Terrestrial > Soil > Wetlands > Permafrost | place: Sweden: Stordalen | collected... | reverse complement strand
TGCCGGGAGGACCCCTGGCTTCAGTCTCTTTATCGGGTTCGAGCGCACCAAGAACGAACGAGCTCAGCCGGGCCCAGCACGATTCTCATACATCGTGGCGCCTCCCGCCAGGGGGGCATGGGAGTCTCTTTAGCTCAAGGCGCCGTCAGCGGCTGCAGACGCCAGCACGACCGCGGGCTTCGCCTGTTGCGGCCCGTGGGCCTCGTACACGGCAAGCAATGTCCCTTCCTCGGACACGACCGCCCATGGGCCCGGTCCCTCGGCGCCCCATCCTCGGAGCGCGGCCACGGGCAGTACCTTCCCATGGCCCACGGCCGCGGCCACGTCGCCCGGCACCACTGCCCTCGCCATGCCCCGCAAGGCCTCGAGCGGCCGGAGGACAACCCCGGCCGGGTCGACCATCCTCTCCAGGGTGCCGAGGCTCACCGACTCCTCCAGCCCGTAGCTCCCCACGGCCAGCCGCCGCAGGCGGCGTAGATGGGCGCCCCCGCCCAGAGCCGCACCGAGGTCGGCGGCCAGGCTGCGCACATAAGTACCCGACGAACACACGACGTCGATGGCCAGCACCGGGCCCGGACCGGCTGGCGCGTCCGCCTCGGCGGGACAGGCAAGGTCCACCTCGAAACGCGACACCGTCACGGCTCGGGCCGCCCGTTCCACCTCGATCCCGGCACGGGCCAGCTCGTGCAGGCGCCGACCGCCGACCTTGAGCGCCGAGACCATGGGCGGGACCTGGGCGATCTCGCCCGTCAGCGTCAGCGCCGCCTTTCTGGCCACTTCCAGGGTCACATCTGTCATATCCCATCTCCCCGTCTCGGTACCTTGAGCGTCCAGGGTCGACGTGGCCACTCCGAGGACCACCTCGCCCGCGTACCGCTTGGACAGGCCCGAGAGGTACTGGAGCAACCTGGTCGCCTGTCCCAGGCCTACCAGCAGCACTCCGGTGGCGTCGGGGTCCAGGGTCCCGGCATGGCCTACCTTTTTTTGCCCGTATATGCGCCGGCATCGAGCCACCACGTCGTGGCTCGTGCACCCGGCCGGCTTGTCCAGGACGAGAAGACCGTCGACCGGGCTCACACCGCCGGCTCGGCGCTCGTGCCCGCGGCGCCTCCGGCCTCAGCCTCGCCCCCCGTGTCGTCCCCGCTCAGGCCCGCCGGCCCGCCCGCCAGGTCTTCGGCCTCTTCCACCAGCGCCGGCTCGGAGCTCGAGCCCTCGCGCAGTTCCCCGCTGGAGCGCAGCTCGCGGAGGATCTCTTCGACCAGCTCGCCGTGGTCCACGGCCGGGTCGACCTGGAAGGACAGCTGGGGCGTGCGCTTCATACGTACCTGGTGGGCGATGGCCGCCTGGAGGCGGGGGCGGACCTCGCCCAGCGCCTCGCGGACGGTGTCGGGCAGGGATGCCAGGAGCACCGTGGCGTGGCGAAGGTCGGGCTCGCAACTGACAGCGGTGACCGTCACGAGCTCGAGCCGGGCATCGGTGCTGCCAAGCACTTCGATCTCCTCGGCCAGCACCTCTCTCAGCACCTCGTTTACCCTGGCCATGCGGGAGTAGTACCTCGAAGTCGGCCGCGCCGGCCGGCCCCGACCGCTCACGCTGCCCACCCGGCCGGCCGGGGGCGACGCCGCCGCGTCCCGGCCGTCAAACCTCGAGCCAGAGACGCTCGCACGAGCTCACCTCCACCTCCGGAAAGGACCACACGAAGCGCTCCACATTGTCCAGTACCTCCCCCACATGCCCGACCGTCGAGGACACGGCCGAAAAGCCGAGCTCGGCCGACTGCCAGAGGTCCTGTTGGCCCACTTCGGACGCAGCGACCCCGAAGCGGTGACGGGCGCCGTCCAGGATGGGCCGCAGCACGGACCGCTTGTCTTTCAGGGAACGGGCGAGAGGCAGGTGAAGCTCCACCCTCAAGACCGCCGAATGCAACGGGCTCAGGTGCGGGGGATCTCCCGGTCCTCGTAGGTCTCGATGATGTCGCCAGACCGGAGGTCCTGGTTGTTGGACAGGCCGATGCCGCACTCGAAGCCCTCGTGCACTTCACGTACGTCCTCCTTGAAGCGTCGCAGCGAGGTGATCGACCCTTTCCAGATGATGACCCCGTCGCGCAGGAACCGCACCTTGGACCCGCGCGTGATAACGCCGGTGCGCACCCAGCACCCCGCCACGGCCCCGATCCTCGGGATGCGGAATATCTCCCGCACCTCGGCCTCACCGGTCAGGATCTCCTCGTACTCGGGGGCGAGCATGCCGACCATGGCAGCCTGGATGTCCTCGATCAACTTGTAGATGATCTCGTAGGTACGGATCTCTACGCCCTGAGCCGCGGCCATAGCCCGGGCTTCCCGGCCCGGTCGGACGTTGAAGCCGATGATGGTGGCGTTGGACGCCGCCGCCAGCGCCACGTCGTTTTCGGTGATGCCGCCGACCGCTCGGTGCACGAACGCCAGTTTCACATCTTCACGCTCCAGCTTGCGCAGGCTTTCGGTCACGGCCTCGAGCGAGCCCTGGACATCGGCTTTCACCACCACGTTGAGCGTGGCGGCCTCGCCCCGCTGGATCTGCTCGAAGATGTCCTCGAGCTTGGCGCCCCCGCTGGTCGCCGAGGCGCTGCGGCGCATGTCGGCGCTGCGGAAGCGCTGCTCGCGCTGTTCGGCCACGTCGCGCGCGGTCCGGAAATTGGCCACGGCTCGCAGTTCGTCCCCGGCGCCGGGCAACGAATCAAAGCCGAGGACCTGAGCGGGGAACGACGGCGGCGCTTCCTTGATGTTGTCGCCCTTGTCGTCGATGAGGGCCTTGACGCGACCCCAGGCCGCCCCGGCGACGACATGGTCCCCGACCCGCAGGGTGCCGTTCTGCACGATGACCGTGGCCACCGGCCCCTTGCCGGGGTCGAGGTTGGCTTCGAGGACGGTGCCGTGAGCCCGGGCCTCCGGGTTGGCACGCAGCTCCTCGACCTCAGCGACCACCATCAACTGCTCGAGAAGGTCGTCGACACCGAGGTTCTGGATGGCCGACACCTCGACCATGATCGTGTCACCGCCCCACTTCTCGGGCACCAGCCCCAGGTCCGACAGCTGCTGCATAACGTGGTCGGGGTTGGCGTCGGCCCGGTCGATCTTGTTGATGGCCACGATGATGGGCACATCGGCCGCCTTGGCGTGGTTGAGGGCCTCCACGGTCTGAGGCATGACCCCGTCGTCAGCTGCCACGACGAGCACCACAATGTCGGTCACCTCGGCGCCGCGAGCACGCATGGCGGTGAAGGCCTCGTGGCCCGGCGTGTCTATGAAAGTGACGACGTGCCCCGTGTCCGTGGTCACCTGGTAGGCGCCGATGTGCTGGGTGATGCCACCCGTCTCCCCCGAGGCGACATCGGACTCGCGGATGCGGTCCAACAGGGTCGTCTTGCCATGGTCGACGTGGCCCATGACCGTCACGACCGGCGGCCGGGGCCGCAACATCTCGTCCGACTCCTCGTCGTCCTCGTCGGCAAAATACCGGGCCTGGAGCTCGGCTTCTTTCTGCTCGCCCGCCTCGACCAGTCGCACCTGGGCGCCGATCTCGGCCGCGAACAGCTCGATCATGTCGTCCGAAAGCGACATGGTGGCGGTCACCATTTCGCCCTGTGTGAGCAGGAAACGCACCACATCGGCGGCGCTGCGGTTGAGCCTGGGGGCCAGCTCTTGAGCGGTAGAACCCCGTTCGACTATTACCTCGCCCTCGGGGACGGGCGCGTGCGAAGCGGTGTAAGTGGTCGGCGATTGCGCCTGAAGCTCTTCGCGGCTGGCCTTGCGGCTGCGTGACCGCCGTCCGCTCGGGCGACCTCCCCCGCGACCGCCGGGGCCCCCGCCGGGGCCGCCCCCGCCGGGCCGGCCCGCGCCGCGAGCCGGGAAGCCGGCCCCAGGAGCACCCCGGAAGGGCGTGCCGGGTGGCGTCCGGTAGGTGGCGTCAGGGCCACGGGAGACGGGGCCGGTACGGGCGCCACCCAGCGGGCGCGCCCCACCCGGTCGCATGCCCGGAGGGCCGCCAGGACGGCCACCTGCTCCCATCCCGCCCCCCGGGCCTCCCGGCCCGGAGGAACGCGGGCCACCGGGGCCAGCGAAACCGGGCCTCGGCGCACCTGCACCGGGGGCTCCGGGACGGCCCATAGGACCGCTACGCCCAACGGGCGGACGTCCACCCGCCATCGGTGGACGGCCCTGACCTCTGTCGCCGGTACGGCCGGCGCCATATGCACCCGCACCTCCGGGCCGGCCCGAGCCGTCCCCCGGAGCTCCCGACCGCTGGCCCCAGTCGCTGTTGGCGCCACCGCCGGGGCCCCCGCTGGGACCGCGCACGGGCGGAGGGATCGGCTTGCCCGTCAAGGGGGACACCGGTCCTCGAAAACCAGGTGGGGGCGGGATGGGTTTACCCGTCATGGGTGACAAGGCTCCCCGGTTTTGAGGGCCGGCAGCCTGGCCCGGCCCCGGGGCCGGGCGGGGGGTGGTGGCGGCACCGGGATCGGTACGTGCCGGGGCACCCCCGGCGGGCGCCGGGCCGGTCGGACGAGCCCGAGCCACCGGCGAGGCGGGTTGCGCCCCAGCAGGGGCGGCCTTGACCACCGAAGATGGTGCTGGCCCGGAAGCGAGGGGGGGCGCCTCACGGCGGGCCTGGGCCGGGGCCGGGACCGCCGACGGTCCGACGGGCGCGACCGGCCCGGAAGGCCGGACCGTACTGCCCGCGGAGGCCCCAGAGGCGTGCGCGGTGGTCGACGCGGCCACGACCCCGGGCGGCGGGGGTACCCGGAGGTGACTGGAAGAGCTGACGACGGGAGAAGGACTGGCGGGGGCCGTGCTGGGCGCGCCCATACCAGGAGCGGCCGGGCCGCTCTCGGTCTTCGACTGCGCCGTTGACACGGCCGACGCAGCCGTGGTGGGACGCGTGCCGGCGGACACGGTCTGGGGATGCGCGATGGGCAACACCCCGGCTGGTGGCACCGGTACCGCGCTCGTGGCCCCCAGGCCTCGGCCGACCACACCGGCCACCGTCTCTGCTTGTGGGCCTGCGGTAACACCAGCTGCGGGGCTTCCGGCGAGAGGCGAGGTCGGCGTCTGCAACGGGGCGGGCGAAGAGGAACGCCCTGCGGCCGGTGCCGGCCGGTCATGTTCGGGTGCAGGCTCTTCGGGCTGATGAGCTCGCTTCAACCCCTCCCGTTCGGCCCGGCGCCGCACACGGTCAGCTTGAGCCTCCTCGATGCTCGAAGAATGGCTCGTAACACCGATGCCCATGGCCAGGCATAGGTCGAGGCCCTCCTTGTTCGTGAGACCGAGCTCACGTGCCAACTCATAGACCCGCATCTTCTTGGCCAAGTTGTTCCTTAGTCCCTTTCCTCGTGTTCGATCGCGGGCGCCTTGCCGGCAGCGCCGTCTGTTTTTCCTATCCTCGCATGTTCGTAGGCCATAGCAAGCAGCAGGGCGACATCACCGGGCTCGACACCAGCACGCAAGGAACGGGCGAAAGCGCCGCGACGACCTGCTTCGGCCACGCACCGCGGTTGCGCCAGCTCCGTACTACCCACCCGGCACAACCAAGCACCGCGTCCCGGGGCCGTCCGGTCGACGGTGAGGCGGCCGTTTGGTCCTAGGACAACGCGCACCAGTGTACCCGTCTCCCCCTTGGCGCGGCACCCAATACAGGTGCGGACCGGGGCTGCCGTCTACCCCACTCCTTCCCCGGTGAGCGCGCTCCCAGCCGGCTGTTCGACGACCGTCTCATCTGCACTTGCGTCACCTGCGCTGGCGTCACCTGCACTTGCGTCACCTGCACTGGCGTCACCTGCAGCGGCTATAGCGGCACCGTCACCTGCAGCGGCTATAGCGGCACCGGGCTCGCTCGCCTCGGCCGATGGGCCGGGGGCGGCAGCACCGCCGCCGGCTACAGGGGCGCCTTCCTCAGCGGCCCGGCCGGCCGAACCGGCTTCCCATTCCTCCGCCGACAGCGCTTCGCCGCCACCTGCAGGCTGCCACACCATCTCGCCGGCCTCGTTTTGCACCCACTCGCCCTCGGCCCATTCCTGAGCGGCGTAGGCCTCCTCCTCAGCCAGCTGGCTCTCGCTCTTTATGTCGATGCGCCAGCCCGTCAGCCGAGCGGCCAAGCGGGCGTTCTGGCCTTCCTTGCCGATGGCAAGAGACAGCTGGTAATCGTTGACGATGACCGTCGCCGTCCCCGACTCCTCGTCCAGCAGGACGTCTTTGACCTTGGCCGGCTGCAGGGCACGCATCACGAACTCCCGGGGGTCCTCGGAGTAAGGGACGATGTCGACCTTTTCCCCTCGTAGCTCGGTGGTGACCATCCGGACGCGGGCACCTCGTGCCCCGACGCAGGCGCCGACGGGGTCGACGTTGGGGTCGTTGGACCAGACAGCGATCTTGGTGCGGTGGCCAGGTTCGCGGGCCGCCGCCTTGATCTCGACGATCCCGTTGGCTATCTCGGGGACCTCGAGCTCGAAGAGGCGCTTGATGAGGCCCGGGTGCGTCCGGGACACCACGATCTGGGGGCCCTTGCTCGTCTTGCGGACCTCAACGATGTAGGCCTTGAGCCGGGCGTTGTGCTCGTAGTGCTCGAAGGGGACCTGCTCGGCCTGAGGGAGGAGGGCCTCAACCTTGCCCAGGTCCAAGAGCGTGTAGCGGTTGTCGCTCTGCTGGATGATGCCGGTGACAATGTCGCCCTCACGGCCGGCGTACTCCTCGTACTTGAGGTCCCGCTCGGCCTCGCGCAGGCGCTGGAAGATGACCTGCTTGGCCGTCTGGGCGGCGATGCGCCCGAAATCCTTGGGGGTGTCGTCCCACTCGCGCACGACGGCGCCCTCTTCGTCCAGTTCCTGGCCGTAGACGCGGATCTCGCCGGAGTCGGGCTCGATGGTCACGACTGCCTCTTCGGCCGCCCCCGGCATGCGCTTATAGGCAGCCACGAGCGCGTTGGCCAGGGCGTCGAGCAGCACGTCGACGCTGATCCCTTTGTCCTTGGCTATTTGTTGCAGGGCTTCCAGGAACGCCAGGTTGTCTCTCATAGGGCCTCCTCCGGCACCTCAGCCAGGACGACGTCCGTGGCCTGGTCGCCGAGGTCAGCCCGGCGGGCTGTCGCCTTCGCCGCGGCCGCCACTTTCGCCCTCGTCGCGGGCCGGGCCGGCTTTTTAGTGGTGGGCGCGGGCCCCCAGTTGAAGACGGCGTTGGCCCGCTCGACCAGCTCCAGCGGCACGTGCAGCTGGCCCACCTCGCCACTCGGCAGCAGCGTCTCGAGGGTGACGTCCTCGTCCGTAGCACCCGCCAACGTGCCTTTGATGCGGCGCACCCCGTTTATGGGCGAGGCTGTCTTCACGGCCACTTCCTGACCTATGTAGGAGGCAAAGTGCCTCGGGTACCGCAAACGACGTTCGAGGCCCGGGCTCGACACCTCGAGGGTGTACCGGCCATCAGGAACGAGGTCGTCCCGCTGGTCCAGGGCGCTCGACAGCGCCCGGCTCAGCTCGGAGATGGCGTCAAGGTCTATGCCCCCGGGCCGCTCGACCATAACCCGCAGGGAGGCTCCGGCGCGCTCGACATCCCAAATCTCCAGGCCGGCGGCCTGCACGATCGGTCTTATAAAGTCGGCAATCTTCTCTTCGGCGCCCATCTCACCTCCTCCTTTGGTCAAGGTGCGTCATACAAAAGCGTGGGCATCCTGCCACGCAGGACAACCCACGCCCGGCATCACCATCCGGTGACAACTACTTATTATATCCCAGGTCGTTCCCGCTTCACCTGAGCTCTGGTAGGACGCGCTCGCGAATTCGACCGCCGGCCGATCCGGGCTTCCCGTCACTTCCAGCGGAAGTAGACGAAGACCCGGCCCCAGTTGTCCTTGTCCTTTTCAAGGCGATGGTAGAGCGCCCGCATTTCGGGCGTCTCGAGGAAGCGGACCACTCTCTTCTTCAGCTGCCCGGACCCCTTGCCGGGGATGATCTCGACCTCCTTGGCCTTGATCCTCACGGCCTCTTGCATAACCTCCCGGAGCGCTCGGTCGATCTCGGCGCCCCGGTTGTATATCTCGTGGAGGTCAAGCTTGAGCTTGGACATTACCTCAGAGCCGTTCGAGCGGGCCGGGGCCGAGCTGGGCCAGGCGTCGCAGACCGTCCACCAGCCCGGCGTCGGCGATGGCCATCGCCTCGTCCAGGCCGAACCACCTCACCTCCTGGCTCTCCCCGGCGGCCGGGGCCGGCTCGGCGTCGTCGCACAACAGCAGGTAGCGCAAGTCCAGGTGGAAATGGGCGTTGGCCGGGTGAGCATCGAGGTGCACCAGAAAGGGGCCGCCCGCCGGGTGGCGCACCGGGAGCCCGGTTTCCTCTGCCGTCTCCCTCAGCGCTGCCTCCCAGGGCGCCTCCCCAGTCTCGAGGTGGCCGCCGGGCTGAAGCCAAAGGTGCAGGCTCCGGTGCATATGCAACGCCGTGCCCCGGGGGCCCCTGACGATGCCCGAGCCCGTGAGGTGCACAGGGCCGGCATGCCTGTCGAAGGGGTCAGCCAGACGGTCCATTTCGGCCAGGATGCATCGCTGCGACTCCAGCTCACGTTGGGACCGGGCGTCAAAAGCCGCTACCGCGTCACGAACGACGCCCCTCAGTGGCTGGTCGACGAGGTTCACCCCGCCGGCGCTGGTCCCCCGCGGCCAGTGGCGGGCCCCTGGGCTTCGCCGGCAGTACCCCGGGCGTCCAGACGGCGGTTTATAAGCTCCACGAGGGCCTCGCTGCGGTTGGCGTCCGACCCCTGGGCGTCCAGGAGCGCAGCGCGGTCCGCCTCCGCCTCCCTGGCCGCTCCCTTGTCAGCCGCGGCCAGGCGGGCCTCGAACCCCTCCTTCACGAGCTTTTCGGCCTCTTCGACCAGGGCGGCGACCATATCCTGCTCCGGCACCACCCGTACTATCTCGCCCCGGATAAAAAGGTGCCCACGGTGCTTGCCGGCTGCTATCCCGAGATCCGCCGACCGAGCCTCTCCCGGGCCGTTGACGACACAGCCCATCACGGCGACCTGCAGCGGGATCGACCGGGACTCCAGGGCGACTTGGGCTTCCTGCGCCACCCGGTAGACGTCGATCTCGGCCCGGCCGCACGAGGGGCAGGCGATCAGGTCTACGTTGCGCCGCTCGCGCAAACCGAGGGCCTCGAGCAGGGTCCGTCCTGCTTTAGCCTCCTCCACCGGGTCGGTGGTCAACGAGTACCGGATCGTGTCCCCGATGCCCTCCATGAGCAGCGTGCCGATCCCCGCTGTGCCCTTGATGGTGCCGGCAGGAGGCGGGCCGGCCTCGGTCAGGCCAAGGTGCAAAGGATGGTCGACCACCTCGGAGAGCTGACGGTAGGCCTCCACCATGACCGGGACCCTTGACGCCTTCACCGAGATCTTGACGTTGTCGAAGCCGACCTCGGCGAACAGGCCCAACTCGATCTGCGCCGATTCGACCAGCGCCTCGGGTGTGGCCCCGCCGTACTTGTCATAGAGCCGCTTGTCGAGGGACCCACCGTTGACCCCGATGCGCACGGGTATATCCCGGTCCTTGCACTCCCGGGCCACCAGCTTGATCTCCTCCGGCTTGCGCAGGTTACCGGGGTTGAGCCGCAGGCAGTGCACCCCTGCCTCGATGGCAGCCAACGCCATCTCCACATGGAAATGGATGTCGGCGACGATGGGGACCGGGCTGCGAGGGACGATGCGGGCCAGGCCCTCAGCCGCCTCGCGCTCGTTGCAGGTGCAACGGACAATGTCGGCTCCCGCCGCCTTGAGCGCGTAAATCTGAGCCAGGGTCCCCTCGACGTCGGCGGTCTTGGTGGTGGTCATCGACTGCACGGTAACGGGGGCGTCGCCGCCCACCGGGACCGTCCCGACCATGATCTGGCGGGTCTTCTTCCGGGGGTAACGATCCACGGCCACCTTCCTATTGGTTGTACCGACACGCCTAGTCGGTTGCCGGAACTGGCCCCAGGCTACAGGCTTGACCGCCGTCTACCACGGGGCCGGCGCGTCCCCAGACAGCTCAGGAGAGCACGTCCCTCAAGTCAAGGAAGAGGGAGGAGATCGCGTAAAAGGCCAGAACGGCCAGCACCGCGTAGAGCACGGGGGCCAGTTTGTTGACGTCGGCATGGTAGGGGCGCCTCGTACGCACGCTGCGCACCTTCTCGTAGATGGCGATGGCCACATGACCGCCGTCGAAGGGCAGCAGCGGGAGCATGTTGAAGATCCCGACGAAAATGTTGATGAGGACCAGGAGGTAGAGCACCTCGGACAGGCCGATCCTGGTGGCCTCGTTGGCTAGGCGGACCACTCCAACCGGCGACTCGAATCGCTCGGCCGTGGGGCTATCGGCCGCCTTCTGGCTGGCCAGCATGTGCGTATACCCGCCGAAGTCGGTCACGACCCGGGCCAGCCCGGTCACCGAGGTGACAGCGGTAGCCCCGAACGCCGTGCCCGCATGCTCGACCGAGCCCACCAGTCCAAAACGCACCGGGCTCGGCTTGATCTCGATCCCGAGCAACCCGGTCGGCTTGGCGTACAGCGCCGTCTTCTGGCCCTTCAACCTGACATCGGCGCCATTCGCCAGCACCACCGACGTGACGAAGCTGTGGCCGTCTCGCTCGATGGTGAGGGCCACCCGCTGGTCAGGACGGGCCCGCAGGTAGGCAGTGAGCTGGTCCCAACCACTGAAGTGCCGCCCGTTGACTGCGATGATGCGGTCCCCCGCCTTCAGGCCCGCCAGTTGCGCCGGGCTCGGGCCCCCGGCGAACCCTTCGACCGCGGCCACCGGGCTGCTGGACGGGGGGTTGCTCACGAAGTTGCCGATGTCGCCGGGCCCGAGGAACAAGATCACGAGCATCACAAAGGCCAGTACGAAATGCACGAACGAACCGGCGCACGCCACTGTCAGGCGGCGCCACGTCGGTTGGTTGCGATAAGCGCGGGGCTCGTCGGCCGGGTCCACTTTCTCGACGTTGGTCATGCCGATGATCCGGCAGTACCCCCCCAACGGCAGTGCCTTTATCCCGTAGGTCGTCTCACCCTTGCGTACCGACCACAGCCGAGGGCCGAAGCCCACGAAAAACTCGCTCACCTTCATGCCCGCCCGCTTGGCGGCGACAAAATGCCCCAGCTCGTGCAGGACGATCATGACCAGCAGACCGAGGACTACCAGCACGGTGGCCAGCGCCCCGAACAGTTCGGCCACGATGAGGCCGGCGGCGACGACCACGGCCAGGCGCAAAAGGGCGCCCGTCTGCTCGCGTTGGTCCATCTGGTCGGCGGCGCCTGTCCCTCTGTAGTCAGCCACGGGCGGTGCCGGGCCCGGAGGGCAGGGAGTGGCCGGCCACGGCGCGCTCCACGCCCTCGGTCGCCAACGCCCGGCCTTCAGCGTCGGCGGCCAAGACGTCCTCCAAGTCCCGCGGCTCACTGGCGATAAAACGTTGCATTACCCCTTCGATCACCGAAGGTATATCGACCCATCGCAGGCGTCCTTTTAGGAACCCGTCGACGGCAACCTCGTTGGCGCCGTTGAGGCACGCCGGCGCCGTCCCACCCTGCCTGCCGGCCTCGTAGGCGAGCGGTAAGCACCGGAAGGCGACCGGGTCGGGCACCTCGAACTCCAGGCGACCGAGCGTCGCCCAATCGATGGCCCCGAAAGCTGACGTCATCCGACCAGGGTAAGACAGGGCGTAGCCAATCGGCAGGCGCATATCCGGCATCGAGAGCTGGGCGATGGTGGCACCGTCGGTCAACTCGACCATGGAATGCACAATCGACTGGGGGTGGACGACCACGTCGATCTGGTCATAGCCGGCGCCGAACAGCAGGTGCGCCTCGATGACCTCGAGGCCCTTGTTCATCAGTGTCGAGCTGTCGACGGTGATCTTCGGGCCCATCTTCCAGGTCGGGTGGGCCAGGGCGTCCTCCACTGTCACCTCGGCCAGCTCGTGGAGGGAACGGCCTCTGAAGGGCCCTCCGGAGGCAGTGAGGACGATGCGGCGCAGCGCCGGACCGGCGAAGTGTGCCCCGCCCACGCTGCGCAGGCACTGGTGAACGGCACAATGCTCCGAGTCGACTGGCACCAGCTCCGCTCCGGGCGTCTGGCGCGCCCGCTGGACTATGGGACCGGCGGCGATCAGGGACTCCTTGTTGGCCAGGGCCAGGCGCCGGCCCGCCTTCAGAGCAGCCAAGGTCACGGCCAGGCCGGCGAAGCCCACCACTCCGTTGACCACTATGTCGGCATCCTCGGCGATCGCCGCCAGGGCGCCCTCACCGGCCAGGACTTCCGTACCCGGCGGTACGAGGCTCTTCAGCTCGGCCGCCCGGGCGGCATCGGCGATCGCCACCCGTGGTGGCCGCCACCTGCGGGCCTGCTCGGCCAGGAGAGCCACCGAGGAGGACGCGCCGAGAGAAGCCACCTCGAAGTCGCCCCCGCAGGCCTCTATGACTTCGAGGGCCTGGGTGCCGATGGACCCGGTACTGCCGGCGAGGCAGACGGTCCGCGTCGCGGTCACTTGTCTAGCTGACGATGTGGAGCACGAGCACCAGGAAGTAGGTGGCAGGCAGGACGAACAGTAGCGAGTCGAAACGGTCGAGCAGGCCCCCATGCCCCGGCAGCAGCGCTCCCGAGTCCTTCAAGCGGAGGTCCCGTTTGACCATCGATTGGACGAGGTCGCCCAGCGGGGCCACCAGAGCTACCACCAGTCCGAGCTCGAGGCCGTGACGTATGCCGCCCCAGGGAGATACCCGGCTGCCGATCACGGCACCGGCCACGAGGGCGGCGATGCCACCACCGATAAAGCCCTCCCACGTCTTGGACGGGCTGATGGTCGGGGCCATCGGGTGGCGGCCGAGACGGCTGCCCACGAACCACGCCCCCATGTCGGCCACCACAGTCGGTACCAGGGCACCGAGGAAGAGATGGCTGCCCAAGTGGGCCCGCAACAACAGGGCCGAAAACGAGCCCAGCACCCCGACCCAGGCGAAACCGAACACGGTCACGGCCACGTTGACGACCGGTCGCGCCTCGACCACTCGGGCCAGGTACCACGCCAGGCTGGCGAAGAGCACCACGACGAAGACCTCCGACATGGCCGCCGTGCCCTTCCAGTAGGCGGCCAGCACCGCACCGCCACTACCAAGGGCCCCAACCAGTGTTGCCGGCCTGAAACCGGCTCGTTGGAACATGGCGAAGGCTTCCAGGGCGCACCCGGCAATGGCAACGGTCGCCAGGCCCACCAGCGCCGCCGGCCCGATCACGTAGCAGAGGACGAACAGGCCGGCCAGGGTCAAGCCCGTGCCCACCGCGGCAGCAACGTTACGGCCAGGTCCCCCGGCTTCGGCCCCCACGTCGTAGGGAGCCCGGACGTGACGCGCCGCCGCGGACTTGGCGTCCGCCTCGGCCGTCCTTCGGGAAGCCGGTCCTCGACCGGCACGGCCGAGGCCTGCCTGCCCACGGCCGGGCGTCCTGGTGGCAGTACGGTCGGCCATCTCTCCCTCTCCTCCTGAGGGGGAAGGCCCTGTGGAGCCCGCGCCCGGTGCCCCCACACCTTCCCCGTTGTCGCCGACGGGCCGCCCGGCGGGGCCAGCGGCGGCGGTACCGACCGGTCCCTTGGCTTCTCCTACCGGCTCTACGAACAAGGGGGGGGCGCCGGCGCCGGCCACCCTCTCGCTCCCCGTCGTCCCTTGCTGCGGTGTGGCCTGCCGCGGGGCGCCCACCTCGGGGCCGCCCAAGCCATCCCCTGGCCCCTCTGCGGCCAGCGCGGGAGCAACACCCCCGCTCACCTCGCCGTGGCCGGTACCTTGCCCCGCTACCCCGGCCGCGGCACCCGCGACATCCACGATCTCGACAGTGGCGTCAGCAGCGGTGCTCGCCCGTTCGGCGCGCTGACGTTCAAGGCGCTCGAAGTCCTCATCGAAGGAAAACCGGTTGCCGGCGGGCGGCTCCATGGGGTTCGCCCGTCCCTCGTCCCGGTCGACCAAGTCCTCCACGCCGGGGCCGTCAGACCAGTCGCTCATATCCTCCCGCCAACGCAGGCCCTTCGAGCCCAGCAACCTCCAACCCTGCAGGTCGTCGTCCGCGCCCGGAACACCCGCCAGCGCCCGTGGCACCTCGCCGGTCGGTGGGTCCGCCCAATGAGGTAGTTGCGTACCTTCGTCCGAGCTCACTCTTTTGACCAACTCCGCTCCTGGTACAACGTCACGAGGGTAGCCGATCTGTCCGGGAACCACCGTAATGTTGGTACCGGGAGGGGTCAGCTCTCCGTCCCTCCCAGGACCGCCTCCTCCTGCACTTTCGCCCCTCTCGGGCACGGCTGGCTCGGGCACGGCTGGCTCGGGCACGGCTGGCTCGAGGACGGCCGGCTCGGACAGGGCCGGCTCAAGCGGGGGTGCCTCCGGCGGCACGACGACCTGAGAGACGGCGGCCCCAGGCTCAGGCGCGTCAGGCTCAGGCGCGTCAGGC
>Ga0182014_10005245_pt1 | contig 14482 bp, 8 predicted proteins | sample 612S2DmetaG_FD_120489 | JGI IMG/M metagenome (GOLD analysis project Ga0182014, IMG submission 120489) | Permafrost microbial communities from Stordalen Mire, Sweden - 612S2D metaG | ecosystem: Environmental > Terrestrial > Soil > Wetlands > Permafrost | place: Sweden: Stordalen | collected... | reverse complement strand
TGCAAAGTCAGGATCATCAGGCGGTTGAAAAGCCGAAGGCAGTCCTGTGCGCCTCGTCAGAGGCGGTGTTCGGCCGCATCCATCGGACCAAAAAACCCGTACCCTCACGAATAGGACGGGCTAACATCCTCTGAGCGTGAGGGGGGCATCATTTTCAACCTCGAGAAAATCGGCGATGAGCTCATCGAGGTTCGCGGCAGGGGCGTATGATCAAAACCGTTAGTTCTGCTGTCGGGCGCTTCACGCTGTTACGATGGGCGGTAATGACCGTGATCGTCGGGATCGTGGCTTTTGCGCAGTTTGTACCGGCGCTCTGGTCTCAGACTGGCATCGTTAGACCGGACCTTGGTCGTGTCGGACGAGCAATACCGGCTGACTATTTTGGCCTGACCATCAACGAAATCGGTCTGAAATCTCCCTGGCCGGCGTTGAGTTTTTCCGGCGTTCGGCTGTGGGGCGCGATTTACTGGGCTGAGTTCAATCCTGCGCCCGGCGTCTTCAACTGGACGCGTTTCGACGCAATTCTTGACGTCGCGCAGCGGCATAATGTCGATGTGATCTTCAATCTGGCCTACACGCCGCAGTGGGCCGCATCCGTCAAGGACGCCGCACCAGGCTTCAGTCCGGGGGCCAGTTCTCCTCCTGCGGATATCAGGTATTGGGAGGACTTCGTCCAGGCCGCGGTCAAACGAGCGGCCGGGCGTATTCGTTACTGGGAGGTCTGGAACGAGCCCGAGGACCCGATCTATTATTCGGGCGATATCGCGTCCATGGTGCGGCTGCAGCAACGGGCATTCGAAATCATCAAGGGTGTTGATCCGACCCTGATGGTGATCACGCCTTCTTCGAACGGCACTGCAAAAGGATTTCGATGGCAGGAGGCCTTTCTGGCGGCGGGGGGCGGAAAATTTGCCGATATTCTTGGGTTTCACGGCTATTGGGATAATCCCAATCCGGAAGCCATGGTCGGAATTATCGAACGTTTCAAGCAGTTGTTTGCTGCATACGGGCTGGCAGGCAAGCCGGTATGGGACACCGAGGGTGGCTGGCCTGCAACCCTGTCGGACCCGGACGCCCAGGCGTCCTATGTCGCAAGGTCCTATTTGCTGCAATGGTCGTTCGGCGTCGATCGGTTCTACTGGTATGCGTACGAGGGTGGAGGGGCAACCTGGGGGAAATTATGGGATCGCGGTCGCGGCGTTCTGGCGCCGGGGATAGCCTATCGTACCGTTTATCGCTGGCTCGCCGGATCGGTAATCCTGCACGAACTGGAAAGAAGTGGTCCGGTGTGGCGCATTGAGCTTCGGTTGCAGGATGGGCGAAAGGCGATTGCGGTTTGGACGACGGGCCGCCGCATGGCCTATGCTTCGCCATCCGGGTACGCGCGACTTGAAGATCTGTACGGCAGCGAAACCCCCATCCGCGGCTCAGTCGAAATCGGGCCGAAGCCGGTGTTGCTCATCTCTGCGCGAGAATAAACGCCGAAAGATCGTAATGTTAATATCAGCTCACACGCTGTTTACCTTGCAATTTGAAAGGCTTCTGCGGCACGTGTCCTTCAGAAGGTGCAGCGGCCGGATCGAAGCATGAGACAGATTGCTCAAAACTACAAAACCGGGGAATTAAAACTCCTCGAAGTTCCAGTCCCGCGTTGCCGGCCTGGTGGTCTGCTGGTCCGGACCGCTTTTTCGGCGGTTTCGTCCGGCACGGAAATGATGAAGGTTGCGGAAAGCCGGTTGTCGCTTCTGGGCAAGGCGCGCGCGCGCCCCGACCAGGTCGCCAAGGTCGCGCGGTCGGTCCGGCAGCAGGGTTTGCGCGCAACTTACCAGAAGGTGATGAACCGACTGGATTCCTACACGCCGCTTGGCTATTCGACCTCAGGGTATGTGGTCGAGATCGGCGAGGGGGTCAGCGGCTTTAGCGTCGGGCAGCAGGTCGTCTGTGCCGGTAATCAATACGCCCTGCATGCGGAATATAACTGGGTGCCGGTCAACCTGTGCGCTGCCGTTCCCGAAGGAGCAGCCCTTGACCAGGCGTCGTTCACGACGATCGCTTCGATTGCCTTGCAGTCGATGCGCCAGTCTGAAATCAGGCTCGGGGAAACCGCCTGCGTCATCGGGCTGGGCCTGATCGGTCAAATCCTGGTTCGGCTGTTGCGAAGTGCCGGAGTTGCTGTCGTTGGACTGGATATGGCGGAGGAACGCTGCCGGCTTGCCGAGGCGGCCGGCGCTTCGGCGTGCGCGGTGGCAGGGAGCGAGTTAGGACAAGGGTTTCTCAATCGCGTCGCTGAATTGACCTCGGGTCACGGTGTCGATTGCGTTTTCATCGCTGCCGGCAGCGATGCGCCTGCGCTGGCGGCCCAGGCAGCAGCGCTGCTTCGTGACCGAGGGCGGGTGGTCGATATTGGCAAATGCAGGCTGGACCTGCCGTGGAACGATTTCTACGAAAAAGAGCTCGACGTCAGGTTTTCCCGCTCTTACGGGCCCGGCCGATACGATGCGCTCTACGAAGAAGGCGGGCTGGATTATCCGATCGGGTACGTGCGCTGGACCGAAAAGCGCAACATGGAAGCGGTTCTGGGCCTATTGGCGGACGGTCGCCTCAGCCTTGCTTCTGTTATCACCGAGATCGTGCCGTTCGACGATGCGGTTGCAACCCTGGAGCGGATGAACAGCGGCGGCTGGAACGGCCTCGGCATGGTGTTTTCTTATGGCTCAAATGCACCGCTCGGTAGCCGTATTGTTCATCGCCCGAGGTCCGCGCCCCAACCGGGAAAAGTCCGCTTTGGCGTGATCGGCGCCGGCAACTATGCGTCGAGCATGCTGTTGCCGCAGCTGGCGGCCAATCGCCGCGCGGATCTCGTCGAGGTCGTCACCAATACCGGACTAACCGGCGCCACGGCTGTCCGCAGGTTTGGTTTTGCTCGCTCGTCGACTGATTCCGCCTCGCTGATCGCAGCAGATGATATCGATGCGGTCTTGATCGCCACGCGACATTCATCGCATGCGAGTTTGGTCGCGGCGGCGTTGCGTGCGGGCAAGGCGGTTTTCGTGGAGAAGCCGTTGGCGCTCGATCGGGAAGGACTGGACCTGGTGCTCCAGGCCGTGCGCGACACCGGCAATAATCGCTTGATGGTGGGGTTCAACCGTCGTTTTTCGCCAGCTTTGACGGATTTGCGAACGGCCTGGACCGCGACGGGAGCGCAGGTCCTGCAGTATCGCGTCCTCGCGGGCCAGCTCGACAAAACCTCATGGTATCTGCAGGCCGAGACGGAAGGGTCGCGCTTTGCCGGCGAGGGTGGCCATTTCATCGATACGCTCAGCTGGTGGCTGGGAGCCAATCCCGTCCGCGTTGCTGCCACTGCGACAAAGTCCGATGGGGACAACCTGGTTGCAACATTCGCATTTGCCGACGGGTCGGTTGCCAGTTTGAGCTATCTGACCGGAGGCGATCCACGGGTGCCCAAGGAAACCATCGAGATTTCCGCAGCGACCGGTTTCGCCTCGTTCGAGAACTTCTCCGGCTACGAAATCTGGCAAGGCAGAAGCAAGGTTGCGAAGCGAGCGCGAATGGACAAGGGGCAGGCCTCGATGATCGAAGCCTTCGTAAGTGTCGTTGCTGAAGGCACTGTCATGCCGATTTCCTTTGATTCGCTGGTCGCCACGACGCAGGCGACCCTGGCGGTGCAGGAAAGTGTGCGCAGTAGCGCTGCCATCGACCTCGGTGCTTCCAGGATGGTTTCTGACACCATCCCGGCCCATGCGCCTGACGGCAAATGAGCCCCGCTTGGTATTTGCGGCGGCTCAGGAGCATGAGCCTGCCCGAAATCGCCGGGCGAGTTCGCGACCAGGCCCTGCGCACGTTGTGGCGCTACCGGCAGCCTGACGTCAAAACACTGGCGAGGGACGACCGTGTCGCTGGATATCGGCCACGGCCAACTCTTCCGCCTGCCTCCGGGGCGCCAGCCGTGGCAAAGCTGCACCTGGTCGAGGCAGCCGATCGGATTTTACGAGGAAAATGGCAGGTGTTTGCGCACCTCCACCCGCGATTGGGGTCGGATCCCGACTGGTTCATCGATGCCCGCAGCGGACAACGGGCGCCGTCGGGTGAGTTTTCCTTCGATATTCGATATCGCGACGAATCCCGGATCGGAAATATCAAATACATCTGGGAGCCATCGCGGCATCATCACCTCACTGTGCTGGCAGCGGCCTATGATTTGACGGGCGATGATCGCTACGCCTTGCGTATTGCAGAGCATCTGAAGAGCTGGTGGAGCGAAAATCAATTCCTGTCCGGACCGCACTGGATCAGCGGGATCGAAATCGGGATCCGGCTGATATCCTGGGCCTGGATACGGCAGTTGCTGGCGGCATGGCCCGGCGTGTCGGCGCTGTTCGAAGATAACGAAGCTTTTATCACGCAGCTCTATGCGCATCAGCTGTGGCTGGCGCGCTTTCCGAGCCGCGGCTCGTCGGCGAACAACCATCTTGTCGCGGAAGCCGCGGGCCAGGTCGTCGCCGCATGCGCGTTTCCCTTTTTTGGAGCAAGCACGCGCTGGCGCGTGGATGCGGCGGACACGTTGCGGCGCGAGGCCGTTGCGCAGACGTTTCCGTGCGGCAGCAATCGCGAACTGGCTACCGACTATCACGGATTTGTTCTCGAGCTCCTGCTGGCGGCGGCGATCCAGAGTGATTTGGCAGGCTTTCCATTGGACGACACAGTCTGGGATGCGATGTGTCGAATGACCGACGTCGTCGCGGCAATGCTGGACGATGCAGGCAATGCTCCTCGCCAAGGCGACGCCGACGACGGTATCGGCCTGTTGCTCGACGATCCCGCTTACGACCGTTGGCAGAGCCTGCTGGCTACCGGAGCGCGGCTGTTTACCCCGCTAAGCTGGTGGCCACAGGTGCGCGATGAGGACGTGCGGACGTTCCTTTTGACGGCCAACATCAAGGCGCGCGGCGGGTCGTACGTCAGGCCCTCGAGTCGGCCCGATGTTTTTCCGGACGCAGGACAGGTGTTTCTCAGGTCGGCCAAACAGGGCGTATGGTGCCGTTGCGACCATGGACCGCACGGCTTTGGCAGCATTGCGGCCCATGCGCATGCCGACGCGCTATCGATCGAAGTTCGCGTTGGCAGCGTCGAGATTTTCGCCGATCCGGGTACGTACTGCTATCACGGAGACCCGAAATGGCGGGACTATTTCCGCTCCACCTTCGCGCACAATACGCTGGAGTTGTTCGGCCGTGACCAGTCGGCATCTGGCGGACCGTTTCTTTGGACCCGGCATGCGCTGAGCCGTCTCGTTGCCGCCAAAGGCCTAGAGGAAGACTGCGACGAGGCATCGTGGGTCGCCGAGCATTCCGGATACGCAGAGCAGGGACCGGTTCATCGCCGCGCCGTCTCGCTGCAGCGTGCCGGGAATAGCGTGCGCGTGGAGGATATACTGATCGGTGACGGCTTTGGTTCGGCGCCGGGACGGCTCTGCTGGCATCTTGGCCCGTCGGTGCTTTGCAGGCTGGATGGAGCACGGGCGGAATTGTCCTGGCCTGGCGGCCGAGCCCGCCTCGAATTGCCCCGCCAACTGGCCTGGAAGACCGAGGCCGGCAACGATAATCCGCCCGCGGGATGGTACTCGCCCTCGTTCGATCGCAAGATACCGGCAACGACCCTGGTCGGTTCTGGTGTGATCAGCCCAGGTGCAGCTCTGGTGACCGAGCTGCGGTTATCCAAGGAAGCCTCTGCAGAATGAAGATCCTCATTGCCCATAACCAATATCAGGCACGGGGAGGGGAAGACGTCGTCTTTGAGGCGGAGGCGGCGCTGCTTGCCGAAGCCGGACATCGGGTCGAGACGCTGGTCGTGAACAACGATACGATCGACTCATTTTCCGCGCGGGTGCGGACGATGCTGGCAACGGCCGACAATCCGGACGGCAAGCGTGCCATGGCAGAGGCGATCGACAGGTTCAGTCCCGATGTCGTCCATGTCCACAATTACTTCCCGCTGCTGTCGCCGGCGGTATTCGACGTCTGCAGGCAGAAGGGCGTGCCGGCAGTGGCCACGCTGCATAACTTTCGCAGCATCTGCGTCGGCGGAATGCTGCTTCGGGACGGGCAGATCTGCCACAAGTGCCTGGATACGACGAACCTCTGGGGCGTGGTACATCGCTGCTACCGCGACTCATTCGCAGGTTCGGCGGCTTCGGCCTGGATGATTTCGAGCCACCAGCGGCGCGGCACCTGGACACGGCCGGGGCTGCGCCTGATCGCGCTCAGCCGGTTTGCGCGGGAGGTCTTCATTAAATCGGGCTTCCGAGCGGAGGCGATCGACGTCAAACCCAATTTCCTGCGCGATCCCGGCGAGCCGGACTTCTCTCAGCCCCGGCAGGGCCTGCTCTATGTCGGGCGGCTCAGCCGCGAAAAAGGCGTCGCGGTCCTGGTCAAGGCCGCTGCGAAAGCCGGCTGCACTTTAAGAATTGCGGGGGAGGGTCCTGAGCTTGCGGCCTTGCGTGCGGAAGCGACGGATAACGTTACGTTCCTCGGCGCCATCTCGCGAGACCAGGTCATGGCGGAGATGGCGCGCGCGACGGCTCTGGTGGTGCCGTCGCTCTGGTACGAAGGCTTTCCGATGGTGATTGCAGAAGCGTTTGCGAGAGCAACCCCGGTAATTGCGTCGGCACTCGGCGGTCTTGCCGAGATCGTGGAAGACGGCCGAACCGGAGGGCTCGCAGCGCCAGGAGATGTTAATGATTTAACATTCAAGATCCTTGAATTTAACAATAAGGCCGGGTTTGCAGCCGAATGTGGCCGCACGGCCCGGGAGGCGTACCTGCGATCCTACACGCCGGAGACGAATCTGCGGCAGCTGGAATCGATCTATCGATCGGCAACAGGCTCTGCTGACCGGTAAGACCCTGCCTGAGCGGCGAGCCGGCGGTTATCCACGCAAAAAAATTCCGCAGGGTTAAATTACCCGCTTTTCCCCCGCCTCTTGTCTTGCCGCCGGAAAAAAACACCAGACGTGGCGAGATTGTGCGGAAACCCGCAATTTTACAGGGCTTCTGTTGCGTTGCAGCTAACATTTTTCCGAGGCAAAAAGTCCTGCCGTCCCGGCTCCCCGTTGTCCTGAAATGACGAACGGATGTCGTCAGGCCAGCAAAACCTACGGTTAATGGAAAATTAGCGATTGACTCCGCTCGGCCTACAAACTAACTTTTGGCTTAACAAGTTATTAATGCCGTATTAGTTAAGTTTGCGATGCACTAATTAGCGTAGCGAATCAGTGGCTTAGAGGCTTATTTCGGGCTTTTTTGCAACTGTTTTTTGGGTAGGGGTGATGCGATGTCGACCTATAATCTCGACCAGACCGACCTCTTATCGGCCATTACGCCGAGTATCGATCCGACGATCCGGCAAGAGATCATCAACTACCTCGTCAATCAAAGCATTCCGGGGGGCTATACGTCTAACCCGGACCTGAACCCCGCTCACACGGTCGCTGTTGAGACCGGCGGGTCGATCTCTGTTCCTGATCCGACTGCAAATGTGCTGATCGAGATCAATGCAAACAATTCGGTCACGACCGACGCCAACCTGAAGACGATCATCGAAAATACCCCTGCCGACGTGACGCTGACGGTGTACACCGGCACCACGCCGGTCCTGATCGCGACCGGCGATGGCAATAATGGTATTTACCTGCAGAACGGTAACATCGGCAGCTATGCTGGCGATGCGACCATCCTGACGGGGTCCGGCAAGGATACGATTTATGCCGGTTCCGGACACGACTCGATTTTGAGCGGTAGCGGCAACGACGAGCTGGTCGACAACGTTTCCGGCCAGAGCACACTTCACGCCGGATCGGGCAGTGACTATCTGTTCGGATTTGGCGCCGACACGCTCATCGGTGGCACCGGCACCGATACGATGTATGGCGGTACGGACTCCACGCTGGAGGCGAACGGTACCAATGATCTGCTGTTCTCCGGCAGCACGGCGGGCCATGCCGACAAGCTCTATGGCAGCACAGGCAGCAATCTGTATGGCGCAGCCGGTGCAGACTCGCTGTACGGTGGTGCCGGACCTGAAACCCTGACCGCCGGCACCGGCAATGGTCAATTGTTGCAGGCTGGCAGCGGCACCGATCTCTTGATGGGCAGCGTTATCGACGCGCTCGGTCATACCGTAACCCAGGGCGGCAATGACACCCTCCAGGGTGGGACCGGCAATAGCTCCATCTACTCCCTGAGCGATACCGCGCATCACAACGTTCTGCAGGCGGGCTCCGGAAATGACTCGCTCTACGCGGGATCCGGTGCTGACTCGCTCTATGGTAGCGCTGGCACTGGCACCGACTTCTTCCAAGGTGGTGCACAAACTGTACTCATCAATGCCGGAACGGGTACCGGCAATGACGTTCTCTACTCGTTCAGCGACTCGACCCATGGCACGGCCGTTACGGCCAATAACGGCAATGACTCGCTCTATGCAGGGTCTGGTGCAGACTCGCTCTATGGTGGCTCTGGAACTGATTACCTTCAGGGTGATGGTCACACTGCATTGATCAATGCCGGGACTGGAACGGGCAACGACATTATCTACTCATTCAGCGACTCGACCCACGGGACGGCCATCACTGGCAATAACGGCAATGATATGATTACCGCGGGTGCTGGAGCTGATACGATTTACGGCGGAACTGGCACCGACCTGATTTACGGCGGAGCTGGAACCGTTTCGATCAACACGGGCACGGGCAGCGGCTCTGAGAGCATCTATTCGATGAGCGGCGCGACCCACGGCACCCTTATTGACGCATCGGGCCGCACCGGTAACGACACGCTTTACGGCGGTGCAGGCAGCGACACCCTGCATGGCGGCTCTGGTAACGACGTGTTCCAGGCGGGTACCGGCAGTGAAACGCTCATTGGCGGTAACGGCAATGACTTCTTCGTCGGCAGCACCAGCACCACGGCCAATGATTCGATGGTGGCGGGCAATGGTAAGGATGCGTTCTTCATCAATAACAACCAGAGCCATGATACCATCGTGGCCGGCAGCGGAAGCCTCAATGAGGTGACGTTCTCGGGTCAGTCCTCGACCCAGTTCACCGGTGAATCCGCCGGTTCCACGGCTGGATCGGTGGACCTGCACTTCAGCAACGGTCAGGTGACAGAGGTCACTGGCATCACCTACGTGGTGTTCAACGACGGCAATTACACCAAGGTGTAAGCTTCGGCTCAAACCGCACAAACAAAACGCTCCGGCTTTCCGGGGCGTTTTTTTATGGTTCGAGGCGACGGATTTACCTTTACGGCAATAACGTCGTCCTGCCCGGCTGGCGCATTGTCGGCTCCCTTGGTAGGTTCGGGAAACCGGTCCCAAGGCGAACAGGGCGGTTTCTCAGTTTTCATCAGTCGGGTTGGATCATTGAACTCCGGACCAAAACGGATCTTGAATGCGGGCTGCGGACCGACAGCCGCCAAGCGGATCGCGCCCCTGCTTGCGTCGCAGGCCTGGGAAGAACTGCGGCTGGATGTCGATACGGACGTTAATCCGGACGTCGTCGGTTCGGTCACGGAGCTGACGAGTATTTTTCCGCCGTCGTCCTTTGATGCGATCTGGTGTTCCCACGTCATGGAGCACCTCTATGCCCATGAGGTCTACCCAACCCTGCTACAGTTCCGGCAGATCCTGAAGCCGGGCGGCTTTGCGCTGGTACTTTGCCCGGACCTGGAATCAGTGGCTGAGCATTTGTTGAAGCACGGTCTTGCTTCAGTGGCCTATGTATCGTCGGCAGGTCCAATCAGGCCGCTCGACATGATCTACGGCCATTCGGGAGCCATCCAGGAGGGGCGCACGTATATGGCCCACCGGACCGGATTCACCACCGAGCGACTTGGCAATTTGATGCTGGAAGCAGGTTTTCCGGTCGTCAACGTCCGCAGCGAAAATTTCGAGGTTTGTGCGTTGGCATTGATGGATCAGGATGGCACCGACGAGATCCAGGACGAACTCGCGGCGTCAGGGTTCGATTTTCGCGAAGAGGTTAGCTGAGTTCCGCATTGATAGGGCGATCGCCCTTTTTAGACGTTAAGCAACTCTCACATTAACGGCCCTTTTGAGGCTCAGAGAATATCTTCGACATTGGCTTTTGAGCTGCAATGCGACATAATAATCAAGTATTTGCTCGATTTGCTGCAGTAACTAAGTTGGTATGTTAACGTCGTTTGGCCTTGCGGATAACTGCGCGACCCAAGGCCCACGTTAAATGAAATAGAGGCAGTCATGACTGTTGAACTCTCTCTAGCCGGCGTTCAATCCGAAGAAGCTGCCGCACCCTCGGCTTTAGCTTGTCTCGTCATCGTCGGACGCCAGCATGGGATGCATCTTACCGTCCAGCAGCTGATCCTGGACAACGTCCTCAGCGGCGACGAAGTATCGAGCCAAGAACTCGTCAAGTGCGCCAAAGGCGCGGGCCTTTCGGCAAAGTCCGTAAACCTCGACTGGAACGGCCTGCAGCACCTCAAGAAAGCGTTGCCGGCGATCATTAAGTTGAAGAACGGCGCCAGCATGGTGCTACTGCGGTTCGAAGGCTACGAGGAAGACCGGCGCGCGGTACTGCAGGACCCCAACGCCGCTGACGACGCCCTACTGATCATCGACGAGATCCGGTTCGCGAGCGTCTGGTCCGGCGAGGTTGTTCTCGTCAAGCGCGACTATGAAATTTCTGACGAAACTCAGCCGTTCAGCATCGGCCTGATCACGGCGCTGATCTTTCGTGAGCGCCGGTTAGCCCGCGATATCCTGATCTGCGCCGTGCTATTAGGTTTTCTTGGCCTGGCGCCCATCATGTTCTGGAGGTTGATGTCGGATAAGGTGATTTTCTACAAGGCATACAACACCTTTACCGTGCTGTGCCTGGCGATGGTCGTGCTTACCGCGTTCGAGACGGCTTTTTATTATTGCCGGCAGTCGATGGTTCATTTTTTGACGACCCGTCTCGACGTCAAGCTCTCGACTTACATGTTCGAGAAGGTCCTCAACCTGCCGATCGATTATTTCGAGAAGACGTCGGTAGGTCTGGTCGCCCGCGATATGCGGGAGATCTTCCGGATCCGAACATTCCTGGTCGGCCAGCTGTTCGGCACGGTACTCGATTCGACCACGTTGGTATTTTTTCTGCCCGTGATGTTCTTCTTTAGTCCCATCATGACGTTCGTGGTGTTGGCATTTGTCGGCCTGATCGTCGCGTGGCTCCTGCTGATGCTGCCGACCTATCGCAAGCGGTCGGCCGCCGTAATGTTTGCCGAGGGTGAGCAGGGGTCCTTTCTGGTTCAGTGTTTGAACGGCATTCGCACCATCAAGTCTCTCGCGCTGGACTCCCGTCAGCGCCACCAATGGGACGTATTGGTGGCACGGACCGCAAAAGCACGTCACGCGGAAGGCATGACGGGCAATCTGGTCGCAACGGTGGTCCGGCCGCTGGAACGCATTGCGGTTAGCGGCTCCTATGCGCTCGGTGTGTACCTGGCCATGGCTTCCGGCGATCCGATGTACATCGGCGCATTGTTCGCGTTCCTGATGCTGTCGCAGCGGGTGTCCCAGCCTCTTATGCAGATGGCGCAGTTGATCAATCAATATGATGAGGCCCGGTCGGCCGTAGCGATTGTGGCCAAGATGGTCAATCAGCCGCCGGAAGAGGGCCGCTCGGGGCACGGGGTGCGGACTGCGTTCAAAGGTGACGTGCAATTCTCAAAGGTCGTGTTCAAATACAAGGGCGCCATGAATCCCGCGCTTAATGCGGTTTCGTTCGAGGTCCCGGTCGGTGGTACGCTCGGCGTCATGGGCAAGAGTGGTTCCGGGAAAACCACCATCACCCGGCTGCTGCAGCGATTGCATTCGGATTACGAAGGTCTGATCAAGATCGATGGCGTTGACGTGCGTGAATACGACGTCGATCATTTGCGGCGCAGCATCGGCGTAGTGCTGCAGGAAAATTTCCTGTTCAGCGGTACCATCCGCGAAAACATCGCCGCGGCAAAGCCTGACGCTACGTTTGACGACGTAGTGCGCGCGGCTCGGCTGGCCGGCGCCGAGGAATTCATCGACAAATTGCCACGTGGATATGAGACCTACATCTACGAAGGATCGCCTAACCTGTCCGGCGGACAGCGGCAGCGGCTGGCGATTGCGCGGGCTCTGATCGTCGATCCCGCGATCCTAATCCTTGACGAGGCCACCAGCGCGCTGGACGCCGAGAGCGAAGCTATCGTCAATGCCAACATTGCGCGGATCGCCCATGGCCGCACCATGATCATCATCTCGCATCGCCTCTCGTCGCTGATCAAGGCGGATGCGATCCTGGTGCTCGACCAGGGCCGCGTCAATGATCTCGGCAAACATGAAGAGTTGCTGGCACGCAACGAAATCTATGGCGGGCTCTGGCATCAGCAGAACCACCACATGACACCCGCTCCGCGTAGCAAGCCAACCTTTGGGAATCCGACCCTTGTCTCTTGAACAATCGCTGACCACCGTCAGGCAATTTCAGTCCGAAACCGACGCGATCCGGGAGGCAAAGGATCCGCTGGTGACGCGGGTGACCATTTATGTGCTGACCGGGTTCATGGTGGCGCTGGTGGCGCTGATGGTTCTCACCAAACTCGATCGTATTGTTTCCAGCCAGGGGGGCAAGATCGTTCCGGTGGGGCAGGTCAGCGTGCTGCAGGCGCTGGACCCTTCGATCATCAAGACCATCGACGTCCATGAGGGCGATCAGGTCAAGGCCGGCCAGCTCCTCGCCACCCTCGACTCGACGTTGACCTCCGCCGACGTCAACCAGTTCAAGCTGCAGATGGCCAGTCTGGAAGCGCAAGTAGCACGGGACGAGGCGGAACTGAAGAAAGTGCCGCTGGTATTTTCCGAAAATCCCGACAAGGATTTTCAGAAATATGCCGCTTTGCAAAAGGCGCTGTTCGACCAGCGGGCGGCGCAATATGCCGCCCAGATCAACAGCTTCGACTCCAAGATAAAGCAGACCCAGGCCACCATCGAGAAGTTGCGTGGTGACGATGAGCGATACCGCCAGCGCGACGAAGTCGCCCAGAAGATCGAGAGCATGCGTAGCACACTGGCCGAGCATGGTACCGGTTCCCAGCTCAATCTGTTCATCTCCCAGGACACCCGCCTCGAATTGCTGCGCACCCTGGAGAATACCCACAACAGCCTGATCGAGTCTCAGAATACTCTGGCTTCGATTACTGCGGATCGCGATGCCTTTATCCAGCAATGGGCGGCGGACCTGAGCAAGGATCTGGTAACGACGCGCAATAGCCTCGATACCGCGAGGTCATCTTATGAAAAGGCCGTAAAGCACGAGGACCTGGTCCGGTTGACCGCGACCGATCCGTCGGTGGTGCTGACTCTGGCCAGGCTTTCCGTCGGCTCGGTCCTGAAGCAGGGCGACCCGTTCATCACGCTGATGCCGCTGGACACCAAGCTGGAAGCCGAAATCAAGATCGCGTCCCGGGATATCGGCTTCGTCAGGGCCGGCGACCACTGCGTGATGAATATCGATGCGTTCAATGCGGCGGAACACGGAACGGCAGAGGGTATCGTACGCTGGATCAGCGAAGGGGCATTTACGTCGGATGAAGACGGCAAGCCGGTCGATGCCTATTACAAGGCGCGCTGCTCGGTTGATGCATCACACTTTGTCGGTGTACCCGATAATTTCCGACTGATTCCGGGCATGACGTTGACCGGCGACATCAACGTCGGAAAGCGGTCCGTAGCGATGTATCTGATCGGCGGCATGATGCGGGGCTTCAATACCTCGATGCGCGAGCCCTGAGAGCGAACAGTGGTATCATTGCTGGCAAGATTGAGTCCGCAGGCGTCCCGACGGGACGCATCCTATCGGCGTGGCGTTGCGGAGTACGATCAGAAGAGATACAAGCAGGCGTTGGCAGCCTGGATGCATGCGGCTGAAAATGGCAACGCCGACGCGCAGTATCGCATTGGCCTTTGTTACACCCGGAATGAGGGTGTTGCCCAGAGCATGCCAGACGCAGTGGTTTGGTACACCCGCGCGGCGGAAGGCGGTCAGGCCGACGCGCAGTTTCAACTGGGTCTGATTTATCTAGATGGCGTGAAGTTGCCCGCATGGGCAGGTGCTTCAGCATGGCTTCGAACCTCGTCGCTAAACGATGCGCAAGGCGCGGCGGACAATCTGCGCCTGCTGTTTCCGAATGGTCTTGATATCGAGCCGGACGTTGCGCGGGCCTTGCACTGGATAAGCGCGGCAGCCGAATTCGGAAAACCGGAAGCGCGGCTCCTTCTCGGCAATTTGTACCGGAGCGGGCGCGGCTGCGAGCAGGATCACCAAGAGGCGACGCGATGGTTTCTCCTCGCGGCCGAACAGGGTCTGGCGGCGGCTGAATTTGCAATGGGGGACGCTTACTACCAGG
>Ga0182014_10005244_pt1 | contig 14484 bp, 9 predicted proteins | sample 612S2DmetaG_FD_120489 | JGI IMG/M metagenome (GOLD analysis project Ga0182014, IMG submission 120489) | Permafrost microbial communities from Stordalen Mire, Sweden - 612S2D metaG | ecosystem: Environmental > Terrestrial > Soil > Wetlands > Permafrost | place: Sweden: Stordalen | collected... | reverse complement strand
CGTCATCTGACTCGATCAGTCCCCACCCAGCCCGACCACCAGACCTCATCCGCAGTCCGGCCTTGCTGATCCCGAATCCCCTCGCCTCAGGGCGTCGCTCTGCTCCTCATCGGTGGATCCGGGGTAACCTCTCCCCGGTCGCCGTGCGTCGGCTGGTCTGGATTCCGCCGGCCGGGTAGGCACTTTCACGCTCCCGGCCGACCTCTGAGCGTGGTCGAACATGCTCGTCTGCTGAGTGGGGGCGAGCTGGTCGGGCCAGGGCCAGCCACGCTGGTGCCGGGCCGCGGCGGCGGTGCGGCTCCCCGCGGCTGCCGCCACGACGTCCTCGCCGAAGCGGCGACCGTGCCGACACCAGTGGCGCCGAGCCCAGGACGGGCGCCTGGCGGCCAACAGGCCCCTCCGCGGCGTCCGTGGGGAGTTCGCTAGGGAGTGGCAGGACCGCTCAAGGGGGTGAACTCCTTGATAGCCTGGAGAGTGTAGCTGTGGGCCAGGCGCCAGGGCCGGTCGGCGAGACGGAACTCCCTTCCCTCAACCTCTTCCATCTGGCCCGGGAGCCCATCCCAGGGGATGCTGTCGTGCTCGGTGAGGCCGGTGATTCGCATGCCCTGACCGAGCAGGGCGGTCACGATCTCTCCGAGCCCGTGGTTCCACTCGTGGGTGGTGTTGTGCTCGAAAGTGGCGTCGGTCGGGACGTAGGTGCCGCCATCGGTGAACACGGACGGCTCGCGCCTCTCGAAGTAAGGGTATTCCACCGCCAGCACATGGTCGGAGCGGGCGTCATCGAGGGTCCTGAGCATGGGGTGCCCTTCCCGGATGAACAGCCGGCCACCCGGCACCAGCAATTGCGCCACCACCGCGGCCCAGCGTTCGACGCTCGGCAGCCAGCACAGTGCTCCGATCCCCGTGTAGACCAGGTCAAACCTTCCCGCTCCGAGTGCAGGCACCGCTTCGTACACGTCCGCCTGCACGAAGGCCACGTCGGCCGCCGTTACCGCGGCCAATCGCCGGGCTTCGAAGAGAGCTGCCGGAGAGAAGTCCAAGCCGGTCATGCGAGCTCCGAGGCGGGCCAGGGAAACGGTGTCGGTGCCGATGTGGCACTGCAGGTGGACGCCGCGCACGCCACGCACGTCACCCAGGCGCGGGAGATCAAAGCGCACCACGTGGCTCAGGAACGCCGGGTCGTCCAGGAATCTGGCGACTGCGTAGCCGGCTGACTGGGCATGGGCCGGCGCACGCTCATCCCAAGCGGCCAGGTTCACCCGTCTGTAGTCCTCCACGGTCGGCGATTATCCATCAGCTCGCGCTGGTGGAGCCGACGCGAGAGGATCGACCACGTCATCCCGCCCGTCCCGGGCGCCCCCGGTCCCCAGCCCAGCGGGCCAGGTGGTCGACCATGGGTCCAGCGCGGTCCTCCCAGCCGCCGACGGCTCCGTGCCCAAGCCACGAGCTGTCTGTGGACAGTGGGAATCCCCGGCACCCGTTCAGTGCACCTCCCGCCCAGCGTACGGGGGGGAATCGCCCAGGACGGAAGTCGGAAGCCCTGGCGACGACACGGCGCCGACGATTGAGGCCAAGGGCAAAGGTCCCGTGCGGCGGTGGTGGTGGGCGGGGTCGGGCGCCGATGGCGCCGAAGGCGGACGGGTACAGGTGGGAGCTCACCCCGCGTGGCTGTGGCGCTCGCCAAGCCGGCCCACCGCGATCCGCTCCGTCTCACCCAGCTCAGGGACGGACCTGGACTTCACCTGGGAAGCGGCCCGGAGAGAGCGAGCCTCGGCGCCCGTCTGTCAGGCCAGCGCCCACCCGGCTCGGGGTCGGGTCCCCGTCCGCTGGGGCTGTCCAGTCCACGCTGAGTCCAGAAGGTGGAGTAAGGCCGTGGAGCGCGCCAGACGGCGGAAGCCGCACTCTTCGGAACTGGCTGAATTGACAGGCACCGCCAAATCGGAGTAACCTGCTTTTTGGAGTGCACATGATGAGCCCGGCAACAGAACACCGGGTTCACCTCAACCAGAGGTTGGAGTCATGAGCCCAGCTGGCACCCGCCGCTGGTGGGCGCTCGGAGCGATCACTCTCGCGGTCCTGGCGGTCACTCTGGACGTCACCGTGCTCACCGTGGCGCTGCCGACGTTGGCAGGCGTCCTCAAGGCGTCCGAGTCGCAGTTGCAGTGGTTCGTCACCGCCTACACCCTGGCGCTGGTGGCAGGCATGCTGCCGGCGGGTCTCCTCGGCGACCGGTATGGACGCAAGGCGGTGATGATTGCGGCCCTGGTACTCTTCGCGGTCGGCTCTGCAGGGTGCGCCTACGCCCCGAATGCCGCCGGGTTCATCGTCGCCCGGGTCGTCCTCGGCCTCGCCGGAGCCGCCATGATCGTCCTGGCGCTCTCCATCGTCACCGTACTGTTCAACGAAGCCGAGCGGCCCCGGGCAGTGGGAATCTGGGGCGCCGCCAACTTCGTGGGCCTGCCCCTGGGGCCGATCATCGGGGGTTGGATGCTCTCCCACGTCTGGTGGGGCTGGATCTTCCTGATGAACGCACCGGTCGCGCTGCTCGGCCTGGTCGCCGTGGTGGTGCTCGTGCCGGAGTCACGGTCGGCTCGTCGACCCCGCATCGACTTTGGAGGCGTGTTGCTCTCGGCCGCGGGGCTGGTGGCCCTGATGTACGGCGTGGTGGAGGCCGGGAGCCACGGTTGGGGCAGCGCTCGCGCGATCGCACCGGCAGCCGTGGGGCTTGTGCTTCTGGCAGCCTTCGGACTCTGGGAACGCCGGCTCACTGGACGGCCGGGCGGGCAGCCGCTCGTCGACCTGTCGCTCTTCCGTTCGCGCAGCTTCACTTGGGGGGTCATCCTCACGGCCTTCGGCATCTTTGGGCTGTTCGGCGTCCTGTTCGCTCTGCCCCAGTACTTCCAGGCGATCATGGGACTCAACCCGCAGGGTTCCGGCTTCCGTCTCCTTCCGGTTGTCGTCGGGCTGCTCGTGGGCGCCGTGACGGCCGACCGGGTCGCGGCCCGCCTGGGCGCGAAGCTCACGGTCGCAGCAGGCTTCGCCGTGGTAGCCGCGGGCCTCGCGGTTGGCACCACGATGTCCGCGGCGAGCGGTGATGGGTTCATCGCGGGCTGGACGTTCGTCGCCGGAGCGGGCGCTGGCCTCGGGTTCGCGACCGCCGCCTCCGCAGCCCTCGTCGAGCTGTCGGCCGACCGCAGCGGCGTCGGGTCGGCGCTCCTCCAGGCTGTGATCAAGCTCGGGCCGGCCTTCGGCGCGTCGATCCTCGGCAGTGTGCTGACCTCGACCTACCAGAGCCGGGTGCAGCTGGCCGGCCTACCCGCGCAGGCCGCTGCCTCGGTTAGGGCAAGTGTCTTCGGCGGGCTCGCGGTGGCCAAGCACCTCAACTCACTGGCCTTGCTCGTGTCCGTGCGCGATGCCTTCGTGGCTGGGTTGGACGACGCCGTCCGGGCCGCCGCTGGCGTCGCGGTGGCGGGCCTGATCCTCGCCCTCGTCTTCCTGCCGGGACGGACGCGGGCCGTGGAGACGGCCGAGTCCCCTCTCGCCTCGACAGACCCGGTGAACGGAAGCTAGATAGGTGGGGACCCGCTGCGCCTGCATGAGGCCCGAGGGCAGATCACCTGTCCAGCTCCGGTCGGGGATCCGCTGGTGTTGAGGGCTCGTACTGGGCCAGGCCCCCGGACCGGTCCGTTCCGGAGCCGGTCGACCCGCCCCCCGGCCCGGCCGCGTCCCTTGGATTGGCATAGATAGCGGGGCTGAGATCGTGCTCGAGGTGGGCGCGAATAAGGCCACCGTGCCACCAGACGCAGCACTGACGGGAGAACACGATGACCCCCAGGAGCAGGCCCCTTGACGCCCTGCTTGGCTACGTCTCGAACTCGGCCCGGGACACCTGGCGAGAGATCCTGGAGCACACTCTGCAGGCCCTGATCGAGGTGGAGGCGGCTGGAGTGGTGGGGCGCAGCCCCACCGGCGCGGCGAGGGCCGGGTGGGCCGCCGCAACGGGCATCGTCTCAGGACCTGGGACACCCGGTTGGGGCGGCTGGAGCTGGGGATCCCCAAGCTCCGCCAGGGGAGCTTCCTGCCCAGCTTGCCGGAGTACCGGCGGCGCGGCGGCAGGAGGCGGAAGCTCCTAGTCCGGCTCTGGGTGGCCTGTCGTCGAGCCCCTGGCGGTCGGAGTCAGACCGCAGGCGGGCAGGCCACGGTCAGATGGCGGCGCCGAGCACCTCTGCACAACTTGTGATCAGGGCTCGGCGCTGGCCCAGACTCCCGACAGCCCGGGCAGCTCTGGAGCCAGGAGGGCCGCAGAGCCGTTGGACAGCCGTGCCGGACGGTGCACGGCAGCATCAAGACCGGTGGGGCCGGGTTCAACCCCTTTGGCCTCCGCCACGCTCCAGCGCCGGGAGCCGACCAGCAGGGGGGCCGCCGGCGGTGACCCGCTGGTCAGCGGCGAATGGCCCTCAGCCGGCCCAGCGCTCCGGTTCCCAGCAGGGGGAGTGACCCGTGGCCGCCTCGCTCCTGAAGCTGGTGTGAGGGCAACGCCAGCCTGCCTCAGCTATCGCCACTCGCTGCGCCCGCCGGGGGGGCAAAAAGCACGACACCACCTGGAGCCTCCTCGCCAGCGCTACCCCACACCAGCGCATCCCCTCGCCGGCAATCCGGCAGCGTCTGGTCAAAGCGGTCAGGCAGCCCTCAGTGCTCTGGGTCCTTCAGTCCCAGAAGCGATACCGCCACCTCAGGCCAGGAGCTTCCTCATGCAGACCCCTGCGACGGCAACGGTCGCGACGAGCTGGAATAGGAACACGGTGATCGCCCAGCGGAATAGGAGCCCGCCGCTGCCCGCCACTAGGGCCGCGAGCGCCACCGCCACAGCAGCGAGGCCCAGGAGCACGGTGAAGAACGTCACCCAAGCTACGGTCTCATGAGGGTGCCGCAACTTGTCGCCGCTCACTCCCTCGTGCGTGTGGCAGCTGAAGATGGTCAGACCCAAGAATATGAGGACGATTCCGGAGAGGACCGCCGAGGCGATGAGGACAGCACCCAACGTGGCCACCTGAGTCGACGAATAAACAATCATGAGTAGTAAGGGTACAGCGGCCCGAGATGGAGCGCAAACCCAGCACGGGTAGTTGTCCAGGGATCACTTGGCCCCAGCATATTGTGGTTTGCGGGCCTGGAGCTCTTCCTCCTCCTGCCCCAGTGGCCGCACCAGAATAGGCCCCGCGGCGGGCTCACGGACGATCATGAGGTCACGGTTCGGTGGACCCTCTGCGTCGGCCACCGCGCCCGCGATACTCGCGTTGTGGCTGTCCAATCCCGGCAATCCTCCACCCGGCCCCACGGGATCGGTCTCGGTGCATCTGGCTCTCCGCCCGATCGCCACGTGCTGCCGGCGCAACCCGCGCCAGTGCGGGAGCCGCACCGTCCATGCTGACCAGCGCCGAAGAGACTGGGCATCTGGTCCCGGCGGTGATCGGGGAACTGACCCTCCGGGGCCCCGCGGGCGAGCCGGTGGACTTCCGACGCACCCTCCGCTCCCACGGGGTGGCCCTGCTGCCGCCGAACCGCATCGATCCTGCCCCATGGGCTCTGGAGACGACCCTGGCGACGTCCGGTGGAATGGCTCGGACGGTACGACTGGTGGAGGCTGCCCCGGGGGTGGCTGCGCTGGCCACGATAGGTGGCGCAGTCGAGGCCACAGAAGCCAAGCGGCTGCTGGCGGTCACGCGCCGCATGCTCCGGCTCGACGATGACCTCTCCCACTTCTATGCGATCGCCGCCACGGATCCGCAGCTCCGCTGGGTGACTCAGGGCGCGGGCCGGATGCTGCGCAGCCCGACTGTGTTCGAGGACGTGGTCAAGACCATCTGCACCACCAACTGCGCCTGGTCGAGCACCGAGCGGATGGTGGGAGCCTTGGTGGAGCACCTGGGTCCCCCGGACGCACTGGGTTGGCACGCGTTCCCCGGCGCGGAGGCGATGGCGGCTGCTGGCGAGGGGTTCTACCGCGAAGTGGCTCGGGCGGGCTATCGCGGCGAGTACCTCAGGTCGCTGGCACGGCAGGTCGCCGATGGGAGACTCGATCTGGAGCGGCTCAATGATCCCGACGTTCCAGACGAGGAGGCTGAGGCCTGCCTGCTGAGCCTGCCAGGGGTCGGTCCCTACGCCACCGCCCACGTCATGCTGACCGCCCTGGGCCGCTACGGGCTGCTGGTCCTCGACTCCTGGACCCGCCCGGCCTACGCGCGGCTCTGCGGCCGGAAGGCCTCGGACCGGACCATCCAGCGGCGCTTTCGGAAGTACCGAGGCTACGGCGGGCTGGCGTTCTGGCTCTTCATCACCCGGGACTGGATCGACGAGCCAGGCTGAGGACCCTCGCCCAAGAGGCGAGGATCCTCAGCCTCCACATCAGGGAAGCTGGGCCAGCTCGGCCAACCCCGCCGCTCTCCACTGGAGCGATCGTTCCGCCCCGCCGAACTCGCAGCTTGAAGCGAAACCCTTCTGACCCGGTGCAGGGCCAAGGCGAGGCGGGGGGGGGCGCGGAGCATGGATCCTGTTGGCTTGGAGGTGGCAGCCGCAGGGCGCCCAGCGTTTCCAAGCGGGACACACCGGAGGAGAGGGCATGCCCCACCGGTTCGGATGGTCCGGCAGGGCGCACCGTCATTGACCCCGACGCGGGTCGGAGCCCCTCGTCCTGCCGGCATCCGCCCCGAGGACGGACCGCGGATGGGGTCTCACGCGGTGGGGCGGGCCCACTTGCGGGTCCAGATCGGCTCCGCTCCGTGGCGCCGTGCCGCTCGCTGCTCCTGGCGCCGGGAGTGATTGCCAACCCGAATGCAAGGGGGGCCAGGGCCGGGGCGCTCGGAGCAGGGGCCAAGAGCCACTCGGTGAGCTCGCCCCGAAGGGACGGCCGCTCCCCCAAGGTGATGCTCCCTGCCAAGGTACGGGTGGAGGACGCCCTCCGGCTGTCGGCTTTGGTCAAGTCGACGCCGGAGCCGCCAGCGGGCTAGGGCGGGTCAGCGGGCGGGCCTCTCTGTCAGCGGCCCGCCGGGTGGCCGCGGCGATGTGGCCGGCCCGGCCCGCCCGGCCCTCCGGGGGACGCTTCGGGCTGGCCGGGATGTCGGTGACGGGGACACCAGCGGGAGGCTCCGGCCACCATCAGGCCCAGCTGCCGCGGCGCCGACATCCCGGGCGGCGGCACCGGGGCGCACCCGCTGGCACGGCCTCAGACCTGCCGTTCCCGCCCCGGCATCCGGCCTGGGACGGCAGCCTGGCCAGCACCGTCCTCTTGATATCCTGAAACGCGGCCAGCTTCGCAACCGGGGCGCTGCTCGACGCTGGCGGGGGCGCCCTACCTGCTGGTCCTGTGCGCCCCCAATGGTCGCCCGTGCGCGACCCTTCGTGAAGGAGAAAGGCATGCCGAGAGTGGTGATCACGACTCCCCTGGAACCGGCCCTGGTCGAGTCCCTGCGACGCCAGCATCCGGGGTTCGAATTCGTCTATCCCGAGGAGTTGCTGGCCATCCCCCGCTATGCCGGCCACCACATCACCGACCCTTCCGACTCGCCGGAGAGGCTTGTGGCCTGGAGGACGCTCCTGGGGGAGGCGGACATCCTCTTTGACTTTGGGCCGTCGGCGCTCCAGGCGGAGCTGAGGGGGCTTCCCCGGCTGAAGTGGATCCAGGCGACTAGCGCCGGGATTGGGCAGTTCGCGCTCCGGGTCGGACTCACCACGCGCAGTGACATCGTCATCACCACTGCCAGCGGCGTGCATGGGGCCGCCCTGGCGGAGTTCGTGGTGATGTCGATGATCTACTTCAACCGCGACTTCGGCGCCGTCATCCGGGACCAGAGGACCCATCACTGGCAGCGGGGCGCGGGCCGTCTGATCTCCGGCCAGACGGTGGGGATCGTGGGGCTGGGCAGCGTCGGTGGTGAGATCGCCAGGGCCGTCAGCGCCTTCGGCGCCAGGACCGTCGGGGTGGAGCGGTCCCTGGTCGGGCGCTCCGCAGCCGGCTGCGGCGTGTCCCGGCTGGTGGCGTTGGAGGACCTGGACCAGATCCTGGCCGACCTCGACGTCTTGGTCCTGGCCGTGCCCCACACCGCCGAGACCGAGGGCCTGCTCTCTGCTCGCCGAATCGCCATGCTGGCACCGACCTGCCTCTTCGTGAACGTCGCCCGGGGTCAGCTGGTGGATGAGCCCGCACTGGTGGCGTCCCTCCAGGAGGGCAGGATCAGGGGGGCGGCGCTCGACGTATTCGCGGTGGAGCCCCTGCCCGCCGCGAGCCCGCTGTGGGACCTTCCCAACGTCCTTGTGAGCCCCCACTCGGCAAGCACCGTTGAGGGTGAGAACCAGAGGATCGTCGACCTCTTCTCAGAGAACCTGGTCCGGTACCAGGCCGGGGAGCCACTGCGGAACGTGTTCAACCGGGACCTGCTCTTCTGAGCGCCGACGGCGCCCCGTGAGCGGACCCCCCCGCCCGGGCCGGCCGCCTATTGAGCCCCGCTGGACCTCCCCGCCGCCCAAAGGGGCGCGCCGGCGGAGGAGTGCCGAGGTGCTCGGCGCCGGTGCCGCCGCGCCCGGCCAGGGCCAGCCGCTCAGGCTACGGGTGGGGGCCGGTCCCGGCACTCCTGGCCCTCGGTCACTGCCAGCCGGACGGCGGTGCGAGACGGCCAGCGTCATCTGATCTGACCAAGGAGCGCCGCCCACTCGGGTGAGGCCGGCGTCGCTGGCCTCCGGATATCGCCGCCCGCGGGTCACCCTGCCCGGGGGCACCCTCTCCACCGAACGCCGGGCGCCCCTCGCCCCTTTGGTGAATGGCCGGGGCGGCTCGTGTAAGGTTGCTCCCGGGTGACGTGCGGGCGCCCAGTGCAAGGTCCCGCGACTACGGCAGGGAGCAAGATCTCATGGTCAACTCGTCGGATCCGGTCGCTGCCGTCTTCCCGAAACGCCTCGCGGCGGTCATTCGCTGGTCGGACGCGGACGAGGCCTACCAGGCGGTGCTGACCGCTGGGCGCTCCGGGATGGGGTCTGTGGAGGTCACCGCTGGCACCCCCCAGGTCTTTGAGCTCATCAGCCGTCTGCGGGCCGAGCTCGGGGACACCTGCGCGGTGGGGGCGGGTACCATCACGGACTCCTCCCTGGCCGAACGAGCGGTTGCCAGCGGGGCGCAGTACCTGGTGACACCGTACCTCGTTCCCGAGGTGGCACCGGTCGCGCGCGAGGCGGGCCTGCTGCTGGTGATGGGAGCCACGACTCCCAGCGAGATTGCCCAGGCGGTCGGGGCGGGGGCGGGGCTGATCAAGATCTTTCCGGTCGCTCCCATCGGTGGTCCAGCCTATGTTCAGGTGGTCCGAGGTCCGATGCCGGACGTGCCCCTGTGGGTCAGCGGTGGGGTGGGCATCGCCGACATTGCCGCCTACCTGAGGGTCGGGGTGCGCGTGGTCGGGCTGACCAACGACCTCTTCCGCCCGGAGTTGATCTCCGCGCATGACTGGGACGGGCTGGGCAGGTTGTGTCGGCAGGCTCTGGCCGCGGCAGAGTCCGGGGTGGCTGTACCCGCCTAGCCAGGCCTGGGGCGGGCCGGGGTCAGAGAGCGAGGGCCGCTCTGGCGCCGGCCGCGCCCTCAACGCCGCGGCCGGAGAAGGCCTCCGCGCCGCGATGGCCGGACCCGCGCCGCAGCCGGCGGCGTTGGGACGGGAGGTGGAGACGGTGACCGGCAGGCCACTTGCACCACGTTGACGATGCCCCCCCGTTGTGCGGTCGACGCGGGGAGCAGACCCACCTCGGGGAGGCGGCGGCCAGGTGTCGCCGGCTCCACCGATGGAATCAGCCGCTCTCCCGGCCTCGCCTCCGGGACCCTGGTCAGGAACCGGGGGATCAGCCCTGACGCCTCCCCGATCAGGAGGGTGGACCACGATCGTGGTGGACGGCCGGACCGGGCCCAAAGGTGGCGGGGCGTCTCTCCCAACATTCGGAGAAAGGGCACCTCCCGGGACCAGAGCGCGGCGAGAGCAGGGTCCTTACTCCCGCCCCGGGGGAGCGGCTGACTCGACACTTCGTCCCCGGCTAGCTGCCAGGTGCAGCTGCGCCCCAGGTGGGTGGGAGCCCCCGGTTCGTGGGCTTGGCGGCGCCGGCAACTCCGAAGCTGGTCGGCGCCACCATCCTCAGCACCACGGGAGCCTCGGCGCTGCGGCAGCCGGCCGCCCGCCGGGCGGCCGAGCAATGGCATCGAGGTCGCGCTTGAGGGGTCAGCAGGTCGCGGTCGGAACCGCCTGAACCACCGCCGGAGCGAAGCCGCCAGAGGCGGTGGGCGAAGCGCCAATAGCCCGTCCCAGGACCGAGTATGCTGGAAATCGCGACGTGCTACGGCTGGCGCTGGACCCAGTCGTCGAAGCGGTGGTCGATCCGTCCCGACTGCGAGATGACTTGATCGCTCTTGGGGCGGCGGTCGCTGCCTGACGACCACCCGGCCCTGGGCAGCCCGCACAGTGATCTCCCAGTTTTATGAGGGCTGATGTGTGACCGTTCCAAGCCACTCCCCGCTGCTGCTGATCCCCGGCCCGACCCCCGTGTCCCAGCCCGTGCTGGAGGCTCTCTCTCGGCCCACCGAGGGCCATAGCAGCCTCACCACGGCTATGGCTCTCAGGCGGATCCAGGAGGGCCTGGAGCGCGCCGTGGGGGCTCGGCCGATGGCCGAGCCGGAGGGATCCCTGGTCTTTGTGCTGGCTGGAAGCGGGACCATGGGCTTGGAGGCTGGGATCGTCAACCTGGTCCGTCCCGGGGAGAAGCTGCTGGTCGTCAACCACGGCTTCTTTGGCGACCGCTTTGCCGCCGTGGGCCGCGCAATCGGGGCCGACGTGGTGGAGGTCTCCTGCCCCTGGGGAGAGCAGGTCGCTCCGGCGGATGTGGCCCGGGCTCTCCGGGAGTCGGGTGCTCAGGTCATGACGGTCACCCACGTGGACACCGCCACCGGGGTGGTGGCGCCATTTCTGGAGTACGCCAAGATCGCCCGTGAGCTCGGCGTGCTGATGGTGCTGGACGCGGTGGCAGGGGCCGGTGGGATGCCGGTGGGCATGGATGCGGCAGGTATCGACGTCGTGATCACCGCGTCCCAGAAGGCGCTCGGTATGCCGCCGGGGCTGGCCTTGCTGGTGGTTTCCGACCGTGCCCTCAAGGTGCGGCGCAAGCTGGACGGCTCCGGCAGCTACTTCCTCGACTGGCTCAACTGGGAGGCCCCGATGCGGGACCCGGAGGGACACTACTTCGCCACCCTGCCGACCAACATGGTGGTGGCGGGTGCAGCGGCGCTGGCTGGGGCCGAGGAGGAGGGCTGGGAGCCGCGGTTTGCCCGCCACCGCCGGATGGCCCGTTCGGTGCGACGCGGACTGCATGCTCTGGGCCTGCCCGTGATTGGTGCGGAGGACATTCTGAGTACCACGGTGACGGCGGTGCATGTCCCGGAAGGCATCGATGCGGTTGCCCTCCGTCGCGGCGTGGCGGAGGAGGGGGTGTCGATCGCCGGCGGCATCGGTCCGTGGAGCAGGACCGCCATTCGCATCGGGCACATGGGTTCGGCTGGCCTGCCGGAGCTGCTCCAGGGGATGGCAGCTCTCGAGTGCGCGCTCATCCGGATCGGAGCGCCGGTGCAGCACGGCGCTGGGGTGGCGGCGCTACTCTCGTCATGGGAGGAAGAGCTCCCGGCCTAGCGGTGCTCCCAAGAGGTAGGCAGTTGGTGGGATGAGGGTTGCGGGGCCGAAGACCCCGTGGCTCTCATCCCATCAACAGGGTCCCCGGGGGCAGGAGGTGCCCGAGCCCCGCCGGCCAACTCTCGGGTGGGCCACCCGCTCCAGATCAGGATTGGTGGCTAGTCCGCCGGGTGCTACCAGAGCCCGGTTGGCCGTGGCCTCGGTCCTCACCCAGTCCAGCCTCAAGCCCTGCTACGGCCGCAGCACTCCGGCTGGCTGGGATCGGGTCGGCAGCCGAGGCCGGACCCCCAAGCCCCGTCAGCCCCTCCGGCCGCCAACGGGCGGTTGCAGCGCAATAGGGATAGTTGTTGACATTTGACAGTTGGCTCTGGCATCTGATAGCCTCTCTAATCTCTGTAACCCGCCGGCTCGGCCGACGTCAACCGCCCCTCTATTCAGGAGAGCATGCCCTATGAGAGGTCGACTGATCACGTGTCTAGCCCTGCTGGCGGTATCTGCCACCATGGTGGCGGGGGTCTCGTCCACCGCTCTGGCCAAGAGCAGTTCTTCCCCCAAGGGAACAGTCACCTTCGCTCTCCAGCCGGGAGCATTCCCCACCTACATCTTGCCGTTCGTGAGCGGGTCCAACTCCAACAACGTCGACCTCTTCCAATTCACCCCGTACATGTGGCGTCCCCTGTACTGGTTCGGCAATGGAAAGGGGGCCACCTCTCAAGCCGGCATCAACTACGCCCAGAGCATCGGCCAGGCGCCGGTGTACTCGAACGGTGGTCGCACCGTGACGATCACCATGAATCGGGACTACCGGTGGTCGGATGGACAACCGGTGACCAACCGGGACGTGGAACTCTGGATGAATATCTTCTTCGTCGAAAAGGACAACTACCTGGCCTACTACCAGGGGAGCATCCCCGACGACGTCACGTCCATGAGCTTCCCGTCGAGCACCCCCTACCAGTTCAGCATCACCTTCAACAAGGCCTACAGCCACCTCTGGCTGCTCTACAACCAGCTGAGCAACATCGATCCCATCCCGCAGCACGCCTGGGACAAGACCTCGGCCACCGGGCCGGTGGGCGACTACGACCTGACTCCGTCGGGAGCGACCGCGGTCTACAACTTCCTCAACTCTCAGTCGGAGACGGAGTCCACCTATGCGACCAACCCATTGTGGAAGGTGGTGGACGGACCCTGGCACCTCTCGGCGTTCAGCGCCGCGACCGGGTATTCCGCATACGTGCCCAACCCCACCTATGGTGGTCCCGGCAAGCCCAAGATCGCCAAGTTGGAGGAGATCCCCTTCACCAGTGACAGCGCCGAGTTCGATGCGCTCCGTTCCGGGGCGCTGGACTACGGCTATCTCCCCATTGAAGACCTCTCTCAGGCGAGCTACTTCACCCAGAAGGGCTACACCATCGACAAGTGGACCGACTTCGGCTTCAACGACTTCTTCCTCAACTTCCTCAACCCCGAAGTGGGATCGATCTTCAGTCAGCTGTACGTTCGTCAGGCGATGCAACGGCTGATCAACCAACCCGAGATTGTCAAGGACATCTACCACGGCGACGCCCAGGCCACCTACGGACCGATCCCGGTGAACCCGCCCAACCCGTACGCGTCCAAGGCGGTCAATGCCAGCCTCTACCCCTTCAGCGTTTCGGCGGCGAAGGCGCTTCTCTCCAGCCATGGCTGGACGGTGCACCCGGGCGGAACCGACGTCTGCTCCAGCCCGGGAACGGCCTCGAACGAGTGCGGGGCCGGCATCTCCCGCGGTGCGCTGATGAGCTTCAACTACGTCGTGTCTACCGGCTCGGCGCCGTTCACCGCCGAGGTGGAGGCGATGCAGTCCGATTGGTCTGACGCCGGGATCCACCTCATCATCAAGCAGGAGCCCCCGCAACAGATCTTCTCGGGACTCAGCCCCTGCTCCAACGGCAACTCCGGCTGCAACTGGCAGATCGTGAACTTCGGGGCTCCCGGTCAGACCCCCACCTACTCGCCGGGGTATCTGCCCAATGGTGCCCAGTGGTTCGCAACCAACGCCTCCAACAATGAGCAGGGCTACAGCAACGCCAAGATGGACTCCTTGATCGCGACCACCGAGAGCAGCTCAGCCCCGTCAGCGCTGCAGGCGTTCGATCTCTACTGCGCCCAGCAGCTGCCCAATCTCTTCGAGCCCAACTACTACTATCAGGTCTCCGTGATCAGCAACAAGCTCCACGGGGCGGTGCCCCAGGATCCTAACCTCAACCTCTATCCGCAGTACTGGACCGTGAGCTAGACCGCATTTTTCTCGCCCGCAACAGCCTCTCTGGCGCTCCTGCCGCGGCAGGAGCGCCCGGAGGGGCTGGCCGGGGCTGGCTGCCAGGGCACCAACCCGCCAAGGATGGTCGGGTGGGTTGGAGACTGCTCCCACCAGAGCCACTCCCGCATCCCCGGCCTCCGCGACGTGCGTCCCCCCGCAGGTGCGCACGTCACCGCGGCTACTGCCCGTGCAGGCCGTCCCGGCGGGTATGCTCTCACCTCAGCCGCCTGCCCGAACTGTCCCCCCACAAACGGGAAGGGGCGGCTGGGTTCGACAGCAGGGGAGAGCAGGAAGGGCGAATGGGCCTCTAGGGCAAGGGTTTTCGCGCCAGGGCCCGAGGAGGTGTGGTTACTAGCCTGAGCTTTTCAGCAAGGAGCTGACGGAGAGGGGGGCTCAGTTGCGGAGATGCCCTCCTGGTTGGGGAGAATGTGGGTGTTCAACACCACGTTTCCCACCTGGGAGGGCATCACCTTG
>Ga0182014_10005238_pt1 | contig 14505 bp, 12 predicted proteins | sample 612S2DmetaG_FD_120489 | JGI IMG/M metagenome (GOLD analysis project Ga0182014, IMG submission 120489) | Permafrost microbial communities from Stordalen Mire, Sweden - 612S2D metaG | ecosystem: Environmental > Terrestrial > Soil > Wetlands > Permafrost | place: Sweden: Stordalen | collected... | reverse complement strand
GCGCTGGCAAAGGCGTCGTCGATGCCGGTGCCGCCGCCGGGCTGGCCTTGCATGGCGCGGAACGTGCGGGTCGCGAAAAACCACTCGTGCAGCCGGGTTCCCGCGTGCCCGAACGGGGCGTCCCGGCTTTGCCCCTCGCCGGTGCCGAACCCATCCAGCGACACTGAGAAATTGTGCACCCGGACTTGCGGCACAGTGACCTCCTGACACGTTGCTTCACGGCGAACGGGACCATTGCCGCGTGCCGCCCCCAGTGAGGACGATCCGCCGGGCCCGAAGTCATCGCCAGTGCCTGGCCGCTGAGCCTCATGCGCTGCGGGTCACCGGCGCGGGCCACAATAGCCTGGCTGATCCCCCCCCAGACGATCATGCAGTACTACGCGACTTTGCCGGGGCCCTGGGAGGGCCGGTAGGCGGGATGGGTGTGTTCAGGAGTGCGCGGGCGGAGGCGGCGGGCCCGGCTGATCGGCCGGGCCGGCGAGGAATGCCCTGATCACCGCGGCGAGCTCAGGCGCTGCGAACGCGCCCCCATGGTCTCCGGGCACGCGGGCGAAGCGCCCGGCGGGCAGCAGCGCGGCCAGTTCGTCGGCGTCCGAGCGCTCGTCCCGGTCGCCGATCACGACGAGCGTCGGGGTCGCGATCCGGCGCAGGTCGTCCTCGGGCGTGGGGACGAGCGAGCCCAGCACGCACAGCAGTGCCCGGGGGTCGGCGCCGAGTTCCGCGGCCCAGTGCGCTATCTGGGCGCCGGCTGAGCCGGGAGGCAGGGCGATCCCGTCGGTGAGCGCGGTGAGCGCGCGGCGGTTCGCGCCGCCGCCCTGCGGGCCGGCGATCTTCGCGAGCCCCTGCCCGGCCACGACGGCGCGACCGGGCTCGGCGCCTCGCGCGAGCATGCGCACCACGATCCGGCCGCCGAGCGAGTAACCGCCGAGGTCGTACTCGCCGGCGCCGAGCCCGAGATGCCCGATGAGGGCGAGCGCGTCGTCGGCGAGCACGTCGGGCGGATAAGCGGGCAGATCGTGGGGTCCCGGGCTCTGTCCATGACCGCGGAAGTCGGGCAGGACGAGGCGGAATCCCGTCTCCGCGAGCGTGTCGCCAGGGCCATGGTCAAGCCAGTCCGATCCCATGCCCATGAAACCGTGCAGCAGGATCAGCGGCCGGCCCGACCCGGTCTCGCGGTATGCGAGTTGCACGCCGTCATGGCTGGGGAACTGGGGAACGTCCATAGTGTGCCCGATCCTAGACGAGGTGGCCTCCGCGCGCTCCGAGCGACCATCGAGCATGAACTTCTGCCTCCGGCCCTGGTACGGCGTCACGCACATGGCTGGACCGCCATCTCGGCGCAACTCGAATCCCGGCTCCGCTCTACCGAGAGCCGTAGCCCGGATCCTGGCTCTCGCCCACGGACCCCGACAGCCCCTCATTGATTGGTCACGCCGGTATTCGCGTGCCCTGACCAAGCGGGAGCCGGTCTGTGACGCTCGGCCCAGGGAGCGGATCGCGCTGCGTGCGGACAGGAGGAGGCCGTGATAGGAAGCCTTCGTGGAAGTTAGCCCTCCGGGGAGGAGCCGCCAGCGTGAGCGATCAACAGCCAGACATCAGTGACCTCCGGCGAAGCCTGGACGGGGTGGACAGCGGCATCGTCGGTCTCATCGCGCAGCGAGGCCGCCTCATCGCCGAGATAGGCCGCCTGAAAGAGCACGGCACGTCGGCGATCCAGGATGCTGACCGCGAGCGGCAGGTGCTCGCAGGCGTGGAAGCCGTGGCCGCAGATCTGGGCGTATCTGCCAGCCTGGTGCACAGGATCTTCCGCGAGCTGATCGGCGACTCGGTCGCCCAGCAGGCAAGGCACCTTGCTGGCGCGGCAACCGGTCGCCTGCGCGTGGCCTTTCAGGGCTCAGCGCACGCATACAGCGATGCGGCTGCGCGCAAGTACCTCGCCGCCCGGGGGGCAGAAGGCGACCTGGCGGGCTACGGCACATTCGGCCAGGCCGTCGGCGCGCTGCTGGCGGGCGAGGTAGATCTCGCCGTCCTCCCCATCGAGAACACCTCTGCCGGCAGCATCAACGAGGTCTATACCCTGCTGCGCGAGCACGACCTGTTTATCTCCGGTGAGGAAACCTGGAAGGTCGACCACTGCCTGGCCGCGGTACAAGACGTTCCGCTGAGCTCGCTGAGCCGGATCCTGTCTCATCCCCAGGGCCTGGAGCAGTGCGCGCAGTTCCTGCAGTCGCTGCCGCATGCCATCCCAGCGAGTTACCTCGACACCGCCGGGGCCGTGGCCGCGGTGGCCGCCATGGGCGATCCGAGCGTAGCTGCGATCGGCTCCGCCGAGGCCGCCCAGGCCCACGGCCTGGTGGTGCTCCGGCACGGCATCGCCGACTCCCAGGACAACTACACCCGCTTTGTGGTGCTATCGGCGGCGGCAACTCCGGTCGATGTGCGGATCGCCTGTAAGACGAGCCTGATCCTGATCACCCGGCACGAGGAGGGCGCGCTTCTGCGCTGCCTCGAGATCCTGTCGGGCAGCGGCCACTCGATGACCAAGCTTGAGTCGCGGCCTCGTCCCGGCAGGCCCTGGGAGTACCTGTTCTTCCTGGACTTCGAAGGAAACGCAGCCGAGCCGCGGACAGCTGCGGCGCTGGACGAACTCCGGCTGGCAGCGCAATACGTCAAGGTCCTCGGCAGTTATCCGGCCAAGGCGTTGCGCCATCCCGCCCATCCGGGCAGCCTGCCGGACGCTCCGGCGGCGGAGGCACCGGCGGACACGCTGGAGGCTGTCGCAGCCGACGGGGCAACCGCGGGGCACCGCTCCCGGCAGTACCGGCTTGTCGACCGCGCAAGCCGGGCAGCTGACACCCTGGTTCAGGTCGGAGACCTGCTTGTCGGCGGCAGCGGATTCGCGGTGATGGCGGGCCCCTGCTCGGTGGAGAACGCCGAGCAGATCGCCGCCACAGCGAAATTCGTCCGCGATCATGGTGCGCATGTCCTGCGTGGCGGCGTGTTCAAGCCCCGGACGTCGCCCTACGCCTTCCAGGGTCTCGGCTGGAAGGGGCTGGAACTGCTGGTAGCGGCCGGGCGTGAGATCGGGCTTCCCGTTGTCACCGAAGTGATGGCCGTGGAACAGGCGCAGCGGATGGCGAAGGATGCCGACATCCTTCAGGTCGGCGCGCGGAATATGCAGAATTTTGACCTGCTGCGCGAGGTCGGGAAGCTGGACCGGCCTGTGCTCCTCAAGCGGGGCCTGTCCAGCACGATCGAGGAATGGCTCGCGGCTGCCGAATATATCGTCGCGCAGGGCAATCAGCAGGTGATTCTGTGCGAGCGCGGCATCCGGACCTTCGAGAACGCCACTCGTAACACTCTCGACCTGTCCGCTGTCGCGGTTGTCCGGGAGCGATCGCACCTGCCCGTTATCGTCGACCCGAGCCATAGCACCGGGCAACGACGCTACGTCGCGCCGATGGCATGGGCCGCGCGCGCCGCCGGAGCTCATGGCCTGCTGATAGAAGTCCACCCGGCGCCGGAGAAGGCACTGTCCGATGCCGAGCAGAGCCTGTCATTCGGTGAGTTCGCCGCACTCATGAGCCAGCTGGCCGCCGTCCCTGGACCTAGCCGGGCGACCGTCAAAGCGCCGAATGCCAACTTGCCGTGACCAATGCCCGCAGCCGCCCGGCCTGAATATTTATGCACGCAGTCCTGCACGAACAATTCCCTCATCTGCCGAATAGCGGCGTTGCGTGCAGGTCCGTGGTCTGCAGCTGGATCAGCTCGGTCCGGGGTACTCCCTCGGTGAGCACCCGGATGATGGCGTGGTCCCGCACGTCCTCGAAGCGGCGGGCCCGGCCGCTGCCGGTGAGCTCGAGCAGGTCGTGGATGAATTCCTGGGCCAGCGTCGAGGGCCGTTTCTGCGCGGGGGCGTAGCGGTGCAGCGCCGTGGTCCACGGGTGCGGGTGCCCGCGGGTTTCTTCCAGCCAGGTGAACAGGTGCCGCAGGTTGCGCTGGCGGGTGTTGGTGCCGCCCTGGCCGGTCATCCACTCGTGCAGGGCGCGGGCCGCGTCAGCATAGGCGGCGATGGTGTCGGCCTGGAAGGGCCGGTGGTGCTTGTTGGTCCGGGACCGCAGCCAGGCGGTGAACTCGCTGATCTGCATCCGTTGCAGATCCGGCGCCGGGACCGACTCCCGCCGCAGGCCGGTGCCCGCGGTGAGGATTTCCGCCGTGGTGAGGCCGGGGCCCGCCGGGGTCATTCCGCCCAGCGTCGCGGCCCGCAGCGGGCTCTTGCGGGCTCTTGCGGGCCGGTGTGGCGGCTCGGGACTTGGTCAACGCCATGCCAGACTCCCTCTGTCCGTGGGGAGCTACAGAGACTTCCAAGCAGGAAAGCTATGTCTGTAGCACCGAGATGCTTGACCACAGCACCCCGGCCCCCGGAACAGCGGGCGGGCATTGACGCAGTTGAGGTACGGTTTGTGCGCGCCCGGCAGGACTCGAACCTGCGACCCGCTGCTTAGAAGGCAGCTGCTCTATCCGACTGAGCTACGGGCGCCCGGCACAACATTGTGCATGCCGAAGGTCACGTGTCGGCCACGGGCAGGTTCGCTATGCGTCGCGGTGCGGGGCCGCGCAATCCCCACCCGCCACAGTGGCTGGCCCGGCGTTCCGCACCGACGGGAAGCCTGGCCGGGGCACGGCCCGGACGCCAACAGCGTGCCCGGCAGCTTCCAGCATCTCACGCTCCCACGCGACGCCCAAACCCGCCGGAACGCGTCGCCTGAGCCCGCCGGGCCGCCCAGTCCAGCACCGGTATTGCGCGCCCGATATCCAGTCCCGGCAACCCCCGCTGACGCGGAGCACCCTCGGGGCGGAGCACTTATTCGGGCGCTACCTATCCGGGCTGGAGCACCCATCTGGCGTATCCGACGTCTAGCGCATGGCGACCGAAACTGTGTGCCAGGTAATTCGGTCAGGCAATTAGAATCCTTAAACGTCCTTATCCGCTCCCGGCCGCTTTAATGGTCATATGATTCCATTAACGCCGCCAGCAGCCGAAGTTGCCAATGTGATTCCTGTAATCAGTGCTGCCTGCAGTTACCCGCAATGAATGGCGGAGAGATTAACGTTGCCACCAGGGCCGGTACTAGCGACTTCGGGCAGTAACCGTTTATTGTCACATTCCATGACGTCTAGGAAAAATCCTCCGATTAGGGACTTCTGTGCCGGTCCTCAGGCCGGGACTGATGCGCCGGATGATGCATTAACGGGTCATGACGGCGCGGTCTGCGCTCCTGGCGGGCTCGTGTTCCCCGTCGCTGAGGTCCATCCCTGCCCGGCCGATGGCCAAGGTGACCCCGTTCGCCCAAGCTCCGTTCGCCTGGGCCCGGTCGGCCCGGGTTCTGGCGGCCCCGGAGGCTCCGATGGCGCTTATAGTTCCGGTGCCCCGGGCGGAGCAAGCGCAGCCTGGAACCAGATCCAGCCGGCCCGCGCCCGCATTGAGCTCGTCCGGTGCCTGGCGCAAGCGCTGCGGGAGCAGTCCAGCGACCTCGTGTACCGCAGCCGGGCACTTCAGGTCCGTAGTGCCGCGCTGCAGGAGCGCAGCCGGGCCCTGGGGGTCCAGCACACCTGGGAGCTCAACCGGAACCGCGGCATAGGCGGCATATCGTGCGCCCCGGCCGCTAGACCCGTCTCCGCCCCACCGCTCACCGTGACCGCCGCCCCACCGCTCACCGTGACCGCCCTCCCGGAAGCCGCGATAACCTCTGCCCCGCAGGCCACCACAGTCTCCACCCGGGGGACCGCGCTGGCCCCGTTCCCGTACCTCGCCGATGACCCCGAGGCTACCGAGATCCCCCTTGTCGGCGGCGACATGACCGACGGTGTCGTCCGCGTCGGCCGGACCGTCCGCCGCCCGGTAGGGCCGCACACCTCTGCGGTGCACGCCGTCCTGCGGCACCTGGAGGCCGTCGGCTTCGAGGGAGCCCCGCGGGTCCTCGGTATCGACGCGAGGAACCGCGAGGTGCTGACCTACCTGCCCGGCGTGGTGAGCCGGCGCCCGCTCCCGGGATTTGTCACCACCGAATCGACGCTGGCCTCCCTGGCCGAGCTGCAACTCCGCTATCACCGTGCTGTCACTGGCTTCGACCCGCCCTCCTGGGCGCGGTGGGACGGTGAGCTGACCCGGTTCGTCGACGGGCCGCCGGAGGTCATCTGCCACTGCGACGTGAACCTGGAGAACGTCATCTTCCGCCCGGGGCCGGACGGTCCCCAGCCCTACGCGTTCATCGACTTCGATCTGGCGCGCCCGGGGACACGACTGGTCGACATCATCCAGACGCTGCGCTACTGGGCTCCGATCGCCGATCCCGCCGACCGTGATCCGGCGCTGCGGGACGCCGACGCCGCAGGCCGCATCGTGGTCTTCTGTGAGGCGTACGGCCTATCCCGCACCGAACGCGACCGCCTCGTCCCGGTCGCCAGCCGGTGGCTGCGCCGGTCGCGGGCCACCATCGCCCAGCGGGCCAGGGTGCGCGGCGGGGCCTGGGCGCGCATGCTGGACGTTGGGGTGGGGGACCGTCTGCTGCGGGCCGCGAGATGGCTGGAGCGCAACGGGCCAGAGATCGAGACGCGCCTGCGCCGGTCCGAACGCCGTTCGCCCCGAGTGCCGTCCGCCCTGGACGCCGCGCGGCCCGGAGTGCCGTCCGCCCTGGACGCCGCGCCGCCCCGGGCGCCTGCGGGAGTTCGCTCACACTAACCACCGGGGAGCCGAGGCACGCCGCGGTGCTGTCGCCTAGGGTCGGTTGCTGTGACGTGCGAGGGACAGGCGCCAGGTGGTGTCCGGTGACGCGATGCCGCCGGCCACCTCTCCTGAGCCTCCTGAGCCTCCTGAGCCGCTCGTCCTGGGGGCGCCCGCCCCGGGAGCGCCCGCGCCGGGACTGGGCGCTGGCGGGTGGCCTGGCTGCGGGGGTGGCACTGGACGCACTGATAGGAGACCCGCGCCGGGGGCATCCGGTCGCCGCCTTCGGCCGCGCCGCCGCGTGGCTGGAGGCCCGCATCTACGCGGATGACCGGTTGCGCGGCTCGCTGTACGCCGGGGCCTGCGTGCTGGGCGCCGCCCTGCCGGCTGTGGCCGCGCACCGCCACACCCGTGACCGGCCGCTGCCCCGCGCTGCAGCCGTCGCGGCCACCGTCTGGGCGGTCACCGGTGCCCGTTCGCTTCGTCATGTTGCTGAACGGGCCGCCGTGACCCTCGATACGAACGATCTGGCTGCGGCCCGCGAGGTGCTCCCGGGGCTCTGCAGCCGCGACCCGGCCCACCTGGGAGCGAAGGACATCGCGCGCGCAGTGGTGGAGTCGGTGGCCGAGAACACCAGCGACGCGGCGGTCGCCCCGCTGGTCTGGGCCGCGGTCGCCGGGCTGCCCGGCCTGGCCGCCTACCGCGCGGTGAACACGCTGGACGCGATGGTGGGCTACCGGTCGCCGCGGTACGAGCGGTTCGGCTGGGCCGCCGCGCGCCTCGACGACGTGGCCAACTGGGCCCCGGCCCGCCTGACGGCAGCGCTCGCCGCGGCCTGCGCGCCCGCCGTCGGCGGAAGCCCCCGCGAATCGCTGCGCGCCGTCTTCCGCGATGGCGGCCACCATCCCAGCCCGAACGCGGGCCAGCCGGAGGCGGCCTTCGCCGGAGCCCTCGGCCTGCGGCTCGGCGGGGCCAGCAGCTACGACGGCGTCCCTGAGCGCCGGCCCGAACTCGGCGACGGCCGCCCGCCCGAGCCCCGCGACATCCGGCGCGCGGCGCGCCTGTCCCGCGCCGTCACGGTCGCCGCCACCGCCCTGGCCGTCCTCGCCGCCCTGGCCCCGGACCGGAGACTGGCCTCCCGTGCCTCCCTGGCCTCCCTGGCCTCCCGGGCCCCACGCCGGGGAGCTGCCCGGTGAAGGGCGCCCTCCTCGTCGCGGGGACCAACTCCGACGCCGGCAAGAGCGTGATCACGGCGGGGCTGTGCCGCTGGCTGGCCCGCCAGGGCCTGAAGGTCGCCCCGTTCAAGGCGCAGAACATGTCGCTCAACTCCTTCGTCACGCCGGGCGGCGCGGAGATCGGCCGGGCGCAGGTCATGCAGGCCGCCGCGGCCGGGGTCGAGCCGACCGCGGACATGAACCCGGTCCTGCTCAAGCCGGGCAGCGACCGGCGCAGCCAGGTCGTCGTCCTCGGCCATCCGAGAACCGAAACCGACGCGGTCTCCTACCGCTCCATGGCCAAGGACCTCCGGCAGGTCGCGCTGGCCAGCCTGGCCCGGCTCCGCGCTGAGTTCGACGTTGTGATCTGCGAAGGTGCCGGCAGCCCGGCGGAGATCAACCTGCGGGACACCGACGTCGCGAACATGGGGCTGGCCCGGGCCGCCGGGCTGCCCGTGATCGTCGTGGGCGATATCGACCGGGGCGGCGTGTTCGCGGCGCTGTACGGGACGCTCGCGCTCATGCCGCCCGCCGACCAGGAACTCGTCTCCGGTTTCGTCATCAACAAGTTCCGCGGCGCCCCCGAACTGCTGGACAGCGGGATCACCATGCTGGGGCGCCTCACCGGCCGGCCGCTGCTCGGCGTGCTGCCCTGGGCCGAGAACCTCTGGCTCGACGCGGAGGACTCGCTCGCGCTCTCCCGGCCGGCAGGCTCCGGTGGCCCGGTCGGCTCCGATGGCACGGCGGGGCCGGCCCTACGTCCGTTCGGGAATGATGTCCTGCGGATCAGCGTGGTCCGGCTCCCGCGGATCAGCAATTTCACCGATATCGACGCGCTCGCCGCCGAGCCGGGGGTGCTCATCCGGTTGGTCCGCGAGCCCGCGGAACTGGCCGACGCCGATCTGGTCGTGCTGCCCGGCTCCCGGGCGACCGTCGCGGACCTGGCCTGGCTGCGCGAGCGCGGGCTGGCCGCGGTGATCGCCGAGCGCGCGCGGGCGGCCCGGCCGGTGCTCGGTATCTGCGGGGGCTACCAGATGCTGGCCGAGCAGATTGAGGACCGGGTCGAATCGGGCGCGGGTGAGGTCGCCGGCCTGGGCCTGCTTCCGGCCCGCGTGGAGTTCGGCGCGGGCAAGCGCCTGGGACGGCCGGTGGGCCAGGCGCTCGGCGCCACGGTCGCCGGATACGAGATCCACCACGGTGTCGTCCGGGTCACCGGAGCGGGCAGCGAGCCGTTCCTGGACGGCTGCCGCGGCGGCCCCGGCGGCGCGGTGTGGGGCACAAGCTGGCACGGCACCATGGAAAACGACCAGTTCAGGCGGGCGTTCCTGGCGGAGGTGGCTCGCCTGGCGGGCCGCGATTTCACGCCCGCACCCGATACCGACTTCGCGGGGCTACGCGAGGCGCGGCTCGACGCGCTCGGCGACCTGGTCGCGGACCACCTCGACACCGCGGCGCTGGAGCGGCTGATCAGCGACGGCGCGCCGCCCGGTCTGCCCGTACTGCCGCCTGCGGGCCCGTGACCTTCAGCGCCTGAAATTTAACGTAACGGAAAGGGGCGGGAGATGGACGAACCTGGCGACACCTCCGCCGCGCCAGTCACCGGGGACCCAGTCACCGGGGACCCAGCCACCGGGGACCCAGCCTGGCTGGCGTCCCGGCCGGTGCTCATCTTCGACCTCGGCGGCGTCGTCCTGGACTGGAACCCTCGTTACCTATTCGCTCAGTTGATCCCCGATGAGGCGACTCGCGAATGGTTCCTGACCGAGGTGTGCAGCCCGTCCTGGAACCTGCAGATGGATGCCGGCAAGCCGTCCGCGGAAGCGGTCGCGGAACTGTCCGCGCGCTACCCCGGTCAGGCCGGGCTGATCAGCGCGTACTGGGAGCGCTGGATCGAAATGCTCGGCGGTCCCATCCCGGGCACCGGCGAGCTCGTCGCCGAATTGGCTGGATCGGGCCGTGAGCTGTACGCCATTTCCAATTTTTGCGGCGAGGTCTGGCCCGCCACAATGGCGGCCTTTCCGGTCCTGCACTGCTTTAAGGACATCGTCATTTCCAGCTTCGTTGGCGTGTGCAAGCCCGATCCGCAGATCTTCGCCCTCGCGCTGCGGAGGTTCGGTGTCACCGCGGAGGATTGCCTGTTCATCGACGACGCCGCGGCGAATGTGGAAGGCGCGAAAGCGGCCGGGATCGCGGCCGTCCAGTTCACCTCGGCCGCCGCGCTGCGCCGGCTGCTGGCGGCCGGAGAGCCGGCTTCCTGAGCCGCCCGCGCGGCTCCTGATCCGCCAGCGCGGCTTTCTGAGCCGACCGTCCGGCCCATGCGGCGGCGTAATCCGCTGTCCCCTAGCATGGGCGGCAGCGCTGCCGGGCTGAGCGGGGCACGGTGGCATGCGCGCTCACGTGGAAATCCTTCAGACCCCTGAGGTAGATCATGCCCGAGAAAGTCCTGTACACCGCCGAAGCCATCTCGACGGGCGACGGCCGCAACGGCCACGTCACATCCCCGGACGGCCGGATCGACCTCGATCTCGCCCTGCCGCCGGAGATGGGCGGCTCGGGGAACGGCGCCAACCCCGAAGAGCTGTTCGCCGCTGGGTACGCGGCCTGCTACCACAGTGCGCTGCGCGCGGTCGGCCGCCGGGCCGGCGCCGACGTGGATGGCTCCACGGTGACCGCGTACGTCGGCATCGGGCCCGAGGGAGACGCGTTCGACCTGATCGTCACGCTCGAGATCTACCTGCCGAACGCCGGTCCCGGGCAGGCCCGCGAGCTCGCCGACGCGGCCCACCAGGTCTGCCCGTACTCGCGGGCGACGCGGGGCAACATCAGCGTGGAGCTACGGCTCAGCGGCCCCGCCGCCACCACCGAACAGCCCGCCTGACCCCGGTGCACGGTGTCACCGGCGGCACAGTGTCTCCGGCGCACAGTGTCTCCGGCCTCCGGGACCGGCTGGCGGCGGCCCGGCTCTACCTGTGCACGGACGCCCGGGAGCGCCAGGGTGACCTGCCGGAGTTTCTGGACGCGGTGCTCGGCGCCGGGGTGGACATCGTCCAGCTCCGGCAGAAGGGCCTGGAGGCGGCGCAGGAACTCGCGTTCCTCGAAGTATTCCGGGAGAAGGCGGCCCGGCACGGTGCACTGTTCGCCGTCAACGACCGCGCCGACCTGGCCTACGCCGCCGGGGCCGACGTCCTGCATCTGGGCCAGGACGATCTCCCGGTCGCCGTGGCCCGATCGATCGTCGGCCCCGGGCCGCTGATCGGGCGTTCCTCGCACGCCGAGGCGGAGACGGCGGCGGAAGCCTCTGCCTCCGAGGTCGACTACTTCTGCACCGGCCCGGTCTGGCCGACTCCGACCAAACCCGGCCGTCCCGCGCCCGGCCTGCCGCTCGTTCGGTTCGCGGCTTCGCTGGATACCCGGCACCCGTGGTTCGCGATCGGAGGGATCACCTTGGACAACCTCGGCCAGGTGCTGGCGGCCGGCGCGCGCCGGGTGGTGGTGGTCCGTGCGCTCACCGACGCGCCGGATCCGGCCGCGGCGGCGGCTGCGTTCGCCGCCCGCCTGCGCGCACCGTAACGGCCATAGCCCAGATGGGTGTTCAGCGATTACCCTGGGGCCCATGCCTCCGAGCCCGCGCCGCTCCACCGCACCCACTAGATTTGCTGGGCCCACTCGGTTCACTGGGCCCACCGGGTCGGCTGCCGCTCCGGTCCGCCCGCCCGGCCCGGCCCGGCACGCCGCCGCCATCCGGGACCTGATCGCGGCGGGCGGCGAGTCGTTCTCGTTCGAGTTCATGCCGCCGAAGACCGACGCCGAGGAGCTTCAGCTCTGGAAGGCGATCCGGCAGCTCGAGCCGCTGCGGCCGACGTTCGTCTCGGTGACCTACGGTGCGGGCGGCTCGACCCGCGACCGCACGGTCCGCGTGACCGGCCGGATCGCCGAGGAGACCACACTGACCCCGGTCGGGCACCTGACCGCCGTGAACCACTCGGTCGCCGAGCTCCGGCACGTCATCGGCTCCTATGCGGCGGTCGGCGTGCGCAACCTGCTGGCCCTGCGCGGCGACCCGCCCGGCGACCCGAACGCGGAGTGGACGGCGCACGCCGACGGCCTGTCCTACGCCGAAGAACTGGTCCGCCTGATCCGGTCCGCGGGCGATTTCTGCGTCGGCGTCGCCGCCTTCCCCGAGAAGCACCCGCGCTCACCCGACCTCGACTCCGACGTCGAGTACTTCGTCCGCAAGTGCCGGGCCGGGGCGGACTTCGCCGTCACGCAGATGTTCTTCTATCCCGAGGACTACCTGCGGCTGCGCGACCGGGTGGCCGCCCGCGGCTGCCCCGTGCCGATCATCCCCGGCATCATGCCGGTCACCAGTGTGCGGGTCATCGACCGCGCGATCGAGCTGGGCGGCACCCGGATTCCGCCGGAGCTGTCCGAGCGGCTGCACGCCGTCTCCGGTGACCGGGCGGCCGTCCGCGAGATCGGCGTGGATTACGCGGCGTCAATGTGCGAGCGCCTGCTCGCCGAGGGCGTCCCCGGGCTGCACTTCTACACCCTGAACTGGTCCCGGGCCACGCGTGAGATCTACCAGCGGCTCGACCTGGCCGAGCGTACGGCCCGGATGCGGGCGTCCGGACGGGAGCGCCGGGAGAGTCAGGAGCGCCGGGAGAGTCAGGAGCGAACGTCGCGCAGCGGCAGCGCGGCGCCCATCACCGCGTAAGGCGGATCCCCGCCGGAGAACCGGAACGCCGTCAGCAGGTCCACGAACCCCGCACTGCGGTAGAGATGCCGCGCGGGTGATTCGGAGTCGTGCGTGGACAGCAGGGCGCTCGGCTCGTCCAGGTCGGCGGTCAGCCGGTACAGCAGGCTGCGCCCGAGTCCCTGGTGCTGATAGGCCGGCGTCACGTGCAGCTCAGCCACCTCGAACGAGTCGGACAGCCAATGGCCGGCCTCGGCCGCCCCGGCCGAGCTGGACAGCGCGTAGTTCACCATGTCGTGCCACCACTGGCCGCTCTCCCCGTGGAAGCCGTAGCTGAAGGCGACCGGCTCACCGTCGCCGTCGAGGACGGCCAGAGCGCGGAAACCGGGGTTGGTGGCGTGCCGCGCCATGATCGACCGACGGCCCGCCAGCTGTGAGGCCGCCGGGTTCATGGCCGCCGTGTACACGGCCAGCATCTTGTCGATGGCCATGACGAAACGCGCGGCGCCCAGTTCCGTCAGCGTCGTTGCGGGACTCATCTGCTGAGCTTACGGGACGCCCCCGCCCCTGCCGAGCCAAGCCGCCCCGCCCCCGCCCGGCGAGTGGCCGGTGTGTCGGCGAAGTACCACCGCGCGGGCGCGGAGCGCATGCGGGGGGTCCGGGGGGTCGCCCCCCGGGCTAACGCTGCCCGCCCCTGCCCGCACTGGCGGTCCCTTCCGCGCAACCTGGCTCTTACCTATAGTCAATAAAACCTATCTAAATTATTGACAATAGGATGGCCGTAGTGTTTTGCTCGCGATGACGGTCAGGCGCGCCCGCCGGACGGGCCGCGCGACCCGCAGGAGGGAGCCTCATGTCCACCAATGCCCCGGCCATCGACATTCGGCGTATCGCGGGCCATATCGGCGCGGAGATCACCGGCGTGCGTATCGCGCCCGATCTTCCCGGCGATGTGTTCAGCACCATCAGGCACGCACTCCTTGAGCACAAGGTGATCTTCATCCGCGGCCAGGACCACCTGACCGATGCGGAGCAGGCAGGCTTCGGCCGCCTGTTTGGTGACCTGACCGCGGCGCACCCCACCGTGCCGGGCATCGAGCAGGAGCCGCACGTCCTCGAGCTGGACGCGCAGGCCGGCGGGGGCAAGGCCAACGCCTGGCACACTGACGTCACGTTCGTCGACCGCCCGCCTGCGGTTTCCATCCTGCGGGCCGTGACGCTCCCTCCCTACGGCGGCGACACCTGCTGGGCGAACACCGCGGCCGCCTACCGGAGCCTGTCCCCGGAAGTTCGGACCCTGGCCGAGAGCCTGCGGGCGCTGCACACGAACGAATACGACTACGCGGAGCAGTCCGGCGGGGGAGTGGGCCCCAGGTCAGCCCGGGACGAACGGCATCACCGCGAGGTCTTCCTGTCCACGATCTTCCAGACCGAGCATCCCGTGGTCCGCATCCACCCCGAGACGGGGGAGCGCACGCTACTGCTCGGCCAGTTCGTCAAGCGCATCCTGGGCGTGTCCGCGTCGGACTCCCGCTACCTGTTCGAACTGTTCCAGCGGCACGTCATCCGGCTGGAGAACACCATCCGCTGGCGCTGGGCCCCAGGCGACCTCGCCATCTGGGACAACCGCGCGACCCAGCACTACGCCATCGACGACTACGGCGACCTGCCCCGCCGGATGCACCGCATCACGGTCGCGGGCGATGTCCCCGTCGGCACCGACAACCGCCCCAGCGCCGCCCTCCTAGGCGAATCCACCCCCTACGTCACCGCCTGACCGCCCCCTCCGCGCACAGGCTCCCCGCGTGCGGGCCCGCCGCCCCGAATCCCGCCCGGCGGGGTCAGCTTTCATGATCGACGCCGGTTTTCCGCAG
>Ga0182014_10005236_pt1 | contig 14511 bp, 8 predicted proteins | sample 612S2DmetaG_FD_120489 | JGI IMG/M metagenome (GOLD analysis project Ga0182014, IMG submission 120489) | Permafrost microbial communities from Stordalen Mire, Sweden - 612S2D metaG | ecosystem: Environmental > Terrestrial > Soil > Wetlands > Permafrost | place: Sweden: Stordalen | collected... | reverse complement strand
CGAAGAACGGCATCATCTCACCGCTGAAGCGCTCGACGCGAAACAGCACGGCGAGGATCAGCACCCCTACGACGCAGCCGGCCAGCACCAGTAGGCGCAGCCGCCAACCATAGCCGCTCCAGCGCAAGAACCAAACCGTCAAGGTTGTCACGGAAACCAGCGCCAGGACACACGTGGCGATATTGGCCAGGCCATGATCCCCGAGGACTTCCGTGCCTTGCACAATCGCCCCCAGCAGGACGATCACCACCAGTACGATGGCGACCCATTTTCCCGGTCGGCGCGATTTGCCGCGACGACCGGGGGCATTGGAAGGGGGCGACAGTTGGTCTGATCCGTCAGTGCTCATTACAATAACCTCTCAAAAATCCCCGCATAGAACCCGAACAAAAAACACGCCCTGTCGTCCGGCAGGATCGGATGGGGCGCGTCTCCCGACCGATTCCCCCAAGTTTATCGGTTGCCGGGACCGCGACAAGGGAGCACCGCCCTTCTCCCTTGTCGAATTTTGCTCGAAACTGTCTCGCCGGAGGGGATTTGAGCAACCTCCGGGACTTGTGGGACGTGGCGAAGCTTCGTGGAACCGAGCCCCTAATAGTTCGACATATCAAAAGTGTGTGGTCTATTGCTCGTCAGGAAAATAATATCGTTGGAGAATAGCCGGGAGCTAACAGCTCCCGGAGAGAAGTCCCAAAATCCGCGCACATTCCGGGGGCTGTTAGCCCCCGGCTATTGCGACACGGCTTTTCTGAGCGTCAATAAACCACAGTCAGCCCGACAACTATCCTGTGTCGCATATATTGCGTCGCACTACTCGTGAATCCCGCGAACCCTCTCGCCGCCGATCATTTCTTGACCTCGCCCGGCGTCGGTTCGTTGCGGCCTCGCGCCTCCGTTTCCAACACTACCTCGTGGACCTGGCATTCCGTGCCCTGGATCTTCACGTAAACGGGCGACGGGGCCTTGCCGGGACCAGCGAGATATTTGTCGAGGGTTACGGTTTGCCACGATGGCCAGCACGCGCCCGAGCGTTCCGGCACGTACTGTTTATCGTCCTTGGAGAGCAGCAGCTTCCAGGGCTTGCCGCCGTTGGCCCCCACGTTGATCCGCAGTCGCGCCGACCGGGCGTCGCCGAGGTCGAAGCGGTAGCCGAACTCGTTGCCGAAACGGAGGGAATCGCCGCCGCCGGCCTTTTCCGACTTGTAGAGATACGACCGCTCGATCCAACTATTGGCGGTAAACTCGATCGCCTTCGAACCGACGAGTCGGACCGGCAGATCGATCGGCGGTAGCGGCTCCTGGCCGGCCAACCCGCGAATGCGAAGCGTGGCAAGTTGCCAGGCAAGCCCTTTGCCGGCAGGAATCGCCGTATGCCAGACAACCGTTCGAGCGCTATTGCGATCGCTCTGGAACGGAACCTGGCCGGTTGCCAACACGCGGTTGTCGTGCGTCAATTTTAAATCGAGTCTCCCGTGGACCGTCTGCTTTCCGTCGTTGTGTAGGTGCAGGGGCAATTCGTTGTCGGCGCCCAACGCAAAGTACGGCCGGACGGTCGTCGGCGGCGGAAGCACCGAGACCCAGACGTCGGGAAGTCGCTGCCTGGCGGCCGGTGGAGCGGCTACAGGTCGAGGACTCGGGTTGCCATCGAGTTCGCTCATCTTCAGTCCGGTAATGAACATCGGGGCGTGGCTCGCGTCGATCGTCGCCTTGGCCCCGGTGGGAATCACCTCGACCACTTGGTTGGCCGTCGTGCGGAGCGAGAGCTTCGGGGCCGAAGTCTTGAGCTCGATCGGGGTTTTTCCGTCTGGCGAAGGGTTCCAGAGCACGAGCACAGGTTGGCCAGCCCGGTCGAAGACGTGGCCCCGCACGTTCGCCGGCGTTTTCCATGGTCCGAGATAGCGCGCCGCGGCCAATTCCGTGGTCAGCGCTTGATAGGCCCGAAAGGCGGGCTTCGGCTTGCCGTCGACATCCATGAGGCCAAAGCCCGGTCCACCCCAATCCTTTACGCAGAACCAGAACGCCTTTTCCACCTTCAGCCGCTCGCGGACCGAAAGGAAGTTCACCATGGCTTGGAGCAACAGATCGGCCTGCTCCTGCGGCGAGACGCCCTCGGTCACGCTCCAACCGAATTCCGTGGCCCAGATCTCCTTGTGCCTGTCGCCGTGGCGGTCCATCAGTTGCCGGCAGGCTTCGAGCTTGTCGATCATGAAGCCGTCGTTCAGTTGTTTACCCCATTGGTAAGGGTGGACCGCCATGACATCGAAATACGGTCCGCAGCCAAACTCGTAAAGCCGTTCGAGGAAGGGAATGTCCACGCCGGCGCAGCCCATGGCGACGCGGCATTCCGGGTCGGCCTGCCTGGCGGCGACGGCCGCGGCTTTGACCATCTCGGCATACTCGGCAATGCTGCCGCGGAAGAAATCGATGTTCGGTTCGTTCCAGACTTCCCACACTTTGACCCGGTGCCTGTAACGCGTCACACATTGGCGAACGAACCGGCTGAACAGAGCCACGTCGCGGGGCGGGCAAAACTGGAAATCATGATCCTCCGGCGCCCGCGAGGCCCATTTGGGCGTGTAACCGAAGATCGGCAACATGCTGAGCTGCATGGGATCGTCCAGACGCTCGAGTTCGCGGTCGGCGGCCGTCCAATCCCAAGTGCCGGGTGTCTTTTCGATTTCCGGCCAGTTTACCAGCGACGTGGCCCCCGCCCCGCCCCGGCACCACTTGATGCCCGCCTCTTGAACCCCCGGCCAAGGTCCGCAGACGCCAAACGGACTTTCGGCCGCCGCTTCCCATGGTCCGGCTAGCGAAGTCGCGGCACAGGCCACGAGGACCGCCGCGCCGATCAGGGCACGGCCTGCTTCAACGACGGCGGACAATGTCAGCGCAACGGAGCGGGGTATTGGCATAGGACACATCCGTTGGCAAGGACTCGGCGGGCGGGAAATTAAAGTTGGCGAGACTATGAACATCTACTGTGCCGGCGGCCCGAACAGCAGGCCCATCAGGTCGCGCGTGCCCCAGGCGGTCGGACTGGCGAGCACTTCGCCGGCGGCGTAACCGGCGGCCGCTCCCTGCTGAATCGCAAAGGCGCGAAAATGGTCGACGTGGCGGGCCTTCGCCGGCGGGAACTGACTGGCGTAACAAGCGATCGCCGCCAGCTTCGTCTCCAAGGTGTCGCCGATGTCGACGACCATCATTCCGCGATCGGCCGGCGAGAGCACGTGGAACGCCAAAAAGCATTCCAACCAGCGCGGAACGACGTGCGGCGGCAGACCGTCGAAATGCTCCTCCCACTTCGACAGCTTCGAGTAGAATATAGCCGCTTCGATGATCAGCGCTGCTTGGTAGTGATCGGGCGAGGCCGTGGGCGTCTTGCCGCCCAGCCCGAGCACCAGCCGCGGCCGATGCTTGCGGAATTCCTTGGCCAGGGCGACGCGGGCCTCGAAGCTGTCGAACAGCCGGCGGTTGGGCATTTCGAGCGTCACTCGCCGCGAGACGCCGAGCGTGGCGGCCGCACGTTGCGCTTCGGCCAGGCGGACCGCCGGACCCGCTGAGCCGGGCGTCGGCTCGCCGTCGGTCAGGTCGATAATGCCCACGCGATATCCCTGCTTGGCCAGCTTGGCCAGGGTGCCGCCGCAGGCGATTTCTATGTCATCGGGATGGGCGCCCACGGCCAGAACGTCGAGTTGCGGGTAATCCATGCTTGTTATTTCGGTTTGAGCACCGCCAGCAGAAACACCGGGTTGAGGGCCTCGAAGCGCAGGCGTTCCATCTGGCAATTGCCGCGGGCGAGGTTCAGCATCCAAACTTTCACGTTCGGGCAGCGGGCCTGGAGCACTTGGTGCGTTTCCGCCAGGTTATTGATGCTGCCCATGGTGGCCACCAGCCGGCCGCCTGCGCGCAGCCGCCCGTAGGCGTCCTCCACCAGCCGGCTGATGCCCCGGCCGCTGCCGCCGACGAACACGGCGTCGGGAATGGGCAGGTCCCGCCAGGCCTCCGGGGCATGGCCGAGCACGGGCACCAGGTTGGCAACGCCAAACCGTTGGGCGTTCTCCAGGATGAGCCGATGCTCCTCCACGTCCATTTCCACGGCGTAGACCGTGCCTTCGCGGGCGATCTGCGCGGCCTCGATGGCCACCGAGCCGCTGCCGGCGCCGATATCCCACACGATGCTGGCCGGGCCGAGATCCATCTCCGCCAGGGCGACGGCCCGAATCTCCGCCGGCGTAAGCAATCCCCGTTGCGGTTTCGATTGCAGGAAGGCCTCGTCGGGATTGCCGAACAGCCGGCGGCCGATCGCCTCGCGCGGCCGGTCGGGCACGTTCGCCTTCCGCACCAGGATCATGACGTTCAGCGGGGCGAAGGCCTGATCGGCCAACTCGTGCAACTCGCCCTGGGTGACGCGCTCGTCGGGCGAACCCAGATTTTCGCAAACATAGCCGGTGAAGTAGTCCAGGCCGCGGTCGAGCATCGTCCGGGCGACAAGCGCCGGCGGACAGGTCTCGGTCGTGAACAGCCCCACCTTCTCCGCTCCGCGAATCCGCTCCAACACCGTCGGCAGGTCGTGATCGGCCAGATCCGTCAAGAGGGCGTCCTCCCAACTCTCCTTCACCCGGGCGAAGGCCAGTTGCATGCTGCTGACGTGTGGCACGACCTCGAAACGGTCTTTGCCGAGCTTGTCGCAAAGATAGCGGGCCACGCCGTAAAAGAGCGGATCGCCGGAGGCCAGCACCACCACCCGCTGGCCGGAGACCGCGGCGATGCGCTCGACCGCCGCGTCGAGATCGCCGCCCACCGGGAGCCGCTCGGCCTTGGTGGCCGGCAGTGAGGCGAGCGTGTGCTCATCGCCCACCAGGAGTTGGGCGTCTTGGATCAATTCTCGAGCGGCGGTCGTCAGCCCGTCCAGGCCGTTCTCGCCAATGCCGACAATGTGGATTTTTTGGCTGGTAGACAAAGGAAATCGCCCTTTCCGAAGGCTCGACACAAGAGTGTTCATGGCCGACGTGATTTTAGAATCCCAGTCGCCGACAAGCAAGCAGTGCGGCTGTGCTACACGGAATCATCACGCCCTCTATCAAACCAGCTAGACAGAACGCTGGGCACCCATCGTCACTACGCTCTTAGGACAACCCCGCGTGGGTACCAGATGTGCAGATGGTGAAGGTGGGCAAGACGCGGAGAGTTTCTTGGTAGTTACGGTTCTAACGATTTTCTCGATTGTGCCGCTTATTCTGACGATAACGATTCGTGAGGGTCTTTATGGGACATCTACAGTAGGGGAGAAATCGTGAAACGGATCATACTGCTTGGTCTGGTGGGGGGGCTACTGGCCGTCAACAGCGGTTGCGGCTTGTTCCAGGCAATTTTCTGCTATCGTCCTTGCATGTCCCGCGGCGACTGCGGGCCGGGCGGCTGTGGCGAATGTTGCGACAACACCTGTGCGCCGGCCTGTGCGCCGGCCTGTGGGCCGGCACGCTGCCCGGCTCGACCGCTGGCTTGTGCGTCTCGCTGTACGCAGAGCTGCAGCGACTGCGACACGTGTTGCGAGACGCCGTGCGGTCGACCATGCCGCGCACCGTGCGGAAGCTGCAGTTCATGCTGCACTACATGCGGCGATTCATGTACGGACTCGTGCGGCGATGGGGGCTGCGGCCATTGCTGGCATCGGGGACCTCTCAGTTGCATATTCGCCCTGTTCACGCCGGCCTACTGGTGCGGCCGGGGTTGCGGCGAACGATATTGGGGTGATTTTTACAGCGACGCACCCGATTGTTGGGACCCGTGCGATTGCCACGGCAACTACACGGGCGGATGCCATAGTGCCGGTGGCGGATGCCGCACGTGTGGGGGCGGCTCCACGGACGAGGGCGCTTCCATGCCGGGAGAGAAAGTCCTCTCCCAGACGGATCAGGCCGTTGGCCCGACACCGAGACCCGCCACGCAGCCCCATAAGGCGATGAAACCACAACCGGAACAGTAGATCCTGGCGACAACGCGTCGATCACAAGCACAGCCCAAGCCTACGGGTTCCAACCCGTGGGCTTTTTGTGCATATGTCCCCTCCTACCACGTCGCTATCGATTTTGGCAGTTGACCGTCTGGCAGTGTTATAGCGTTTAGCGGCCGACAGCACACAGGGACGGGAACCTGTGTGCAAATAGCACACGCCTGCACTGTGGCATGGTCAACTCCCGCTGGTTAGGGGCCTTTGGTAGCAAGAAGAAAAACTGTGCGGATTTTTCGCCTATCCATTCCGCCCTTTGCCGGGGTTGCGGGGCCGAGGGGCAGCGGCGTGCCACCACTCCATAAGGTAGTTTTCATTGGCGACGGATCGTCTGCAAACGCCATCCTGTTGGGAATGCGATATTGATGATGCCTTGTCAAGGCAATGTTCATGCCGCTCGGCCTGCGCCGGGCGACGCAACGATACGCGGCGGTGGGCAGGCAAGCGGGTGGAAGCGAGCCTGGTGGAGACAATATTTCCCCGCTTTACTGGTCCTCCTGCTAGGGATCGGCATTTCCGTCGCAGCCTTCCGTGCCGTCCGCAATGCGGAATGGCAGAGTGTTCAGAGGGACTTCGACCACGCGGCAAGCGACCGCGCGGCTGTCATCACCAAAGCCATCGACGACAACTGGTTGGCGCTGGAATCGACCCGTAGCTATTATGCCGCCGATCACGAGGGCGTGCGGCGGGACGAATTCCACACCTTCGTTCAGCCGTTCTTTTCTCACATGGTTGGCCTGCAGGCGTTAGAATGGGCTCCCTGCGTGCCCGACAGTCGCCGCGCAGAATTCGAGGACGCCGTGCGGCGGGAAGGGTTCCAGGACTTCGAGATTACGGAGCAAGACCCGCGCGGGCGCCTGGTGCGGGCTGCGCGGCGCGATCGATACTTTCCCGTCTGCTACGTCGAACCGTTTGGCAAGAACGAACGGCTCCTGGGTTATGACCTGGCTTCGGATTCCCGGCGGCGGGCGGCGTTGGAACGCGCGCGGCAACTTCATACGATCATTGCCACCACGCCGCTGAATCCCGTGCAGGCCGCCGATCGGCGTTTTGTATTTCTCGTGGTGCTGCCGGTTTATGGCAGCCGCGAGCCAACAACGACCGGCATCCAGCCCGCGCCGCAATTTCGGGGATTTGTGCTGGGGGTTTTCCACCCGGACACGATGATCGAAGACGCCTTGAAGCCCTTGAAACCGATAGGGATCGATGTCGACGTATGTCACTCCCCCGTTCCGTCCAGCCGATACCTGGCTTACCACCACCGTTCCCGCACCCTGCGTGGCCCCGACACGGCAGCCAGCGCCGAGGAGATCGACCGCCCGCAAGGCATCTTTTCGGTGGCCAGTTTGGCGGTCGGCCAACAGCCGTGGTCGCTGCTGATGAAACCGACTCCGGAGTTTATTGCCGGGCGCACCACCTGGCGACCGTGGCACGTGTTGGGGGGAGGAATCATCTTTACGATGTTGCTGGCTGCTTACATCCTCGCCATCACCGACCAAACCGAACAGATTGCGCGGCTCGTTAAAGAGCGGACGGCACGCCTGCAGGAGAGCGAGCAGCGGCTGCACAAGATGGCCGATTCGGCCCACGACGCCATCATCATGATCGACCCCGCCGGTTGCGTTTCCTTTTGGAATGCCGCCGCCACGCGAATGTTCGGCTATGCGGCCGCCGAAATGCTGGGGCAAGACGCGCACGCCATGCTGGTGCCGCCGCGCTACCGCGATCAGTACGCCCGCAGATTATCGCACTTCCGCGCCACCGGCATGACATCGGTGTTCGGCCAGACGATGGAACTCGAAGGCCTTCGCCGCGATGGCACGGAGTTTCCGCTGGAACTGTCGCTCTCCGCCGTACCGATCGATGGTCAACCGCACGCCATCGCCGTGGTGCGCGACATCAGCGAACGCCGGGCCACCGAAAAGGCGCTCCGGGAGAAGGAGGAAAAACTTCGCACCCTCACCGCCAATATCCCCGGCGCGGTGTACCAGTTTTTCGCTCGGCCCAACGGAGAGATGGGGCTATACTATGTCGACGGCCGGTTCCGGGAGTTGTTTGGCATGGTGGGAGTAACCGACCAACTGCTTGAGCGTTTCATCGACGGCGTGCATCCCCAAGACCGGCAGCGATTCCTCGATTCCGTTGAGACGGTGGTGAAGGAACCCGGGCCCTGGGATTTCGAGGGGCGGTTCGTGACGCCCTCCGGCGAGACATTTTGGTTCCGCGCCGAGTCGACGCCAATCCAACGGGAGAATGAAGTCGTCTTTAACGGAATGTTGATCAACATCACCGACCGCAAGCGGGCGGAGGAGGAACTCCGCGGCTATGCGGCCGCCCTGGAGTCGGCCAACAAGGCCCTGGAGAAAGCCAATCGCGTGGCGGAATCGGCGACCCGCGTCAAGAGCGAATTCCTGGCCAACATGAGCCACGAAATCCGCACGCCCATGACCGCCATCCTCGGCTTCGCCGACATCCTCCGCGACAACGTCTACGACCCGATATGCATCGAAGCCGTCGAGACCGTCCAGCGGAACGGTCATTATTTGCTCGACATCATCAACAACATTTTGGACCTCTCCAAGATCGAGGCTGGCAGGCTACAGTTGGAAACGCGCGCCTGCTCGCCCGTCGGCATCGTGGCCGACGTCGCCTCCTTGATGCGGGTACGCGCCGAGACGGCTGGGCTGACCCTAGCGACCGAATTTTCCGGCCCAATTCCCGAGACCATTCAAACCGATCCCACCCGTCTGCAGCAAATCCTCATCAACTTGGTAGGCAATGCCATCAAGTTTACCGAAACCGGCGGCGTGCGGATCGTGACTCGTTTATGCCGGGAACCGGGGCCGACGCCGCTGCTGCAGATCGACGTCATCGATACCGGCATCGGCATGAGCGGAGAAGAAACGGTCCGCCTCTTCCAGCCCTTCACCCAGGCCGACACGTCCACGAGCCGCCGCTTCGGCGGCACCGGTCTCGGGCTGACCATCAGCAAACGCCTGGCGGAAATCCTCGGCGGCACCCTCCGCGTTGAGAGCCTGCCCGGTGTAGGCACGACGTTCACGATGACCATTGACGCCGGGCCTCTCGATGATGCGCACATGCTCGACAATCCGACCGAAGCCGTGGTGCAGGACAAACCCTCACAAAAATGCTGCGGCCAGCACATGCCTACGCTCAACCATCACGTGCTCCTGGTGGAAGACGGCCCTGACAATCAACGGCTGATCGCGTTCCTGCTGGAAAAAGCGGGCGCTCGAGTCACGGTCGTAGAGAATGGACAAGCGGCCATCGAGAAGATCGTTGCCGTCGCGGGCTCGGTGGACGGAACCCAGAAACGGCTTTTCGAGCCCTTCGACGTCGTCTTGATGGACATGCAGATGCCGGTGCTGGACGGCTACGAGGCAACGCGGCAACTGCGGGCGCTGGGCTACACCAGCCCTATCGTCGCCCTGACGGCCAACGCGATGAGCCAAGATCGCCAGCAATGCCTCGATGCCGGCTGCGACGACTACCTGGCGAAGCCGATCAAGCAACGCACGCTATTGGAAATGGTGGCCCGATACCCATCCCGCTCCGTCACTTCGGGTCACGCCCAGCCTTCGGCGGCCAGTGTGTCGGGCAATTCGACGGAATAGGCTTCGTGAGCCGTGCTTTGATGTGCCACGCCGAAGAGCGTCATGCCGCCACGCGTTGCGGTTCCAACTCTTCCAACAGGTTCACCGTCAGCAACATGTTGCCCTGGGCATCGTAAAACTGCACGATGCCGATCTCCACCAACCACATGGCCATGTAGCCGTCGACCTTGTAAGTCCGCGCCGCGTACCGGCCATCGTCCACTAGAATCATCTCGTCCAAATCGTGTGGGCTAAAGACCTCCACGTCGAAGCTCTGAAACGTCCGCAACACCAGTTCCCGCACTTCCCGCGGCAGAGGATCCGTCCGCATCTCGCTACCTCCTGTTGCCCGCCTTGGAATTCGACCAATCGAGGGAGGGATAGTATCGCTGCCGATGATCCAAATCAAGGTGAGCAGGCCCAAGAATCGGGGCGTGGGGGGCACGATCGTTCGACCTGGCCCCCCGAGCTATGCCAGTCTGCGCCCTTTAACCAGCTTGACCTCGCTGCCCCTTCCGCCGTTTCCGGCAGCGATCATCGGTGCGGCGGCGGCCTGCGTCCCATGTCCATCTCCTCGCCGAAGTAGTATTTGCGGGCTTCGGGATTGGCCAAGACTACGTCGGGCGGGCCATGGCACAGGACTTTGCCGGCGCGGATGACGTAGCTGCGGTCGGTGATTTGCAGCGTCTCGCGCACCTGGTGGTCGGTAATCAGAATGGCGATCCCCTCGGAACGCAAGCGACGGATGATCTTCTGAATACTGGCGATGGTCACCGGGTCGATGCCCGTAAACGGCTCGTCCAACAGGATGATCTTCGGATTGGAGACCAGGCAACGCGCGATTTCCAACCGCCGCCGTTCGCCACCGGAGAGCGACATCGCCAAAGATTTTCGCAGCCGGGCGATGTCGAACTGATCGAGCAGTTCTTTGCAGCGGCGGCGGCGGGTCTTGCGATCGAACCCCAACAACTCCATGACGCCGAGCAGATTTTGCTCCACGGTGAGCTTGCGGAAGACGCTGGATTCCTGGGCCAGGTAGCCCATGCCGCCTTCGCGCGCCCGGCGATACATGGGCCACTCGGTAATCTCGACGCCATCCAGCCGCACCTTGCCCACGTTGGGCACGATCATCCCGCACGTCATGCGGAAACTGGTGGTCTTCCCCGCCCCGTTCGGCCCCAAGAGGCCCACGATCTCGCCGCTATCAACGCGGAAGTCGACTCCGTCGACCACCCGCCGCGTACCGTAGATCTTGACCAATCCTTTGGCTTCGAGCATCGGAGAGGGAGGGGGGATTAGGGACTAGGGACTAGGGATTAGGGGTGGGGGGGCTCACCACCCGGACAACCCGCTTGCGGTTTCGCCATTGCGTCGCTCTTCGCGCTTCCTCGTTCATCGGACAAACCCCATTCGGGCAAAATTGGGGAACAACGGGAAGGGAATGTTGACGTAGGGAATTTTGTTCCACGAATGGGGCCAGTAGATGAACAAGGCCTTGCCGATCAGCAACTCGCGGGGGACCCAGTAATTGTCCGACCCCCACAGCCGACCGTCCTTGCTGCGGGCGCTGTTGTCGCCGAGGACGAAGAATTGGTCCGCTTTCAGCGGAAAATCGGCAGAGTGATCGGCACGGTTCTTCAATTGTGCCTCGTCGGCCATCACGCTGGACGAGGATCGCGTATCATCGCCGCCGAACGCTGGTTGCTCCGCCGCCGACATGTCGCCGATGTAATAGATATCGCGGAAGATGGCCAGATGACTGAGCCGGGCCTTCGCGCCGACGGAACCGATCGCCACGGGCGCGAGGTCCTCCATCTCCGGCAGGGTATTGCCCAGATCGTCGTATGCCGTCGATGCGTTGAACGACACCACGCTGCCGTCGACCCACAGCCGCATCTCATTGTCGCAGTTGGAAAAGCGGATTTCGTGCCGGCCCGGTCCGCGAACGCTGGTGACCGCCCCGGGTTGGAACTGCTGCATGTCGCGGCCGCTGATCGAGAGGGTCGCTTGGCCCGTGGCCACGTCAAGGCGGCACCGGAATTGCCGTCCGCCTTTGCGTAATTCGAAGCGCAGCTCGCCCTTCTCGCTTTCCACGTCCGCCGTGCAGCGCAGCGCCAGGTCGCCCACCCAATACTGGCCGAGGCTATCCCCCTCCGGCGTCAAGCGGTCGCCCGCTCGAGTGCGGCTGGTGTTGTAGGCGGTGAAGTCTTTGATAAATTGCGGCGTGAGGTCCGCCGGCGAAGGCCCGCGCTGGCCGGCAGCGGCTTCCCACTGCCGATAGCTCGGCACGAGATGGTGATAGCGAAGCCAACGCTCGCCGGCGGCTGTGCCGTCGGTGTGAAACGTCGCATTTTCGTCGGAACTCCACGCCCCCGCCGTGCTGCCGTCGGCGGGCGGTTCGGGCTGCCAGCGCGCGGGCCAGCCGGCTTCCGCGATCCGCGGCATGTAGTCGTTGTCGAATACCGGCTGAAGCATGGCCCAAAGTTTCTCCGGCGGCTTCCTCGCGATCCGAAACGGCTGCTGGCCTTGGCGAACCCACAGGTCGCCGTGCTGGATGCGGACCGTCTCGCCCGGCAACCCCACCAGCCGCTTGATGAAATTCGTCCGGGCGTCGGTACCGCCGGAAACGCTCGGCGGATCGCCGGGGAACTTGAAGACGATCACGTCCCACCGCTGCGGATCGGCCAACTGGTAAGCAAACTTGCTCACCAGAATGCGATCCCCGTTATACGAGGGGTAGCTGACGTGTTGCGGATTGTCGTCGAGGCGGGCCGTGTAACGACACATCGGACAAGTGCCGGCCACGATCTGAACCCCCGGATCGCGCCTCAAGTTGCCGTCGGTATCCACCTCGTCGTGCGCATTGACCTGGTAAGAACATCCACATTTTGGACAAACGAGGTCCTTATGGCGTCCCATCAACGTGGGCGCCATCGAGCCGGTGGGAATGACAAACGCTTCCGCCTCGAACGTGCGGACCAGGAACGCCAAGACAAAGGCGATCACCACCGACTCGATCGTCTCGCGAATCGCCGCGGGAGAGGGGAGATGACGGGAGATCGCATCGGCCGCGGCGTCCGGCTGGCCGGCTCGACCGGGGGTGCTGACTGACGGGGAATGCGGTTTCGTGGCCAAGGACTTTCGTTTTGTCATTAGGATTCGGACGGGGGGCAGGGGGCTCTCCGCGATCAGCTTGGAAGCGGAAAACCGCCGGCCCGCCACACTTATTCATCTTACCAGTCCGACGCGGTCCAGACTAGGGAAGAATGGGTAGGGAATATTAACGTAGGGAATGCTGCGCCACGCATTGGGCCAAGGGTATACGACCAAAGCCTTGCCGATCAACAACTCGCGGGGGACCCAATAGCAGTCGAATCCCCACAGCCGACCGTCCTTGCTTTTCGCGCTATTGTCGCCCAGCATGAAGAACTGATTCGACGCCAAGGCGAAATCCACGTAGCGTTGCGTTTGGGACGGTTCCCTCGCTTCGCTGGGCAACGCGTGGCCGGGCGGGTACCACACGTCGTGGTTCTCGGCGGTATTCCACTCCCCGCGCAACGCCCCATAGTAGACGTCGCGCAGCAGGCGCAGATGGCTGATCCGCACCGACGCGCCGCTGGCGGCCACGCCCGCCGGCGTTAAGTCGGCATTGTCGGGCTGCTGGTTGCCAAAATCCTGGTACGTGGCGGGCGCGTCGCAGGCGATCACGCGGCCGTCGGCCCATAATCGCAGTTCGTTGTCGCAATTGGAGAAGATGAGGTTGTGTCGGCCGCTGCCGCGGACGCTGGTAATCGCCGTGGGCCGCCATTGCTGCATGTCCTGGCCGCTGATCGAGAGGGTGGCCCGGCCGGTCGCCAGGTCGAAGCGGCACTGAAACCGCCGCCCCGCCTTGCACAATTCAAGAGCCAGCGAGCCGCTCGGACTTTCCACCTCCACCGTGCAGGCGATGGCCAAATCGCCCACCCAATGAACACCGAGGGCATCCGGGCTGGGGGCCGGATGATCCGGCCGGTTCTGGTTCGTGTCATAGGCGACAAAATCGGTAATCAACTGCGGCTCCAGCCGCGGGATGGGCGACTGCCCCGCCTCGACGTCCTGCCACTGCTGATACGACGGCACAAGATGATGGTATCGCAGCCAGTTCTCACCGCCCGACGCACTAGCGGTCCGGAACGCGGCATCGCCGTCGGAAGTCCACGCGCCGGCCGTGCCGGCGGCAGGGGGCTCGGGTTGCCATCGCGCCGGCCAGCCGTGTTCAGCGATCCGCGGCATGTAGTCGTTGTCGAAGACCGGCTGGAGCATGGCCAAAAGCTTCTCCGGCGTCTTGCGTGCGATGGCGAACCCCACGCCACCAGACGTCGCATTCTTAGGATCGAGAGCGGGATTGAGCACCCACACATCGCCATGCTGAATGCGGATCGTTTCGCCGGGCAGCCCTACCAACCGCTTGATGAAATTGGTTCGCGCGTCGGTCCGGATGGCGGGGGGCACCGTCGGAGGATCCCCGGGATACTTGAACACGATCACGTCCCACCGCCGCGGCTCGCCGAGCTGGTAGGAAAACTTGCTCGCGAAGATGCGGTCGCCGTTGCAAGACGAATAGCTCGGTCGCTGCGGGTTCTCTGTCCCCAAGAGTGCCGTATAGCGACACATGGGGCACGTGGCGGATTGCGTCTGGATTTTTTGGCCCAGCGAGTCCCTTCTCGCCGCGCCGCTCTGGTCGACTTCCTCGCTGGCGCTGGCCTGATAGGGGCAACCGCACTTCGGACAGACAATATCCTTATGACGCCCCATCAACGTCGGCGCCATGGAGCCGGTGGGAATGACAAAAGCCTCGGCCTCGAAGGTCCAGAACAAGAACACCCCCACCAGAGCAAGCACCAACTG
>Ga0182014_10005235_pt1 | contig 14513 bp, 10 predicted proteins | sample 612S2DmetaG_FD_120489 | JGI IMG/M metagenome (GOLD analysis project Ga0182014, IMG submission 120489) | Permafrost microbial communities from Stordalen Mire, Sweden - 612S2D metaG | ecosystem: Environmental > Terrestrial > Soil > Wetlands > Permafrost | place: Sweden: Stordalen | collected... | reverse complement strand
GCGCTGCCTGAGGTCTCAAGCATTGAGTGCTCGTCGATCACTGCCGCGACCTCCGGCCGATACGGGATTGGCTTCTCCAGGAAAACACGGTCCACGGCATCGAGGTGGGTCATCTCTTCCCACATGCGCGCGTCGTTAAACCAGCCGGTCATTCCCAGGTCCATCCACCACGTGGCGAAGTTACGCGTCGCTTCCTCGGCGACATTGCGCCGCAGCATCGTCCGAGTTTCGGCCAGGTCCTTCGCCCCGTCGAACTTGCCAGGGAAATCGCCGCTCCCAAGGTAGGTGCGAGTGTCATCTTCGAACAACCACATTTTGCCGGCGAGGGCGACGCTTTCGGCGGCGGTCATGGCGGGCGCGCTGCCGCCGATGCCCCGGTCGAAGTAGGAGATGGGCGAGCAAAGCATGTCGATATCCGGGCAATCGAGCACGCGGCGCAGGGCGTAATGGCCACAAGTGGCAGGGCCGATCCGAATGGGGCCGAACTCAAACACATAGCCATAGAAGAACAGAACCAGCTTCCGCCCGTGGGAAGCCTGCCGGGCCGCTTGGGCCAATTCACAGACCAGATCGGCCATTGCCTGCTGCTGAAACTTGGCGAAATCAATCAGGGGCTTCTGGGTCGCCGGGTCGCGCAGCGTGCCGGTGGGCGAGGCGCGGCGTTGGGCGGGGGTTGGCACCGCGGCGCTGTTCAGGGTTACGGCCTGGTCGCGCCACGCGACCTGTAGTGCCGTGTCGCTACCGTAATGGCCGCGAAGCCAGGTCCGCCAGCCGTTCGTGTCCGCCGCGGCGTAGCCGTTCAAGCGATTCTCCCAGGTGTCCTGGTAAAACCATTCGCCGGTGTTCTGCCCGCAGGGATGATAGCCCGCCATGTGTTCGCCGAACTTGCTCTCCAGATGCTCGACCAAGGCCGCTACGCGCGCGGCGGCGTCGTGGCGATAGAGAGGAGATGCCACCACTGCATGATGCTGCTGAGAACCGTCCTCCCAGGTCATGACTTCATCCGAGTGGGCCTTGCGCCACCAGTCCGGCGGATCGGCCCCGAATCGCGGGAGGAGGAGCGCCCGCTGATTCGCCTGGAGGACTTGCGCGCAGAGGCTATCAGCCGCCGTCCAGTCCGCTTGCACACCCGGCGCCGGCCAGGGCATGTCGATAGGGAAGCTGACAAAGTCCACACCCACTGCAGCCGCCATCCGGATTTGTGCTTCGAACGCCCCGGGTGGCCCCCCCAAATGCACATAGGGATCACCAGGCCGATAAAGCGCCACGGTCAGGTCGCGCGCCGGTTCCGCCCGGGCCCAGAAGGACACGCGATAATGCTTGCCTCGCGCGATGGCCAGGTTCGCCTGATGGTAGATGTGCCAGTCGGGCCACTGTCCGGCAGAAGGCTGGCGGAGCTTGACGTGCAGGCCAGCGGTCCCGCTGGCGCCGACGGCGGGCTCAACCAACACCGTGCCTACGGTGTTGGCCGGTCCGGGAGGCCAAGAAGCCCAGTCGCGAGAGAACGCCTCCGGCCCGCCTTCGAAGTCGCATACTGGCGCCACCTCTTTGCCCGATGCCGTGTCCACGATTTGAATGTCATCGAGAAATACATCGCCGGGAACCTGGCCGAAGCGGAAGTGCAGGGTGCCGGTAGCGGGCGCATCTTCCTGCGCGACGAATTCGAATTCGACGGCGCGGCCAGCCGGCTCGATTCTGATGGGCGCCGAACCAGGTCCGCCGAAGAACATTCGCGCGCGCACCGGCCGGCCGTTTACCACCAGGCGCGGCGCGCCGGAACGGGCCTCGACGCGGACTGTGAGACCCTCGGACGCCCCGGATGCTCCGAGGAGGGAAAGGCCTGTGAGTATCCCCCAGGCTATGAAAAGTAAGCGCCTTCCTCTACCGTCTTGGCAGGGTCGTCTCATTAACCTGGTTATTCCGTGCGGCTTAAAGCGCTTTCACCTGCGCGGCATCAAACCTGCCGCCCCGCCGCCCATCTTGGCCATCATCCTCTGGAACTTCCCCATCTTCTTCATCATCTGCTGCATGCCTGCAAACTTGTTCAGCATCGTGTTCAGCTCCGTTACGGAGACGCCGCTGCCTTTGGCAATCCGCTGACGCCGGCGCGCGTTGAGGAGGTGCGGGTTGCCCCGCTCCTGCAGCGTCATCCCGCAGATCATCGCCTCCATGTGGCTAAACTCTTTCTCCTGCTTGCCCAGGTCGGCCCCTTTGAGCGCTTCCGCGCCGCCCGGCAGCATACCCACGATTGATTCCAGCGAGCCCAGCTTCTTCATCTGGCGCAATTGCTCCAGGAAATCCCCTAGCGAAAACTGGCCTTTGCGCATCTTCTCTTCCATGCGCTGGGCATCCTCCAGGTCCACCGCCTCGACTGCCTTCTCGACCAGGCTGACCACGTCGCCCATGCCCAGGATCCGCGACGCCATGCGCTCCGGGTGGAAGGGCTCGAAGTCTTCCAGCTTCTCGCCCATGCCGGCGAACTTGATTGGCTTGCCAGTCACGGACCTCAGGCTGAGCGCCGCGCCGCCCCGCGCATCGCCGTCCAGCTTCGTCAGAATCGAGCCGGTGATATTTAGCGCCTGGTCGAAGTGCGTCGCCACGTTGAGCGCCTCCTGGCCGGTGGCTGCATCCAGGACGAGCAACGTCTCCTGGGGTTTGATCAAGTCGCGCAGCCGGACCAGTTCCTGCACCAGCGGCTCGTCGATTTGCAGGCGGCCCGCGGTGTCGAAGATCAGGGTGTTCCGGTTATTCGCCTTGGCGAAGGCCAGCGCCTCGCGCGCGATTTTGAGCACGTCCGTTTCGCCTTGGTGGACGTAAACGGGCAACTCCAATTGCTTGCCCAGCGTTTCAAGTTGCTCCATCGCCGCCGGGCGATAGACATCCGCCGCCACCAGCAACGGCGTGCGGCCCTGCCTATGGAGCAGCCGTCCCAGCTTCCCGCTGGACGTCGTCTTGCCGGATCCGTGCAGGCCGACCATCAGCACGCAACTCGGATTGCCGCTCAACTGCAGGCCAGCGTTGGCCGACCCGAGCAATTCTACCAGTTCGTCGTGGATGATCTTGATGATCTGTTGCCCCGGCTGAATGCTCAGGACGACCTCCTGGCCGAGGGCTTTGACTTTGACGCGCTCGATGAAATCCCGCGCCACCTTGAAATTCACGTCGGCCTCCAGCAAAGCCAGCCGCACTTCCCGCAAGGCCTCGCTGGCATTGGACTCGGAGATCTTGCCGAGGCCGCGCAGGTTCCGGAAAGCGTTCTGAAGCTTGCTGCTTAACGAATCAAACATCCCGCTAAACTAGGGCACTGGGGATGGGTTGACAAGAGCGGGCCCGTGTGGCTTAATACGCGACCGCTTAACGCGGGTGGTCCCTGGTAGGATACTCAAGTGGCCAACGAGGGCAGACTGTAAATCTGCCGGCTAACGCCTTCGATGGTTCGAATCCATCTCCTACCACCACCTGGAATGGGAGCGCGTTATCGCCAATCAGCGAGCTAACGGTGCGGATCACCAGTCCGATAGTAGGCCCTTGCGTGTCTGCGCCATCCCGGATGATATCTCTCCCATCCGTGGAATCGTCCAAGTATCACCGCATCGCAGACAACCCATGCGCCAGCATTCCAATACATATACTGGTCACCGTACAAGCCTACGTATTCATACCCATCCCAAATATAAGATGCAGGGGCGTAGGGTCCGACCGGCATCGGCGCTGGCGGTTCCACCACTACTGGTGGCGGAAGTGGTGCAACATAAACGGTTGACCCGTATGGGCCTGGCCTCACCGCCATAACACAACCTGAAAGCAACCCAGCCACAGCGATCAGACTCACGTAATATAGTTTCATTTTCAACGGACCTTTGGTTGACTCGTCTGCATAGTCTGTCCTTCATGTTTCAGGGCAATCGGTTGACTACGCCATTTCGGACTCATCATTAGCTTAACAAGTGCCACGGGCGCTGGGCAGTGACCGCCAGCGACGAATCGCGTCGACTTGGCGGCCTTCGAAAGCTCCATAAGCTCCTCCCCAGTAATGACATGCGAAGCAAATTGGCTAAGACGAAGAAAGGACCGTCAGGAGTCGGCGCTGCCCTTTAAAGCCTGATTCTGGCCCTCGTTTGGTGGGCAAAATGCAATCGCTGAGCGTGCAAGGTGCGGGATTTCACCCGCGGCAACCCGTTCCCTCCAAAGCTCGTAAATTCGGGCTGAGCTGGATTCTGGGCGGTAGCGAAGCATGAGAGCCAGCCGAGTTTAGGATTCGATCCTGGCAATTGGATGAATGGAGTGGGGTTTGGGCGACGAGCGCGGTATCAGGTATGGTGTAGCGCTCCGCGCTTTTTCGTAGGGGTGGCGATCGGACGGTGATTACTTGGGAGGGGAGGTAAGACTCGTGCTCGCGGGGATAATCCGGCTTGATTGGTCGGGAACAATGCTGTTCTCAAACAACCAACCGCAGCTTTTTGACCAACCGGCAGCAGCCAGGGTGTAGTATGAATATGGATCCAAATGGCCTTTGATTTCCCCTTCGAGCACCCAGACCAGCGCGTAGCTTTTGGCCAAGGCACAGAAGCACTGGCCAATGGCGTCGGCGCAGGACCGGCCTTCTCGGAACCCGTAGGATTTGCGGTCGCCGAGCGTTTCGGCGATAGGTTTGAGAGCCAGCGCGTGGAGCGCTTGCATGGCGCGGTCCCGCATGACGGGAATGCTCAGGGGACGTTTCTTGCCGTTCTTCTTAACCGCCTGAACGGGCAGTGGAAGCCAGAGCCCTCTCGCGCCTGCGGTTTTGAGGTGCTTGGAGAGCTCTCCTGCTTAGGCTCTTTGCCTGAGGTGAGAGTGAGCCGGCCGGAGGTGTCAGGGCCGTAACCTGAAACTGGCTTTTGAGGGCCCAGAGACCGAGAGCGGGGTTGCTGATGTAGAATATCTCCTCGCCGTCAGGGAGGCGGTTGGGACCGTCCCTCAGGTTATCGGGGCTGTAGCGCTTCAGCATGGCGTTGAGACTGCCCGCCTCGAACCCGACTGACCGAATCACCTCCTGGCTCATCTGCGGACCGGGGCAATAGGTGATGCTGAATCGCCCTTCACTCGAACCATGGATGAGATGCGCCGCGGCGCTGAGATTGTCGCGCAACTCGGCGTTTGCTTTGACCGCCGCCAACGTCTTTGACGTGCCCTGGTAGCCGTACTTGCGGATCAGCCGATCAATCTCGGCGTCTTCACCGAACTCCTTCAAGCCGGGCGCGAGCACGATGAGATTGCCGCCGTCAGCCATCGCCATGCGTGCGCGATAGACCGCCTTGTTGCCAAGCCAGGTGCTCTTGAATTCGTGCGGATCGAGATACACGACGACTTTCTTCAACGGCTGGTCGAGCAGGTCGAGGTTCACCTTCTGCGACAGGCGCGACCCGAGGGTGAACGTCTCTAAGTCGTCGCCGACATAAAGTCCGCGCATGATCATCCCGCTGCCGGCCTTCTCCTTCTCCATCACCGTGAGCACGAACTGGATCGGCAAGTCGCGCAGGAAGTGTTCCATAGCATAGTCGAAGAGGCGGCGCACCGGCGTTTCGATGCGGCCCATCATACGCTCCATGCCATAGGCCGCGCCGAGGAAGTGGGATTTGTTGATCATGTCCGAGCCGCCGGCGCCGACGACAATATTCTTCGTGTAGTTGGCCATGCCGACCACTTCGTGTGGCACAATTTGGCCGACCGACAGGATCAGATCGTAGCCCGCGAACAAAAGGTTGCTGACCTGTACGAACACGTCGTAGTCCACGAGCCCCGCCGACCACTGGTGGATGAGTTTGCCGGGGACTTTGCCAACCTGCCGGATGCCGTTGCGCCAATCATGCACCTTGAAGCGCGTCAGCGGAATGCTGTCGCCGAACATCATCCGCAATTGCGCTTCGGTCATGGCCGAGTGCGTGCCGAGTGCCGGCATAATGTCCACTTCGGCCTTCGGGGAGAGCAATTCGTAGAGCAAACGCGTCAGCTCGCCGGCGTCGGAGTTGAGCCGCGTATGGTCCGGCGGCAGCACCAATACCTTGCGCAGGGGCCGGTTGATGACTCTGAGGGCCTGAGCCAGCGCCTCGCGCTTCTCAGCCGTGCCGATATTGTCGGTCACCCCGCCGCGTGCAAAGTATGTCGCCATGGTTCGTCGTTCTGCTGCTTGTACTATGTCCCAGCCGAGGCCAACAATCCAGCCGCGGCTCAGACGCCGCTAAAAGCGCTAAAACCGCCATCCACGGCAATGACTTGGCCCGTGACGAAGCCCGAGCCTTCGTTGCTCAACAGCCACAGCAGCGTGCCGAGCAGGTCTTCCGGCTTGCCGAAGTGCCCTTGCGGGGTGTGGGCTGTGATCGTGTTGCCGCGCGGCGTCAACGAACCATCCGGCTGCGTCAGCAAGCTGCGATTCTGGTCGGTGAGAAAGAAGCCCGGTGCGATGGCGTTGACGCGCACGCCGGTCTTCGAGAAATGCACGGCCAGCCATTGGGTGAAATTGCTCACGCCCGCCTTGGCCGCGCTATAAGCCGGAATCTTCGTTAATGGTCTGAACGCATTCATCGACGAGATGTTGATGATGTTGCCGCGCCCCTTCTGCACCATGTCCTTGCTGAAGACCTGTGTCGGCAGGAAGGTGCCCAGGAAGTTGAGGTTGAACACGAACTGGATGCCCTCGACCGTCAGGTCGTAAAACGTCACCACGCCCGCTTGCTTTGCGGCGAGATCTTCGGGGTATAGATATTCCTTCGAGGTCGTGCCCTTGGGGTGGTTGCCGCCCGCGCCATTAATGAGAATGTCCACCGGTCCGAACGCCGCTTTGACTTGTTCGTGGGCCTGCTCAATGCTCGACTTGTCCACCACATTGCAGGCAAATCCTCTGGCGACGCCGCCCGCCTTGACGATCTCGCGCGCGGCCTTCAGGGCCCTCTCCGGCCTGAGGCTGAGAATAGCGACTCTTGCACCGCACTGCGCCAACGCGTCACCCATCACGCTGCACAGTGTGCCGCCACCGCCGGTGACGACGGCCACCTGGTCTTTCAGATTTACTCGAAATGGTATGATCATAGTCTCTTTTGCTCTAAGTTGGTCGCCCACGAGAAATTCGCACCGCACAAGTTGACCCTGCAATGCGGCGGGAATAATACGGGAAACTCGCGCGCGCGCCAGACATTCCCCGGCCTCCGGACAAGCAGATTCCCGACTGGCCAGCCGTGCCGTCTTCGGTTAGGGTGTGCCCCATGACGAATTCCTTGCCGCGACCCGATGTGATCATCACCCATGAGAGCGACCTCGATGGGCTGGTATCCGGCATCCTGCTCCAACGACTGGCGCGAAAGCTGTTCAACGCGGATATCCGGCTGGAGGCCTATCACTACCACAATTGGCGTCAGCGCGACCTGCGGGAGAAATGCGGCTGGATTGCCGACCTGACCTTTGAACAGCGCATGGACCGGCCAAACTGGGTGATCATTGACCACCATGTCACCGAGACCCCGCCCAAAAACGCTCTATTCATCCATGACTTGAATAAATCCGCCAGCCTGATCTGCTATGAGCTATGCCAGCAACAGGGCCTCGGCTCGCCCGCGTTGGATCGGCTCGTGCACTTGAGCAACGTCGCCGACTTGTTTCTCGAAGACGACCCCGACTTCATCCTGGCGAGTGACTACGCGAACCTGGTTAAGATTTACCAGTTCTGGAACCTCCACGCGCTCATCGGCGGTCAGATCGAGCAGCTACTCAATAATCCGCTGCTTCGGGTCATGGAAGTCAAGCGCAACATCGAGAACCCGCTCGGCTTTGCCTGGAGCCGGGAGAACATCAGCGAGATTACGCCGCAGGTGGGATTCGTAGATACGGTCATTGGCAACAACAACCTCATCGTCCACCAGCTTCTGGAGCAACACGCGAGCAAGTACCCTGTCCTCCTGACCCTCTTTCGCCGCGCCAATGGCGTGGTCATTGCCAGTCTGCGCAGCCGTAACGGTGAAGCGCTAAAGTTCGCCGAGAAGCTCCAGGGCGGCGGCCACCCCAACGCCAGCGCCGCCACTCTGCCCCGCTCAATTAAGACCATTCCCGACGGCGTCAATTACCTGCGCCAGACCCTCAACCCGAAAAAGGAAGAGCCGTTGAATAGTCTGGAGGACATCTTTGCCTCCATTGACATGTCGCAGAAGTGATCCTTCGTTCATGCCGCCTATTTCGTCGTTGCCCTGTTCTGGGCGCCTTCCATAACATGACGCACTCTTATGTCGCAGCCGCAATCACCATCGGTTAGTTCCGCACCCCGCGCTGATGGCCGCGGGCCGGATCAACTCCGGGCCGTGCGTTTCCAGAATAATATCGCCCCCTATGCCACCGGCTCGACGCTGATCGAATGGGGGAACACACGCGTCATTTGCGGTGTCACGGTCGAAGAATCCGTGCCGCGCTGGATGAAGGAGCAGGGTGTCACCGGGGGCTGGATCACCGCCGAGTACTCGATGCTTCCCTACTCCACTCTGCAGCGTAAACAGCGCGACATCACCAAGGGCAAGATCGACGGTCGCTCGCAGGAAATCCAGCGCCTTATCGGCCGGGCCATGCGCGCGGCTATCGACCTCGACAAGCTCGGCTCCCGCACGATCTGGGTGGATTGTGACGTCTTGCAGGCCGACGGCGGCACGCGTACCGCCGCGATCACCGGCGCCTACGTGGCGATGGCACTGGCGACACGCAGGCTGGTGGCCGAAGGCAAGCTGTCGGGCGATCCGATGCGACACGCCGTCGCGGCCGTAAGCGTCGGCATCGTGCAAAAGCAGCCCTTGCTGGACCTTTGCTACACCGAAGACGCGGGCGCGGAGGTGGACTTGAACCTCGTCATGACTGCTGCGGGCGAGTTCATCGAGCTTCAAGGCACCGGCGAGGAGGCTACCTTCACCCAGGCCCAACTGGCCGATATGCTCGCCTTGGGGAAATCCGGTATCGGCGGGCTGCTCGCCATGCAGCAGGCCGCCCTGGCCGCTCAGTAAATCCGGTGAAGTACCTGCACCTGATCTGGAGCAATCTGAAGCGGAAGAAACTCCGCACCCTGCTCACCCTGCTTTCGATTGTAGTAGCCTTCATCCTCTTTGGCTTCCTCTCCGCCATCCGGCAGGCGCTCGCCGGCGGCGTGGCCCTGGCCGGCCAGAACCGCTTGGTGGTGCGGCACAAAGTCTCCATCATCCAGTCGCTGCCCGAGTCCTACAAGGCGCGCATGGAGCGCATTCCCGGCGTGGCCGTGGCCACGCATGAATCATGGTTTGGGGGCGTTTACCAGGACGCCAAGAACTTCTTCCCGCAAATGCCCGTGATGCCGGAGGAATTCCTCGACATGTATCCCGAGAACGTCCTTCCGCCAGATCAGAAGCAAGCTTGGCTGCAAACCCGCACCGGCGCCATCGTCGGTCGCAAGACCGCGGAGCGGTTCCATTGGAAGATTGGCGACAAAGTCCCCATCCAATCCTCAATCTGGGGCAAGACTGACGGCAGCCGCTTGTGGGAGTTCGACATCGTCGGCATCTTTGACGGGAGGGATAAGGGCACCGATACTTCGCCGCTCTTCTTCCGTTACGATTACTTTGATGAGGCGCGCCAGTGGAACAAAGGGCAAGTCGGCTGGTATCTCGTCCGCATCAAAGACCCGGCGCAGGCGGCGGAAGTCGCCAAACTGATTGACGAGGAATTCGAGAACTCGGCGGCGGAGACGAAGACCGAGCCGGAAGGCGCCTTCCTGCAGGCTTGGGCCAAACAGATCGGCGACATCACCCTCATCACCGCCAGCATCCTGAGCGCCGTGTTCTTCACGATCCTGTTGGTTTCCGGCAACACCATGAGCCTGGCGGTGCGTGAGCGGACGGGCGAGTTGGGCGCACTCAAAGCAATGGGTTTCACCAGCTCGCTGGTGCTTTCGCTCGTGCTGGCCGAATCCTGCGTGTTGGCGGTGCTGGGAGGCGGGCTGGGTCTGGGGCTGGCCTGGCTGTTCATTGCCCGGGGCGACCCCACCGGCGGCATGTTGCCGTTGTTTTACTTCCCGACCATTGATGTGCTGATCGGAATCGGCCTGAGCCTCGCGCTCGGGGTGCTCGCCGGCATCTTCCCCGCCCTCCAAGCCATGCGCCTCCGCGTGGCCGATGCCCTCAGGAGGATGTGACCTATACATGAGCGGCCCCATTAACTGGCTTTCGCAAGTCGCCTCCGTCAGCAAGTTCGGCTTGCTGAGCATCCCGCAACGCCGCGGGTCGGTGGCGGCCGCCGTCATCGGCATCGCCGGGGTGGTCGCCGTCCTTGTCGGTGTGCTCTCCATGGGCGTCGGCTTCGAAAAGGCCATGACCGCCTCCGGCTCGCCCGACGCCGCGATCGTCCTGCGCAGTGGGGCCGACACCGAAATGGTCAGCGGCTTCCTGCGCGAAAGCACGCGCATCATCGCTGACGCACCGGGCGTGGCTCGCACCGACGCGGGGCCGCTCGCGTCCGCCGAACTGTTTGTCATCATAAACCTCCCCAAGCGCTCGACCTGCACCGACGCGAATGTCCCGATGCGCGGCGTCGAGCCCGCGGCCCTCCAGGTGCGCGATAAGCTAAAGCTGGTGGACGGGCGCATGTTCGAATGGGGCAAGAATGAAGCCGTTGCCGGCATCGGCGCCGCCAACGAGTTTACCGGGGTGGAGCTCGGCGGCAAACTGCGCGTCGGCCAGCGCGATTGGCCAATTGTCGGTATCTTCTCCGCCGGCGGCGGCACCGCCGAATCTGAGATCTGGACCGACGCGAGCGTTCTGCAGGCGGCCTATAAGCGTGGCGACACTTTTCAGTCGGTCCAGGTCAAACTCGCCTCGCCCGGGGCGTTCCAGGAGTTCAAAGACGCGCTCACCACCGACCCGCGACTCAACGTGAAGGTGCTCCGCCAGACTGAGTATTACGCCGAGCAATCCACTGCGGTGACCAAACTCATCACCACGCTCGGCTTCCTCATTGCGTTCCTGATGGCCGTCGGCGCCGTCTTCGGCGCGCTCAACACGATGTACAGCTCCGTCTCAGCGCGGACGCGGGAAATCGCCACCCTGCGTGCCCTCGGGTTCGGCAGCGGCGCGGTCGTCGTATCCGTGATGATTGAATCGCTGGCGCTGGGAGCGCTTGGCGGCGGCATCGGTGCCGCGCTCGCCTACTTCACGTTCAACGGCCTCCGGACCGCCACGATGAACTGGCAAAGCTTCAGCCAGGTAACCTTCGCCTTCGCCGTAACCCCTGACCTGCTCGTGCGCGGGATTGTGTGGTCCATCCTCATCGGTCTGGTTGGCGGCCTCTTCCCCGCCATCCGCGGCGCCCGCCTCCCCATCGCCGCCGCGTTGCGCGAGCTTTGAGAGGCCCCTTCTACTCGTCTGCCTTAATTGAAGCCACCTTGACGGAATGGGCGTTGGAATCGACCGCCACGGACAACTTAATCTGCCACTTCGCCCCTGACTCGAGCACTGGCCGGAAAGTCCTGGCAATCTCCACGGTCCGCCCTCCCGCATCGAGCACATCGAGTTGGACGCTGACGCGCAAGCGCGGACGACTGGAGCTGTTCACCACCGTGCCGACGGCGTAAACCCCGTTGCTGCCTTGCCCCTTATCCAGCGAGAAGACCGAAACCTCAAAGCCCGCCCCCGCCGCGGCATCTCTCGCTCCGGGCGCGGCCGCTGCCCGGTCCTTTTGGCGCGCCGCGAGCTTCTCGAAGTGCTTCAGCCCAACCACCGTTACGATCAGCGCCAGGACCAGGGTCGCTATCGCGATGGCCGTCCAGATAATGATCCTCCGAGGCACAGCCGGTTCCTCCGGCGGAACCGCCAGGGTCAGCTCGGTTTGCTTCCTGCAGCGTGGGCATTGCGTCATCGTGCCGACCAGTTCCGCCTGAAACTCGATGGACCCGCCGCACTCGCTGCACGCGCCCGTCAAACGCTTAGTTGGATTCATTGTGCCGGGCGAGGATACCACAAACGCAACCACCCGTCATCCACCCTCTTTCGGCTTTCGGTCTTCGGGTTTCGGCCTTCGACCTTCGGCCTTCGGACTTCGCGGCGAAATCCCGTCCCTGCGGCGTAACCCCCAGGCCGCCGAACGCGTCTAATTCGCTCGCAATGTCTCCGCTGTGGCGCTGTCAAACAGAGACAGAGCCACAGCCGTGGTGCCGTTCGGCTGACGCAGGAGCACCCGAACAGCACCCCTGTAATGCGGAAAACAGTCGAGGACCAATAGAGGACCAATAGAGGACCAATAGAGCAACAATAGAGACCTGCGGTAGCCTCCCTGGCTATCTCCTGGCTTCACTCACGCTTGCCCCTGGCTGTTCCTTCGCTGTCTTCCCACCATCCCCACGCCATCCAACCCGCCCAGGGCAACAGGCGGCCCGCCCTTGGTCTCGGGCCGCTACACCTGGAGCTTCCACGGAGCCCGCATCGGCTGATGGATCAGCGCATTGGCCTTCTCATCGCCAATGAAGCGTTGCGTCTTCGAATCAAAGCGCAGCACGCGCCCAGTCTGAACGGCGATCTTGGCCAGGTTGACCAGCGTGCAGGAACGATGACCGTTGACCTCGTTCAGCGCGAACTTCTGACGCGTCTTCACCGCCTTGATGAAATCCGTGAGCTGTGGTTCGGGCTCGGGCAGGGCCTGCAGCCTGGCTTGCAGGTCCGCAATGTCGGACTCGAAATCTTTGGACAACTTGCCTTTGGGACCCGCGATGAACGCCGCGTCCGTATCCTTGTTTTCCCCGTCGAGGATGATCTCGCACCCATCGGCATACTTCATGGATATGCGTCGCCACCGCAGCACCGCGTCCGGATCCTGCGGGGCGGTATCGGCTTCGATCTGGATGGGGCTCTCGTTGTCCTTCTCCAGAAGGTACTGCACCGGGTCGAGGTAATGCTGGCCCATATCGCCGAGTCCGCCGCCGTCGTAGTCCCAATAACCGCGGAAGGTGGTGTGAACCCGGTGTGGGTGGTACGGCTTCTTTGGCGCCGGTCCCAGCCACATGTCGTAGTCGAGTTCGGGCGGGACCGGTTGTGGGGTCAAGTCCGTGCGACCGCACCATTGGTCCTGCTTCCAATCGAAACCGGTCGGGCCACCGAGCGTCACCTTGAGCGGCCAGCCAAACAGCCGGTTCTGCACCGCCTTCTTAATCCGGCTCACGGGAACACCCATGCCGTAATAGCCGCCTTCGAATCGGAACCAGGTGTTCAGCCGGAAGATTCGGCCATATTTCGCGATGGCCTCTTTTACCGCCTCGCCCTCGCCGATCGTCCGCGACATCGGCTTTTCGCACCAGATGTCCTTGCCTGCTTTCGCCGCCGCGATCGAGATCAGCGCGTGCCAATGGGGCGGGGTGGGGATATGCACGATGTCAATGTCCTTGCGCTCCAGCACCTCGCGGAAGTCCCGGTATCCTTTCACATCCGGGCCGCCGAGCTTAAGCCCGGCTTCCAGGTGCTTCGCATCCACGTCGCAAATTGCCAGCAGTTTCGAGGTCGGATTGATCCCACTCAGATGGCCTTGGCCCATCCCGCCGACCCCAATCACCGCCTTGGTCAGGATCTCGCTGGGCGCAGTGACTCCCGGCCCGCCCAAAACATGGCGCGGCACAATGCTGATGGCCGCCAGCGTGGTAATGGAGGTTTTTAGAAAAGCTCGGCGCGTGAACTGGTGATTTTTATTCATAAGCCATCCTGCGTTTAACAGAAACCCGCCGCTGAGGCTAGCGGGAAACAACAACGAGCGAGGTCATGCAGGGCTTCATCAAGCTCTGAATCGGACCGCGAGCCGTCCCGGCTCGCAGCGGCTACGAGGACGAGAAGGCGCCAGAAGGTCCAACACCCAAGCCCATTCCCACCCGCTGCGAGCCGGGACGGCTCGCGGTCCGGGGAGCTTGATGCACCCCTGAAGGTCATGGGCTCCCTTCCTGGCAAGTCCATTTGATCCATACGACAAGGACTCGCTGACGAGCCCTTCCCGTTTGGAGCGGCCATTGGGCGCGTCTTGACACTGCCACCAACTGACGACTCCGTCTCCCTCTCCTCCTTTGGAGGAGAGGGCCTGGAGTTTGGACCTTTTACCGACTGAGAAAGAGGCAATCCCGAAGGGATTGTATCGCTCAGCCCAGGGTTGCGAGCAGCGAGCTACCCTGGGTGGAGGATGGGTTAGGGCATCAACCCTGAAAGGGTTGCATCGTTTGTCCGTTCGCGGCCGTCAATCCCACACTTGGCCCAAAGCGACGAGCCGCGCTTGACCTCTTTGACCCTCTCCGCCGCCGTGAAGGTACGCGCGAGGCCTGCCAGCAGGTGTACGGGGTCTTCGACCCCACCGACGATGATCGGCTGGCAATCCAGGTGCTTGAGAATGCCCCCGCGATAGCCGTGCAGCTCTTGCCGTAGTGCGGCCTCACGCAGCCAGGGACGGCGCTCTTTGGTGGAGAAGACGGTAGGCACGAGAATCCTGGCCAATGATTGCGGCATAGCGGCGAG
>Ga0182014_10005234_pt1 | contig 14513 bp, 14 predicted proteins | sample 612S2DmetaG_FD_120489 | JGI IMG/M metagenome (GOLD analysis project Ga0182014, IMG submission 120489) | Permafrost microbial communities from Stordalen Mire, Sweden - 612S2D metaG | ecosystem: Environmental > Terrestrial > Soil > Wetlands > Permafrost | place: Sweden: Stordalen | collected... | reverse complement strand
GGGCGAGTTCAATCGGTCGATGCAACACCGGGTTGTTGAAGCGAGTGTAGTTGCTCATCAAAGACTTCGGCCGGAGTCTTCCAGCCGAGGCCCTTGCGTGGCCTGTTGTTGAGCGCAAGGGCGACCGCTTCGAGTTCTTCTGCCGACCATCGGGATAGGTCGGTTCCCTTCGGAAAATATTGACGCAGAAGACCATTCGTGTTCTCGTTCGTGGGTCGCTGCCAGGGTGAGTGCGGGTCGGCGAAGAACACCTTCGTCCCGGTGTCGAACGTGAACTGGGTATGCCCGGATAGCTCTTTGCCGCGGTCCCAGGTGAGGGTCTGACGCAGCTGCTCGGGCAGCTGTGCCAGTGATACGGCCAAGGCGGCGTTCATCGCCACGGCACCGTATCCGCTGAGCGCCGGCCCGTTCTTCACCGGCGGCGCCTGCCCCCACCCGTCGAGCCGGGGAAGGTGTACGAGCATCGTGGAGCGGCTTTTGCGTTCCACGAGCGTGCCGATCGCCGACCGGCCGGTCCCGATGATTAAGTCGCCTTCCCAGTGCCCAGGCACGGCGCGATCGGCGGCTTCGGCGGGGCGTTCACTGATAACGACGTCGGCGGTGATGTGTCCCTGCGGCTTGTTTTGTGTCCGGCCCCTCGGGACCCGCAGCGCACGGCCGGTTCGCAAGCAAGCGACCAACTCTCGTTTGAGCGCCCCACGCCCCTCGATGAACAGTGATTGGTAGATCGCCTCGTGGCTGATGCGCATGGACACATCATCGGGGAAGTCAATCGGCAGGCGGTGCGAGATCTGCTCCGGGCTCCACGCAGTCGACCAGCGTCTGTCCTGTCGATGCGGCTTGTTCCGCCCCTTCCAGGCTCTGGTCTGCGGGCCTGTGACGGCAGTGCCATCGGGGCGGCGGACGCTGCCGTCGAGTCGTTCCTGCACATACTCACGTAGCTGATCGTTGGCCACGAGCTTCGCGGTTTTCGGTCGCTTTGCCGCTTGCTGGGCCTTCCACTGCGCTACACCTGCGCGATAGACCAGCTTGCCACCCCTGGTGGCCGCGTTTCGTCGCAGCTCACGAGAGACGGTCCCCGGGTCACGCCCAATCTGGCGGGCGATCTCACGCACACCGACATCCCGGGCGCGTAACAGCGCGATTTCCTCCCGCTCAGCGAACGACAGATACCGTCCGGTGGGCTCATCCAAGCTAATCGGTGACATGCCGCCAGCGTGGCGGAACCACCTGGTCGCCACCGGTGTCGACACACCCACTCCCGCGGCAGCATCTTCGGTTGAGACACCCTGCGCGATCAGCCGCCAGAACTCCCGCTGAACCGAACGCGACGGCTCCGGCCGGCCCGGTGACCGCATCGACGGTCGCAACGCACGATCAGCCGCCCACTGCCGCCGCCTAACGCCACTCGGCTGTGCGTCCTCCTGCTTCGCCACACCACACCTCCTTGATCGAGGTGTTGCGACGACCAGTTGAATCCGCCCAGGCTACGACGGTCGTTTCGGCACCATCGTCGACTGCACTCTGTTCCACTCGATGCCGGTGGAACTGCGCGAGGGCTACCAAAAGTCGATCGTGGGCGCCGCGGCACCGGGCGCGTCCTACTTCGTGCTGGTGTTCGACCGGACCACCGTGCCGGTTGGTCCGGCCAACCCCGTCACCGCCGACGAATTGCGCGATGTGGTCGGCAAGTACTGGACCATCGACGAGATCCGCCCGGCCCGCATCCACGGCCACGTCCCCGAAGACTTCGCGGCGGACTTCGCCGCCTTCGCCGGCACTGACATCCGCGACGAAGGCAACGGCCGCAAGTCAATACCGGCGTGGCTGCTATCGGCGCACCTGGCCTAGCCACACCCTCTTGCGGCGCGTAGCACCGCTGCTTGAACCGGATCACACACATCGCTTGCAAATCCTTTCACGGCTCCGCAAGCAGAAAGACACACTCCCCCGCAACCACCGCATTCCAACTTGGAAGCAACACGCCAGCCACCGGCATCCCTGTGGCGATCGCATCCCAACCCGGTGCTGATATTTCACGCCGCGCAACCGGCGGCCAGAGACCTTCCCCCGAGCGGTTCCTCGTGATCCATTATTCTTGTCGGCCTCGCCATCTCGATCGCGCGCCGGCCTATGGGTGTCGTCAAGTCTAGTTTGCTTGACGACACCGAGGACCGGTGCAGACTTGGTGGGGATCGATATGTCTTCAGTGTCCACGGCAACTGAATACCGACCAGTGCGCGTGCCGACAGCTGATCAGTTTTCGGCTGCCGTTGACATTCAGCGGCCCGCGTATGCGGCTCGTATTCCCAGGGGGCTGCGCCAGGCGGGACTTTGTCTGGATGTGTGGCGCGGGTTTCTCAGCCTCTTGCCGTGTCGGCCAGATCCGTGGGGCATAACAGCTCAACTTTTATATCTCGAACTGTTCGCGAACCCGCGGATAGGGGAACGCTGAGGGCAACGTGTTCTCGCTCGTATCGGCGTTTCCCCGTGTCAGGCTGGTTTGCGTACTCTGACAATGATTTTGAGGGTATCGGCGCCGACCGGCTGACGGATGTGGATGTGGCGCGCGGGCGCGATGACGACGAACGGAGCAGAGTTCATCGACCGATCGCTTCAAACGGTGACCAAACGCGAGAAAACAACAGTCGGCGCTACGTTCCAAGCAGTTCGGGAGTGAAGATTTCTTCCAATGTCAAGCGGCGCTGCGACAGACCTTGCTCGAAGAAGTATCGCAAGAAGGTGTCGACGGTTTCACGATTAGCCTCGACCCCGTAGGGCCACCAGTCGTCGGGCAGCAGTCGGCTGTTCTTGTCGTAAAGGGCACTGAACCACGGGACCATGACATTGGCGTGGTGCCCGGCGCGATGTTGCCCGTATTCCTGGATCGCGAAGTTTTTTGCGTCGCAGAATCCTTGATATACGGCGTGCGCAAGCCCTGGCCGCTGGGCGAGAAGCTCTTTGCGGATCACGACCGTGTGCATGATCGGAAAGATCCTGGTTCGTGCGAAGTATTCGCGTTCGACCGATTCGTAGTCGGCGAACAGGTGCGCGACCCGCGGCGAGCCCTCGAGCAGACACCGCGGAACTTGAGCCGAGATGAGCGCGTCGATTTGTCCCTCTTCAAGCATGTCGCTAAGCGCTTTGTCGTCCGGGGCGGCCGACACATCGACGTTTGCCGGATGCGTCAGCGGGACGAAATCAAAGGGCGCCATCGGCCAATTCGTGCCGCCGACGATCCATCGGCACTGACGTGGGGTGACGCCGTAATCGTCAGAGAGAATACCTTTTGGCCAAATGCCCGCGTCATGGCCGTACGTGCCCAGTTCACCGATGGTTTTCCCCACGAGGTCTTGCGGCTCTTCGATGCCGCTGGAGGTGTTGATGAAGATCGCCGAGTGACGAAAGTGGCGAAGTGGGAAGATCGGTAAGGCGATGAACGGTGGGTCCTCGCCATCAAGGGTGCGCAAATAAAACGTGAGTCCCAGCTCGGCGATGTCAAACGCGCGGTCCCGAACCATTCGTGCGAAGATGTCCGACACAATGGGGGCGCTCTCAAAGCTGGCGTCGACGCCGTCGATGGCTGCGCGGCCGTCGAACAGAGGCCGGGTGCGGTCATAATCCATACACCCAACCTTGAGCGTCAGATCGCTCATCGTTTGCTCCCTCAGATTTTGTCGTTGCGCTGGCCGTGGTTGGCGCCTCTCTCCGACTATCTACGTCAGAACCTGCATTACACGTCCAGCGGATTCAATTGAACGTCCGCATTTTTGGAGTTGCTGTTCCAAATCGGCGTGGACTGCATCATGTTCTCCACCGGCTACCGTACGAGTCCATGGCGCAGGCATCCAGTTTGCTTGATTCGATGCCCGTAAGCCCCACAGATGGCGAAAGCGCCTTGCGCCCTTAGGCTCACGGTGACGCTACGAGCCCACGAGATCGTGCTGCGGCCGGTCCTGGATCGAGAGCCCGAGCAGGCGCTCGGCATTGAGGTGGGCGATCTTCTCCTTATCGGCGGGGTTGATGGGCATCTGATCAAAGAATTGCCGCGCGGCCTTCATGTTGCCGAACGGATAGTCGGTGGTGAACACGATGCGGTCGATGCCGATCACGTTCACCATGGCCTGATAGGCGTTGAAGGACAGACTCCAACTGCTATCCATCGCACCAGCGGGCTGGTCCGCGTACTCGCCGGCCAGGATGCCGCCGTAGAAGTTCTCCCGGAAGTATTCCTTGATGGTGCGTTTGAGACCAGACTCGTTCGGCGGAAACGAGTAGTCGGTCCGCCACGCCATCCAACTCAAAGCCTCGAACTGGTGGCCCACGATGATCTGCAGCCTGGGGAACTGGTCGAACACCCCGCCCAGGATCAACCGGATGCAGTGGATCCCGGTGTCGATGTGCCAGCCGACCCCCGCGATTGACAACATAGCCGACACAGCCGGGGCGAAGCCGCTGTAGTAGGCGTCGATCACCGGCTGCGGCGGCACCGTGGGATGCAGGTAGATCGGGACGCCCAGCGCCTCGGCGCATTCGAACACCGGCCAAAAGAACTTGTCGTCAAGATAACGGCCGTTGATGTGGCCATTGATCAGCGCGCCCAAGAAGCCACAGTCGCGCACGGCGCGCTCGAGCTCACGCGCGGCAGCCGCCGGGTCGCGCATCGGCAGGGTGGCAAAACCGCGGAACCGGTCGGGACGTTGAGCGACCGCAGCTGCCACGTCGTCGTTGGCCTGCCTGGTCAGCTCGACCGCCAGCGACGGCTCCACGGCCTCTGCGCCCGGGACGTTGGACAGGATCTGCACATCGATGCCGGCCGCGTCCATCGCGGCGATGCGACCCTCTCCCAGATCACAGATGCCTGCTGGCCACGCGCCTTGTGGGTCCGTGTCGCCGAAGCGTCCATTTCTCATCGCGTCGAACAATTTGTGGGGACTGTTTGGATTCGCCTCGGCTATAGCCGGGAGCATGTAGTGCTCCTCGAAACCGATAATCTTCATGGCATTTCCTCAACCAATACCGTCCGATCGACCAATACTGTCCGATCGATCGGAGCACCTCGGGTGAGGCCGCTCATAGGGCCGAAAGGCCCCCGGACGGTCGGGAAGCCGAACAAGCGACTCGATCGAAGGCCGCCGACACCTCAGCCTCGACGTTCTTAACGCGCTATCCCAAAGAGTTCATGCTCTGTCTTTCCCCGCCTTAACGGATTCCCGGGGCTGAGCGTAAGCGCTGCGTCCACGATCCAAAGATCAGGCGCGTCCAGCAGTCGGTGGGATCGGCGTTGCGCGCTAGGCTAAGGAGTGTCCCGGACCGTGGGGTCCTGAACCGTGGGTTCCCAGACCGGAGAAGCCGGGCATAATGGACCCTAAACCCAAGGGCGCCATGCCCGGTCGGCCCAGCGGTAACTCGGGCTCGATGGCCAGAGTCGCAAGAGGTGGTCGGCGTTGCCGTGTGCGATGCGTCCGCGATCCGCCGGGCTTACCGGGATCGAGTCAAGGAAACTGGTTGCTTGCGCCATCGATGCGCACGGGTAGTCGGTGGAGAACATGATACGGTCGCCGCCGATTTGGAACAGCAACTCCAAAAATGCCGACGTCCAGTCGAATCCGCTGAACGTGTAATGCAGATTTTGACGCAGATAGTCGGAGGGGGCGCGCTGCAGCGACGTGACGGCGGCCGGCAGCGTCATGTCGAGTCGGGGCAACATGAACGGCAGCGTCTCACCCATGTGCCCGACGATCAGCTGAAGCTGCAGAAACCGGCCGAACACACCGCCCAGAATCAGCCTTATGACGTGGGCCGCGGTTTCGATGTGCCAGCGGCCCGGGTCACGTGTGCCACGTGGTTGGAATCCGGGTGAGATCCTCTGGCGCTCGGCGAACGCCGTGATTTGCCACCCGCACGAGGAACCATGCGGTGCAGGCGATAGCCACGATGACAAAGCTCGGTGGCAGATCGAACATAGCCGACACCCCGAGCCCCACCCAGACCGACAGTGTGCTGATGACCGTCGAGATGAGCATGGCCACGCCGGGTCTGGCCGTCAGCAAGATAGCGGTCGCCGCGGGTGTGACGACGAGGGCGAAGAGCAGCAAGGTTCCGACGGCTTGGACGGCCATGGTTACCGCGAGCCCCAGCAGTGCCATGAAGATGATGGATAATCCCCGCACCGGTACGCCTTTGGCCTCGGCGACTTGGAAGTTGATCGACGCGAACAGCAATGGACGATAGATAAAGCCAATGCTCAGAGCCAGGACTATCAACAGGCCCGCGAACATGACGAGCTGTGCGTGCGAAATGGCCAAGAGGTTTCCGAACAGGATGTTCGTCATGGTGCCGGATGCCTTGGTAGCCAGGGAGTTGAAGAACAGCGCCAGGCCGATGGCCATTGCCAAGACGGTGCCGGTGGCGACATCGCGCTCGGCGGCCCGTTTGCCCAGCGCGCCGATGACGAGCGCGCCACCCACGCAGAAGACCCCGAGGCCGACCGCGACGGGCAGACCGACCAACACCGCACCCGTGGCGCCCGGCAGGCCGATTTCTGCCAGGGCGTGCGCCGCGAACGCGGTATTGCGGATAACCACGAAGTAACCGATGAGACCGGCGGCGAGCGCCACAATGGTCCCGCCCAGCAACGCATCCCGCATGAACGGAGACGTCAAGATAGCCCACCAATCTCCCTGGTAGCCCACGGCGACCAGACGTATTGTCATACGACGCTCCTGATGTAGAGCTCCCCGTGCTCGCAGTGGGCGACTTCGATCGGGGTGCCATAAATGTGACTGAGCAACGCGTCATCGAGCACACTATTGATGGTGTCGTAATGCGCGTTGCTGTCGAGCAGATAGATCGCGCTGTCGAGCAGGGTGAGGACAGGATTCAGATCGTGCGCGACCACGAGGATCGTGACGCCCCTGTCCTGGTGCAAGCGCTGAAGTAGCTCGACGATCTCGCGCTGGCTACGTAGATCCAGGGATGCCAGCGGCTCATCGAGCATCAGCAGCCTGGGCCGCGCGACTAGCGCCTCGGCGATCGCGACTCGCTGGCGTTGCCCGCCGGACAACTGCGAAAGGCGTTTGCCGGCAAATTCCATGGCGCGCATCGACTCCAGGGCTTCCTCGACCCGGCGACGTTGCCCAGCAGTGCTGCGCCCGAAGGCCCACCGGTACCCGTTCAGCCCGAGCATGACCGCGTCGGCGGCCCGAATTGCGTGATCAGATCTGACGGCGTAATTTTGCGGCAGATAGCCAATCGAGTGGTTGTCCTCGCCCGGACGTTTGCCGAATACCTGGATGTGCCCCGAGGCGACCGGGATCAGTCCCAGAATCACCTGCAAAAGTGTGCTTTTGCCTGCTCCATTCGCTCCGATAACGGCGACGATCCCGCCGGACGGCACCTGGAAGGTCGCTTGCGACCAGAGCAGCCGTCCACCGCGCTCAACGCTGACATTATCGAACGCCAGCGCAGTGGAGTCCGGGTCAGGCGGGAACACCGAGCGCCTTTGCCAACCTGTCGAGTTGGTCGACCTGCCAACTCTGGAACGAGACCGCCCCTGGCGCCACTGTCTCGGTGACGTTCACCGTCGGCACCCCAGCCTCCTTCGCAGCCGCACGGATCTTCTCCGGCACCGCCCCTTGGGTCTGGGTGTTATAGATCAGCACATTGACCTGACCGTGAGCGAGCGCTGCGCCGAACGCCTCAATGTCAGCCGGTGACGGATCAGTCTCATTTGCGACGGCTCGTTGGTAGCCTTCGGGGGTTTTGTTAACCAGGCCGAGTGCTGCAGCCATATAGTCGAACACGCTCTCGGTCGCGGCATACGTTTTGCCCGACGCCTCGGCTTTGATCTTGGCGACAAGGTCCGTGTAGGGCTTGAGGTCGGCGCTGAATGCCGACCGCTGCCCGCGGAAATAGTTGGCCGCCGAGGGAGACAACTTGGTCAGCGCGGCGGTCACCGCCTCGGCGAAAATGGTGACCGCCGACGGGTTGTACCACAGATGCGGGTTGGCGCCATCCGGGGTTTTGGTCACCTCGCCCGCGCTGACGACGGGAGCGTTCGGAACAGTGGTAGCGGCTAGCTTCGAGGCCCACACGTCGTAACCCGCACCGTTGACGACGACGAGCTGTGCATGGGAGAAGAGCTCGGCGTCCGCCGGCGCGGGTTCGTAGTCGTGCGGATCAACTGACGAACTCACCAAAACCGTTGTCACCTTTGCGCAGTTTCCGCCGAGTGTTGCGACGATATCGCCCCACTGGTCCACGCTGACTGCCACATTGACCGGAGCAGTCGGGCACGGCGGCGCGGTTGATGCACCGGAACTGGATGATTTGCTGTGGCTCGAGGAACACCCCGTCAACACCAGCGCAACCCCGAGGGTAATTGTGGCGGCAGACCGAAGTGGGCGCAGATAGCCAAGTGTCCGAAGAGAGTCTAGCGTCACACGCAAACTGTAGCCGTTGGCGAGAAATCTTCAAGGTCATGACGATTTCTCCGGGCCCTTTTTCCCGTTACCGCTCCCCCGCAGGGGGCCAACAACGGCTGCCCGGCAACCATCACCACGAGCCGGGCAGGCGTTCGGGACGATGTTCAGCGGTATGCGCCGACGTCATGTGGGAATTCGCGGAAGTCGTTGCCGTCATGGGCCTTCGGCAGGCCCGATTGTCTATCGGTATCTCGCAGGCCTGAATTGCAGTAGCAACTGGAAGCTTAGTGCAATGGCGCCACTTCGCCGCCGGGTTCGCCGCCCCAGCCAGATATCTTGCTGCCCAATGCTTTTCGATCTCGTCCTGCGGACGTCGGCATGCAATAAGACCGGCCGTGTCGATCTAGGCAAGGTCGAGGGGTTTCCCTGTCAAAGCCTCAAAGCTGAGCGGAGGCACTCCCAGCCCTTGACCCCCGGTGCAGATGGCGGGATGCCGCGGTTGACGCTGCTGCCGCCCGCGCCACGCTCGGCGGCTCACGATCCTCGCCGAGCGTGAGCGCATCACATGATCGCTACGACCTACGTCGTCCAACGGTTATTCGCCGCGGGCATGCACGTGCAGGCCATGATCGCTGGCTTAACACCCGAAACCAGCACAGCGGCAACGTACTTGGCTCGTACCTGCGCGGCACGTGCGTGGCATCGGGAGCGGAGCGAAGACCGGCCGCAGATCCGCCAACCCGATATCGCCGAGTACATTGTGCGGGCAAGTCCGCCGGGTGGGTAGCACTGGCAACGCCGGTATCAGTTTGGGAATAAATTCGGGAACAAAAACCCGCGACTATTTAACCACAGTAAATAGCGGTAACACGTTTCCGCAGGTCGTGGGTGGCAACTGCGGCGCTCGTTTCTTTAGGTCCCTTGGCTTAACGTTTCTGGCGGCTCAGGACCGTCGCCACGGTAGACCATCTAGAAGAACCCCCAGTCCCGCCGTGGAGCTCTATCCGCCGCCGGTGCCGACCCGCGCAGCCAGCCATCAGAAACGGCTTGTCGAATGTGCAGAATGAGCCGTACCCGCGTACTACGCACTCGGGTACGGCTCCTTTCATGCCGTGCGTGCGGTCAGAGTGTCCGAACGCGGCTGGCCTGCGGGCCCTTGGCGCCCTGCGTGACCTCGAACTCCACCTGCTGATTCTCCTCGAGGCTACGGAAGCCGTTGCCGTCGATCTCGGAGTAGTGCACGAAGACGTCCGGGCCGTCCGTGCGTGCGATGAAGCCGAAGCCCTTTTCGGCGTTGAACCACTTCACAGTTCCCTGTGTCATTTTGTTTCTCCTTGTCAGGATTCCGGGCCGCACTGTGCGTCCTGGTGGCCGGTTGATTAGACGACTGCTTCTCGGCTTGCCCTGCAAGGTGAAAAGAGACGCCCGCACCAAGGTTCTGGGCGAGCGTGCATAGAACACGAACACTTAAAACTCCGACCTGTTTACTACAACGACCTACTGACGAATTTGTTCCTGGCTATAAGTCCGAGAGGGCGACACCGTCGTGGTGTGGAAGTGTCGGCGACGTCTGAAAACTGACGTGTTCGACACGGCGAAAAGGGGATGCCCCTCTAGATTGTCAAGGGCTGACCGCTGGTTTGTCGGCTGTGGCTACGACTTCTGTTGGGACACCGGATGGACTCCACGATTCCGTCCCGGGACTTCGGGACGGAATCGTCCCGGCCCGAGGCCACCGCTTCGGCTGCCGCGTACGCATCGACAGGATCAGACTTGCCGGCTTCCACTCCTCATTGGTGTGGCTCGTCGATCGGCAGTCAAGGCAAAGACTCAGTGCATCAAACAGATTCGCGGAATGCTGGTCAGCGGACCCAGCGACTTGCGTGAACAGATGAAACCGTTGGGAACCACAGCCCTGATCCAGGCACTGTCGCGGCTACATCCGGATCTGATCTTTCGTCACCGGCGGCAGCGACAAAACTCGCGTTGCGTTCCTTGGCTCGCCGCCACCTGGCGCTCAGTGACGAGATCAAAGAGCTCGACATCGTATTGGTCCGGAGTCTCCGCTTTCATCTGATGAATCGGGCCGCCGCCGCCTCGCTCTCCTGGCTATCCTCAGACGGGTATCTGTCGGTTCGTCAAGTTAGTTGCTGCATTTGCGGTACAAAGGTTTCCACCACGCACAGCCCGCGTTGATGGTCTGTCGCGGACGAGGTGGCAACGGGCCCTACATGTGACAACGGACCGCGATCCGTGATGACTTTGGACCCTATGGAGGCGTGGCGGCGGGTCGAAAGGATGGGATCAGCGTCGCCTCGATCCGGGCGGACTGATAACGCGAGAAGGATAATGACATGACCGCTACCAGCGGCGATGTGCTGTTGTTGACCGGCCCTGACGTTGATGTCCTCGCGCACCAATTCCTGGATTCTGACTACGCTGCCGACGCGTATATAAATTGGTCGCTCGAACGACGCCTCGAAGGTTTCCTTCGGAATCGCGGGATGGCACGGGTCGCCGACGATGGCGATACGTGCCACATCCTGGTTGACCGTGTCATGAGCTTTATCAATGTGGTGGCTGCCACTCGCGTCAAGGCGAAAATCTCTTAGTTAGGCCGAAGGCTTAAGCGTGCCGGTCGACGGTGCACGTCTTTCGCCGGTTTGGCGAGGTGCTTCTCAGTGATGATATCGACGGATTCATGAAGTTGGTCGGCGACGAGTTTTGTGCGTGGAGAGACCATGGCCACCGGCGAAGTCTTCACCGGTGGCGCCCAGGTCCCAGGATTTAGCCTTGCGGGCAAGCTGTTTGAGCTCGTCAAGCCGGTCGAATAGCGCTCGTCCCTCAACGATCCAGCCTGCGAAATCGCGGTGACGCCGCACTGGCTGCCGCGCATACCAATCGGCCATCCCCTGTTCCCAGCACCAGTATTCGACCATGAGCGCACACAACACTGGTTTGGTGAGCAGCTGCTGTGCCGACGCCGAAGAAAAGACCGCGGGCAGATCAACTGACTGCGACGATGTATCTACTGAATTAGATGTATGTACTGAATTATCGGTGTCCGTCACAGTTCTGGTTCTCCTCGCGCGCATGCGGGCAGATCGGTGGCCGCAACGTAGCAACCCGGCCCTGGCTCATGGTCATCGAATCACCCCGGATGACGCCATGGTCGAAAGTCCCTTTGTCTAGCGCGGCCATCAGCGCGGCGGCGATCGCCGCGGGCGCGGCGCCCGCTTACGAGCACCAATGTTCCAATGTCACGAAATTCCGCGTGATTAGCATGCCTTCGTCCTGCGCAAATAATCGTGCTGCCACCAACTCATGTATGAACACCAAACACCGATTCCCCAGACTCCCGTAGCGACGGGATCTCCACCGGCACACCCATTCGGACACAATGACTTACGGGGGCACACCGGCAGCCGCACCGCTCACAAGCAGAATCAAACGCAGGCTCTTTGCGGGTGACGGATATGTGTGTCGACAGCTCGCCGAAAAGGGTGGAAGGTCAAATGGCCCAGAACGGAGTGTGACGGCGGTCCTGATGTGTCCAGACGGTGGAGAGGCGAACCACGGCGTATCGGGAACGACTCACGAACCCGCCAACCTATTCTGCCAGTACGGCTTTTCGCGATTCTTCGCCATGAGTGGACGGTGCAGCGCGGGCGCAGCTGGCATCAGGCGTCCTTCACAACTTCCTGGGCGTTCTTGTCGGTGCGCAGGCCGGTGAAACGCGGGTGGCGCAGTTTGCCGTCGCGCGTCCACTCGGTAAAAGCGACCTGAGCAACAAGCTCCGGACGCACCCAGTGCACGCCGGCCTGTCGGACCACGTCGCGGCTAAACGCCGAGGTGTCCTGTTCGATGGTCGCCGTTGGTGCAGGCGGTGCAGCGTGGCGTCGTCGAAGCCGGTGCCCACCTTGCCGGCGTAGACCAGCTCGCTGCCCTCGTAGTAGCCGACCAGCAGCGCACCCAACCCGACTCGGCTGCCCTTCGGGGCGGTATAGCCGCCGACCACGAACTCCTGATCGAGCACGCATTTGAACTTCAGCCAACTCGCCGAGCGCCGCCCCTCGTAAGTGGAATCAGCCAGTTTGGCGATCACTCCTTCATCGCCGCGCTGGCAGGCCTGGCGGTAGGCGGCCTGGCCTTCGTTCCAGACGTAGGTGCTCAAGCGCAGCGGATCGCGAAACTGAAACGCATCGCGCAGCAGGCGTTTACGCCAAATTAGGGGCAACGCGGTGGTGTCCTTGCCGTCGAGGTGCAACAGGTCGAAAACGTGGTAGAACACCCGGATGCGCGACGCGCGGGCCTCCTCGGGATCGGTGATCCCGAGGCGGCCCTGCAGCCGGGAGAAACTTGTGCGCCTCCCCTCGTATGCGACGACCTCACCGTCGATGACGAACCGCGACGTGTCCTGCGCGGCGAGGGCGTCGACGAGCTCAGGATATGTGCCGTTCAGCGATTGGCGATTGCGTGACAACAGCCGCACCTGATCGCCGTCGCGGAACCCCAGGCACCGCTCCCCGTCGAACTTAAGTTCAAAGATCCAGCGCGGATCAGAGAACCGCTTGTCGGTCAGCGTGGCCAGCATCGGAGCCCGCCAGTCGGGCACCCCCTCGTCGCGCAGCAACTCGCGCATCGCCTCCGGCAAGCGCCCGATCACGACAGCTCGTCGAGCGGTACGGCCTGACACTAGTGCGGTGGTCTTCGCGGCCCGCGGCGACGGCGACCATAAGGCGATTGACAAATAGCACGACTGCCGATCTGCCAATCTGTCACCACCCATTCTTGCCAACTGCGTGATAGCGCACGTCTTTTACTTGTACCGGTCTTATCGTTTCCCCCCGGCGCGGATAGTGATAGTGGCCAAGGTCATCGCAACGGCCACAACCCGCGGTTTAGCGCCACGGGCGCACAGGCCCTGACATACGGTCGTCGAAAGTGACGGTATCCGTTCGGGTCACCTCCGGGATGTTTGCCGCCGCCACCAACGATGACCTGATCATCGTGACTGCACCGCTCGCCACCGGCATTTCGTGGACGTTGGGCTTCACCGCCCTCGGGACGCAGGGTCCTAATAACAGTCCAAGCTGTACAGGTTGAGCTGAATGTATTACTGTCGGGCAGGTGGAGCTGATCAGCCCGTCGTCTGTCACCGCGGCCCACGACCTGCGCGCGGTCTTCAGCCGCCTTTGGCGGCAAATGCGAGAGCTCGCTACGGGCGACGACTTGACGCCCTCGCAGACCGCCGCCCTGGTGCGGCTTGCCAAGGATGGTCCGTCTTCGACGAGTCAACTCGCCGACGCCGAGCGGGTCCGCCCGCAGTCGATGGCCACGACGGTGGCAGCACTTGAACGGCACGGGTTGACCGCCCGCAGCCCCGACCCTGCCGACGGCCGTCGGCAGGTCATCACTCTCACCGCTGAGGGGCGCGGGCACGCCGAGCGCGGCCGCCAGGCTCGCCACGAATGGCTCACCTGTGCACTGCAGGAGCGGTTCACCGAGGCTGAGCGGCGCAGCATCATCACCGCGCTGGGATTGCTGGATCGCCTCACCGAATCCTGAACGAAAGGATGCCAATGCAATTAGGCGTGCACTACATCGACTTCCTGCCGGGTCGGCCCGAGGATCTCGGTCCCACGCTGGCCGCGACCGCCCGTGCCGCCGAGGAGGGCGGTGCGGCGATGTTCACCCAAGCCGACCATTTCTTGCAGATGGAGGCCGTCGGGCGTGCGGAGGATCCGTTTCTTGAGGGGTACACCAGCTTGGGTTTCTTGGCCGGCCACACTCAGCGGATCACGCTGGGGCTGCTGGTCACCGGGGTCACCTATCGCTACCCCGGTGTACTGGCCAAGACCATAACCACCCTCGACGTGCTCTCCGGCGGCAGGTCGGTGTTGGGCATCGGGGCCGCCTGGTATGAACGCGAACACGTGGCCCTCGGCGTGCCGTATCCTCCGATTGCCACCCGGTTCGAAATGCTGGAGGAGACACTGCAGATCTGCCGGCAGATGTGGAGCGATGACAACGGGCCTTACCAGGGCAAGCACTACCAACTTGCCGAGACGGTGTGCGTGCCCGCGC
>Ga0182014_10005233_pt1 | contig 14514 bp, 15 predicted proteins | sample 612S2DmetaG_FD_120489 | JGI IMG/M metagenome (GOLD analysis project Ga0182014, IMG submission 120489) | Permafrost microbial communities from Stordalen Mire, Sweden - 612S2D metaG | ecosystem: Environmental > Terrestrial > Soil > Wetlands > Permafrost | place: Sweden: Stordalen | collected... | reverse complement strand
GCGTCGTACCAGGAGGACCGTCATGGCAACCGTCCAGCAGGAGCTCGAGACCCACCAGATGTACATCGCCGGGCAGTGGATCGGCGCGCAGAGCGGCGAGACATACCCGGTCGTCGACCCGGCGACCGAGCAAGCTTTCGCGATCGTGCCCAAGGGCGGCCTGGCCGACGCCAGGCGGGCCGTAGACGCGGCCCGCAAGGCCTTCGACGAAGGCCCGTGGCCGCACACGCCGGCCACGGAGCGCGCGCGGCTGCTCCACGAGGTAGCCGACAAGATCCGCGGGCGCGCCGGCGATCTCGCGCTGCTCGAGACCCGGCAGATGGGCAAGCTGCTGGCCGACTCGCTGGTCGACGTAAACGACGCCGCCCACACGTTCGACTACTATGCGGGCCTGGCCGTCGAACAGCACGGCCAGACCCTCGAGGTGCCCGGCGAGAGCATGAGCATGGTCGTGCGCGAGCCGATCGGCGTCACGGTCGGCATCACGCCGTGGAACTTCCCGCTGCTCATGGCGGCCTGGAAGGTGGCGCCGTCGCTGGCGGCGGGCAACGTCATGATCCTGAAGCCGGCCTCGGTCTCGCCGCTGACCTCGCTCGAGCTCGCCCGGATCTTCGCCGAGGTCGGCCTGCCGGAGGGTGTCTTTCAGGTGTTGACCGGCCCCGGCGGTGAGGTCGGCGACTTTCTCGCCTCGTCGCCCGACATCGACATGGTGGCCTTCACGGGCAGCGTCGAGGTCGGCAAGGCGATCATGCGGGCCGGCGCCGCGAACGTGAAGAAGGTCGGCCTGGAGCTCGGCGGCAAGAGCCCGAACATCGTCTTCGAGGACGCCGACTTCGAGGCCGCTATCGACGGCGCCCTGATCGGCATCTTCGCCGGCAGCGGCGAGGTCTGCTCGGCGGGTTCGCGCTTGCTGGTGCAGCGCTCGATCTACGACCGCTTCGTCGGCGAGCTCGTCTCGCGGGCGATGGCGATCAAGGTCGGCGCGCCCACCGACGAAGCCAGCGAGATGGGTCCGCTGGTCTCCCGGCAGCAGCTCGACACCACGGAGCGCTACGTGAAGATCGGCCGCGACGAGGGGGCCGTCCTGGCCACCGGCGGCCATCGCCTCGAGGGCAGCGGCTACTACTACGAGCCCACGATCTTCGTTGACGTCGACAACTCGATGAGGGTCGCCCAGGAGGAGATCTTCGGGCCGGTCCTGGCGGTCATCCCGTTCGAGACCGAAGCCGACGCCATCCGTCTGGCCAACGACACCATCTACGGCTTGGCGGCCGGGGTCTGGACGAAGGACGTCACGCGCGCCCTGCGGGTCATCAAGGCGCTGCGCGCCGGCATCACCTGGGTCAACACTTACCACCCGACCTACAGCGAGGCGCCGTGGGGCGGCTACAAGCAGAGCGGCGTCGGCCGCGAGCTCGGCACCTTCGGGCTCGACGAGTACCAGGAGGTCAAGCAGATCAACATCGACCTGACCGACAAGCCCCTCGGCGTCTACCAGCACGGGAAGGAAGCGCCCGAGACGGGTAAGGTCGTGTCGCTGAGCGACCGCCGGCCGTTCAACGAGGAGCACGAGTCCGACCAGTGGGTCGGCTACTGCCGGAACTGCGGCTAGGAGGGAATGGCCGTGGTAGTGAGTGTCAGCGAGAAGGTAGCGCCAGGGTTGCGGATCGCCGGTCCCGTGGGGACCGGCGATCCGCTCACCGTTCACAGCCCGTGGGACGGCAGCGACGTGGCGACCGTCAACACGACCCGTCTCGATGAGCTCGACCCTGTTCTGGACAGGGCGGTCGCGGCCTTCGCCGAATGGCGCTGGACGCCGGCCTGGAAGCGCGCCCGCATCCTCGAGGTCACGTCGCATCTGCTCGACGACCACGCCGAGGAGATGGCTCGGCTCATCGCCCTCGAGGGCGGCAAGCCGCTCAAGGACGCGCGCGTCGAGGCGCGCCGCGGCGCCTCGACGTTTCGCTGGGCGAGCGAGGAGGCCAAGCGCACGGCCGGAGAGATCATCGAGATGGACGCCGACGCGGGCGGTGAGAACCGGTTCGGCTGGACGATCCGCGAGCCGCGCGGGGTGATCGCGGCGATCTCGCCATTTAACTTTCCGCTCAACCTGGTGGCCCACAAGGTGGCCCCGGCGCTGGCCGCGGCCAACGCCGTGGTGCTCAAGCCGGCCTCCTCGACACCGCTCACGGCGCTGCGCCTGGCCGAGTTTCTGACCGAGGCCGGGCTGCCAGAGAACGTGCTGCAGGTGGTGGTCGGCCCGGGCTCGACCCTGGGGACGAAGCTGGTCAAAGACGAACGGGTGAACATGGTGACCTTCACCGGCAGCCCGCCGGTCGGCCGCCAGATCGCCAGCGACGCCGGCATGAAGATGGTGACCCTGGAGCTCGGCAACAACTCGGCGACCATCATCGACGACGACGCCGACCTCGACCTCGCGCTGCAGCGCGTGGTGGCCGGCGGCTTTTCGAACTCCGGGCAGGTCTGCATCTCGGTGCAGCGCGTGGTGGTGCACGAGAACGTCTACGACGAGTTCCTGGCGGCGCTCGTCGCCTCGGTCGAGGCGCTCAAGGTGGGCGACCCGCTTGACGAGACGACCGATGTAGCGGCGCTGATCGACGACAAGGAGACGGCGCGCGTCAAGGCCTGGGTCGCCGAGGCGCTCGAGCAGGGCGCGACGCTGGCGGCGGGCGGGCTCGACGACAACGGCGACCTGCGCCCGACCGTGCTGACGGACGTCGCGCGCGACATGAAGGTCTGTGCCAAAGAGGTCTTCGGTCCGGTGCTGGCCGTCATCAAGGCGCGCGACATCTGCGACGCCATCGCAATCTCCAACGACAGCGACTTCGGCCTGCAGGCCGGCGTGTTCACGCGCGATCTGAACAAGGCGCTCTACGCCGCCCGCCACCTCGAGGTCGGCGGCGTCATGATCAACGAGGTGCCGACCTTCCGGGTCGACCACATGCCCTACGGTGGCATCAAGAGCTCAGGCATGGGCCGCGAAGGGGTCAAGTTCGCCATCGCCGAGATGACCGAGCTCAAGATGGTGATGATCCGCGAGATGGACTGGGGCAGCCCGGGCTCGCCGCTCGGGGCCTGCCGGCGCGAGGGCATGTAGGGCGCGGGGGCGGCGACGGTAGCGCCGCGGCGTTGCCGGGTATCCCGGTAGCCGGGTAGACCGACTACCGCAACGCGACAGAAGGGGTCTCCATGATCAGCGCTCGCAATCAGCTCCCCGGCACCGTCAAGTCGATCACGCTCGGCGCCGTCATGGCCGAAGTGGTCATGGACGTGGGCGGCACCGAGGTCGTGGCGGCCATCACCCGCACCTCGGTGGAGAACCTCGGCATCCAGGTCGACGACAAGGTGCAGGCCGTCATCAAGGCGACCGAGGTGATGATCCAGAAGTAAAGCCTGCGTGGCGCGTGGCCTGCCGCCGCGCGACGCGGAGCGGGAACCGGCGCGGCCGCGCGCCCCCGCAGGCGTGTGACGCTCGGCGACGGGCGCGCTACACTGGTGGGTGTGAGCACCAGCGCCGCACGCCGCGTCGACTACCTGCGCCTCTCGGTCACCGACAGGTGCAACCTGCGCTGCGTCTACTGCATGCCGCCCGAGGGCGTGCCGTGGCGCTCGCACGACGAGATCCTGTCCTACGAGGAGTTGCTGGCCTTCGCGGCGGCCGCCGTGGCGGCCGGCATCACGCGGGTCCGTGTGACCGGCGGCGAGCCGCTGGTGCGCAGAGGTCTGGCCGGGTTCGTCGAGCGGCTGGCCGCCCTCGACGGCCTCACCGATCTCTCGCTCACGACCAACGGCGTGCTGCTGCCGGGCTGCGCCGCTGAGCTGCGGGCCGCCGGCCTCGCGCGTGTCAACGTGAGCATCGACAGCCTCGACGAGGGCCGCTACGCGCAGCTCACCCGCGGCGCGCGCCTGGGCGACGCTCTCGCCGGGCTCGACGCGGCGCTGGCGGCGGGCTTCTCGCCGGTCAAGGTCAACGCCGTTCTGATGGCCGGCGTCGAGGACGAGGTCGACAGGTTCGTCGAGCTCGTCCGGCAGCGCGAGGTCCACGTGCGCTTTATCGAGTACATGCCGCTCGACCGCCGCCTGGCGGCCGAACACGACTTCGTGCCGGCCGGCTTTGTGCTCGAGCGTCTGCACGGCGATCACCACGTCGAGGCGGTCGACGGCCCGTTCGGCCTGGGACCGGCGCGTTACTACCGCGTGCCCGGCGCGCGCGGCACGATCGGCTTCATCGCCGGCGTCTCCGACCACTTCTGCGCCCGTTGCAACCGGCTGCGGCTGATGGCCGACGGCCGCCTCAAGACCTGCCTGTTCTCGGCGCCCGAGCGCGAGCTCGACATACGGCCGCTCATCGGCCGGCCGGCCGCGCTTTCCGCCGCCATCGCCCAGGCCATCGCCGGCAAGAGCTTCGACCGCTGTGTCGAGGCGCCCTCCGGCGGCCGCGGCATGTCGCAGATCGGGGGGTAGGAGCACATCGTGGGCGAGCTCTCACATCTGGACGATCGCGGCCGGGCGCGCATGGTCGACGTCGCCGGCAAGCCCGAGACCGAGCGCGTCGCCCGCGCCGAGGCGCGCGTGATCATGGCGCCCCAAACGCTGGCCGCAATCCTCGACGGACGTCTGCCCAAGGGCGACGTCGTGGCGACGGCGCGCCTGGCCGGCATCATGGCCGCCAAACGCACCCACGAGCTCATCCCGCTGTGCCACCCGCTCTCGCTGTCGTATGCGGGGGTCGAGATCGAGGCCGACGACGCTCTGCCCGGCGTGCGCGTGACGACCGAGACGCGCCTCGTCGGGCGCACCGGGGTCGAGATGGAGGCGCTCGTCGCCGCCTCGATCGCCGCTCTCACGGTCTACGACATGTGCAAGGCCATCGATCGCGGCATCGAGGTCACGGGCGTGCGGCTGCTCGAAAAAGAGGGCGGCGCGAGCGGCCACTGGCGCCGCCCGTCGTCGCGAGGTTCGGTCGTCTCGGTCAACGTGGCCGCCGCCAAGGGCGTGCGCAAAGAGCCTCGTCCCGAGATCACTCTGGTCGCCGGTCACGGCGTCGAGGGCGACGGCCACGCCGGGCCGTGGCACCGGCAGGTGAGTCTTCTCGCGCGCGAGAGCATCGCCACGATGCAGGCCAAGGGCCTCGATGTAGGTCCCGGCGACTTTGCCGAGAACGTCACGACCGAGGGCCTCGTCGTGGCCGAGCTGCCCATCGGGACGCTTCTGCGGCTCGGCGGCTGTCTGGTGGAGCTCACCCAGATCGGCAAGGTCTGCCACGATCACTGCGCGATCTACCGCGCCGCGGGCGACTGCGTCATGCCGCGCGAGGGCATCTTTGTGCGGGTGCTCACCGGCGGGCCGCTGCGCGCCGGTGACGAGGTCGTGGTGGTGGCGCTCGGCCAGGGCGCCGGCGCCACGGGCGCGAAGCCCGACTATCACACGGCCAGCGAGGAGGGGCGACAATGAGCGAGACGGTGGCCATTCGGGCCGTGGTGATCACGCTGTCCGATGGGGGCTACGCGGGCCGGCGCGTCGACGACAGCGGGGCGGTGCTCGAGGGCCTGCTGAACGAGCTCGGCGCCGAGTACGTGGAACGCCTGCTGCTGCCCGACGAGGAGCTGCTGCTCAGCGAGAAGCTCGTCCACTACGCCGACCACACGTCGGCCAACCTCATCCTCACCACGGGCGGCACTGGTCTGACGTCGCGCGACGTCACCCCCGAAGCCACGAAGGCCGCCATCGACCGCGAGGCGCCCGGTTTCGCCGAAGCCATGCGCGCGGCGTCGCTGACAAAGACGCCGCACGCCATGCTGTCGCGGGCCGTGAGCGGACTGCGCGGCACCACGCTGATCATCAATTTCCCCGGCAGCCCTGCGGCCTGCAAGGAGCAGTTCGAGGTGATCCGCGCCGCCCTGCCGCACGCCCTCGAGAAGCTCGCCGACCTGGGCGGCGACTGCGCTCGCCCCGACGTCTGACGGCGCCGGCGGCGGACGGCGCGCCCAGGATCGGGTCAGGGGCGGTCGGTCAGGGTGATGGCGAGATAGGCGGCGACCGTGGCGTCGGCATCCTCTGCCTGGCGCCAGTGGGCCGCGCCGAGCAGCTCCTCGAGCTTCTCGACGGCGATCTGCAGCTCGGCGGCGGCGGCGGCGCGCGTCGCGTGCCGGCGCACCGTGCGCACCGCCTCCCACTCGGCGTCGCTGCGCGCTCGCACGAGGGGGTCGAACAGGCCGCAGAAGGCGTTCAGCAGCAGGTCGCCGGCCTGGCCCGTGCCGCTGTAGTGCACGAGACGGTCCTCGTGCCAGGCGGCGACGAAGGCGTCTTCGGCCGAGCCGTCGAGCGCCACCCCGACGCGCACCTGCAGCGGCGCGACCAGCTCCCGCAGGACGCTCACGCACAACGGCGCCTGGACGGGGTCTGTGAGGGCGCCGAGCACGGCATCTTCGTCGGCGACCACGAACGGCGCGGCGAGCGCCGGCGCGAAAAGTTCGTTCAGGCGGACGACGGCGGGGTCGAGCTTGGCCGGCAGCGTCTCCGGGCTGGCGAGGCGCCGTGAGCCGATGACATCGGCGTGGATCCGGGCTGGCATGGGCGTCGCCTCCTCGTCGCATGGGCGGCTGTCGGCGTACAGTACGCCGACAGCCGCCCCATTCCTCTCGCCGGGCGCCGCCTGCGCGCCGCTTGGGCGCCGCCAAATGAGTGACGCCGCCGCCGGCAGCGACTACATTTGGTCCTGCAAATGCGCGCCGCCGCCGGGGCGCGCCCCGGTCGGATACACTGGTCCGGTGACTCGGGGTCGGGAGTGAAGCGGTGAACAGGAGGGCTCAGAGGCGTCTGATCGTGGCGACCGTCGTTCTGGTCGCGGTCTTCGCCGTGGCGATGGTCTACGTCGTTGCCTCTCAGGGGGCCTACTACCGGCAGGTCTCGGCGCTATCGGCCGCCGACAACGGCCGCGACGTCAAGGTCGGCGGAGCGGTCGTGCGCGGCACCATCGTGCGCAACGCCGCCGGCGTGCACTTTGTCATCGAGGACCTCACCGGCCGGCCTACTACCGTCAAGGTCGACTACGCGGGGCAGATGCCGGCCACGTTCGCCGCCGGCGTGCAGGTCGTGGTCACCGGCCGTTATACGGCCGGCGACGAGCTCATCGCAGCCGACGACCTGCAGACCAAGTGTCCCTCGAAATACGCGGGCCAGGCGAGCCCTCTGCCGCAGCCGAGCAGCGCCGAGTAGGAGCCGCCGCATGATCGTCGTCGGCCGTTTCGCCCTCGTCTGCTGCCTGGCGTTCTCGCTCGGTGCCGTCGCGCTCATCGCGCTCGGCGTGCGCCGGCGCCGGCAGGACCTCATGCGCCTGGGCTATCTTGCCGTGTACGGGCTGTTCTTCTCGGTCGTGGTGGCGAGCGCGGTGCTGCTGGCCGCCTTTGTGGGGCGCGACTTCTCGTTTGCCTACGTCGCCCAGAACTCCGACACGAGCTTGTCGGTCTTCTACCGCGTCGCCGGCTTCTGGGCCGGCCAACAGGGCTCGTTTCTGCTGTGGACGATGCTGCTCTGCCTGATCACGGTCGTCATCGCCCTGCGCAACGTCGAGTCGATCGACCGCCTGACGGCCACAGCGGTCGGCGTGCTGGCCGCCGTGGCGGCGTTCTTTACCGTGCTCATGGTCGCCGACCAGGGGTCGAACCCGTTCCTTGCCGCCGCCACCGGCGCCACCGGCCAGGGCCTGAACCCGCTGCTGCTGCACCCGGCCATGGTGCTGCACCCGCCGGCCCTCTTTGCCGCCTACGCCGCGCTCACGGTGCCGTTTGCCTACGCCACGGCGGCCCTGCTGCTGGGCAGTCCCGAGCGCGCCTGGGTGCTGAGCTCACAGAAGTGGACCATCGCCGGCTGGGCGTTTCTGACGCTCGGCATCGGCCTCGGGGCCTGGTGGGCTTACGTCGTGCTGTCGTGGGGCGGCTACTGGGGCTGGGACCCGGTCGAGAACACCTCGCTGATCCCCTGGCTCACCGCGACCGCCCTGCTGCACTCGATGACCCTCTACCGGCGGCGCGGCCTGCTGCGACGCTGGACGGCGGCCCTCGCCTGCGCCACCTTCTGGCTGACGATCGTCGCTACCTGGACCACGCGCACGGGACTGATCAGCTCCGTGCACGCCTTCGAGCGCAACGACACCCTGATCGTGATCCTCTCGACCTTGCTGGCCGTGGTCGCGGCCGCCTCGGTCGGCCTGCTGGCCTGGCGCTGGCGGCGGTTCGGCGAGCAGGGGCGGCCCGTACTGCTTTCGCGACGCGACGTCGCCCACGTGCTGACCGACGTCGCGCTCAGCGTGTTCGCCGCGGCGCTGCTGATCGTCACCGTCGTCGTGCCGCTGACGCTGGGCAGAACGGTGGGCCCCGACACCTACCGGCTGTTCGCCGAGCCTCTCGGCGTCGCCGTGGTGGCGGCCGTCGCGCTCTGCCCGCTGCTCGGCCTGAGCCGGGCCACCGGCTGGACGTTGCGCCGCGCCGTGCGCTGGCCGTTGCTGGCCGCCGCCGTCGCGCTGCCCGTGCTGCTTGCCAGCGGCGACTGGCGCTCGAGCCTGTTCGGCCTGGTCGGCCTCGAGGTCTGCTGCTTTGCCGCCGCGGCGGTCGTAACGTTCGTGGTGGCCGGCGCGCGGCGGGCCGCCGGTGAGCAGGGACTGCTCACCGGCCTGCGCCGCGCGCTCACCGGGAGCCGCACCCGCAGCGCCGCCTGCGTGGCCCACCTCGGCGTGGTCCTCGTGCTCGCCGGCCTGCTGGGCTCCAACGTCTACAAGATCGAGCGCAGCGCCTACATCAGCGCCAGGCCCGGGGCCACGGCGCAGGTGGCGGGCTACACTTTGCGCTTCAGCGGCTTCACGCAGGGCGCCGGGCCGCAGAGCTCGCAGCGCTTCTACGCCCACTTCACGGTCATGCGCGGCGGCCGCCGGGTCGGCCTGTTGGCGCCGCACACCGACGTCTATCCGCAGGCCGGGGCGGCCGACCGCGCCGTCATTCTGGGGAGCCTGCCCCGCGACCTGTTCGTGGTCGCCCAGGACCCCTTCGACTCGTCGAGCACCCACCTGCGGCTCCAGCTCGACGTCTTCCCTCTGGTCCGCCTGGTGTGGGCCGGCGCGATCTTCCTTGTCGCTGCCGGCGGCGTGTCGCTGTGGCCGCGGCGCGAGCGCGCGCCTGTCGCGGCGCTCGCGCCGCGCGACGAAGCGCCCGACCCGGGTGACGACGCGCTCGCGCCACGCGACGCGGTCCTCGACGAGGGCGCCTGATGGTCGGCGACGGCGACACGGCGGTGCCGGAGATCCGCGTCGAGGGGCTGGGCAAGGCCTTCGGCCGGCGCGAAGTGCTGCGTGACGTGTCGTTCACCGTGGGACGGGGCGGCTTTCTTACGCTGTTCGGCCCCAACGGCGCCGGCAAGACGACCACGCTGCGTCTGGTGGCGACGCTGCTGCGACCTTCGTCGGGCAGCGTCGCGGTCGCCGGCTACGACCTGAAGGACGACCCCATGCCGGTGCGCCGGGCGATCGGCTTCATCTCGCACAACGCGCTGCTGTACCGCGATCTCACCGCCCAGGAGAACCTGCGCTTCTACGCCGACATGTACGGTGTCGCCGACCCCGGGCGGCGCATCGGCGAACTGCTCGAACGAGTCGAGCTCAGCCATCGCCGCTACGACGTCGTGAGCACGTACTCCAAGGGCATGCTGCAACGCCTCGCCATCGCCCGGGCGCTGCTGCACGAGCCCCGAGTGCTGCTGCTCGACGAGCCGCACTCAGGCCTCGACCCGCACGCGGTCGAGATCCTCGACGGCCTGCTCGGCGAGATCCGGGCCGCGCACACCTTCGTCATGGCGACCCACAACCTGCGCCAGGGCCTCGCCCTCGCCGACCAGGTGATGATCCTCGACGCCGGCCGGGTCGTCTTCAGCCACGTCGGCCGCCTGGCCGCCGACGAATTTGCCGCCGTCTACCACGAGCACGTGCGCGAAGGGGCGCTGGTGTAGGGCATGGGCCTGCGGCAGTACAGGGCCATGGTGCGCAAGGACATCGTCCGCGAGCTGCGCACCCGCGAGACAGTCGTGGCCATGCTGCTCTTCGTCGTGCTGGCCATGGTCGTCTTTCACTACGCCTTCACCGTGCCCGGCGGCGGCGACCTGTCGCTGTTGACCGGCGGCATGCTGTGGGTCGTGTTCGTCTTTGGCGCCCTGCTGGGGCTCAACCGCACCTTCGCCCACGAAAAGGACGAGGGCTGCCTCGACGGCCTGCTGCTCTGCCCGGTCGACCGGGTGACGATCTTTCTGGCCAAGATGACCGCCAACCTCGTCTTTCTGGGGCTCATCCAGGTGATCGCGGTGCCGCTGTTCGCCCTGTTTTTCGCCACGGGCCGCATGGCGACGCACCTGCCGGCCTTCCTTGCCCTGGTCGTGCTGGCCGACCTGGGTATCGCCGCGCTGGGCACGCTGCTGGCCACGATCGCCATGCACACCCGCGCCCGCGAGCTGCTGCTGCCCATCGTCTTTCTGCCGCTGGTCATACCGCTGCTGATCGCCGCCGCGTCGGGTACGAGCGCCGTCCTGTCGGGCACCGCCGGCTCTGGCTCGGTGCTCGGCAGGCTCGCGTTCCTGCTGGTATACGATGGCGTCTTCCTGGTGCTGGCCTACGGCACCTACGACGTCGCGATAGGAGAGTAGAGCGGTGGAGAGCGCCTCGACTGCCGCTGCCAGTGCTGTCGCTCGCCCCGCGGTCCCCGGGCTCGCCGCGACCACCGCGATCCTGGCCGCCGCGGGCGTGGCGCTGCTCGCCGGCCTGCTCGTGGGCTTCTGGATCGCCCCGACCGACGCCTCGACCCTGGGCTTCTCGCAGAAGATCTTCTACTTTCACGCGCCGATCGCCGAGACCGCCCTGCTGGCCTACGGCGTGGCCTTCGTGGCCGCTCTGCTCTACCTGCGCCGCGGTGCGGCGAGATACGACCGGCTCGGGGTCGCCGCGGTGCGCCTGGGTCTGCTGTTCAGCCTGCTCGTCATGGTCACCGGCGTGATCTGGGGCCGGGCCGCCTGGGGCGTGTGGTGGGCCTGGGAGCCGCGTCTGACCACCTTTCTCATCGCCTGCCTGCTCTACAGTGCGTACTTCGTGCTGCGCGGCGCCGTCGAAGACGAGTCGCGGCGCGCCACCTACGCCGCCCTGTTTGCCGTCGTGGCCTTCGTCGATGTACCCATCACCTTCTTTGCCACGCGCTTTCTGCCAGCGGGACTGCACCCGGTGGTGCTCGGCCCGTCGGGCAGCGGCATGGACTATCGTGACCTCATCGCCTTTCTCATCAGCATGGCCGGCATGACCCTGCTGTTCGTCGGGCTCCTGCGCCTGGAGCTGGGCATCGAAGCCCTGCGCGAGGAGCTGCGCGAGATCAAGTACCGTCTGGGGAGATGACCGATGCCGCTCGCCGAAGCCGTCAAGTACGTCGCCGCCGCCTACGGAGCCGTGGTGCTCGTGCTCATCGCCTACCTGATCGTCGCCGGTCGCCGCATCGCGCGGCTGCAGCGCGACGTGCGGGCGCTCGACGACGAGCTCACGCGGCGCGAGGGCGGCGCGTGATCTCGCGCTGACCGACACCACGACGAGAACGGAGGGTCTACCGGGTGGCACACGTGGAGGTCGTCGTCTTCTGGCTTGGCTTCCTGCTCTACGCGGGCGGATTGACCTTCTTTGTGGAGTTCCTGTTCTCGCGAAGGGAGCTTCAGGACCGGCTGGGCCTGGCCTGCGTGGTCGCCGGCTGGACACTCGAGACGGTGACCCTCGGGCTACGCTGGGCTCAGGCCGGGCACTTTCCGGTCGTCGGCGCCTACGAGTCGCTGACCACACTGAGCTGGGCCGTCGTGACCGTCTATCTTGTGCTCGCCTGGCGCACGGGGGTCAAGGCCCTCGGGCTGTACGTCACGGCGGCCGTTCTGCTCTTTCTCACCATCGCCGGCGCCCGCTACTCGCCGCCCCTGGGCCTCACGACGGCCTTGAGGAGCGACATCGTCGTGATCCACGTGGCCGTCATGTTCACGGCGCTCGCGGCCTTTCTGGTGGCCGGCGGTGCGGCGCTCATCTATCTGGTCGAGGACTTCGAGCTCAAACGGCGTCACATTCGCCCGGTTCTGGGTCGCCTGCCTGCCCTGCGGACGCTCGACCAGCTCGTCGGCCACGCCGTACTGTTCGGTCTGCCGTTCCTGTCGATGGGTATCGCGGCCGGCGTCATCCGGGCCGCGGTGTACGGTGGGCCGCACTGGTGGCGCGACGCTGTGGTGCTGCTTGCGGTCGCCGCCTGGGTGATCTACGCCGGGGCGGCCTGCGGTCGGCTGGCCTCGGGCTGGAGCGGGCGGCGCAGCGCGTGGCTGGCCGTCGCCGGCCTGGTCTGCCTGCTCGCCATTCGCCTTGTGGCCGTGCCGTACCTGAGTGGCTTCCATAGCTGGGGCAGATAGGTGGCTCGCATGCATCTGGTCGTGGTCGGTATCTCCCACAAGACGGCGCCGCTCGAGCTGCGCGAGCGCCTCGCCCTGCCCGGCGACGAGGCGGCGCGCCTGGGGTGCGCCCTGCACGACGGCGCCACGGTCGCCGAAGCCGTCGTGCTGTCGACCTGCAACCGCACCGAGGTCTACCTGCTGACCGGCGATACCGGCGCCGCCGAGCGGCTGGCCGTCGGGCGGCTGGCTCAGCGCGGCGGCGTCGACGCCGCCGCGCTGGAGGCCGCCGTCTACGGCGCCCGCGACGCCGCCGCGATCGCCCATCTGTTCCGGGTGGCGGCGAGCCTCGACTCGCTGGTCGTCGGCGAGGCCCAGATACTCGCCCAGCTCAAGGACGCCTACCAGGCGGCCTGCGACGAGGGCTGCACGAGCGCGGTCTTCAACAGGCTCTTCCGGCACGCCGTCGAGGTGGGCAAGCGGGTGCGCACCGAGACGGCCATCGGCGAACGACCCGTGTCGGTCAGCTCGGTCGCGGTCGACCTGGCGCGGCAGGTGCTCGGCAAGCTCGACCGTCGGGTCGTGCTCGTGCTCGGCGCCGGCGGGACGAGCGAGCTCACCGTCAAACACCTGCGGGCGCGGGGCGCCGGCACGGTGGTCGTCGCCGGGCGGACGCTCGCAACGGCCGCGGCGCTGGCCGGCCGCTGCGACGGCCGCGCCGTCTGCTTTGACGAGCTCGACGCGCAGCTCGCGGCGGCCGACATCGTCATCTCCTCGACCGCGGCGCCGGGGTACGTCATCGACCGTGCCCGCCTTGCCGGGATCATGGGCGGGCGCCGGCGCCGGCCGATGTTTCTGATCGACATCGCCGTGCCGCGCGATCTCGACCCCGACATCGGGCGCATCGCGGGCTGCTATCTGTACGACATCGACGACCTGCAGGGCGTGGTCGCCGCGAACCGCCACGAGCGTGAGCGCGAGGTCGCCCAGGCCGAGCGCATCGTCGACGAGGAGGTCGGGCGCATGAACGATTGGCTGGCCGGCCTTGAGGTCGTGCCGGCCATCGCCCAGCTGCGCGGCGCGGTCGAGGGCATCCGCGAGGCCGAGCTGGAGCGGCTGGGCGGCAAGCTCGCCGAGCTCTCGCCCGCGCAGCGCGACCAGGTCGAGCAGCTCACCACGGCGATCGTCAACAAGATCCTCCACTTGCCGACGGTGCGCCTGAAGGAGCTCGCCGCCGAGCGCGACGCCTACGTCTACGTCGAGGCGCTGCGCCGCTTGTTCGACCTGGACGGCGCCGCGGCGGTACCGGCCGGCGAGCCCGGCGAGTCCGCCCAGCCCCCGAGCCGCCGGGCCGGCCAGGCGCAGAGCAAGGCGACCCTGCGGCCGTCGCCGAGCCCGGGAGCGAGCGGTCAGTGAGCGCCGCGCGCCTCGTCATCGGCTCGCGCGGCAGCGCCCTGGCGCTGGTTCAGGCCGAGTGGGTGGCGGCCGGACTGCGGGCGGCGCACGCTGGGCTCGACGTGACGATCGCCACGATCGCTACTACCGGCGACCGCGTGCGCGACGTGCCCCTGGCGAAGATCGGAGACAAGGGACTGTTTACCAAGGAGCTCGAGGCGGCCCTGCTCGACGGCCGCGTCGACCTGGCGGTGCATTCGGCCAAGGACCTGCCGACCGCGCTGCCCGCCGGTCTTGCCCTCGGCGCCTTCACGAGCCGAGAGGACGCGCGCGACGTGTTCGTCGCCGGCCCGGGCGGGCGCCGGCCGACCGGGCCCGCGGGGCTGCCGGCCGGCGCCCGGGTGGGCAGCTCGAGCCTGCGGCGGCGCTCGCAGCTCCTGGCGCTGCGGCCCGACCTGCAGCTCGTCGACCTGCGCGGCAACGTCGAGACGCGCCTGGGCAAGCTCGCCGACGAGGCCCTCGACGGCACCGTGCTGGCCGCCGCCGGTCTCTCGCGTCTGGGGCGGGCCGCTCTGGCCGCCTTCGCGTTCGACTACGAGCAGATGATGCCGGCCGTCGGCCAGGGCGCGCTGGCGCTCGAAACGAGGGCCGGCGACGAGCGCG
>Ga0182014_10005232_pt1 | contig 14514 bp, 13 predicted proteins | sample 612S2DmetaG_FD_120489 | JGI IMG/M metagenome (GOLD analysis project Ga0182014, IMG submission 120489) | Permafrost microbial communities from Stordalen Mire, Sweden - 612S2D metaG | ecosystem: Environmental > Terrestrial > Soil > Wetlands > Permafrost | place: Sweden: Stordalen | collected... | reverse complement strand
GCGGCTGTGCGAGGTGAGCATTCCGAAAGGCATCCAGCGGCGGTAAAGCTCCTCGGGAGTCTTGGCCGCGAAGCCGCCGATGTCGTGGCTCCAGAACGTGAAGCCGCTCAAGCCGAGCGAAAGACCGCCGCGCAAGGTGGCCGCCATGCCGGAATCCTGCGCGCCGGAGTCGCCGCCCCAGTGCAGCGGATAGCGCTGGCTACCGGCCCATGCGCTGCGCGCCCAGATGATATTTTCGCCGGTGGTCTGGCGGGTGATGTCCGCCACGGCCTGGTTGTAGCGGAGCGGGTAGAGATTGTGTTCGTAGAATCCACTGCGGCCGTTGGCATAGATTCCATTGAGCGGCGCGGCCTCTCCGAAATCGACCTTGATGGCCCCGACGCCCATTTTGAGGAGGCCCGCGATCTTTTCCTGATACCACGCGACCGTGGCCGGGTTGGTGAAATCGAGGACGGCGTCCTCATACGGCAGGTTGCCCTTACCGTCCCTGACCGCCAAACCCTTGGCCAGGATTTCCGGAAACAGCGAGTTCTTGGGGACGAAGTAGGGAAGCTGCCAAAGGGAGATGTGAAATCCATCGTGTTTGAGGTCGGCGATCATCTTCACCGGGTCCTTAAAGCGGGTCTTGGAGAACTGGTAATCGCAGCGCCAGTCGGTCTCGAACCACCCGGTGTCGAGATGGATCACGTCGCTGGGGATGCGGTTCCCACGGAGTTTGGCTGCCACCGCGCGGGTTTCGTCCTCGGAGTAGTAGGTGATGCGGCTCATCCACAGGCCGAACGACCACAGGGGCGGCATGGGCGGCTTTCCGGTTAAGGTGGTGTATTCATTGAGGATTTCCTTGGGCGTACCCAGGAAGACGAACAAGTCGAGTTCGTCGTCGCCCAAGAGCAAGGCGTTGGTATTGCCGTAAGTGGCGCCGAAATCGAAGGTCGTCGGCGCGGAGGTGTGGACAAACATGCCGTAGCCGCGGTTGCTCATGAAAAACGGAATGGGCTTGTACATGCGGCCGGTTTCCACACCGTTGGCGTCGTTGGCCCATAGGACGAGCTTCTGGCCGCGCTTATCGAGCCGGGTGAAGCTTTCCCCGCCTCCGAAGAGCTTCTCTCCCGGCGCGAGCGAGAACACGGCGGCGATGCTTCGGGAATAGTCCGAGGCGCGGCGGATAAACGAGAAGGGCAGGACCGGGTCGAGCTGCGCAGCGTTGTCGGAAGCGTGATCGGTCTTCGTGAGCAGCCGCCCCTGAGCGTCGCGAAATTCGATGTGCCAGGGGTCCTCCAAAATCGTGACGGACCCCGCCACGCTGGTATCGCGGTAGCCGCCCGCGATGCGCGCCATTCTCCAGGAATCGTCACGCGGGGGTTCGCGGACCAGCATGGGCGAAGGTTGGTCGGGGCGGACTTCGGGCCCCGTGCGGATACGGATTCGGACGGCCCGTGGAGAGACGAATTGGATGGAGAAGGGCAGCGACGGATTGACGGCGTATTCGCCCTCCGGGAAGGTGACGCCGGCGAAGGGCTGCAGCACGTTCTCCATATTGTTGAACGCGATGCGGGGGTAAAGCTGGTTTCGCGTCCAGGCGATTGCGCCGACTCCGCTGGCCGGGTCGAACTGGGCGAGTTTGTCCGCCAGAAAGTAGGTATTGCGGTATTCGTGGAAATCGCCGCTGATATCGACCAGGTCGCTCAGGAGACCCGGCGGCCTGTCCACCTGCGCCTTCAGGCGAGTGCACCACAGCAGCGCCAAAGCGGCGCAGAGCAAGAGAGAAAAACGTCGGCTGCCTGCCATAAGAGTCCTTTCCCAGCATGGTAGTCGGTATCCGAGCGGGAGTCCACCTGGGGATTACAATTCCCCCCGGCACGCCGCGCCAAACGAACCCAATCTGCCGCATTATTCGCCATTCCCCCGTGAAACGCGCTATGAATAGACCATACCGGGTATAACAACCCGATTCGCTTTTGATCGGAGATCGAAGATGAGAGATTGGACACGTCGGGATCTATTGAAAACGAGCTTGGCCGCGCCGGCCGTAGTGGCGGCGTCGACCGAAGCGGTTGCAGAGGCAGAGCCCCAGGCGGCCACGCCGGCCGCTCCGCGGGCAGCCCCAGCGCCGGGCTCCGGCGGCGGCCGGGAACGGCTCCTGCTGGATTTCGGATGGCGCTTCCATTTCGGCCACGCCACGGACGTGGCGCAGGATTTCAATTTCGCGGGCAACTACTCCAAAACCGGGAATTTCGGCCCGGTGAGCACGGCGCTCTTCGACGATAGCGAGTGGAAAGCCGTCAATCTGCCGCACGACTGGGCCATCGAACTGCCCTTTCAAAACGATCCCGCGCTCTCCAACAAGGGGTTCTATCCGATGGGGCGGGCCTACCCGGCCACCAGTATCGGCTGGTACCGCCGCATCATCGAGCTTCCGGCCTCCGACGCCGGCAAGCGCATCACCATCGAATTCGATGCCGCTTACCGCGAGGCGATGGTGGTCTTCAACGGCTTCTACATCGGCAGGCACATTGGCGGCTACGACCCGTTCAGCTTTGACGTGACGGATTTTGCGACTCCCGGCGGCAAGAATGTGCTGCTGGTGCGCGTCAACGCCACCGAGAGCGATGGCTGGTTCTACGAGGGCGCGGGCCTTTACCGGCATGCCTGGCTGGTGAAGACCAGCCCGGTGCACGTGAAAAAGTGGGGCACGTTCGCGCGTAGCGAAGTGCGGCCCGGCGAAGCCGCGGTGCGCGTTCGCACGGAAGTGGCGAACGACGGCAAGGCCGCGGCGAGCACGCGCGTGACCTCGACGATTCTCGACCCGGCGGGCAAAGAGGTTGGGAAAGAAGTGACCCTGCCGGCATCCATCGCGACGTTGGGCGAACACACCTTCGAACAGCAGGTGGTAGTGAAGGATCCCGCGTTATGGTCGCCCGAAAAGCGCAACATGTACAAGTTGGTGACGCAGATCGAAGCGGGCGGGGCGGTCACGGACCGCTATGAGACGCCGTTCGGCATCCGCACGCTGCGGTGGGACAGCCAGAAGGCATTTTTCCTGAACGGCAAGCCGGTGAGGCTGAAAGGGACGTGCAACCACCAGGACCACGCGGGTTTGGGGGTGGCGCTGCCGGACTCGGTGCAAGCCTACCGCATTCGCAAGCTTCAGGAGATGGGCTGCAACTCGATACGGACCTCGCACAATCCCCCCACGCCGGAGTTGTTGGACGCGGCCGACGAATTGGGGATGCTCTTCATGGATGAAACGCGCATGTTTTCCTCCAACCCCGAGGGACTCAGCCAGTTCACGGACCTGGTGCGGCGCGACCGGAATCATCCGAGCGTCATCCTCTGGTCCCTGGGGAATGAGGAAGGGACGGCGAACAGCGAGAAGGGGGCGCTCATGATCGCGGCGATGGCGGAGGTGGCGGCGAAACAGGATGGTTCGCGGCTGAACACGATCGACGGGATAAGCTTGCCCGCTTCCATCGACGCGACCGACATGGTCGGTTTCCACTACGCCGATCCGCGGTCGTTAGCCTTCCACGAGGCGAATCCGAAGAAACTCGTCATCGAAAGCGAGACGGTGAGCGCGGTGGCGACGCGAGGCATCTACATCATGGACCCGGAGCACGGTTTCGTGGGTTCGTACGATCCCTACACCACCAGCGGGCGCGCATCCTGCGAGGGCTGGTGGAGGTTCGTCGACGCGAATCCGTGGCTGTCGGGAGGGTATATCTGGACGGGCTTCGATTACCGCGGGGAGCCTTCGCCGTACCGGTGGCCGAATATCAGCTCGCAGTACGGGCTCATCGATATGTGCGGCTTTCCGAAGGACAGTTTCTACTATTACCAGGCGTGGTGGACGGCCCAGCCGGTGCTGCACCTCTTCCCGCACTGGAACTGGCCGGGGTATGAGGGAAAACTGATCGCGGTGTGGGTGCATTCGAACCTGGACCGGGTGGAGTTGTTCCTCAACGGGCAGAGCCAGGGCGCACAGGACGTGAAGAAAGACCAGCACCTGGCGTGGAACGTGACGTACGCGCCCGGCACGATTGAGGCGCGCGGATTCAAGGGCGGGCAGCAGGTGATGACGGTGAAGCGGGAGACCACGGGACCGGCGGCCAAGCTGGTGCTGACGGCGGACCGCAAAACGGTCTCGGCGGATGGGGAAGAGATAGCGATGTTCGCGGTGGAGGTGCAGGACGCGCAGGGCCGCACCCAGCCGATCGCCGATAACCAGGTGAACTTCCGGGTGACGGGCCAGGGAGCGGTAAAGGGCACGGGGAACGGCGATCCGACCAACCACGAATCCGACATCGGGAGCACGCGCAAGGCGTTCAACGGGTACTGCATGGCGCTGGTGCAATCGACGAAAACGGCGGGGACCATCACCGTAGAGGCAAGTTCGCCGGGGTTGACGGCGTCGAGCGTGACGATTAGTGCGAATGCCGTGAAGCTGCGTCCGCAAGTGCCGGTTTGGGAGCGCGAAGTCCCGACGGGTTCGGGCATCACGGGCCTGTGGAGGCCGGTGCCTGTGGTAGCGGCTGCCGGCCGCGGCGGCGGTGGTTTCGGCGGCGGCGCCAACAGCGTTTTCACTCTCAAGCAGAATGGCGGCAGCCTCACTGGAACCGTCGAGGGCGGCGGCGGCCGCGGCTTTGGCGGCGGAGGCGGCGGAGGCGATACGCCGGCGGCCATCGAAGAGGGGAAGGTGGATGGCGCCAACGTCTCCTTCAAGGTCGGAACCATGACCTATACGGGGACTGTGAAGGGCGACCAGATCGAACTTCAAACCAGCGGCGGCGGTTTCGGAGGCCGGGGAGCACGACCTGCCCCAGCGACTCCTACCGGACCGCAGCCCGTCATAGGACCCCCGCCCGATGGGACGGATCCTTCCTCGGGAGCCTTCGCCGGCGGTGGCCGCGGCGGCCAGCCGCAAACGCCGCCCCCGACCATCCTGCGAAGGGCGACGCATTAGAGACGTAACCAATGTGGGGCGGACCAGCGTACTCCGCCCCTTGCTACAATTCCCCTGTGGCCCGTGTTCTGATGGTTTCTTCGGAGGCTGCGCCGCTCGCGAAAACGGGCGGCTTGGCCGACGTCGTCGGTTCTCTCCCCTCCGCGCTCCAGGCGTACGGAGACGAGGCCGCGGTACTGATTCCGCGTTACGGTTCCATCGATCTTAAAGGCCTGCGGCGGGTTTTCGAACGCCTCCCGATCCACCTAGGCCCCACGCGTTACGACGCGTCCGTCTATCAGGCGCCCGCCGAGTTCCCCTTCTATTTGTTGGATTGCCCGCCACTGTATGGCCGCGAAGGATTCTACGGGGAGTCGGGCTTGGATTATCCCGATAACCACATCCGTTTCGCCGTGTTGTGCCGCGGCGCGATCGCGGTGGCTCGGACTCTTTTCAAAACCGAGGTTTTCCACTGCCACGACTGGCAGGCGGGGCTTGTGCCGGCCTATCTGCGAACGACTTTCGCCACGGACCCGACGTTTCTCGGCGTCAAGACGCTGTTCACGATCCACAACCTGGGCTACCAGGGGCTGTTTCCCAAGACCGTACTGCCGGAACTGGCGCTTGACCCGGCCCTGTTCCGCCCCGACGGTCTCGAGTTTTTCGGAAGCGTGAGCTACGTCAAGGGCGGAATCGCACTGGCCGACGCGCTCAACACGGTGAGCCCCACCTATGCGAAGCAGATCCAGACGCCGGAATACGGCTTCGGGCTGGACGGCGCTCTGCGTGCGCGCGCGGATGCGCTCTCCGGCATTCTGAACGGGGTCGACTACCGCGACTGGAACCCGGAAACCGACCCGCTGATTCCGGCCCGCTACTCGGCGGAAGACCTCAGCGGGAAGCGCGCATGCAAGGAAGCGCTGCTGGCGGAATTCGGCCTGCCGCACGACGCCATGGAGCGCCCGCTCATTGGAATGGTGTCGCGGCTGACGCGCCAGAAAGGCGCCGACCTCCTGACGGAAGCCGCCGGCCAACTCGTGGCCGAAGATGTTTACCTGGTGGCGCTTGGGAACGGCGACCCCGAGTACGAAGAGTTCTTCGAGGGGATGGCCGCCGAGTTCCCCGGGCGGGTGGCCGTACGCATCGGCTTCGACAACGGACTGGCGCACCGCATCGAGGCCGGCGCCGACATGTTCCTGATGCCGAGCCATTACGAGCCGTGCGGGCTGAACCAAATCTACAGTCTCAAGTATGGGACCGTCCCGGTGGTGCGCGCGACCGGCGGTCTGGATGATACCATCGAAGCGGGGACGGGATTCAAGTTCCAGGAATACACGGGAGCCGCGCTCCTCGAAGCGCTCCGCGAAGCGGTGCGGGCATACGCGAACGGCCCGGCATGGCGGGATACCATGCTTCGCGGCATGGCCAAGGACTTCTCATGGAAGATATCGGCGGCAGCCTATTCGGCGTTGTACCGGCGGCTCTTGGAGCGTACCTGAATCCTTCCGCCCTTCTGGGATTCTAATCATTTAGGAGACGAAATGGCAGGTCAGAACACGCTAACCTTTACCGACGGAAGCTTCGACCGGGACGTGCTGCAATCGGAAGCGCCGGTATTGGTGGACTTTTGGGCCGAGTGGTGCGGCCCTTGCCGCATGATGGCGCCCACAATCGACGCGGTAGCGAACGATTACGCGGGCAAAGTGAAAGTCGGCAAAGTGGATGTGGATTCCAACGGCGACACAGCCACGCGGTACAACATTCGCGGCATCCCCACCCTGCTGCTGTTCAAAGGCGGGCGCGTGGTGGAACAGCGCGTGGGCGCGGTCGGAAAATCCGAAGTCCAGAAGATGCTCGACGCTCACGTCACGGCGGCGCAACAGACCTAAGAGGCTGGTGAAAAGGCGCATGTTCCGGCCGGTTTTGGGCATTTGCCCAAAAGCCGAAGGTGACGCCAGTTTAGAATCATAACGTTACAGACTCCGATTTGGGCATTTGCCCAAATCGTATCCGAAGAGGGCCGTTTTTCGGCGCCCTGCTAAGAATCAGCCTTTATTGAGCAGGCGGCAGCAGCCAGGCGTTGGCAAGGTTCTCGACGATTTTTTGCTCCTCCGGCGAGAATCGGCTCTTGAAAGCCGGATTGTTCATGCGGGCGTTGCGCTGAGGGCGCGGGAGGCTCTGTAGCATTACCAAGGCCCGCTGGATGGCCTGTCTTCGCGCGGGGGGCAGTTTGGCCAGGGCTTCCATCTGCAACCGGACGATCACCTGCTGGTCGGGCGGCAGGCTGTTGAAATGCTCAACACGCCGGATTTGCAGATCCTGCTGAGCTTTGGGAAGGCTGTCGAACCACTCCAATTGTTTGCGGATTTGCGCCTGCCGCTCGGGCGGGAGCATGGCCAGCGCCCGCTCGCGCTGCTCCGGGGTCGCCAGCATGAGCCGCGCGGCCACGCTTTCCGGATTGACAATGCGCTGGCCGGCGCCGGGAGCTTTAGCGGCGTTGCCTGGAAGTGGCGCGTTTGCGCCGGTCTGCGCGACCAGCGGCGCGGCCAAGCCCAGCGCCAGGATTCCGATCATCCAAATCACGCGCATCGTCGAGACCTCGGTCACATCTTCGATGCCGCGGAAGCGGGCCCGACCAACCCGTTGATCTCCTGCAGCATCTCCATGTCCTCAATGGCGTTCTGGGCTTGATCGGGCCGCAGCGATTCCACTTGAATCGACGTCTTCCGCGGGGCCGGCCTCACCATGATCGAGCGGTCGACGACAACAATGCCGGCCACCAGAACCAGCCAAGCGGCGGCCGCAATCGGCCATCCCTTGCGGATCTGCGGCGGGCGGAACGGCGCCAGTATCCGGTTCCACCACGATACTTCCCCCTGGATTCGGGCGTACAGCCGGCGGTCGAAATCAGGCGAAACCGGAGCCATTTCCCAGGCGTCCAGCGAATCCCAGACGGTCTTCTGACCTCCTGCGAACTCGCGGCATGCCGGACAGATCTCCAGGTGCCGATTAAGGCGCACCTGAGCCTCCGAATCCAAACGGCCAGCAACAAATTTCAGCAGAAGATCGGCGTTCTCCCCACAGTCTATGCGACTCACAAAAGTACCTCATTTTCACGCCATATAAGCCAAGCGGGCCCTCAGCGTTTCATATGCGCGGAACAGCAGCGATTTCACCGCCGATTCCGAACAGCCTAAGGAACTCGCAATGTGCGAGTACTCCATTTCTTCGTACTTGTGCATTAGCACCGCGGCCCTTTGCTTGGCAGGCAGCGCCGCCACCGCGCGGCGCACTTCCTCCAACCTGACCCGGTGAACCATGGATTGCTCCACGGAAGGCCGTCCGTCCGAAATCTGCCGGGCGGGCAAATCCGGCGAAACGGCGTCCAGACTCTCATTGGCCCGTTCGTGCTTGCCATCCCGCAGCGCGTTGAGCGCCGTGTGGGTGGCAATACGGAAGAGCCACGTCGTGAACCTGGCGGTGGGCGCATAAGAACCGCGCGAACGGTAAACGCGCAGAAAAACCTCCTGCGCTAGTTCCTCGGCCACGGCCTGATTCCCAACCATCCGGCAGAGAAAATGCACGACGGAGGAGCGATGCTTGTCCAGGAGCGCGGCGAAACTCATACTGTCGCCGCCGCGAACCCGAAGCATTAACTCGGCGTCGTAATCCAGAGCCGCCGTAGCTCCTCCCATAAATGTTCAAACCCCTTCCGGCGCAAAAGGTTGCGTTATTACGCCCCGTTACTCGCCTTTGAGAGAGCGCCCCATCAAGCTTTGGATGGCCTCTCGGGGAGATACCCCAAAGTGCAGCATTTCAAACACTTGCCCGGAGATGGGCATGTCCACCGAATGTTGTCGCGCCAGGTCCACAACTGCATTTGTAGTTTTAATGCCTTCAGCCACTGTTTTCATCGAGTGGACAATCTCATCGAGCTTGCGGCCGTGCGCCAGAGCGACGCCGACGGCCCGATTGCGGCTCAAATCGCCCGTGCAGGTCAGGACCAAATCTCCAAGGCCAGCCAACCCCGCCATAGTCTGCACACGCCCGCCCATTGCCCGGACCAATCGCGTTATTTCGGCTAAACCACGCGTAATCAACGCGGCCATGGCATTGTGGCCGAGCCCCAAGCCGTGCAACACGCCAGCGCCGAGGGCGATCACATTCTTGACAGACCCGCCAAGTTCTACTCCTATAGTATCAGGACTGGTATAAAGACGAAAAGTCGGGCCGGAGAAGGCTGCCTGAATGCGCGCGGCCGTCGAAGCATCAACCGATGCCACCGCCAAAGCGGTCGGCTCAAAGCATGCGACTTCTCTGGCAAAACTCGGGCCGGAAATGACTGCCACGCGCGGCGCAAACCGAACCTGCAACGTCTCTTGTACTATTTCTGACATCCGTAGAAGACTATCGTTCTCCAGGCCTTTGGTGGCACTGACGAAGAGCATGGATTCGGTTACAAATGGCAGCATCCGCTGGTACAAGGCGCGCACCAGATGAGAAGGGACGACGCTCAGGACAACGTCGGCGCCGTCCAAAGCGGCGCCAAGATCGCCGACCGGTTGCACACCGGCCGGCAGCGGGCAGCCGGGGAGATAGAGATCGTTCTCGCGGCTGTCGTTCATGCGTACTGCCAAGTCCTGCTCGTACACCCATAGCCGAACACGGGAGAAACGTGGCGCCAGAACGATTGCCAGGGCTGTTCCCCAAGCTCCAGCGCCGATGATCGCGAGGTTCTTCACGACGCCCCGGCACCGAAACGGAATACGTGTTCCGACCCTTCCCGAAGCCGTTGAATATTATTACTATGTTTGTAGATTATAAAGGCACCGGCCAGGGCGGAAGCCACAAGAACCTCTAATGGAGGCTTCTGGAGCAGCCAGACCGCCAAGGGAAAGGTGGCGGCGGCGATAATCGACCCCATGGAAATGAAGCGCGTCCAGGCCACGGCAGCTACAAATACCACCAGAGTGGCGGCTATTGCTACAGGTGTAATATATAGGAAAGCTCCCAGGAAGCTAGCCACGGCCTTGCCCCCCTTGAACTTGAGGAAGACAGGGTAGGCGTGCCCGGCCATGACGGCCAGCGTGGCGGCGGCCATCCACAAAGGGTCGTGCAACGTCAGGCGCGACGCGATCCACACGGCCAGATAGCCCTTGGCGATGTCGAGGACCAGGGTGGCGATGCCAGCCGCGCGGCCTGTGGTCCGAAGTACATTGGTGGCGCCGATGTTGCCGCTGCCCGCGGAGCGAATGTCGGCGCCGGTTTTGAATTTGACCAGAAGGTATCCAAACGGGATCGCGCCGAGCAGGTACGCGATCGCCATGGCTAGGAGAGGAATCATCGTAAGGAGAGCGGAAACTCCGCAAGTTTAGTGTACACGGAACCGGCCGGCCGTAATGTGCTCCAATAAAGGAAAAAGCAGCCTGCCTCGAAACTCCCAAAATCGAGCAACGGCAGCCCGGCGATGGCTTCACGGAGCGGCTGCAGGTCGATGCGCTCCTTGATGCGCGCCAGGGTGAGGTGGGGTGAGAAGGGGCGGGTTTCGGCCGGGATTCCGAGAGCCGCTGTGGCGTGGTCGGTAGCCGCGGCCAATGCCGCAAGGCCAGGCGCTTCGATGCCGCACCAGAATACGCGCGGCGCATGCGGGTTGGGGAAAAACCCCACGCGGCGAACGTGGACGGCGACGGGGACCCGCGGTTCGACGGCCGCCAGGGCCGTTTTCAACTCATCGACCCGCGCCTCCGGCCACTCGCCGATGAACTTGATGGTGATATGGAGATTGGCCGGCGGACTCCAGTGAATGCGCGCCAACGGGCGCAACCGGTCGAGCAACTCTTCGAGGCGTTGGACGGTTGCAGCCGGCAGGTCGAGCGCGACGAACAGTCTCATGGATGCTTTCATTGTACCGGCGGATGGGCGAAGATGGTGATTCGCAATGCGCTTCGGGCCGATTCTGAAACGCGCTTTTTACGACCGTCCCACGGTGCAGGTAGCGCGCGACCTCCTGGGCAAGATCCTGGTGCATGGCTCCGCCGCGGGGGTCATCGTGGAGACGGAGGCTTACCTCGGCGGCGACGACCTGGCGGCGCATTCGGCGCGCGGGCTCACCGAGCGGACACGCGTGATCTTCGGACCGCCCGGACACGCCTATGTCTATATGGTCTACGGGATGTATGAGTGCCTCAACCTGGTGGTGGAGGCCGACGGCAAGCCGGGCTGCGTGCTGATTCGGGCGCTGGAGCCAGTGGCCGGAGTGCATCTGATGCGCCGGCGCCGGCCGGCGGCCCGGCGGTTGGAGGATTTGGCGTCGGGACCGGGCAAATTGACGCTCGCGATGGGCATTACCCGCACGCTGAACGGCGCTGACGTGACGCGGGGCGGCCTGGTGGTACGCCGGCCGGCGGTGGAACGCGCGTTTGAGACGGACGTGACGCCGCGCATTGGCGTCCGGCAATGCGCCGATTGGCCGCTGCGATTCATCATCCGCGGGAACCGCTTTGTGAGCAATGGAACATTTCGGGCCGGCGGTTTCGTGCGATGATTTGTTGAGGGGGATAGCGAATGACCAAGTTCACGATTGCAGTTGCCGTTGCATGCCTCGCCGGGGCGGCCGCTCTTTACGCGGCCCAGATGCCCATCAAGGTCGAAATGAAGGACGTCAAGGGGGAGAGCGTAGGGACCGCCACGATTACGGAAGCAAAGGGCGGGTCGGGCGTATCCATCGCTCTGGATCTCAAGAATCTGCCGCCGGGCGAACATGCCCTGCACATTCACCAGACCCCCGAGTGTGTGGCGCCAAGTTTCACGTCGGCCGGGGGCCACTTCAACCCCGATCTGAAGCAGCATGGCTTGAACAACCCGGCGGGGCCGCATGCCGGCGATATGCAGAACTTTACGGTCAAGCCGGACGGAACGGCTAAAGCCACAATAACCGACCCACGCGTCAATATGGGCACGGACAACCATTCCATATTGGCTGGCGGCGGAACGGCGCTGGTGATTCACGCCGCCCCGGACGATATGAAGACGGACCCGGCCGGCGCGGCCGGCGCCCGCATCGCCTGCGGCGCGATTACGAAATAGAGAGTTCAGTTGGGCGACGGTTGGGCAAGCGCATCGCCGACGAGAGACAAGACTTCGCCCAAGCGAAACGGCTTAGACAGAAACTGGCAGTGCGGCGCGGTAGGGCAGTTCTGGCAACCGATATCGAATCCGGACATGAGCACAAGGCGTGTGTGGGGATGCCGGGCGGCGATCCACCGCGCCAAGTCATGGCCATTCATTCGCGGCATGACAACGTCGGAAAGCACGGCGTCGAACGACTCGGCGGCGCACAATGCCACGGCTTCCGGTCCGTCGGGCGCTGTCCGAACGTCGTACCCGGCTTTTTCGAACGCGGTGGCTAAGAGGGACCGAATTGGGGCTTCGTCATCGACGATCAGAATACGGGGCACTTTTCCGCCTTACAAGTGCAGGACAATTCGTATTATATCGTACTAATGCGAGTTTTCGATGACCTTTTCGGGCCGTTGGCCAATCTCCTAGCGCCCGGCGCCTGAAGATGCCGTTGGACCGGCTTGGCTGGCGGCGAAGCGCGCCTGCATCTGGCGGGTCAAGTGCGGCGTGATGCCCAGCATCCGTTCCATCAGCATGAGTTGCGCACGATGATGCATCTCATGTTCCTTGACGCCGAGAATTAGTTCAAAGCGAGTCTTGCTGGCGGGGATCGCGCCGGGCATGCCCATGGTCACGTTCTCACCCAGGAAATCGTCGGAGAGACCATCCAGCCATTGGGCAAAGCTCTCACCGCCGTCGCGGAGCAGATCGAGGATTTGCGCTTTACTACGGGGCGTGTGCTCTTCGGCGACCATGGCGCCGATGAATGCCGGAAAGTCGAAGCCGGCGAGCGTGGTGCGGCGTTCGGCCGCATGAATCTGCATTTGCAACTTCGGGAGCTGGGCAATGTGAACCAGCAACTGCGCCACGGTCCGGGTTTCCGGCGTGGCGCGGAAGCCGTAATGCTGCTCGCCGATTTCTTCAGCGATGGTCAGGGTATTGCCGCGGACTGTGCGGAAGCTGCGAGCGAGGTCTTTCGCGCCGTAATAGATCATGACTCATAGTGTACTGTGTATCCAGTTGGGGGACGTTGGCAGGCGAAAGCGCCTGCCCCACCTTGAACGCAAGGCCGCGTTGTTATACTTGAATCTCCCGTGTTCCATTCCATCGAAAAGCAAGTTGTAAACGCCTTCCACGCGCACATTCAGGCCCGTTACGGGGTGGATCTTGCGTTGGCCGTGGAGCAGCCGCGGCAGAGCGATTTCGGCGAAATGGCGGTTGCGGCGGCGTTTCAGCTTGCCAAACAGTTGCGGCAGGCGCCCCGAAAGATCGCGGCGGAACTGGCCGGCGAGGTTGGCCCGATCGAGGGCGTGGCGGCGATGGAAGTGGCCGGCGGAGGGTATATCAATATCCGGCTCGACCGCGGAGCTTTCGGCGCGGCGCTCTTGCGCGGCGAAGGCGGAGAGGCTGGGGCGGCGGGCGAAAAGGTGATCGTCGAGCACACTAACATCAACCCGAATAAGGCCGCGCACATCGGCCATCTGCGGAACGCGACGCTGGGCGACACGTTCGTCCGCATGCTGCGCGCGCGCGGCCAGCGCGTCGAAGTGCAGAATTACATCGACAACACGGGCGTGCAAGTGGCCGATGTGGTGGCCGGGTTTCATTACCTGGAGAACAAGACGGCGGCCGATGTGCGGGCGCTGATCGCGGACCCGTCCATCCGGTTCGATTATTACTGTTGGGATCTGTACGCGCGGACCTCGGCTTATTACAAGGAGCAGCCCGAGGCGCTCCCATGGCGCGCGGCCACGCTGCACGCCATCGAAGCGGGAGAGGGCGACGTGGCGGAACTGGCGCACGTGGTGGCGGACGCGATTGTCGAGAAGCACTTAGCCACCATGCTGCGGCTGGGGGTGGAGTACGACGTGCTGCCGCGAGAGAGCGAGATTCTGCACTTGCAGTTCTGGGCAGCGGCGTTCGAGTTGCTCAAGGAGCGTAAGGCCATCTACTTCGAAACGGAAGGCAAGAACAAGGGCTGTTATGTAATGCCGGGGCTTTCCGAAGAGGGCAAAGTGATTGTGCGCTCCGATGGAACGGTGACCTACGTGGGCAAAGACATCGCCTACCAGCTCTGGAAATTCGGGCTGCTGGGGAAGGATTTCTTTTACCGGCCGTTCCAGACTTACGAGGACGGCCGCGTGCTGTGGGTCACCACGGACGACCCGGCGGCGGAGCGCGGCGAGTTCGGGCGCGGGTCGCGCGTGTACAACGTGATCGACGCGCGGCAATCCTATTTGCAGGATGTGGTGGTGGCGGGGCTGCGCGGGCTGGGCTACAACCGGCAGGCGGATCAATCGGTCCACTTCTCTTACGAAATGGTGGCGCTCTCGCCGCGCTGCTGCGCGGAGCTGGGAATCCCGCTATCGGAAGAGGACCGCAAGCGGCCGTACATCGAGGTTTCCGGACGCAAGGGCCTGGGCGTGAAAGCGGACGATTTAATGGATACGCTGATC
>Ga0182014_10005229_pt1 | contig 14522 bp, 10 predicted proteins | sample 612S2DmetaG_FD_120489 | JGI IMG/M metagenome (GOLD analysis project Ga0182014, IMG submission 120489) | Permafrost microbial communities from Stordalen Mire, Sweden - 612S2D metaG | ecosystem: Environmental > Terrestrial > Soil > Wetlands > Permafrost | place: Sweden: Stordalen | collected... | reverse complement strand
CGCAGCCAAGCTGGAGCTTGCAATACGGCTGTTCTATGCTCTGCTGCCGGTGGTGCTCATTACGGGAATCGCCACCAACTGCACAGCAGTGCTGAACACCTTCGATCGCTTTGCGCTGCCGGCACTGGCTCCGGTGACGGTTTCGATCTCGATCGTTCTGGGCGCATTCCTGCTGGCAGGACGGCTCGGCATCTGGGCGCTGGTCTATGCGACACTGGCCGGTTCGCTGCTTCACGCGGCAGTGGTGGCGGGGATGATGGACGCGCACGGCTATCGCTTCCGCCTTCGCTGGTTTGGAATGACGGCGGCAGCGCGCGAGGTTGTGCAGCAGTATGGACCGGTGCTGTTGAGCGGCGTGGTGGCTTCGGGCGGGCTGCTTGTCGATCAGTCGATGGCGGCCATGCTGCCTGCCGGGAGTGTTTCGGCGCTGGTGTATGCCAACCGCTTCGTGAGCGTGGTGCTGACTCTTCTGGCGGGGGCGGTTTCAACGGCGGTGGTGCCGTACTTCTCCAGCATGATTGCGCTTCGGGACTGGCCGGGGTGCAGGCACACCCTGCGCACATGGGCCTGGCTCACCGCGCTCGTCTCCGCGCCAATCGCGCTGCTGCTGATTGCCGGCGCGCACCTGTTGATTCGTGTAACGCTTCAGCACGGCGCCTTTGGGCCGGACGATACGGCAGTGGTGACAAGGGTGCTGATCATGTACGCGATTCAGATTCCGTTCTTTGTTTGCAGCCGGGTCTTCTACCGGTTCATCGTGTCTATGCGGCGCACGGATCTGGTTTTCTATTGCGGCGCGATCAATCTCGTCCTGGACGTGATCCTGAATCTGATTTTGATGAGATGGTTCGGCGTGGCCGGAATTGCGCTTGCAACTTCGCTCTGGACGGTGAGCACGTTTTTCTTTCTGTGGTACTGGAGCAGGAGGCTGCTTGCCGAGGCTTCGCGCAGCGAGGCAGCAGCATGATGTCCTCTTCGCTACCAAGGCCGGCACAATACCTTCTTCGCTGCGACGATCTTTGCCCTACCATTTCCCGGCAACGGTGGCAGCGCTTCGTTTCCCTTATTGAAGAGTTCGGAGTCCAGCCCATCCTCGCCGTGGTTCCCGACAATCGGGACCCGGACCTCGAGCTTTCGCCGCCCGATCCGGAGTTCTGGAAACGAATGCGCGATCTGGAGTCCGCGGGCGCCACGATCGGCGTGCACGGCTACCGGCATCTCTCGAACAGCAAGGGCCGGAGCCTGGTGGCGCTGCATCGGACGACGGAGTTCGCGGGAGTGGCCGGGGAGACGCAGCGTGAGTGGATTCGTGCCGGGATGGCGATTCTTCGCGGCCACGGGCTGAACCCGCGCATCTGGGTCGCGCCTCGTCACGGATTTGACGCGCAAACACTGCGCGCGCTCGGGGAGGAGGGGATCGGCGTGCTGTCGGACGGGTTTGCGCGCGTCCCGTTTACCTGTGGAGGCATCACGTGGATTCCACAACAGCTTTGGGAGCCGCTTGAAAAGCCGCATGGACTTTGGACCATCTGCACACACCCCAATACCGCCGGGGATTCTCTGGTCGAACGATTGCGCTGGTTTCTGCGCGATCACGGCGCGCAGTTTACCTCAGTGGAGCGCGTCCTCACCGATTTGCGGCCCGCAAAGCTGAACCCGGCCGAAAGGATTCATGAAGCGTTGGCACAGTGGCGCGTTCAGGGCAGTGTGGGCAGAAAGCAGCTTCATGCGAAACTGCGAAACACAGGCGGAGCCTAAGCTGCAACTCGATCCTGCACAGCCCGATTGGGTTGATAGCTGCGCGAGAGCAGGTTTAGATAGAGTTTTTCCCATCGGTCAAGCATCGCTTCCAGGCTGAAGCTCTCGGTCACATGCAGGCGCGCCAGGTTGCCCATGTTGCAGCGCTCGCGAGGCGAAGAGAGCATCATGGCGGTCATTGCCTTCGCGAGTGCATCCGGAGCGCCGCATGGAGTGAGCCGGCCGGTGCGGCCGCACACTATCGCTTCTCGGGAGCCGGGAACATCGGTGGCGATGGAAGGCAAAGCGCAGGCGCCTGCTTCGAGCAGGCCAACCGGGAGCCCTTCCCAGCGCGAGGAGAGAACGAATCCATCCGCGGCGCGCATCCAGGGCTTCACATCCGGTTGAAAGCCCAGAAAGCGAACCCGGCCCTCGATGCCCAGACGAGCGGCGAGCAGGCGAAGGTCGCTTTGAAGTGAGCCTTCGCCCGCGATGAGCAGCCGAGCCTGTTCGGGAAGGATCGCGAAGGCGCGGAGTAGCGTGGGATAGTCCTTGACTGGCTCCAGGCGGCCGGCCGCGAGCCACAGGAACTCGTCGCCGAGACCAAGCTCGCGGCGGACGTCCGCGCGGACCGATGGATCCGGATGGAAGTCTTCGACGTCCACTCCGTTGGGCACCACGGAAAGCTTGTTCGGGTCCACCATCCCGGCGGCCAGATGAGCGTCGGCGACGGACTGGCTGACGGCCGTGACGCTGTCCGCGAGCCAATCGCTGGAGCGATAGCCGAGACGGCGGGTGAGCCTGCCGGTGGATGAGCTGTGCAGTGTGTCAATGAAGACATGTGCGGAAGACGCAAACCGAGGGAGCCCCCGCATCGGAGCGCCGAGCCGGGACCAGCGGGCCAGCCAGGCCGCGTGGGGCAGGTGGGCGTGCACCACGCGAGGCCTCTCCCTGTTTAGCCAGCGGCTGAATCGAATCCATCCGCGCGGATCGGCCAGTCCTTTGCGCATTTCCAGGCTCAGAAACTCAACTCCCGCGGCGGTCAATTGCCTTGCTGCCTGGCCACCGTTGCCGGAGAGCGCCACCACGCTGACCCGCCAGCCGCGCCCGCGGAGCCCTTTGGCCTGCGCCATCACCTGCCGCTCGGCGCCGGCGATCCGATCGAGACCGGGAATGACGAGGGCGACATGTTTCATTGACGCCCCTCCGCGAATGTCTCGTCGATCAGCTCTTCGTATGCTTCAATGGCGTGTTCGAAGCTGAACTGCGCGGCAATCCGCCGCTTGAGTAGATCCACTTTGGAGCGCTCGGTGCGGTTCGAATCGGCGCGCCTGGAACTCGATCGGGAGCGAATGAAATACCAGACGAGCACAGGAAGAAAGAAGGCAAGCAGCAAGGATGAATGCAGAAGATCCACGAAACGGTCAAGCAAGGGCCCCTCCAGCGAATGAAGTCACGCCGCAGACCGAAGCCGGTTTCGAGATTCGGTCTCGACGGATGGAGAAATCGCACTCGACAGCGTTGGGAGTTCGTGCAGACTGCAATATTTGCCGGATGACTATCTGACTTAGCGTGTCTGCCGATGCACCGTATGAGGCGCGTTCTCGGGAGACAACACAGGAAGAGGCCCGTTACCGAGGTCTTCGTATGGAGATAAAAAGGATCAGTACTTGGAGGAAACAACTTTCGCCAAAAAATGTCAAGTGGATAAATCGCGCGTGGATAAATGGGCCCGGAATCCGAAGCGCGAAAGGCGGCGAGTGGGCAATCCGGTCACAGAGAGTTTGGACTTGAGCTGGAGGCCGATGTATTATCGTCCGCATGAGGAAGAAAGGCCCTGAAGGCTCGACCCCTGAGAAGCGCGGAAATGGCGCTCAGAAGACTGTGGATGAGTACATCGCCGGCGTCGTGGAGCCGGGGCGCGGAATGCTGGTGACGATGCGCGCGGCGATACGGTCCGCTCTGCCGCAAGAGGCGGTCGAGACCATCAGTTATCGAATGCCTGCTTTCAAAACCAAGAAGGTCCTGGTGTGGTTCGCCGCATTCAAAAACCACTGCAGTCTGTTCCCCACGGCCCAGGTGATCGAAGCGTTCAGGGACGAACTCAAAGGGTTCACGGTTTCCAAAGGCTCGGTTCATTTCCCCTTGGACAAACCGGTGCCGGCTGCGCTGATCAGGAAGATGGTGAAGGCACGGGTGGAACAGAGCGAGAGTCGGGGGCGCGGCACCCCGAGCGCAGGCTAGCTCCGAAGAGGTCCGGGCTGGATTGCTTCCGGGGTCGGAGTTGAAGGTGCGTGGGTACGCAGCTGCGCCGGATGCAATACCCGCAAGGCCGCGAGGAGCGAATCGGCGAGAGCGGCGGCGGAGATCTCGGATGCGAGCCATGCGTCCGGGCGGTCGCGGAGCAGGTCGATAACGCCTCCCGAGGACGGCAAAGCCACGATGGGAAGACCCGCGGCGGCAGCTTCAAGCAGTGCGTTGGGCATGCCCTCATGGCGCGACGAAAGCACAAAGAGCGTCGCTCCGGGAAAGCACGCGTAGGGGTTGTCGAGGTGGCCGGCAAAGCGAACCGCTGCCTGGAGCCCGAGCGAGAGGCACTGTGTTTTGAGTTCCGATTCTTCAGCTCCGGCGCCGGCGATGAGCAGATCGGCATTCGGGAACTGGCGGCGCACACTGGAGAATGCCTGGAGCAACAGATCGAATCCCTTCTCGTGCGACAGCCTTCCCACAGCGAGCAGATGAGGCCCGGGACCGGTCCATTGAGCAGGGCCGTTTTTGGCCGACCGAACGCCGTCGAGGATTCCGGCCAAGTCCACGGGATTAGGCAGCACCGCGATCGTTTCAGCTTCCAGTTGAAGCTCGCCGGCCAGATCTTCGGCCATGGCGCGCGACTGGCAGATGACCCTGTCGGCATGGCGATAGAGCAGCCGGTACAGCAAACGCGTATAGCGCGGCAGTCCTCCATAGGCCAAGGATGAAGAGACTGTTCCGTTCTGCCGTACCAGCACACGCGTCGATTTCGGGAAAAAGGGCCGCAGCAACAGGACAAGAAAATTGAGATGCGCGATCCCTGACAGGATCACGTCGGGCTTGAGACGCCGGACCAGGCGAAGGAGGCGGAAGGCTCCGGCGCGGACCCTGGAAGCGCCCAGGGCGTGGACCGCGACCCAGGGTGGAAGCGCAACGCCGGCGGCGAGGGAGCGCGTGTCCAGTCCCGTAACCAGTCCCGTAACCAGGCCCAGGTGCACGTCGTACTTTTCGCGGGAGAGGCCGCGCGCCAGCAGCGCGGTGACCTGCTCCGCTCCTCCGCCACCGAGATGAGGGATGAGCAACAGTATCCTGATGCGGCGCGCGCTGGAGTTTTTCTTGAGAATGGATGATTTTGGGCCGGAGTCGCGACGATTCACAGTGCCGCAGATCACGTGCGTTCCAGGGCTATCGAGTGGTACAGTGGCTCTATCTCTTCGCACTGCATGGGGATTCCTACAAAGGACATGGGCCTTGCCGATGCCGGTTTCAACGGTGCGTCATCCCGTTCCTGATTTGCCGGCTCGCGCAGCGGAGCCGACCCGCATTGTGGTCGGAATCACGCATCACCAGACGTGTCTGGTGATGAGGGGACGCTTGCGCGCGCTGCGGGAGGCGGGTTTTCAGGTCACGCTGGTTTCCAATCCTGGCGAGCTCCTCGATCGCGCGGCCGCAAGCGAAGGGGTGGAATCGTGTGCAATTCCGATGCAGAGGCGCATTTCCCCGGCTGCGGACCTGGTCTCGCTGTTTCGCCTCTGGCTGCTTCTACGCAGGCTCAAACCAGACATGGTGGAGTTCAGCACTCCCAAGGCGGGGCTGCTGGGTACGCTGGCTGCCAGGTTTTGCGGCGTGCCCAGGCGAATTTACATGTTGCGTGGACTCAAATTGGAGACTGCAACCGGGTTCAAGCGTCTCATTCTGCTGACCTCGGAGAGACTTGCCGCCGCCAGTGCCCATGTGGTGCTGTGCAATAGCCAGAGCCTGCGCGCGAAAGCACTGGCGTTGGGCGTGGCGCCGGCTGCCAAGCTCTATCTTCTGGGTGGCGGCAGCAGCAACGGCGTGGACATGGACGTGTATTCGCCGGGCATGAGCGATGTACGCGAGAGGTACGGTTTGCCGCACGATGCGCACGTAGTGGGTTTCGTAGGGCGGCTGACGCGCGACAAGGGACTGCCGGAACTGGTCGAGGCCTTCGATTCGATTCTGCGAGCGGAGCCGAAGGCTCACCTTCTGCTGGTGGGCTGGTTCGACGCCTCCGAAGATCGGCTGGGCGACGCTGTGCGGGCCCGTATCGAGAGCCATCCGCGTATCCACATGACTGGTTTTGTGGAAGTCACAGCAGCTTTTTACCGGGCCATGGACGTAATGGTGTTGCCCACTTGGCGGGAGGGATTTCCCAACGCGGTATTGGAGGCGGCTGCGACCGGGATTCCCGTCGTGACCACGATGTCCACGGGTTCCCGGGACTCCGTGGTGCCAGAGGTGACCGGCCTGCTGATTCCACCGGGCTATCCGGAGGCTATCAGCGAGGCGGTGATCAAGCTGCTGCGCGATCCGGAGCGGCGTATGCGCATGGGACAAGCCGCGCGCGCCTGGGTTCTTGAGCACTATGTCGACGATCGGGTTCTGGGGTCGACGACGGCCTATTACCGGAGCCTGCTGACGCCGGCAGCGGATGGGATTGCAAACTAGGTTTCATGCCCGGAGTCCGGCTCGGCGGGAAAAAGCTCGGGCTGCTCCTTTTGCGGGGTTGCAGCGTCGGCGCGGCGGCGGCCGGCGACGCCAATCAAGCTGACAACTTCCAACGATTGAATAGCCTGGCGGGGTACATAGATGCGCTGGGTGTTGGAGCGCGTGTCGGGTGGGGTGAGCAGCAGGCCGGCGCCCTCGACGAGCGATCGGTCATTGGCCGCCAGTCCCTCCAGCTCTTCTCCATCGGCAAGCGTCATACGCAGCCAGAGTCCGGCGGTGCGAGGCCGGACGGAGAAGCGTTTGTGAAGCAGGCGCTCCGGATTGGCCTGCTCGTTTGCCGGGGTGGGGGAAGGGAAGTCGCGGACATAGCAGACCCACTTGACCTGCTCCCAGCCGATGCGCAGCACCTTGCCGGTGAGGTCCAGAATCTCCAGCTCGGCGGCGTCCTGGCCGAAGGTGACGCCGGCGTACCCGGCGCACCAGTCCCTGGAGAACTTGCGCACGATCACAGGCTTGCGAACGGAGGCCATTGTTCTGGATTGTCGCACGTTCCCGGTAGGACCTGACGAGCCGGACGCTGCGAATGCAGTGCAACAAATCCTAGCCAAGCGGTCACAGTTGTGTTAATGTACTGGTTTGCCATCTCTTCCGGTTTGCTTCTTAACAATAACAAGATCAGGCACTTGGAAGCGGTTTGAGACGGCGGAAGCAGGTACCTGGATGCCCGACTACATTTACCTCCTGGAAAACCGGCTATCGGCCGATCAGCGCCATGCGCTCAGTCAGCTGCGCGAGGTAGCCCGAGATGCTGGAACTATCCTTTTCCTGACCGGCGATGCGGTGCGCGACCTGACCAGCGGCCACGCCGTTCGCGATCTTGAGATTTCGGTGCATGGCAATGCTCTCAAGCTGAAGAAAGCAATAGAGAAAGTTGGCGGAAAAGTCTGGGGGGAACACGAACCTTCGCAGAGCCTTTACCTTTGTTTTCCTGGCACTGTCCGCGTGGACGTGATCAGCGCTCACAGCGTCAGCTATCCCAAGCCGGGCAAGCCGGTCTACCATCCCGCCTCCATCCAGGAGGACCTGCGGCGTCGTGATTTCACCGTGAACGCGATGGCTATCTCATTGAATGAGGGTTCGTTCGGGCTGTTGATGGATCCCCTGAACGGGGCCGCCGACATCGAGGCTCGGACCCTGCGGCTGGTCTCGAACTACGGCTTCATCGAGGATCCGTCCCTGATGATTCGCGCCACCCGCTATCGGACACGGCTCGGTTGGGAACTGGACCCGAAGACCCGGAGCCGCTACGACAACGCCAAAAGCGAAGGCGTAATCGAGTTTCTCTCCGCGCATGCGAGCAGCCAGGAACTGGAGCAGATTGGCCACGAGGAAGACGGGCTAAGCGTCTTGCGAGCGCTGGAGGCCGAGGGGTGGATGAAGGTTCTGTTCCCCGCCTGGACCGCGGCCAGGGCCGACGAGGAGAAACTGAAGGCACTGCACGAGCTTGCTGTCGGGCTGCTGATGCAGGGCGTCCATGCGGATATGTCCGCTGCGCAGATGCAGTTGCTCACCGCAAAGCTGCCCGCGAAGGATCTTTCGGCGCTGAAAAATGCGCTGTTGCGTCAGGGATTTGTCGAGGAATGGAACAGTCTGGACGCGTTGGCCGCGGGCTTCCAGAAGGTGCTTTTGTCGAAGGAGAATGCCAGCGCGTCGGCCGGCCACAAGCTGTTTGCGAGTTATGACCCTGAAGCGGTGCTCTGGCTCGGGTTAACGAGCAAGAGCGCGGCGGTTCAGGAACGCTACAACCAGTTTCTGAAAGTATGGCCGCAGGTACGCCAGGGAATTCCGCACGCGCTGATGCAGGAGATGCGCATTACGCCTGAATTGGCAACCTACAACGAGATCGTGCACGCTGTGTTTCTGGAGTTGATCGACGGCCGGCTGATCACACCGGAGGAGATGCGCGCGTATCTTGAGCCGCATTCTCCGCCGCCGCCGCCGCCGCAGGTCACCATCAAACGGCCACGCGTCAAACGCGGCGCCGAGAAGATCAAGGAACAGGCGTTCGATGACGATGAGGAGGCTGAGGAAAGCCAGGTTGAGGACGACGATCTGGACGACATCGGTGGAGATGAGGATGAGGAGGAGATCGATCTGGGTCTGAAGATTCCGAAGGGGGATCTGGATGTAGAGATCCTTGATGAAGGAGAATCCGCCGAGGATGAACTGGACGTTGACGAAGACGAGCCGGCTCCCGCGGTGGTCAGGTCCCCTGGAAAGAAAGGCGCCGTTCTCGAGTCGGCAAAGAAGGCTGGGAAGACTGCGCCGCCTGCCGCTCCATTGAAGAATGATCGGCCGTCTGCCAAGCCGATTGCAGAAAAGGCTGCAACGGTAGAGAAGACACTCCCGGCGTCCCCGTCGAAGCCTGAGGGAAAGACAAAACCTGCGCATACGCCGAAGCCGCCTGCTGCAAAGGCAATCCCCGCTCCGCCTGCCCAGAAAGCCAAAGCAATGCCGGCGGTGAAGAAGACAGCGCCTGCCCTTGCGATCAAGGCAGGCAAGCCGGCCAAGGCCGTTGCCGGGAAGGCTGCGGCGAAGGCTCGGGCAAAACCTGACTCCAGGGCTCATGTGAAGAGTGCGGCCAAGGTTCCTGTGAAGGCGGCTGCCAAGGGCAAGTCACCGCAGGGGACAAAGCCATCCAAGCCGGGCGTGAAGAAGCCCGCGCCCAAAACGGCAAAGAAGCATTAGCCGCTCGAACGGTGACGGGGCTCTTCGCAGTCGGCATTCCTGAATAGCGGCTTCGACCGCGCAGACGCGTGCCTCGATTGTGTTCGCATCCATCGCTGCGGACCCTCGATCTCGTTCGCTTGGAGAACTATCGATGGATGGCTTGTTCACGACTCTTGCGAACAGTCCGAACCCGCTTCCTGTCTGACTCACGCTGGAATTGATGCTCGGCGGGGATAGCGCGAGGCCAGAACTTCCCAGTCGGTATGGGCGTTTATGAGGTGTAATCCTGAGAATCGCGCGTAACCCAGGCTCAATGAGTGACAAGCTCTATTGGCAACCGTTGAGGGGCAGTGCCCATTCGTGGACACTACCCAACTCAGGAGTAGCCATCTGCTCTTCCCAATACGCCTTGACGATTTCCGTACGTTGAATCGAGTTCTGTGGAGCGGCCCTGCCCTATGATGGCCATAATGGCAAAGCAGTGCCGGAAGACGAAGTAGATCCTCACGGCGAGCGCCATCCATTCAACAACGGAATGGCCAGCATGGTAATCGGAGGCATGCGGTTTGCCTGCAGAACTATGAGAACAGTGGCTGCGGGAGTAAACTCGGCGAGAGGAATTGGATGAACACGAAGACGAGAATCAATCCTGCTCTGCTCACACTGTCCATCACTCTGTTTGGCGTCAGTCTGACGATGGCGGCACATGCCGGTGCGAAACCCGATGTCGCCGCGCCCAGGCCGCAAGGCCCTTGTAACATCTACACTGCCGCCGGCGACCCTTGTGTAGCCGCGCACAGCACCACGCGCGCCCTGTCTGCCTCCTACAATGGCCCGCTCTACCAGGTGCTGCGCCGGTCGGACGGCAAGACCCTGGACATCGGCGTAGTTCAATCGCGCGGCTCGGATGCGGGCGGCTACGCCAACGCAGCGGCGCAGGACGCTTTCTGCGTCAACACCGTCTGCGTCCTCAGCGTCATCTACGATCAGACTGGCAAGGGTAACCACCTCTATCAGGCACCCCCCGGAACATTCAAGGGGCCGGAGAAGGGCGGATTCGACACTCAGCCAATCGCGGACATGGCGCCAATCACCATCGGCGGCCACAAGGTTTATGGCGTCTACATCATTCCGGGGATGGGATTCCGCAACAACAACGCCACCGGCCTTGCGATCGATGACGAGCCGGAGGGCGTTTACTCGGTGATGGACGGCACGCACTACGATAGTGGCTGCTGCTTCGACTATGGCAATGCCTCAACCAATGGCCGCGCCGTGGGCGCCGGTACCATGGAGACCACTTACTTTGGCACCTCCACCGTGTGGGGTACTGGAGGCGGTCCGGGCCCGTGGATTATGGCCGACATGGAGTCCGGCATGTTTTCCGGATACAGCCTGAGGAAGAACGACGCCGATCCGACCATCGATTCCTGGCGGTTCATCACCGCAGTGGTCGATGGCGGAGGCGGCAACCACTGGGACCTGCGCGGCGGCAACGCGCAACAGGGAAGCCTTACCACGTTCTATAGCGGAGTTCGCCCCAACTCACGCGCCAGCAGCGCCTATTACCCCATGCACAAGCAAGGAGCCATCCTGCTCGGGACCGGCGGCGACAACGGCAACGGTTCATCCGGCACATTCTATGAAGGCGTAATGACGACCGGATATCCGGCCGAAGCTACCACCGACGCGGTGCAGGCCAACATCGTGGCTGCCAGGTATGACGTTCAGACGCTGAGCCTGTCGCGGGCCACCACCTACACCGGGCGCTCGACGCAGGACCTCACCGAGACGTTCACGAATACCACCGCGGTGCCCGCGCTGGGCCTCAGGTTGAGCATTTCCGGTCCCAACCAGCAGTGGATCTCCGTGGTTGCGGGCAGCCCCCGGAGCTCGGCGACGTTCGCTGATCCGATCGCGCCAGGAGCTAGCGTCAGTGCCACATTCAGAATCACCGCGCCGGCGGCAACCGGCGCGGGCGTCCTGACCGGCAACGCCGAGTGGGCGGAAGCCGTGACCGGCCGGAGGCAATTCGAGACAGCGGCGGAACGAGTGCGGAACGTCCTCCCGATCAAGATCAACGAAGTCCGCTTCAGCACCGGCGCCAACTCCACCGACCAGTTCATCGAGCTCTTCAACGCCTCCGCGAGTTCCGTTGACCTCTCCAGGTGGACCATTGTCCACACCCCGAGCCAATGGGCTCCGGTCAACCTGGCGAGAATTCCAGCGGGGACCAGGCTCGCGCCCGGGGGGTTCTATCTTCTCGGCGCCTCCAGTTCCGGACTAGCGGCTGAAGCAAGCGCAGGCGCAATTACCATCAACGTCAGGAGCACTGTCGGCTTGGCGGCCGGCCAGCAGATCGATGTCGACGGCGAGCACCGCACAATCGTCAGCGTGGGAACGCCGGCCGCGGCCATGACGACTCTGTTTGTGCCCGTATCCACCGGGCCATGGATCACGATTCCTGCCGGCTCGACCAGCCTGCCTGTGACCAATGCGGCCGGATTCGAGGCCGGCGAGAAGATTGGCATCGATATCGGGGGCAACTACGAAGTGGCCACGGTCACCGTGGTCGGCAAGGCGGCCACGCAAACCACGCTGGCGGCGGCTGCCGCTGCGGGCTCGGCCAACATCAAGGTCGCGGCCGATGCCAACATGATGGCCGGCGACACCCTGATGGTAGGCTCTGGCGGACGCAAGGAATCGGTTACGGTCAAGAGCATCGGCACCGCCGGCGCGGGCGGCACAGGCGTCGATTTGACAGCGCCGCTCCGCTTCGACCACATGAAGGGCATTGACTTGTCCGACGCGGGGACGGGGATCGGCTTTTCGCCAGCCACGCGCTTCCCGCATGTGAGCGGCGACGCAGTGCAGGCGTTGGGTGGTGGCATCACGCTCGATCGTTCGCTGGCCCGAAGCCACGCGTACGGCGCCGCCGTGGTTAGCCCCCTGGACACGACGGCGGGTTATCAGGGACCGCCAGCGCCCAATCAGTGGTTCGGCGCGACACTCTCTGCCCGAGCCGGCTCGATCGCATTGCTGGACGCCAGCGGCTCGCTGGTCGTCGACGCCATGGTCTACGGATCCCAGCAGAGCAATTCGAGCGGCAACGGGACCATCGTCAGTCCGGAGATCGCCACCGTCGAGGGCGATCAGGGTAAGGGCGGCTGCATTGTGGTGGCGCCCGCCCCGAGCGGCGGACCCGGGCCTGCCGCCCCAAACGCAGCCGCCAATCGGAGCGTTGGCCGCTTCCCGGACGGCACCGACACGGACAGCAACTGCAATGATTTTCTGACCCAGGCAACCACCTCATTGTCGGCTGCTTCCGATGCCGGCGCGACCAACATCAAGGTGGCCAGCGTAGCCGACTTTGAGGCCGGCCAGACCATCCTGATCGATACGGGCGCGAATCCCGAGACCGCTGTTGTCGCGGAAGTCGGCACGGCGGGCGCCACCACTGTAAGCACAGCCATCGGCGCGGGCGAGACGGTGATTCCCGTGGCCGACGTGACCGGCTTCAACGTAGGCCAGACGATCTCCATCGACAGGGAAGGAAGCCATGAGACCGCCGTTGTCGTCTCGACGAACCGAAGGGGCAATGCCACAATCGGCGTTGCTGCACAACTGACGTTTGCGCACGCCGCCGGCGCTCAAATCTCTGGCAGCGGCATCACCCTTGCTGCTGGGTTAAACCGGGCGCATGCCAGCGGAACCCAGGTTTCCGCCTCCGGTCCCCCGACTCCCGGTGCGCCCAACCAGTACTTCAGGAGACATAAATAGTTAGCGACCAAAGCAATGAGCGGCCATCGTCTACCCTGAAACTACGTGATGTCCGATTGGAACCTCTCCCTATCCCGCGCCGCTCGATGCGAAGGGGCCCGATGAAAGCCCGTGTCTCCGATCTGACCGCGATCCTTTTTGCTGTCTTCGGCTTCACCTGTTGGGTGCTGGGCGACAGCTGCATCAAGTGGATTGGGCAATACGGCCTGCCGCCCGAGGAGATCGTCGCCTTCATGGGTTTGTTCATGGCGCTCACGCTCACGCTGCATGCCGCTGTGCGCCGCAACCTCGTCAATCTGCGTCCGCACTCGGTGGTGCGTCAGGTACTACGCGCCCTTCTGGACATGACGAACAACGTCTGCGTCGTCATTGCCCTCCGTCATCTCTCCCTGACCATGTTCTACATCCTTGTCTTCACTTCACCGCTAGTCATCTCCCTGCTCTCGGCCGTTTTTATTGGCGAACGCATCACCCGGAAGAAGGCTCTTGCCCTGCTGGTGGGCTTCTGCGGCGTGGTCATCGCGGTCGCTCCCTGGAGCCAATCTCAGCGCATCGATCTCATCGGCCTCGTCAGTTGCCTTGTGTGCGTCGCCTGCTTTTCGGTCAACATGGTCTGGTCCCGCGTGCTGACGCGCACTGAGCCGCCCGAGAGTCTTGCTTTCTGCTCCGGATTGGTGACGGCCATGGCCGGCCTGGCGCTCACCAGCTTCCACCCCCAACCGCTCACGTCCACGCTCTGGCTGGCCTTGGGAATGATGGGTGTCTTCTGCGCAGCGGGCACGCTCAGCTTCTATGTCGCCGTCAAGCACACCTCTGCAAGCAACGTCTCGCAGTACCACTACACCCAGTTGCTCACCGGCGCGTTGATCTCCTACCTCGTCTGGCACGACAAACCGGGCCTTCCCCTGTTGGCCGGTGGATCGCTGATTATTGGCTCGGGCCTGATGATCGCCATCGCCGCGCGCGACGCCCAGCCAGTCCTACTCCCCGATATCGCTATTCGATGAAGCCAGCGCAGCCAGCTTGCCGACCTTTGCTCCGGCTTTCTGGCTCAGGGATCACACTGTCGAAGCTCGAATCCAGAGCCGCGCCGAACTCCACGAGCCGGGCACCGCCAGGGAAGGCGTTCGGCTCGAAGCGCAAGGCGAACGCCAATGCGAATGGTCGACGTCGCGAACGGCGTTTGCCGGGACCGATGCTGATGTAGTGCGAGTTGCTGACACGGCAACAATCCGTGCGCGATCGTGTCGTTGACTTGCCTAACTTGTGACGTTCGTTTAGGATTCCCGTCAAAACGCCAACTCAGCGTTGAGGCGATCTTTATGAATGCACCGGTGGCTGCGGCCTTTGGATTGCTGATTGTGACGGGCTGCATTGCGGATGCGAGCGCAAAGCAATTGCCCAGTGGGACGGATATTAACCAGTGGAGGCAGCTAGAGCCGCAGCTGCACCAATTGTGTGCTACGAATGAGAAGACAGATGCTGCCGAAGAGGCGACTCTCAAAACATACACATCGGCACCTTTGGAAAAGGCGTTGCTTTCCAGTAAGGCATTT
>Ga0182014_10005226_pt1 | contig 14524 bp, 13 predicted proteins | sample 612S2DmetaG_FD_120489 | JGI IMG/M metagenome (GOLD analysis project Ga0182014, IMG submission 120489) | Permafrost microbial communities from Stordalen Mire, Sweden - 612S2D metaG | ecosystem: Environmental > Terrestrial > Soil > Wetlands > Permafrost | place: Sweden: Stordalen | collected... | reverse complement strand
GCCACTCGCGCGGCGAAGGCGGACCGCCGAGGTGCTCGAGAATCGGCGCGGCATCGGCGTAAGAAAGCGGAGTCACGGGAATCTTCGGCAACTGATCGGAGTCGGCGGGAGAAATGCGCCTCGCATCGGGCAGCGTAGGAATGGATGCCACTCCCGGAGTGGTCGGGTCACCGGGAAACTGGAACATGAAACCTACCGATCCGCGCTGCGCGCCACTGGCCGGGCGCCACGGGCCTGCCGGATAGGCGTCGCCGCGATAGTAGCCATCGTCTTTGGGGTCGGAATAAATGATGACTGCGGCTGCGCCGCGCTCCTGCGCCACGAATGCCTTCACGCCGCGGAAATTCTCACCGTAACGGACGATGACGATCTTGCCGCGCACATCGACGTTCATCTGCTTCAGCTTGTCAAAGTCGGCAGGCGAGCCATAGTTCGCGTAGACGACTTCGGCCTCGGCATCACCCGAGGGCGACATTCCGTTGTAAGGCATGACGACGCGTGGATCGTCCTGAAAGGGATCGCCGTCAACATGCTCGCGGCGCGGGCCATGCATCTCGACTCCGGGCGGCGCGGTCATATCCACACGAATCTCGGCGGGATAGTTCAGCCACACTTTGTATTCGACAATCTCGGTGTCCAAGCCAGCCTCGCGAAACTTCTCTGCCACGTATTCGGCAGTGGCTTTGTCCTCGGGAGATCCGGCGATGTGCGGCGCTTCGGTCAGAATGCGGAGATGCTCTTCGGCCAGTTTAGGATCGGGCACAGCCAGGAATTTCTTTTCGATCTCGCGCTCGCCGGCGACATCGCGGAAACCGCTGATGGACCAGTTGTCCGGATCGGCTTTTTTGTTGTCATTGTCATTTTTCTTGCCGGCCTGATCAAACGCCAGCAGACTCGAACCAATCAGCGCGAAGAACAGCACTGCACCGGAGAGAAGTTTCATGAAGCCCTCGGAGACACTAATTCAGAAACGAAGATTGTATCGTGTGGAGTGAGTCACCGCTTGAACGGGTTACACTAAAGAGCGATGAGTAAGTCGCCAACGGCTCGTTTTTCCGATCGGGTGGAGAATTATGTTCGCTATCGCCCGGGATATCCGCTAGAAGTACTCGACCTGCTTCGTGTCGAATGCGGATTGCTGCCGCGTCACATCGTCGCTGACATCGCTTCAGGGACAGGCGTGTTTACCCGTCTTCTCTTGGAGAACGGGAACTCCGTCTTTGCGGTCGAACCCAACCCGGAAATGCGCGCTATGGGTGTTCAGCAGTTGGAATCCATCGAGTCCCTCCAATCCCCGCTCCAATCCAATGACCGGTTTGTGTCGGTTGACGGAACCGCGGAGGCGACTACGCTGCGCTCCGCTTCCGTCGACTTCGTTACTGCCGCACAGGCAGCGCACTGGTTCAACCTGCCTCGCGCCCGCGCCGAGTTCGCCCGCATTCTGAAGCCGGAGGGATGTTGCGTGTTGATTTGGAACGAGCGGCGCACCGCAACCACGCCGTTCCTGCGCGATTACGAGCAACTCCTGCTGACCTACGGCACCGACTATAAGGAAGTGCGCCACGAACGCACGACCGCCACGATTCACGGCTTTTTTGCGCCCGCGCTGTATCAGGAGCGCGTCTTCAGCCTGTGCCAGCGGTTTGACTATGACGGTGCTGCCGGGCGACTGCTGTCTTCTTCGTATGCGCCGCTTGAAGGTCATCCCAGCCACGCGCCGATGATGCAGGAACTGCAGAGGATCTTCCGCGACCACGCCAAAGATGGCAAGGTGGAATTCGAATACGATACGAGAGTATTTTACGGGAAGCTGGAGTGAGCGGTCTGGGATCGGCAATTTTGTAATTTCGTAATTTTGCAATTTGAAACCCGGTGTTCGTTAAAATTGCCAAATTACAAAATTACAAAATTACCTATGTCCAAATCGTTTCACATGTCTCCCGAGGAGTTCCGCCGCCAGGGCCACGCTGTCGTGGACTGGATTGCCGACTATCATTCTCGCATTGAAAGCTTCCCGGTTCTGTCGCGCGTGCAGCCGGGAGAAATTCGCTCGAAGCTGCCGCCGAACGCGCCGGAGCATGGCGAAGCCTTCGACCAGATTCTTGGCGACATCGAGCGCGTCATTCTTCCGGGCATTACGCATTGGCAGTCGCCTAACTTCTACGCTTACTTTCCGGCGAACGCCTCTGGGCCGGCCATTCTTGGCGATTTACTTTCTTCGGGACTGGGCGTGCAGGGCATGCTTTGGTCCACGAGTCCGGCGTGCACCGAACTGGAAACGCATGTGCTCGATTGGCTGGTGCCGATGTTGGGGCTGCCGGAGAAATTTCTTTCGTCGAGCACCGGCGGCGGCGTCATCCAGGACACTGGTTCCAGCGCTAATCTCTGCGGGGTGCTGGCGGGCCGTGAGCGTGCGACGCAATTCGCGAGCAATCGCAAAGGCTGCGATGGACGCCTGGTCGCTTATTGCTCCACGCAAACGCACTCTTCCGTTGAAAAAGCAGTAAAGATAGCAGGCCTGGGCTCGGACAACCTGCGCCAAATCGAAGTGGACAAGAATTTCGCCATGCGTCCCGAAGCGCTGGCACGCCAGATCGAGCGCGACATCGAAGCCGGCTTGATTCCCTGCTTCGTGTGCGCGACTGTGGGAACCACATCTTCGGATGCAATCGATCCCGTCCGCGAAATTGCTGGAATCTGCCGCGAGCATAATCTCTGGCTCCATGTGGACTCCGCCCTGAGCGGCACGGCTGCGCTGTGCCCGGAATTTCGCTTCATCAACGATGGTGTGGAATTTGCCGACAGCTACTGTTTCAATCCGCACAAATGGATGTTCACCAACTTCGATTGCAGTTGCTTCTACATCGCCGATCGGAAGCACCTGATCAAGACGCTCTCTGTCTTGCCAGAGTATCTGCGCAATCAGGCTAGCGAATCCGGCGCGGTTATTGATTATCGCGACTGGCATATTCAACTCGGGCGGCGCTTTCGCTCGCTTAAGCTTTGGTTCGTCATCCGGCATTACGGGATCGAAGGGCTGCAACATCACATTCGCGAGCACGTGAGGCTGGCGCAGCAATTTGCCGGATGGGTGCGCGATGATTCGCGCTTCGAACTCGCCGCGCCCGCGCTGCTCAACCTCGTCTGCTTCCGGTTGCTGGCGGGAGATCATGCCAACCAACTCCTGATGGAGCGGCTGAATGGCAGCGGGGACCTGTTTCTCACGCACACCAAGCTCGATGGCAAATTCACGCTGCGGCTCTGCGTCGGCCAGACCAACACGCAGGCTCGGCATGTGGAGCGTGCATGGCAGCGCATCCAGGAAGAGACTGGAAAGCTGGGGGATTCCTGATACCGTGCCGGCTAAGGAGACTCCGATTAAGTTTTCGCTGGCGAGACGGGATGCGCAAGAAGCGGGCCCCGCAGCGGCTAAAGCCGCGTGTGTAGCGGGTTCTGACGGCATGGCTGAAGCCATGCCATTTCAAGTCTCTTCACGAAACGATTTGATCAGAGGATCCCTAAAATGAGTGCCATGGCGCGGGAAATTTCAGCGGGCGGAGTTGTGCTTCGGCAGATTTCTGGAGTCTGGCACGTCGCTTTGATTGAGCCGCAGAAAAATGAGCCGCAGAAGGAAAGCCCCAAACCTGCAAGCGCAAAGACGCCGCGCAAGCGGAGCCGGGCCGTGTTAGCGCTCCCCAAGGGTCTGGTAGATCCGGGCGAAAAACCGCAGGCTGCTGCGGTACGGGAAGTGCGAGAAGAGACCGGCATCGTGGCCGAACCCGTTACCAAACTCTCAGATAACAAGTATGTCTACGTGCGGACATGGGGCGATGGCAAACGCGTTTTCAAAATCGTGAGTTTCTACCTGATGCGCTATGTATCCGGAGAAATCGACGACCTCACGTCCGACATGCGGATTGAAGTCAGGCAAGCTCTCTGGGTGGCGCTCGCCGACGCGGGCAAACAGCTGGCGTACAGCAACGAGCGGAAGGTGCTTCGCCAGGCGGAGGATTACGTGGAGAAGCAAGGGCTCTCTGCGTAGGAGGCTGCGGAAACTCACGGGCGGCAAGAGGCTCCCCTCAGGCGCTGAAGCGCGGACACATTTTCAACGACATACGGCACGACTAAAGTCGTGCCCTTCCCAAAACCCTTGTTCCCAAAAACCTTCGTTCCCAGAACCCTCGTTCCCAAAACCCCTGTTCCCAGAACCCTTGTTCCCAGAACCGGCGTGAATCGGAGTTTTTCGGTAGCCTGTTAGGAGATTCTCCGCGATCGCAGCTCTTGATCGATGGCCTTTTTTTCCTCTGGCGTCAGAATTCGCGCCGAGCCTTTTTTTAGATCGCCTAGAGCGAGTGGGCCTATCGACACTCGCACCAGACGCAAAACGCGAACCTGCAGCACTTCCAGCAAGCGCCGAATTTGGCGGCTCTTGCCTTCGTCCAGGGTAATCTCCAGCCAGCTATGCTTATCGCCGTGCCTTAGAAGACGTGCGCTCTTCGCGCGCAAATGTTCGCCTGGGCAGCTATCCATTGGGCCGCTCTTCATCGAGTCGCCCTCAACCGGGCATCCTCGGGTGATTCTGGCTAGGAGATCGGCGTCGGCAACGCAGTCGATTTGCACGTGATATTTCTTATCCAGATGACTCGCGGGGTCGGTGATCTTTGCCGCCCACTCCGAATCATTGGTCAACAGCAGCAGGCCTTCACTTGCCTTGTCCAATCGCCCTACGGGACCAACCCAGGGCAAGCCCGGATCGAGCAGATCGTAAACGGTCGCTCGGCCTTTCTCGTCGGATGCGGTCGTCACCACGCCTCGGGCTTTATTCATGATGAGGTAAATCGGCGGGATTTTGGCGAGCGGCGCACCGTCGACCTCAATCCGGTCTTGCGGCAGGTGCACAGGGATCTCCGGATCCCGTGTAGGGCGGCCATTCCGCGTGACACGTCCAGCGCGAATCAAAACAGCCGCCTGAGAGCGCGAGCAATAACCCAGTTTGGAAAGCGCTCGCGCCAGACCGATTCGTTTCGGCGTCGTCACATTCGTATGTTAAATGGATTTCCGTTCGGAACCCTGCGCCGTCGAGGGCGGTCGCGACTTGATACCATCGGCAATCTCTCAAGGGCTAAAAAGTGCGCGTAAGAGCTCGGTCGTCTCTCCGGGGCTGGATTATCGAGCAACCCCGCTTCGGGTTATTGCGGGAATCAAGGGACCGGGGGCACGGGGGCGAGCGGAAGATCAATCTGACGCCATGGCGGCGGAGCGTTGCAGGGAGAAGAGCCTCTCGGTATTTACGACCAGCACGGTTTTGCCGTCGCCCATGATTGCGGCGCCTACATATTCCGGCACTTTGGCCAGCACGCCGTTCAGGGGCTTGACTACGATTTCGACCTCACCGAGGAAGTGGTCGACGACGAGGCCGTAGGGTCCTGAAGCGGCCTCGATAATCGCAACCGCCAACTCGGCTCGCCTCTCTTCCATGCGGTCGAATGACAAAGCATGCGCCAGCCAGAGCATGGGGAAGACGGTACCGCGGACCGGCGCGATCTGCTGCCCTTGCACGGTTCGGACTACCGACTTAGGAATTTTCACCATGTTGCGGATGGTGGCTATCGGCAACACGACCTCGTGTCCCGAGACCGCAACCCGAATGGCTTTGGAGACCAGCAGGCTGGCGGGAAGCTCGATGCGGAAGCAGGTTCCTTTTTCAATCTCGCTCTGAATGTGCACGGCGCCGTGCAAGGCCTCGACGCCGTTGCGGACTACATCCATGCCGACGCCGCGGCCTGATACGTCGGTTACCTTATCGACGGTGGAGAAACCGGCTACGAGAATAATCTTGAAGGCTGCCTCTTCGTCCATCGCGGCGACTGCGGCTGGGGAGAGTAAGCCCTTCTCTACGGCGCGGCGCTTGAGTTTATCGGGGTCCAATCCCTTGCCATCGTCCTTCACTTCAATCACTACAGTGGAGCCGCGAGTGCAGGCGGAGAGGTCGATGCGGCCGACGGCGGACTTGCCCTTCTGGGCGCGGTCGGCTTTCGACTCGATGCCGTGATCGGCTGCGTTGCGGATGATATGGGTGAGCGGATCGCCGATGCTGTCGATCACGGTCTTGTCCAGTTCGGTTTCTTCACCGCTGACATGGAGTTCGATGCTCTTGTCGAGATTTCGCGCCAGGTCGCGGACCAGGCGGGGAAAGCGCTGAAAGACCTGGCGCACCGGCATCATCCGGATCGACATGACGGTAGCCTGGAGATCATCCGCGAGACGGGAGACCTTGGCGCCTGCGTCGCGCATCTCCTTGGCCATGCTTTTCGGCGACTCTTCGCGGGCGATGAGTTCGACGCGCTCGGCGAAGGCGGGCAGCGCGCCGCGGGCAACGAGTAGCTCTCCGGCGAGCCGCATCAGGGCGTCGAGTTTGACGGCGTCCACGCGGATACTGGGCGCGGCCGCTCCGGTGGCGGCTTCCGGAGGCGGCGAGGCTTCCGCGGGCTTGGCGGGAGCGGGCGACGAGGCGGGTTGCACGGTCGCGGGCGCGGACGAGTCCACGGCTTTCCTCGCAGCCTCGATCAGTACTTTCACGTTCAGCAGCCAGCCGGCATCGAGGATTGCGCCTCGTTGGACCAGCAGGATTGCGGCGAGAACTTCTGCGGCGGCGGCCGTGGCGGCGGCGTGACCATGGGCTTTGCCGGCGGAGATCAGAGTTTGCGCGGCGCGCTGTGCGTTCGCCAGTCCCTGTTTCTCGTCGCCGGACTGACATTGCTCGAGCGCAAAGCCGAGCGCGGAAAAACATTGCTCGCCTGCGCCGCGGAAGCGCGCGTCTTTCTTATCGTTGTCGGTTGGAGCGGAGGCGGCAATCTTCTGCTTCTCGATCGACACTTCGCAATCGTCTTCTACAAACAGGAAGACGGCCCGCACCGCATCCTCGGGCTGGCTGGTCTCGACGGAGGCTTCCCACCGCAAGTAGCACTTCTCGGGGTCAAACTCGGCAGCTTGGAGAAGATCGCCGGTATCGCAGCGGATTTCCATCTTGCCGAGATCGGTCAGCTCAAGCAGCAGCGAGGCAGGGTCCGTTCCAGAAAAGAAAATCTCCCGGTTCGGACGGAAACCGATTTTGTATCGCGCGGGCCCGCTGGCAGCGACCTTCGCGGGCAGTGTCTTGCCAGCGGCCTTGTCCTTCTCCGGCAGAAAGGGGCGTACGGCCGCGAGCACTTCGATCTCCAAGGGCAAGAGCGTGTCGGAATCGGTGCTGCCGAGGTCCATGAGCATTACACAGCAATCGCAGGCTTTGAGGGTGGCGTCGATGAGTTCGGGAGACGACTCCAATTGGCGATTGCGGATGCGGTTGAAGACCTCTTCGACATGATGCACAAAGTTTGCGAGGCGGCGGAAACCGGCGCTTGCTCCCGAGCCTTTCAGGGTGTGCATGGCGCGGAAAACGCGGTTCACCACATCCGCATTCTGCGGGTCCTGTTCGAGAAGCAGCAGCGCGTCGCCGAGGTCGGTGAGCAGATCGTCCGCCTCATGACGGAAGGAGGCTTGCAGTTGTTCGAGATCTCCGAAGTCCATAACGTTGCTCACCTCCCTTCCGGCTCGCACGAATCCAGCGTTGCTGTGACCGCAGGCAGCTGCCGAGCTGCGCTCGGCTTGGACGGGGCAAAGCCCCGTCCCCACACTACGCCCGTCCCACACTACGAATCGCGGATCAGCGCAGGACTTTCGTCACCACGGCCAGCAATTGTTCCGGTTCAAACGGCTTCACAATCCAACCGGTGGCTCCGGCGGCCTTGCCTTCCTGCTTTTTCTCCACTTGAGATTCCGTGGTGACGAGCACGATGGGCGTGAATTTGTATTGCGCCAGTTTCCTGAGACTGCGGAGCAGTTCGATGCCAGTCATCACCGGCATGTTGATGTCGCTCAACACCAGATCGAAGATGTCCGCGGTTGCCTTCTGCAGGGCTTTCGCGCCATCCTCCGCTTCAAGAACGTCATAGCCTGAGCGGGGGAGAGTCATCTTGACCAGCTGACGCATGGTCGCGGAATCGTCGACTGCGAGAACCTTCTTAGGCATGGCCCTGCCTCGCTGATTTTGCCTTGGCCCCGGCCTTAGGCTGCGGAGTTGGCGGTTCGGGCTTACTCGGTGGTGGTGGCTGAACAAAGAACGTTTCCAGTCCCCGGCGCTTCAGCGAAGCGAGAAAGCCGTCCGAGATTTCGCCGATCTGGAGTTGGCCGGTCTGGCTGCTCACACGGCAGAGAATCTGAACGATGCTGGTGTCCATCTCCTCTAGTTCGCCGGCTTGCAACCGGATGCTCTGGCGTGCCGCGATGGCGGGCTGCAGGGCGTCCCACAGCGGCCGGGCCTGTTGCACTCCGAGTCTTCCCGCCAGGATCAGCTTCACTCCGCTCGGGTCTGTCTGCAGTTCAAATGGCATCGCGCAGTCCTTTGCATCAGAACAGTTCAACGTTGTCGCCGTAATCCTGGCCTTCGGCCGGTTTGGTCATCGGTCCGGTCGTCTGCCCGGTCGTCTGCCCGGTTAGGGGCGCGGGCAGAGTTGCGGCAACATTCTCCGCTTCTTCCGCGACCACCATGGCATGGACGTCGTGTTGCGCCTGCGACGTGTAACCGGCGGAAGCGGAATCAAGATCAAACGGCTTCTCCGACTTTGGATACAGGGTCAGAAGAAAGTCGAGTGTGACCTCCAGATCTCGAAAGAGCTCTCTTCCTTCATCGACAAATTTCAGGGATTGCACTAGGGCCTCGGTCTTTTTCTGCAACTGGTGAGCTTCCCGACCGAGACGGGTGACCTCGTCGTATTCGATTCTTCGCGAATTGCGCAACGAGTCGTCTGGCCGATGGGTGATGAGTCCATCGCGGCATGACTCGACCCCCTGCATGTCGGTGGTGATCGCGGCGGCTTGAGACTGGAGGGCGGCTCCGAGGCGGGCGCACTGCTCATTCAGTTCCCTTTCCAACTTGAGGACACTCTCGGCGGCCTCGGAGGTCCACTCGCCCAGCACACCGATGCCCCGTGCCGATGGCATCTTCTCGGCGCCGATCAGAACATTGAAGGCCAGTTTCTTCATCGACCGCGCCAGTGCTTGCAGATCGTCGCTATGCGCGCTCAGCAGTTCGCTGACCGGGCCAATCTGCGCCAGGACGAAGTTGCCCGTCCTCACTTCTCCAGCCAGCAATCCAGCAACTATGGCGCTGAGGGAGGCTAGGCGATCGGCCGCCTTCTCGAATTTCTTCACCGCGAGGTCGCCGCCAGACTGCGCATGACCATCGCCCGCGATGCCCTGGGCGCAGCCGATCACGCCCTTCAGTTCCTGCTCGATGCGGCTTCCCGTGTCGATGATCAGCTCCAGCACGCACTTTGCCTGCTGACGCTGCAATAGCAGGGCGTGTCCCGGCTCATCACCCTGGTCGTTGCGAAGGCTGGCCAGGGCTCCGAGAATGTGTTCGAGACGCTGACGAATCGCGTCGTGCCCCTGCAGGGCCTTGACGGCTTCGCGAATGCCGCCGGCAATCACCGCGCCCAGAGAGATTGCTTTCTGCTGCACTTCCAGCAGATCGGGTGGGACCTCCGAGAGCAGAGCGAGGTTGCGCTGGACACTCTCCTCCGATTCGGTAGCCCGTTCGGCGTAGCACGCGTAGGCCTGCTCGACGGATCTGGTGGCGGTCGAGAGCTGGTTGAGAATCGTGATTAGAGTGCGTTCCTGCGAATCGCCCGCTTGTTTCATGCGCCTCACTACCACCCGCATCTCTTCATAAAGTTTCAGTACGGAGGCGCTATCGTCGGGCGAGAGTCGCGAGCCCTCAAGGCGGAAGTGAAAGGCTATGTGCCGCAGGGGCGCGAGGTTTTCCTGCAGGTGGTTCGAGGTGGCGAGCAACTCCTCAGTCTCTTTTCCGGCGCAGGCCAATTGGCGGCTCACTGCCTGGATTTGATTCAGGGAATTCCTCAGGACCCCGCATCCATCCAGCATCGACTGGCGCAAGACGTTCTGGGTGCCGCTCGCGGCTCCGCCGAGCTCTGCCAACCGGGCGGTGGCCCGCTGCACATTTTCCGCCATGCTCCAGCAAGCATCGAGCGCCGCGATCAGGCGGCCAAACTCTGCTCCGCTGTTCTCCAGGTAAGCGCTGAGGCGCGCGCTCAATCCCTCGAACTTCACCCAGCCTGCCGCGAGAGAGTCTTGCACTTCCGCGCTCCGGTTCACGGGTCGCCGGCCTGCGCCGCTTCGATCCCCAAGACCATGCAGATGTTTTCGATCAAGGGCTTGGGGTCCGATGGCTTGACGATGTAGAAATTCGCGCCAGCGAGGAAGCCGCGGCTCTTGTCCTCGGACTCGGACTCGGTGGAGATGATGACGATCGGCAGATCGTTGTAGTCGCCGCTGCTTCTCACCCGGCGGATGAATTCATAGCCATCCATATTCGCCATGTTGATGTCGGTGAGGACGAGATCGAAAGACTGGCTGTAGAGCTTTTCCAGGGCGTCGGCTCCATCGACGGCGGTGACTACCGTGAAGCCGGCCTCGCGAAGAATATAGGAATGGTAGTTGCGGGTGAACTCGGAGTCGTCGACGATCAGCACATTCCGCTTCATAGTCAGTCCTTTGTGTAGAGCAGGTGCCCCGCGGATTTCTTCAGACGGAATGCCGAGGTGATGCGACCGACGGACTCAGAATGGCCGAGGAAGAGATACCCTTTGGGATTCAGCGAATCGTAGAAGTGGTTCACTACGTTGCGCCTCGACTCGTCATCGAAGTAAATCAGCACGTTCCGGCAAAAGATGAAATCGTAACTGCGCATGGCTTTCATCTGCAGGCTATCGCTGAGATTGAGCTTCTCCACGTGCACCAGTCTGGCGGTGTCGGGATCAATACGGAAGCCGGTGACAGTCGGCAGCAGATGCTTGCTGTAGGTGTCTGGGACGGCTTTGACGGAACGATCGCCATAGACGGCGTTGCGGGCCAGTTCGAGCATGTTTTCATCGATGTCGGTGGCCGTGATCCTGATATCCCAATTTTTGGAGTCGGGAAATACCTCGCGGATAATGATGGCGAGCGTGTATGCCTCCTCGCCCGAGGAGCAACCCGCGCACCAGATACGGATACGTCTTTCCGAGGTCTTCTGCCGGACGGCAATCAACTCGGGCAGACAAACGTCGGCAAAGCCGGCGAGCTGCTCGAATTCGCGAAACATGTAGGTTTCGTTGGTGGTGACGAGATTCGCCAGGGCCTGCATCTCGTCGCCCCTGGTATCGCAATACCCGATCTGGAAGAGATATTCGTCGGCGTCTTTCAGGCCGAGGTCGGCGATCCGCCGCTCCACTCGCTTGTTGAGGAAGTACATTTTCTTTTCATCGAATTGCAGCCCCAGTTTCTTGTATATGAGCTTGCTCAGTTTGGAGAACTGCTCGGCGGTGAGTTCCATCGCGGGCGCCTCCTGAGAAGTTCTTCGAGTTCCTCGCCGATTTCCGGATCGCTCTCCGCTGACTGCAGTGATTGCAGCGCGCATTCGACAGCCGGGTCGGACGAGTTGGTTAGGGACTCGACGGCTGCCAGGCCGAGGGCGCGGTCAGAGTCGTTGATATAGGGCAGCACCGCGAGGGCTACGGGGCTTGAACGGGTAAAGTGGCCGAGCAGCCGGATGAGATGAAAGCGCAGACCGGGTTCGAGATCTGGCTTCAGCAGTCCGCAGAGCGCAGCTTCGCAGAAGGGGTTCAGCTGCGAAACGTTGTGGCGCGACGCGATGTTCGTGATAGCGTCCACGGCGACTTCGTAAACGAATTCACCCTTGCGTTCGATGGTCCGGCAAATCTCTTCGATCGACTCTGGGCCGGCGGTATGGCCGAGCAACTTCAAGAAAGGCTGCAGGTAGATTCCCGGCACTTCCGTGGCGTCGGGATATTTCCCGCGGAGAGCATCGAGGGTCTGGCTGGTTCCGATGAGCGCGAGCGCTTCGAGAGACGCGCACACGGCCATGGGCTGGGAGCTTTCGAGAGCGATGGCGAGCACGGGGTTGGCAAGTGCGGCTCGGCGCCGCGACCCGATGTTCTCGATGGTGCTGATGACGACGTTGATGTCTTCGTCCTTCAGGGCAGCGAGGTAGAGGGCGTCGGGAGCGCCGATGGTAGCTTCGCGCAGAATGTCGACGCTGATTTTGCGCAGATCCTTGTCATCGCTCCGCAGCAGACGGTTGAGCCCTTCGATCACGTCGCCGGCGCGGCGCTGCAGCATATCGGCGGCTTCGGCCCGGACAAAGGGATCGTCGTCTTTCAGCAACTCGATGATCGAGTCCACCGGATTGTGCGTCCATATACGGGATAGTCCGCGGAGAATGGCCTCCTTGACGGCGCGGGAAGACTCTTTATGGAGCTGCGACACCAGGATGTCGGCAGCCTCGGGAGCGCCCGACTCGCTGATCTCCTCTGCAGCCGAGCGCCGCTCGGAGTCGTCGGTCGCGCTGAGGGTTTCGATCAGTTTGGCATCGATCATGGACGCACCTCTTGACGCAAAGAGTTTTGAAACATCGTTTTCCCCAGAGTCCTGGCGTCGAGGATGCGGACGAGCCTGGCGGCGATTTCCCAACTCGGCAGCACGAACTCGGCGCCACCGCGCTTGATGGCTTGAAAAGGCATGCCGAAGACGACACAGCTCTCTTCGGACTCGGCGATGGTGACACCACCGGCCTCGCGGATCCTGACCATCTGATCGGCCCCATCGTCGCCGATGCCGGTCATGAGCACGCCGATGGTCCTACGACCATAGATGGCGAGGACGGATTCCATCATCACGCCCACCCCAGGCACGAAGAGCGTTCTGGGCTGGCTTGGCCGGCGGAGAACGACTTCGCCGCTCAGTTTGCGGTAGGGACAGAGATGGAGATTGTCCGCGGCAACATAGCAATATCCGGCGCGAACGGTCGCTCCGGTCTCAGCCTCGACCACTTCGATGGCACACTCTTTTTGTAGCCGCGAGACGTAGGGGCCGATGAAGGCAGCCGGCATGTGCTGGACCAGGAAAATCGCAGCCGGGATGTCAGCCGGCAGGCCGGGAAGGAAAGTGCTGATGGTCGACGGACCGCCGGTCGAAATTCCGATGGCGATGGCACGCATCTCCGCCAACGCAGGAATCACGGGCCGCGACACCGGCCGGGGCGGCGATGCTGTGGGCCGCGGCCGCTTGACTACTCCGGAAGTTGCCGCTGCGCGGATCTTGGTAATCAGCTCTTCGGCGATGGCGTCCAGATTGGCGGACACTGTGCCGTCGGGTTTGGCGACGAAATCGAACGCTCCCAACTGCAGGCATTCGAAGGTTTCCACCGCGCCCCGCTGGGTCAGCGAACTGAGCATAATGACCGGGCATATTTTTTCGGCCAGGATCATCTGCATGGCGGTGATGCCGTCGATTTTTGGCATGTTGATGTCCATGGTGACGACATCGGGCTTCAACTCGAGCGCTTTCTGGACAGCGTCTTCGCCGTCTCTTGCGGTCGCGGTCACCTTGATGTCGGGGGCCCTGGCCAGCAGGCGGCTGATCAGATTTCGCATCAAGGCAGAATCGTCTGCGACCAGGACGCGAATGAGGGACCCTTGCTTCATGAATTCAGCCTTACTGCTTGCGAGTGCGCGATTGCCGGTGGAGCACGGGGTGTCCCGCCCGACGGGCGAGACGCCCGTCGCTCCACCGGTGAAGTGCCGGCTACGCGGGGACGGCTAGCTTCGCCAGTTCGCTCAGCTCTCCGCGAGTGAGTACCTTCTCCACATCGAGCAGAACGATCATTCGTTTTCCGTCCTCGACTTTTCCGATACCGGAGATGAACTGGCCATCGATTCCATTGGAGATGCTGGCCGGAGGCGGAGCGATATTGCGCTTGGAGATGCTCAGAACCTGCTTCACCGAATCGACCACGAGGCCCGTCTTGGCGCCGCCGAGATCGACAATGATGACCCGGGTGTGATCGTCCGAGGCCTTTTCCTCCAGCGCAAAGAGGGTTCGGGTGCTGAGCACGGGAATCACTTCGCCGCGCAGGTTCGTGACCCCTTCGACGAACTTCGGCGCCTTGGGGGTTTGCGTGATCTTCGACAGGCGGTCGATTTCCTGAATCCTGGCAATGGGAATGCCGTACTCTTCTTTGCCCAGCAGGAAGGTCACCAGTTGCACTTCTTCGCCCTGACTGTTTTCTTCTTCTTTTTTCTTGTCGCCGGGTTTGGTTTCTTCCGCGGCGGCCGCAACGGTGGCGCCTGCGGTTGCGTCTGCGCCTGCGTCCAGAGAGCCTTCGGCGATTTTGGCCAACACTTTATGATCCAGGAGGCTCCCAGTGGCCAGAAGCAGAATCAGGCGGTTGCCATTGTCGAGTTTGACGATCCCCGAGAGGTTGACGCCTTGTTCATGGGCAACGTTGGGCGGGGCCTCGATGGCGTCGTCCTGAACTCCCAGCACTTCATCCTATGAGAGAGGATGTCAAGAAAAAATACTTCCCCTTCCCCTCCAGGGATAGGTGGATGTGGTGACTTACGTCCAG
>Ga0182014_10005225_pt1 | contig 14526 bp, 8 predicted proteins | sample 612S2DmetaG_FD_120489 | JGI IMG/M metagenome (GOLD analysis project Ga0182014, IMG submission 120489) | Permafrost microbial communities from Stordalen Mire, Sweden - 612S2D metaG | ecosystem: Environmental > Terrestrial > Soil > Wetlands > Permafrost | place: Sweden: Stordalen | collected... | reverse complement strand
GTCCCGCCGGCCGCGTCACGGCGCAGAAACTCTACGGCGCGCACGGCTTCGTCATCCACCACAACACCGATATCTGGGGCGACGCCGTACCCATCGATGGCGTCGGCTCCGGCATCTGGCCCATGGGCGGCGCCTGGTTGAGCCTGGATTTCTGGGTGCATTACGATTTCACGCGCGACCGCGATTTCCTTGCCAGGCGCGCCTATCCCGTCATGAAGGAAGCCGCCGAGTTCCTGCTCGATTACATGGTCGATGACGGCCACGGCCATCTGGTCACCGGCCCGTCCATTTCCCCCGAGAATTCCTTCCGCGGTCCCGACGGCAAATCTCACAAGCTCGCCATGGCCCCTTACATGGATACCGAAATTACGCGCGCCTTGTTCACGCGTGTGATTGACGCCGGCCGGGTATTGGGCATCGATGCCGGGTTCGGCAAGCAGGTGGCCGCCGCGCGCGATCGATTGATGCCCTTCCGCACCGGCAAGTACGGCCAGTTGCAGGAGTGGCTCGAGGATTACGACGAACCCGAGCCCGGTCACCGCCATATCTCGCACCTGTTCGCGCTCTTCCCGGAAAACCAGATCACGCTGCGCGGCACGCCCGCGCTCGCCCAGGCCGCGCGCGTGACGCTCGAGAGGCGCCTGGCCGCCGGCGGCGGCGGGACCGGCTGGAGCCGCGCCTGGATCGTCAACTTCTGGGACCGTCTGGAAGATGGGGAGGCCGCCTACCAGAACTTGCAGGCGCTGTTCGCGAAATCCACGCTGCCCAATATGTTCGACACGCACCCGCCATTTCAGATCGATGGAAACTTCGGCGGGACGTCGGGCATCGCGGAAATGTTGTTGCAAAGCCAGAATGGAGAAATCGCCCTGCTGCCGGCCCTGCCCAAGGCTTGGCCCGAGGGTTCCATCACGGGTTTGCGCGCGCGCGGCGCCGTGGGAGTGGATATTGCCTGGGCCGCGGGCAAGGCATCCCGCGTGGTTCTGCATCCGGCCATCGCCGGCGATTGCAAGTTGAGGCCGCCCCGCGGCCAGCAAATCGCCGCCGTCGCATCGGCCGGCAAGCCCGTACCCTTTACCACGACCGACGGCGACGCCGCCCTGAAGCTCGCCCCCGGCCATACTTACGAGGTGAGCTTTCAATAAGAGCCGAAAACGAATTGGCCACAGATGAACACAGATGAACACAGATAAAACACAGATAAAACAAAGCACTTAAAGCTCTTAAAGCTCTTAAAGCTCTTAAAGCTCTTAGAGTCTTTCTTATCCGTGTTCATCCGTGTTCATCTGTGGCCATTTCCTCTTCATTATTGTTGAGACGTTTGCCCACGCCTCGGCACAATAATACTGGCCACGAATGCAAGAAGATTCCTTGACTGAGCGCATCCTCGGCGCTGTCTTCGAAGTCTCCAATACCCTGGGCGCGGGTTTCCTGGAGAAGGTGTACGAACGCGCCCTATTATTTGAGCTTAGGCTCCGCGGCATCGGGGCAGTCGCTCAGGCTTCTTTCCCGGTGAGCTACAAGGGCAGGTGCGTGGGAGAGTATTTTGCCGATATCCTTGTCGAGAACGCCGTCGTCATTGAGCTGAAATGCGTCGAACGGCTGGCCAGCGAGCACATGGCGCAGTGCCTGAATTACCTGCGCGCCTCCGGCATGGAAGTGTGCCTCCTCATCAATTTCCAAAAGCCGAGCGTGGAGTGGAAGCGCATCGTCGGTTCCCCCCAGCCGTTTCCGGGGGTCGCTAAACAAACGGTTTTGGCCACAGATGAACACGGATGAACACAGATAATACAAAAACCCATCTATTCTCTTGATTTTCTTATCCGTGTTCATCCGTGTTCATCCGCGGCCATTCCTCTTTCTTGCCCAGACGCACCGCCCAACTGCTGGCATAATGAAACCGGAGGCTTGAAATGGCTGCCCTCACCCCGACCGCGCCCATATCGCTCGCAAACGAAAAGAACCCCTGGCTGGCCGCCGCCGCTCGTTTCGACGAGGCCGCCATGCGCCTCAACCTCGACGACGGCATGCAAAAGGTCTTGCGCACTCCGGCTCGCGAGATATGCGTGAACATCCCCGTTCAGCTTGACGACGGACGCCTGGAAGTCTTCACCGGCTACCGCGTCCAGCATTCCATAGCCCGCGGCCCGGCCAAGGGCGGCATACGCTTCGCTCCCGACGTCACCCTGGACGAAGTGCGCGCGCTGGCCTCCTGGATGACCTGGAAATGCGCCGTCGTGAACATCCCCTTCGGCGGCGCAAAAGGCGGCGTCGTCTGCGACCCCCACGTGCTTTCCGACGCCGAACTGGAGAAGCTGACGCGCCGCTATACCGCCGAGATCTTCGATTTCATCGGGCCGGAGCGCGACGTGCCCGCGCCCGACGTCAACACCAACGAAAAGGTCATGGCGTGGATGATGGATACCTATTCCATGCACGCGCGCCACACCGTCACCGCCATAGTCACGGGGAAACCCATGTGCCTGGGAGGTTCGCGCGGGCGTCCGGAAGCCACCGGCCGCGGCTGCATGATGGTCACCCTGAAGGCGCTCGAAAAGTTCGGCCTCCAGCCCGCCAACGCCAGGGTGGTGATTCAGGGCTTCGGAAACGTCGGCGGAATGGCCGCCACGCTGATGGCCGCCAGGGGATTCAAAATCGTCTCCATCGTCGAGTACGATGGCGCCGTCTACAACCCCAACGGCCTCGACATCGCCGCGCTCCAGCGGCATCGCCTCGAAACCGGCTCCATCACCGGGTTTTCCGAAGCCGAGGATATGGATCGCAACGAGGCCATGTTCCTCCCGTGCGACGTCCTGCTGCCCGCCGCCACGGAGAACGTCATCACATCGCAAAACGCCGCCCGCTTGCGCTGCAAGATCCTGTGCGAAGGCGCCAACGGCCCCACCACCCCGCTGGCCGACGTCATCCTGGAGGACAACAAGGTCTTCGTGATCCCCGACATCCTGGCCAACGCCGGCGGCGTGACGGTGTCCTACTTCGAGTGGGTGCAGGACCGCCAGGGTTTCTTCTGGAACGAGCAACTGGTGAACGACCGTCTCGAAGAGATCATGGTGGAGAGCTTCGACGCGATCGTTGCTTACGCCGAAAAGCACGGCGTCAACAATCGCATCGCGGCCTATATGGTGGCCCTCGACCGCGTCGCCGCCGCCATCAAGCTGAGAGGAATCTACGCGTGAAGCGCTCTGTAGGGGTCGGGCATGCCCGACCCACCCGCGGTCGCCATGTCCTCTGACGCCTCCACGCCGCTGATGCGGCAGTACAACAGCATCAAGCAACAGGCGCCCAACGCCCTGCTGATGTTCCGCCTGGGCGATTTCTACGAGCTGTTCTTCGAGGACGCCGTTACCGCCGCCCGCGAACTCGAAATCACGCTCACCTCCCGCAACAAGGAAAAAGGTGCGGCCATCCCCATGTGCGGCGTCCCCTACCACGCCGCCGAGGGCTACATCGCGCGCCTCATTCAGAAGGGCTACCGCGTCGCCATCTGCGACCAGATGGAAAACCCCAAGCTGGCCAAGACGCTGGTGAAGCGCGAGCTGACCCGCATCGTCACGCCCGGCACCGCCATGGACGCCAATCTGGTGCGTTCGCGCGAGAACAACTACCTGGCTGCGGTGGCGCGCGTGGGCGCCCGTTCCGCCGTGGCGCACGTCGATCTCTCCACGGGCGAATTTCGCGTCACGGAGATGGACCCCGCCGATGTCGCCGGAGCCCTCGAGCAACTCGGCGCGCGTGAGGCCTTGTTCCCCGGCGATCTGCCGTTGACCTCAACCGGCGAGCGCGCCCCGCGCTTCGTGCGCACGGAGATCGAAGAATGGGTCTTCACCCCGGATTACGGGGAGCGCACCCTGCGCGAGCACTTCAAGCTGCTCTCGCTCGATGGCTGCGGCCTGGCCAACCGTCCCGCCGCCGTGGGCGCCGCCGGAGCCATCCTGCACTATCTTCGCGAAACCCAGCGCGCCGCGCTCGACCACCTGGACCGCCCCGCCTTCTACGACCGCGCCGATTCCATGCTGCTCGACGCCGTCACGGTCCGCAATCTGGAGTTGGCGGAACCCCTGTTCGCCGCCGACGTGGGCGAACGCGCCCAGCCCACCGTGCTCGGCGCGCTCGACCAGACCCAGACCGGGATGGGCGGACGCCTCCTCCGCCAGCGCCTGCTGCGCCCTTCCATGGACTTGGCGGAAATCGAACGTCGCCTGGATGCCGTGGGCGAACTGCTCAACCGCACGATCCTCCGCGCGGAGCTGCGCAAGCAGTTCGCCGGAGTGCTCGATATCGAGCGCCTGCTCGCCAAAGTGACGCTCGGCTCCGCCGCCCCGCGCGATCTGTTGGCGCTCGGCCGCTCGCTCGAAAAAGTGCCCGCCCTCCAGCGCCTGCTCGCGCCCGGCGACGAAACGTCCTCAGCCCTGCGCGGTCTTCACGGCCGTCTGGACGAGCTTCCCGACGTCACCAACCTCATCCTCGAAGCCATCGCCGATGAGCCGCCGCTTTCCATCGCCGACGGAGGAACCATCCGCGCTGGCTACAACGCCGAGCTCGACGACCTGCGCGACCTCAGCCGCAACAGCCGCCAGTACATCGCGCGGATCGAGGAGCGCGAGCGCCAGCGCACCGGCATCCAGTCGCTCAAAGTGCGCTTCAACAACGTCTTCGGCTACTACATCGAGATCACGCGCGCCAACCAGCACTTGGCGCCGGCCGATTACGAACGCAAGCAGACCCTGGCCAACGCCGAGCGCTTCACCACACCCGAGCTGAAGGATTACGAGCGCAAGGTCTTGGACGCCGAAGACAAAATCCTCACGCTCGAAAAGGATCTCTTCGCCGACGTTCGCAAGCGCGCCGCCGCCCACGCCCAGCCCATCCGCGCCACCGCCGCCGCCATCGCCGAATTGGACGTAGCCGCCGCGCTGGCTCAGGTGGCGGCTGAGAACCGCTACTGCCGCCCGTCGTTCCCCGAAACCGGCGAGATGCGCATCCTGGCCGGCCGCCACCCCGTGATCGAGCGCCTACCCGACCCGGACGCCGGCCGCTTCATCCCCAACGATCTGTATCTCAACGACTCCACCGACCTCATCGCCATCATCACCGGCCCCAACATGGGCGGCAAGTCCACCTATTTGCGGCAGGCCGCGCTCATCGCCATTCTGGCGCAGATGGGATCGTTCGTTCCGGCCGATTCCGCCGCGCTGCCGGTCTTCGACCGCATCTTCACGCGCATTGGCGCTTCCGACAACCTCTCGCGCGGCCGCTCCACATTCATGGTGGAGATGACCGAAACAGCGGTCATCCTGAACACCGCCACGCCGCGCAGCCTGATCGTGCTCGACGAAATCGGCCGCGGCACCGCCACCTTCGACGGCCTGGCGCTGGCCTGGTCCGTCGTCGAGTACATTCAGGCCCGCACGCAGGCCAAAACGCTGTTCGCCACCCACTATCACGAGCTAACCGAACTGGCCGAACTGCTCGCGGGCGTGCGCAACCTGCGCGTCTCGGTGAAAGAGTCGGGCGACCACATCGTCTTTCTGCGCAAAGTGGAGCCGGGCCGCGCCGACCGCAGTTACGGCATCGAGGTGGCGCGCCTGGCCGGTTTGCCGCTCGGCGTCATCGAACGCGCCCGCGAAGTTCTCAAGCTGCACGAGCGCACGGAGCAAGCCGTGAGCGGCGAGTTGACCCACTCGGAGAAGCTTGAGCCAGTGCAGATCCAGCTTTTCGAGCCGGTGGGCTACGGCATCGCCGAACGAATCCGCGGTCTCAACTTGGACGAGCTGCGCCCCATCGAAGCGTTGCAATTGTTGAGCGACTTGCAGAAGGAGTTGAAGCGTTCGTGAGAGTAGCCGGCGTGATGAGCGGCACGTCGCTCGATGGAATCGACGTGGCCATCGTGGAAATCCGGGGACGCCGCCTGACCACCATAGGCTTCGATTGCACGCCCTACCCGGCCCCCGTCCGCGCCGCCATCCTCGCGCTAAGTGGATCCCAGGAAATTTCCAGCCTGAACTTCCCTGGTGGGGCAGGCGCTACCGCCTGCCTTCTTCCGACGCAGGAAATCTCCCGCCTGAACTTCCGCCTCGGCGAACTCTACGCCCGAGCCGTCCTGAAAGCAGTGCGAAAGTTCGGCCCCGTCGATCTGATCGGCTGTCACGGCCAGACCATCTACCACGAAGGCGGCGCCAACACCCTGCAAATCGGCGAAGCTGCCATCCTCGCCGAGCGCACTGGCGTCCCGGTAATTTCGAATTTTCGTGCGCGCGACATCGCCGCCGGAGGCCAGGGCGCGCCCCTTGTCCCCTACGCCGACTACCGCCTCTTCCGCCATCCGAAACGCACACGCATCGCGCTCAACATCGGCGGCATCGCCAACATCACCGTGATCCCTCCCAACGCGCGGCCCGAAGACGTCACGGCATTCGATACCGGCCCCGGCAACATGGCGATCGACGCCCTGGCCCGCGAGTTTTCAAAAGGTAAACTGAAGTGCGACCGCGGCGGCAAGATCGCGGAATCGGGCCAGGTAAATCGTCCGCTGCTGGACGCCTTGCTGGCGGACCGATACTACCGCCGCAAGCCCCCCAAAAGCGCCGGCCGCGAACAATACGGCGCAGATTTCGTAGCGCGCCTGAAGCAATCCGGCCTGCCGCTGCGCGATCTGATCGCCACCGCCACGGTTCTCACCGCCGCCACCGTCGCGCTGGCCGTCAGCCCCGTGGCGGATTCCAAAACCGACCTGATCGTTTCCGGCGGAGGCGCGCACAACCCCCAGATCATGGCGCATCTGGCCGCATTTCTTCCGGCAGTCGCAATCTCCACGTCCGCCGATCATGGCGTCGATATCGACGCCAAAGAAGCGATCGCCTTCGCCCTGCTCGCCCACGAAACCTGGCGCGGCCGCCCCTCCAACCTGCCCTCCGCCACCGGCGCGCGCCGCCCCGTGTTACTGGGCGACATCACGCGCTGAAACGTGGAGTGGGCTTTGAGCCTGCTATGCCGGCGTCCGTGCCGGCATTCTTCCGACTCCAAAACCGGAGGTACATCGGCTGGGCTTCCGTCGCCGGCAGATGCGGCTTGACCGGTTCGCTTATCCGCATCGCGGCCCAGTCGTACGCCAATTCCTTCCCGCAATCCAGGCAGACTACGTACGTTCGCGTCCCACTTCGCCCAGGAGTCTGCGGAAATGTGGTGCTCCGGTGCGAACAACTGAACAGCGCATTGAAAACCGATTGAAACATTGTCGAGCCCCCTTACGCTGTTAGATGAGCGTCCGGCAAGCTTAGTTTCAGCCCTGAAGGCGGGACTGCGTCTCTCGCCTCGTAGGGGCCGGGCATGCCCGGCCCGCGGAGTTACGCAACTCTCTTAAGCATGCCGCAGCTTGGAAGCGATTGATTCCGCGATCAAACACCCATGAAAACGCCCGTTTTCAATGAATATCTCGTTGGTGTGCATCCCCGCGACAATCACGCCCGCCAGGTAGATGCCGGGCCTTTCGCTTTCGAGTGTCTCGGGGTTACTGCGCGGCCTAAGTGTGTCCGGCTCTAAGGTTATCCCTGTGGAATTCAAAAAAGTCAGGTCGGGACGGTAGCCAATCAGTGCAAAAACAAAATCGTTTCTTAACGAAATTTCACCTTCCGGCGTAGAGACTCGGATGGCATCCTTTTGTATCTCGACCACGCGGGATAGAAAGTACCCCGTAATCTCCCCGCTCTTGATACGGTTTTCAATATTCGGCTTGATCCAGTACTTCACACCATCGGATATTCCCGGCCCCCGGTGAATCAACGTGACCCGCGCGCCCGTCCAGCACAGTTCGAGCGCCGCAATGGCGGCCGAGTTCTTGCCGCCAATCACCGCCACGTCGTGGTTGTAATAAGGGTGCGCCTCTTTGTAATAATGCAGAACCTTGTCAAGCTCCTCGCCCGGCGCGTCGAGCGGATTCGGTACATCGTAGTAACCCGTCGCCAGCACGATCTTGCGAGCCCGGTAAACATGGCGGCATCCCAGCCGATCCGTGGTATCCGCCTGAAACGCATTGTCTTCGCCCGCAATCCGGTCGACCCGTTCGTACTGCCGTATATCCAGCCGATAATGCTCCGCCACCCGCCGGTAGTACTTCAGCGCTTCCGTGCGATTTGGCTTATCGTTCAGGCTCGTCATCGGAAGATTGCCGATTTCGAGCAGTTCCGGTGTGGTGAAGAACGTCATGTGCGTGGGGTAGTGATAAATCGAATTGACTACGCACCCCTTCTCCACCAGCACGGCCTTCACTCCGCGCTGCTGTAGCTCGATGCCGCAAGCCAACCCCGTCGGCCCGGCCCCCACCACGATTGCGTCAAAAGTTTCCATCACGGCCCTACAGCTTGCTTTCCACTTCGCGATACACGTTTTCGAGCGCTCCAGCGATGGCCGACGCATCCTTGCCGCCGCCTTCGGCCATATCCGGCCTGCCGCCGCCCTTGCCGCCCACCGCTTGCGCCACCGCGCCCGCCAGTTTGCCCGCATGGACTTTGCCGGTCAGGTCCTTAGTCACCGCCGAAACCAACGCCACGTTGCCATCCTCGGCGGAGACCAGCGTTACCACGGCGCTCTTCCACTTATTGCGCAACACATCAGCCAGCTCGCGCAGTTGCTGCCGGTCCATGCCGTCCAGGCGCGCCGCAAGCACCCTTACCCCGTTCACCGTGTGCGCCTGCGCCTCAAGCGACGCCACCGACGCTTGCGCCACCCTCGTCTTCCAATGCTCCACCTGTTTTCCGAGCGCGCGCTCCGCCGCCACCAGCTTCTCCACGTGCTCCACCAGTTCCGGCTGTGGAGCTTTCAGCATCTCCGCGAGCCGCCGCAGGGCATCGGTCGATTCCTGGTACTGCAGCAGCGCCCCTTCGCCCGTCAGCGCTTCGATGCGCCTTACGCCCGCCGAAATGCTCTCCTCGTAAACAATCTTGCAGACTCCGATGTCTCCCGTGCGCCGCACGTGCGTGCCGCCGCACAGCTCGCGGCTGAAGCCCGGCACGGAAACCACCCGAACCTCCTCGCCATACTTCTCGCCGAACAACGCCATGGCCCCGGTGGCGATGGCCTGGTCGATCGGCATCACATCGGTCGCCACCTCGGTGTTCTTCAGGATCTGCTCGTTCATCAGCCGCTCGACTTCCTCGATTTCCCGGCGGTCCATAGCGGCGTAGTGCGAAAAGTCGAAGCGCAGCCGTCCCGGTTCCACCACGCTGCCTTTCTGCTTGACGTGCGTGCCCAACACCTGGCGCAGCGCGGCGTGCAGCAGATGCGTAGCCGTATGGTTGCGGCGCGTGGCGTCGCGCAGCGGAGCCGCAACTTCGGCCCGCAGCAAGCCGCCCACCTTCACCGGCGCATGCGTCACGATGCGGTGTACCGTCAGACCCGGTACGCCCGGGAAAGCCGTCTCCACATCCGCCACCTTCTCTCCCGCCTGCGAATACAGCGCGCCGCGGTCGCCCACCTGGCCTCCGGCCTCGGCGTAGAACGGCGTCCGGTCGAGCACCAACTCCGCCCGCGCGCCCGCCGGGACCTCCTCCACCGGTTCGCGGTCCACCAGCAGCCCGATCGCGCGCGAAGCTGTCTCCATCTCCGCGTAGCCTAGAAACTTCGTGCGCCCTTGTTCCAGCAGCCTCTGATAGGCCGGCGCCACCGCGCCTTTCTCCGCGCCCTTCCAACTGGCCCGCGCCCGCTCCCGCTGCCGGTCCATTTCGCGGTCGAATCCTTCCCGCTCGATGGTCAAACCGCGCTCTCGCGCCATCTCCTCCTGTTCGTCGATCGCCAGCCCGTAGGTATCGTACAGCTTGAACGCCACCGCGCCCGGAAGCACGCCGTCCTGAACGGACTTGATCTCCTCGTGGAACACTTTTTCGGCCACCAGGAACGTGGTGGCGTAGCGGTGCTCCTCTTCCTTGACCACCCTCGCCACGCGCTCCACGCTTTCGAGCATCTCCGGATACGGCTGCCGCATCAACTCGGCCACGAAACCCGTCAGCTTATACAGAAACGGCTCCTCCACGCCCACCAGCCGCGCGTTCCGCATGGCGCGCCGCATAATTTTGCGCAGCACGTAGCCGCGCCCATCGTTGGCCGGCAGCACCCCATCGTGGATCAGAAATGCGGCCGAGCGCGCGTGGTCGGCCGCGATCCGCAGCGCCGTATCCACCCTTGCGTCCGCGCCATAAGTAACGCCGAACATGCCCGCCGCGTGCCGAATGATAGGCTCGATCAAATCCGTCTCATAGACCGAGAGCTGGCCGTTCAGCACCGCCGTGATCCGCTCCAGGCCCATCCCCGTATCGATCGACGGCCGCGGCAGCGGCGTCAGCACGCCATTGGCATCGCGGTTGTACTGCATGAACACCAGGTTCCAGATCTCCACGAACCGGCCGCCGCCGTCCTCCGGGAACACTTCGTTTTCGCGCCCCGGCTCGGCCGCCGCCGGCCCCAGGTCGTAGTGGATCTCCGAACACGGCCCGCACGGACCGGTCTCGCCCATTTGCCAGAAATTGTCTTTTTCGTCGAGCCGGAAAATGCGGCTCAGCGGCACGCCGGCCACCTTCTGCCAAAGCCGTTCCGCGTCGTCGTCCTCGCGGAAGATCGTGACATACAGCTTGTCTTTGGGCAGCCCGTAATCCTTCGTGATCAGGTCCCAGGCGAACTCGATGGCTTCCGCCTTGAAATAGTCGCCGAACGAAAAATTGCCCAGCATCTCGAAGAACGTGAGATGCCGCCGCGTGTATCCGACGTTCTCCAGGTCGTTGTGCTTCCCCCCCGCCCGCACGCACTTCTGCGAGCTGGCCGCGCGCGAATAATCGCGCTTCTCCAGGCCCAGAAACGTGTCCTTAAACTGATTCATCCCCGCGTTCGTGAACAGCAAAGTAGGATCGTTCCCCGGAACCAGGGAAGAGCTGGGGATCACGCGGTGCCCCCGTTCGGCAAAGAAGTCGAGAAAGCGCTGTCGGATTTCGTGGCCTGTCACTGAGATTCCTTTTGGGTGTGGACTAAATTCAATTGTAACGGCTCGTGGCGCGGCCCTCTTAGGTGGGGCAGGCGATTCGCCTGCCCTAAATCACCGCCCCACCACCGGAAACGCCGAAATCCTTAGCCGCGCGCACCCCATCGGGATCAGCGTGATCTCTTCCACTGGCCCGCTCGATGCCGCCGGGCTCACCGGCAATTCCCCCACCATGCCGTTCGATTCCAGTTTCCACGCCGCAATCTTCCGCGCCTTCGCCTTCAACTCGATCGGCGCCGCCGCTTGCGCAAACGGCTGTCCCGCGATTGCCTTGCTCTCCTTCACCACGCGTATCGAAGCCTCCGGCCGCTTCTCATCCACCACCAGCCCGTAATTCCACGCGCTGGTCGGATATACTTCGTATGCAGGCCACCCATCGGTCGGATAAGCCTTCCAGTCCTCGCCGATCTTCAGCGAATAGGTCAGCGGCCCGCGCTCTACCGAAACCGAACCGCGGTTGGCCTCCCACCGCCTCACCGCGATTTTCATAGGAAAGTGGATGCTCACGCGGTCGCCCGTGCCCCACTCCCTGCCGATGCTGATCCAGCCGCGTCCCGACGCCGAAACCGCCACGCTCTTCCCATTCACCAGGAGCGATGGCGTTCCGCTCCAGCCCGGCACGCGCAGGATCAGGGGGAAGTTGACCGGACTCGCGGCCGAAAACGAAAGCCGCACATCGCCATGGAACGGATACGCGGTCTCTTCCGCGATCCGTACCGTCTTCCCGCCCGCTACCTTCGCCGTCACCGTGGACGGAGCGTACAGCGCCGCCGCCAGTCCGCCGTCCGGCGTCGCCATCCACAGGCTCTCCGAGTAATACGGCCAGCCGAAAGCCACGTTGTGCTGGCAGCACCGGTATTCATAGGGATTGTAGGAGAACATATCGCCGCTATTCTGGATCATCGGAGCCTTGCTCGCCCGGTCCAGTTGCACCTGGTTGGGCGCCGTCAGGTAATGCAGCCCTTTCAGGTCCGGCGTCATCGCAGCGGGCAACGAATTGAACGCCACGTCCTCGGCGCGGTCCAGCCATACCGGATCGCCCGTGATGCGCGCCAGCATCTCGTCGCTGTTCATGAACTCCACCATGGAACAGGTCTCGGCGGCCTGCCGCGGTCCGGCATAATCCGGACGCGCATTCTCGTCGGCCCCGAACATCCCGCCCGGAACCTGCCCGTACTGCCGCATCGCCGTATCGTAGTTGCGCTCCGTGGCCTGTAGGAACTTCGAATCGCGCGCTTCCTGGTAATACTGCGCCGGCTCGCGAAAGCACTGCGTGAAATTGACGCCGTGCCAGCTCGCGACGGCATCCGTCCACCCCGCCGTGCGCTCGTGGTTGCGCCGCGCCAACTCCAGCAGCGACGCGTCTCCCGTCCGGTCGTAGAGCCAGTAGATGCTGTCCAGATTGTCGCCGCCCCGTATTCTCTGCCAGCTCCCCGGCAGCAGTTGATCGAGCGGTATGGTGGCCTGCCAATGGAAGTACCGTGTCATCAGGTCGATCACGCGCCGGTCGCCGCTGGCCTCATAGTAGGTCCGCAGCGCGTTCATCATGACCATGTTGGGCCACAGGTCGATCGTCTTGGTATTGCGCGGACCCCCCGTCGTCAGGTTGGCGCGCGGTCCGAAGTACCCGTCTTCCCGCTGACTCTTGATCACCCCCGCGATCCAACGCTGCGACTCGCCGATGATTCGCTGGTCCTGCAGCACATAACCGAGATCCACAAAGCCCTTCAACCAATACGGAACCTCTTCCCATCCGTTCGCGCCTTCCCCCTTCGGGTCCACCCAGGCATTTCCCTCGAACTTGCAGAACTTGCTCAGCTCCGTGAGATGCCCGGTGAATCCGCCGGCCATCAGCTCCAGTTGCGTCCGCAGCCAGCCTTCCGGACGTACGCTGCCAACCGGCAGCTTGATGAGCGGACCCGGCAGCAGTGGGTCGCGGTTCGCCTGGTAAACGGCGGCGTCGCCAGTGGCCGCCAGCACGGGCGAGAACCCGGCGCGCACCGTTCCCTGCCCCGCCGCAATCCCCGCTCCCGCCAGCAACAGGATTGATAAACTAATAAGTCGATTCCATGTTCGCAATTTGCTTTGGCCACGGCGTTTCATTTGAAACCCAGTGTACTCCCCAGCCGTGTAAGCTTGTGAAACGCTCCCGGCCCGAGCATCGTCATTCGGTCTTGGAGGAAATGAAAATGCGGAGGACCACACCGTTCGTAACGAAGTTACTGATTCTGGCGGGGATCGTTGCCATCCCTGCGTTCGCCCAGGCGCCCCCCCCAATGATCGCGCCCCCTCAGTTGGAACAACTGGTGGCGCGCATCGCCCTTTACCCGGACCCGCTGCTGGCGCAGATTCTGGCCGCGGCGACTTATTCCAACGATATTCCCGCCGCCGCCCAATGGGCCGATCAGCACCATTACCTGACCGGCCAAGCCCTGGCTGACGCCATCGCCGCGGACCAACTGCCTTGGGATCCCAGCGTGCAAGCGCTGCTCCCATTCCCATCCGTCCTGGACATGATGAATTCCGACATGAACTGGACCGCCCAGCTTGGCAACGCCTTCCTGGCCCAGCAGCAGGACGTCATGGACGCCGTGCAGCGCCAGCGCGCCCTTGCGCAACGCTACGGCTACCTGAGGACCAATGGCCAGATCGTCGTCGGCGCCGGCCCGTATATCACCATCATGCCCGTGAACCCGGCCTTTATGGTGGTTCCCTACTACGATCCGGCCGTCGTGTTCTTCGCGCCGCGCCCTGGATTCGCCGTCGGCCTCGGAGTCCGTTTCGGCTTCGGCGTGACCCTCGGCGGCTTCTTTGCGCCGTGGGGCTGGGGACCGGGAGCCGTCCATTTCGATTGGGGCGACCATGCCGTGTTCCTGAATAACGCGCGCTGGGGCAGGACTTGGTCCAACCGGGCCTCCTACGTCCATCCCTACGCCACCATCCGCCGCCCCGCCCCCGGCGCCGCGCGTTCCGCCGAGGGCCATCAGCTCATTCCACGTTCCGAGGCCGAGCGGAGCGCCCCGAGGCAAGGCCGCGCCGCCCCTCGCGAAGCGCACAAAGAAGGCCGCCGCTAATTCGTAGAGTGGGCTTCCAGCCTGCTATGCCGGCGTCCTTGCCGGCATTCTTCTGTTTGGTGGGGCAGGCGATTCGCCTGCCCCCGCTGGCCGCAACTGCTGGCCAATGGGAACATCTCCGGCTCTGCCATCTAGGACGCCAGACGGCGGCTCACCCCGCCGTGAAACCCGGCGCGATTTCGGATAACCGGACCATCCGTGGGATACACTGGCTGAGTGCGCCCGCGCCCACCCGATCCCGAATACCTCAAACTCCTCCTGCCTTACCCCGAACTGATTCAGAGCCTCGCGCTGGCCGCCCGAAAACTGATCCTCGCGGAGGCTCCCGAAGCCGGCGAGTTCGTCTACGAGGTCTACACCATCGCCGACCACTTCACCTTCACGGACCGCCCTGGCGACGCGTTCGTC